>Ga0208113_1000019_pt1 | contig 68846 bp, 53 predicted proteins | sample Knorr_S7_td_NADW_FD_185598 | JGI IMG/M metagenome (GOLD analysis project Ga0208113, IMG submission 185598) | Marine microbial communities from Southern Atlantic Ocean transect - Knorr_S7_td_NADW_ad_2505m_LV_A (SPAdes) (version 2) | ecosystem: Environmental > Aquatic > Marine > Oceanic | place...
AGCGCAAGAAGGCCGACACAGAGCGAAAGGCCGCCCGCGAGAAGGCCGACACAGAGCGAAAGGCCGCCCGCGAAAAGGCCGACACCGAGCGACCGGCGGCCAACGCGGACAGCCCTCCTTTACTCTTCATCATAGGGTTCTTTCTCGTCATCTGGATATTGATTAAATTGGGCGATGAGGGTTTCGGCCTCCCTAACCTAGGCGGCGGGGGGGGAGGCTGTGATATCTTCGGGTTGTGTCTTGCCCCCTTAGCCGGCGGGGCCGCCCTGAGCAGGTCCAGCACAGGCAAGTTCACCCATGATTCATCCACCCGTCTCCAGCCACATCGTCTTCTGGCCAAGGTGACATACTGCCTGCATACCAAGGACAACGGCAAGAAGTGCACGCGGATGGTGATGAGGCAGTCGGGCCTGTGCTACCAGCACCAGGACTCCGACGCCGCCGAAGCGTACCTCGAAGCCTTGGAGTTGTCCCCTGTCCCTGCCGACGTTCTGCGCTACAACATCGACGGCGCTAACAAAGCCATATCCTCGAAGGACATAGACGTCCTGATAGAGGGGTTGGGGGAGGCCAAGAAGTTCTGGGTGGTCGACCTCGGACTCGACGAGGCCGAGTTCGTCCAGTTCACTTACGATGGCGACATCGACGATGACGGGTTCAGGGACGGAGAGCCGGTCTTAGAGCATTGGAGAGGTGGCCGGAAGATCCTGACAAACAGGATCGGGCTTGAGAAATCCCTCGAGATACTGAGGTCCTTGCTGCATGGCGAGTGAGTGGCGCCCCGACCGGGATTTGAACCCGGGTCGCAGCCTCGACAGGGCTGCATGATAGGCCACTACACCATCAGGGCAGGGCCCCTTCGACAACGGTCTTCTTTTTCAATCTTTGATAGGGTATTGTTCATCACCCGCCCCCACTGGGGTTCGACATGGGTGAGCAGCCCCTCGTCATCGACGTCATCGACAACGGCGGCCAGTGGACCCACCGCGAGTGGCGGGTGCTACGATATCTCGGAGTGGACACCAAGATCCATCCTAACGACACCCCGCTCGACGGGCTCCGTGAGATCGACGGGCTGGTCCTCTCGGGGGGTGCCGCCCGAGTGGGCTTGTCGAGCGAGCTGGGTAACTGCGGTGCCTTCATGGGGCTCGATGTGCCGATTCTCGGGATCTGCGCCGGACACCAGTTCATGGCGGGATTCTACGGGGGCCAGACCGCCGAGGCGCCAAAGCCCGAGTTCGGCGCTGCCTCCATCTCCCTGGTGGATGGCGGCGGGCGGCTGTTCGAGGGTACGCCGGAGGAGCAGACAGTGTGGGAGAGCCACAACGACGAGGTCACAGAAGCGCCCCCTGGGTTCACCATCACTGCCCATAGCCACTCGTGCAGGGTCCAAGGTATGGAGAACGCCTCGGGCGACCGCTTCGGTCTGCAGTTCCATCCCGAGGTCAACGATTCCGAGTACGGCGGGCGGATATTCGAGAACTTCGTTGGTATATGCGAACGGGCCCGCAGGGCCCGCTGAGGCATAGGACAGGTTGAAGAAGGCCCGCAAGGTCGCCGGCCCGATGGCTAAGGCGGCAGACCGACTAGTGCTCCACAAGTGCAGGAGCTGCAACCGCACAGACAGTAGGGCTTGGAACTCCACCGAGCTGCCGAAGTGCACTCACTGCGAATCCACGATGGACCCGCTTGAGATCAGGTACAAGTGTCTGCGCTGCGGTCACTTGAGTTGGAAGGAGGCGGGAGTCGCTGGCAAGTCATGCCACAAGTGCGGTTACCGCATCTTCGTAAAGCCCCGCAAGGAAGGCCGCCACAAGGACCTGAAGGCCGAGTGAGCAGCGCGGTCTTCAAGTCCCGCCAATTCGACGACCCCTCGTGGCGGGCTGGCTCAACACTCACGCACCTCGGAGATTCGACGACTTGGCGATGCCAGAGAAGGCACGTCAGGCGCTCGCTTCTGCCAGCCTGTCCGCAGACCCACCTCATCTCCTGATAACCGGCCCAGCGGGGGTCGGGAAGACCGCCTCCTGGCGGCTCGTCGCCCGACAGGTCCTAGGTCCCGGTTGGCGCTCGACCACCCACGTTCTGCAGGTGCGCGACTTAGTGCGCCAGCGAGGCGCGATGGCGCAGTTTGAGACCTTCTTGAGACCAGGAGGCGCAGGCTCGACCGACACTCTGGCTGGAAGACTCAGTCTGGACGCCTTCGACAGGGGAATAATGGCTGGCTCAGCCGACGATGTCGCCCCGGCCGGCAGGGAGGTCAAACTGGCCGATGGGGTCTTACCTGTCAGTCGGCTCATCGTCCTCGAAGACGCTGATTACCTCGGCTCGATTCGTCAGGCCTACCTGCGTAGGATGATGGAGACTGTCGGCTCGGCCTCGAGATTCGTTCTCGTGGCCAGAGCTCCTTCCCGCATCATCGACGCCCTACGCTCCCGTACTCAGATGATACGGATACCATCGACCAGCCGTGAAACGATGCTGGAGACGATGAGGTCTGTGGCCGAAGTCGAGGCAGTGGAGTCTGCCGATGGGGTTCTGGAGGACATAGCCTACATCTCCGAAGGCAATCTGCGCAAGGCCCTATTCACTCTGGAGATGCTGCATGTCAGAGGCCTGTCCCACGATAGGTCGGCCGTCCACAAGTTGGTACAGGCTACAACTCTGCAATCGGGCAGGCACCTACTCGAACTCGCTCTCAGAGGCAGAGTGGTTGAATGGAGGTGGGAGAACAGAGGCGGCCGCAAGAAACGAACGCTGTCCGGCGCTCTTGCAGAGATCGACCGCCTGATGAATGACCACGGTCTGGACTCTGACGACGTCGTTTCCCAGCTTCACGATGTGCTGGTAGGCAGGAGACTTTCGTTACCTGATGACCTTAGGCAGGAAATGCTAGCCGCGCTTGCTGACTGCGATGCGCAGTTGACCCGCTCGATGCATGCACGAATCCCCTTCGAGAATTTCCTCCACAAAGTCGCCCGGGCAGGCCGCGAACATGGTCTGGCGTTTGGTTGAGGGAATGGCGGGCGATACAGGATTTGAACCCGTGTTCTCGGCTTAGGAGGCCAAGGTGATATCCAGACTACACTAATCGCCCGGCTCTGCGACAGCGCTCTCCCCAAGAAAGGTGACGCTCGCGAAACCATGGCTCCTATGATGGGTTTCAGCCGATGCCATCAAGCATGCTTCGACTCACGACGCCCCATGAAAGGCCCCCATTCCTCGCTTCCGACCCCCTATTCGAACTCGAGCAAGTTTGGTGACAGCAAACACCGGGCTCTCTCTCGCACAATTGCGGCCAGAGACACTGGTAGGCGCTTCTGGACCAGACTCGCAGCAATGAGCCCCACACCAAAAATCCGCTTCCTCCTCTCTCTCATCGCTCCAGTGACGGCGGCGCTTCTGCTGACGAAGTGGGAGTTCGCTTCCTACGAGGCTGCCATCGCAGTGTTCTCGATACTGACTCTCCTCCTGATCCCCACCAATCTGGCGGCCGCCTTCGCTGGGATGTCTGCACGAGACCGCCTCAAGCTCAGAGACAGGGGACAGAGGTCAATGGATGCCTATCCCGGTGTCGAGCGCATCCTCAACACGCTTCGAGAAAGGACCCTAAGAGAGAGGATCAGACTCCTGTCTGCTCTGTTCGGGGCACTGTCCATCACTGCGGTGTGGAACCTAGACACCGGCGATACGCTTGGCTCACTGCTCTTGGGGGCTTCAGTTGTCCTCGGGGTTCTGTGCCTACTCAATTCGATGAGACTCGACGACTCGATACCAATGCTCTCGAACACCTTCCCGCTTCTGTCTCTCCACGCTCCCACTTTGCATCACAGTGCTCTGGACAAGCCCCTGACCGATCTCATGGTTGCCCACTTCGATCCGGAGACGGCGGGAGCCTGGGACGACTGGGTGGGTTCTCTGAGTGAAAGCGTCAGGGTAGACCAGACCCCATCTTCTGCTATCGAGCACCTCTTGCGCGCTCTGCATCTGAACGAGCAGAGTCTGCTTGACGATGCTCGGCTTTTGACCGAGGCCAAGCGCGTCTTCAAAGTGACAGCGATGGACAGCCTCACAGACGACTCCACCAAATTCAACCTGAGGTCACTGAGGACCCTGCTTGTACACACCAAAGCCTGGGAGCCCGGACTCTTCCGCCTGATCGACAGGCTGCAGGACTCGGCGATCAGGGTCGACCACTCCCTGACCGAGGAGCCATGGAGGCTGGATCTCGACCTGCCTCCTCGTTGCTCTCAGGGTCAAGCAGATTTGTTCGTTTTACTACACAACAACACGGGCAGAGCGACCAACGTGAAGGTGGACGTAGTCGTTGCAGAGGGAGAGCCCGCATTACAGACCATCAGGGTCGAGGCACAACCCTCCCGTCGTCTCGACCGGTCTCGAGTTGTTGATCAGGTGGATTCGCTCGGCCGACTGCTTGACGATGCCACCGTCCTGTGGATCGGTCTCGCATGGCCGGACTCTGAACTCGGCTCGCACCCCGTTCAAGTGACCCTTAGGGGGGAGAATGGTGAGACCCTCTCGTCGATAGTCGTTCAGACCACACTCTCTTTGAAGGCGCAGCAGGAGAGCGTCGGACAGAGGATGTCTGACGCTGCGGCCGCAGTCAGAAGGCTGGCACTATCCATGGCTGATTGAGGTTGAATCGGACAAAGTCCCGAGCGTCACGTTCATGGCGCGATTACGAGTGGCGCTGATCGAGTCACCATGGAGTCGTGGGACGTCGTGATTGTCGGAAGCGGCCCGGCTGCACTGCGTGCGGCGATTGCAGCCGCTGATGCCGGTACCATACCCTTGATGATCGACTCTTCCGGGGTCGGGGCCGCATCAGGCGCTGCCCCCCTCTCCGGGCTTGCGGCTTCCATCGACGAGATCGACTCTACTGCTCACAGGGAGGACACCGTTTCAGCAGGTGGTGATTCCACGGACAGGGTCGCAGCGGCACGGACCTGCGGCGAGGCCGTTTCGGTCCTCGCTGAGTTGGAAAGATGGGGGCTGGTCCTACGCCGCAGGGACGGCGGGCTTCCTCTCGCCTCAGAAGCACCGGGCCACAGCCGACCCCGTCTGACCGGTTGTGGCGATGGTACCACCAGGGAAGTTACTCGCATCCTCGAGGAGCAGACGATCAAGAGGGGGGTCGCACGTCGCTCTGACCTCCTCCCCCTGTCTCTGGCTATGGACAACCGGCAGGTCCGCGGCATCGTCGTTCTTGATCTTCAGACCGGAATCGTCACTCCCATCCAAGCCAAGGCAGTAATCTTAGCGACCGAAGGCCACCAAGGCCTCTGGTCCTCTCCTTCCTGTGGTGCCGGTACCGGCGCCGCTATTGCCGCCGCCGCGGGTGTCGGTCTGTCTGGCATGGCCCACTCCCCGATGCATCCTCTCACTGTCAGGGGTACGGATATGCAATTGCCAATCGATCTGTTGGGCTCGGGCGGCAGACTGCGCAAGGAGAGCGGAGACGACGTAGGCCCCGAAGCAGTTCTGGAGGGCGAGGATTGCGTACTTGACTTGCGTAGGTTGGAATCCGACGCAGTTCCTTGGTTCGCTGAGTCTGCCAGACGGGTGAGAGAAAGGACTGGCTTGGTCACTTCCATGGAGGTGATACCAGTCTCATCCAGCATTGCTGCCACCACTGGCGGCGCACCCGTCGACGCAGATGGCAGAGTCACGTTTGACGACGACAAGATGTGGTTCACCGGACTCTATGCCGCTGGGCGCTCTGCCTACACGGGCGTTCACGGAGCTGGAATGCTCCCAGGAAATCTACTACTGGACGACCTTGTGAGCGGCCAGAGCGCTGGAACCCACGCAGGAAACTGGGCCAAGGACGCTTCCTTCGGTGGCTCTTCCGTCGTCGACGCTGCTTCGAACGAGTCTTCCATCAGAATCACTTCGTTATCCAATAATTCGGGCCACTCGGTTGGGCAGGTTTCGGCAAGCATTTCCTCGACCATGCAGAATATCAACGGCAATCGAAACGAGAGCGCACTTGCATCCGCCTCCTCCGCTCTCGACGAGATAAGGGGCGCTGGAATCAAGGTGACCGACAAGTCCAGTGTCATGAACACTGAACTGGCCTCCGCATTGCACCTCGAGGGAATGTTGATGCTGGCCGGTATCATAGTCAGTTCAGAGGGTTAGAATGAGCAACTCCGAGCTCAGTATCTTCACACTCATAATCCAAGGCAAGATACCTTGTCACAAAGTGTACGAGGACGGGCATGTCTTCGCCTTCCTCGACATCAATCCGTTCAGCCCAGGGCATACCCTTGTGGTTCCCAAAGAGCAGGCCGCCACCCTCGACGCTCTCTCCGATGAGTCCTCTGCGGCTATCGGAAGGGTTCTGCCGCGCATCTCTCGAGCCATTCTCGCTGTCACCGGCGCGGTGGACTTCAACGTCCTGCAAAACAACGGTGAGGCCGCCTTCCAGTCAGTGTTCCACGTCCACTTCCACATCATACCAAAACTCGAGGACGGCAGCGGCCTCGCTTGGCCGTTCAAGAGCACAGAACTAGATCCCGACGAAGGAGCCCGCATGGCTGAGCAGATACGCAACCTTCTGGAATAGCATCCGGTGCGTTCTCAACCACGAACCTCTTGGATACCCTGTGACGGATTCTGAGAACGCCCCCGATATCCTCCCGGGACTGTCCGCCAGTGCGACAAGAATCAACACAAAAAAACTCGAGGGGGTTCCTTGGGACCACAGCGGGGAGCACCCGGGCAGTCCGCTGTTCTGGAGCATCATATCCCGTGCATTGAACATCGCTTGGTCATACATCCTTCGAAACATCGAGGCCGACCCCCCTCCTGAGGTCGAAGGAGGAGTAGTCTCGACTTCGACTCACATCAATGGTCTGGTAGACCCTCTGGCACTAATCAACACCCAGGAACGACGCATCATCACCATCGGGCGCCACGATCTCATGACCATGCCCGTCATTGGGTGGATTACGCGCAGAATGGGCTCTCAACCGGTTATCAGGAAGGCTGAACTGAGCAGAGGTGTCGGTGATTCTGATTTCGCTAAGAGGATCAACCAGCGCAGTCTGCTGACGATGTCCCATTGCGTCGCCTCCGGCCACGCAGCCATAGTGATGCCAGAGGGCAAATCGCATCAGGACTCCAAATTGCACGCACTTAGGACCGGCCCCCTTCGATTCACTCTCAACGCAGCCTGCATAGCTCACCAGAAAGGACTCCCAGCTCCGGTGATCCAACCCGTTGGTCTACACTTCAGGTGCCATCACTGGTTCCGCACTGATGTCTACGTCGAGTTCTCCGACCCGATTCGCATCCCGCTCTTGCCCGACGAGGACCACAGGAAGAGGCTGATCAACGGTGAGTGGGTCGAACCTCCTGCTGAGGAAGTCATCCCCTTACGGGACAGACTGTACGACGAACTCTCCATTCTCACTCCGGATGCGCCCGATTGGGAGACTTACAGGGCGTGGCATCTGCTGGGCCACCTGCGAGCAAATTCTTCCGGAACCCCCCTCAGAACTCTGAAGGAGGAGGTCCTTGCAGCCCGCTTCGTCAGAGAGAGGCTACGCCCGTCTGTTGGCGATTCAGAACTCGTCGTCGACGCGAGGGAGGCGGCGGAAATCCTATACTCGAATGATTTGGATGCACGCGCATTAGACCAATCAGGACGAATCAAGGCAAAGCCCCGTTGGATGATTGGCGTCCTCGGCGTCCTTGTCATGCTATTGGCCTCACCAATCACCATACCATCAACAGGACTCCAAGCCTTCGTGGCCTGGTATGCGGGAGACAGAACTGATGAGGGCTTGGACGCGCGGACCACTCATCACATGCTTGGAGCAGGTCTCTCTCCCCTTATTTTCTGGCCTGCCATCTGCCTTGCAGCTATCTTCCTCATCGAGGGCGTGACTCCGATGTCCCCTGTGTACCTTGCAATTTCCATGGTGGCTATCCACATCTCGAATCTCGTGTTTCTCCGTGGGTACGACATGTGGACGGATTTCGCCACCGCCTCAAGGAGCGCCAAACTGGCTTCCTCAGACCAAGGGAGGCGAGTTGAGGAACTCGTTCGATCAATCAACCCCGGACTAGGGGCTCTCAAATAGGAGGGGCTCTTCTACTCTCATCGTGAACGTCCGCGATGCTGCTTCCGCTGTCCGAGAGTGGCTTCAGAGCGAGCACCTCGAGGCCCGCGATGTCTCCGACCAGCAAGCATCACTGCATTTGCATGTCCGGTATCCTCCCACCAAACAGGGCCACGTGTTCAATGTCGTTATCCCGAAGAATCGAAACCTCGTCCTTGTTTACTCCGTCACCAGAGTGGATGATGGGCAGCAGAAGGAGATGATCAGTCACTCGCAGCTCGAATCTGGAGGATGGGAGAAGTGGCTCCACGAGATCAGGATACACCTTACTCAGGCAGATTTGGATTGGGTTCTGCATGTGGGCAAGAAGGAAGAGGGTATTCCGGGCCCCCTTCAGGCATTCAACCTCTCAAGGCCGATTTGGTTTGACGGCCTGACCCAGAATGAGTTCATGCATACAATGCGCCACCTCTGGCTCACCAAACTCGCTCTAATTCACAAGATCAAGTTCAGGTATGGTGCAGGTTTAGGAAAGCCCGGCCCCGTCGATGACTGGATTTCTAAGAAGGCCCAGAGCAGGGACGCCCAACCACAGACTCACTCCGAGCCAACCGAGATCAGCACCGATGAGACAGGTGGGTTCGGACGTGATTTCGACCCTTCAGAATGGGTCTGAACCTAACGTTTCTTCGCGCGTGCTCTCGCGCGTGCTTGTGACGGCGGGCAGTCGAAGTTAAGTATCGCAGGAAGTCAAACAGAGTTGATACAGCCGTGTTGCTGGAGGGTATGAAATGGAAACTGCAAAGATGAGAAACAGCATAACAATGGTTCTTCTGATGATGATGAGCACATTCGCGGTGATGGAATTCCCCGAAGCCAAGGCCAGCGAGGTCGTACTGACCGACGCCATACAGATTGTCAACGGTGGTTCGGCGAATGACCGAATGGTCGCCGTAGATGCAGATTCCATGGGCAACGTGCACTTCGTATGGAGCCGCAACACACAGCACCTCTGGTACCAGATGCACAATCCGAGAGGAGACGTGCTGATCGCAGAGACCCAGATATCCAACCCCGGGGCGCACCGGGCGTGGCATCCCGATATCAGGGTGGATCATGACGACAACATACACATCACATGGACCGACAAAGCTGGCCAGTGGACAATCCTCTACACTCTGCTAGACCCCTCACAGGACAACCAGGACGGCGACTCTGCTATGGACGGGGTGATAACAATCATCGACGACTTCGATGTCTCTTTCCATTCCCAGAACCGAGACTGGCCCGCCATCGACGTCGACTCCGAGAACAACGCCCACATCGTCTGGGAGGACTCCTTCGAACCTCTGGACAAGTTCTACCAACAGCCTCAGATTTACTACTCAATGATCGAGCCGGACCTGCAGTCTCGAGAAGCCGTTGTGGCTGTTGGCGAGACGCTGCTCACCCCTATCATCGGTCACAAGGGCCACCCCGATGTGGCCGTCGATGCGGATGACTTCGTCCAAATCGTTTGGGACGACACCAGAGGCGGCAAGGTCGAGATGGTCGCACCAATCGACACCTCCGGTTCGATGAACACAGAGTGGGCCGACATGTGCGTCGTCTTCTACGGTGGCTACTTCGCCAGCGGCGGATTCTTCGAAGGCCTCAAGCCGATGCTTCTGAGAGCCAACATGACAGTCTACGAGACCCTCTACGCCCTCAGCGGCAACTGGCCGTCCGCTGCCACCAGCGGAAATTGCGCAGCTGCTTACCAGACCGGAGGCTCGGGCAGCCAAGGGCCGCGTTCTACAGCTCTAGGTCTGGTTTCCGGTGACGACTCAGGTGGAATCAGGGAGCTGACTGAGGTAATCTACAACGGCGGGGCGGTCAATCTCCCTCAGGATGGCGGATACTACAGCGAATTCTGGGGCCCCGGCTCTAATTGGGCCTGTTTGTCGTGGCGAGACGCCCAAGGCAACGTCCCAGGCAATCCTCCGACCCAGTTGGACCACCACTGGAATCCCAACGCAACCAAGATCATCATCCCGATTTCCGACGAGGGCCCGTACGGCGGCGACCCCGCACAGCAGTCTGATGACACACAGAGCATCAACGAGGCCCACGACGCCTGCGTCATTGCTGGCATCATCCCCGTCCCGCTTCTCGCTGCTGGATTCGGCTCCGGTTCCACCGACGTCGGCTCTCACATGATGGACCTAGCTCAGTGCCCGAACGGCTTCACAAGCCTGAACACGAGAACATGCCCAGGCACCAACACACGTCTGACCGACGCTGAGGGGCAGATGTACAGCTTCCCGACGACAGCGTCGAACTCTGTTGAGTTGCAGCTGATGGTCGAGGCTCTGGTTTACCTCTCTACAAATAACTCTCGAGAGATATACATGACAATCCTAGACCCCCTCTCACTCTTGGAGAACCCCCCTCCTACCTGGCAGAAGGGAGACTCGGGCACCTTCGTCGACACCACTGCCGACAGGTACATCGAGGACATCGGTCCATCCATCGACGGTCTAGGCTATGGGAATCTGGTCGTGGTCAACGACACCCGAATCACCCTCAATGACGCCTACAGCCTCCACCCAGCCATATCAGTCGACACCTCCGGCAACACCCATCTCGTTTGGATGGACGGGCGTGCCTACGGCTACGACATCGATGTCAATTACGAGATTTACTACACCCGTCTGCGACTGAGGGGTGCAGGCGCTTGGGACGGTGCCGAGGAGGGACTGCCAACCTACGGGATCAAGCAAATCGTTGATTCGGCCGTATCCGAAGTCGAGGGAATCAACGGCATCCCGACAGACCGGCCGTTCGGGCCCAACTCCCACATGCCCTCGATTATCACGGACTCATTCGACAATGTCCACATTTCCTGGATCGACAACTACAACGAGACCCAAGGCGAGACAATCGTCTACACTAGGCTGAACCACACCAACGACGACTACCCTGAGGGTTTCCCGTTGAACTCACTCGCAGTTGGCATCCTTGACCCGTGGGAGATAATCCCGGTTACTGAGTGGGTGTCGGACAAGCTGGGGCCGAACTCACCCGCCGTGCCTGACCTTGGCCAGCCCCCTGCTTTCGCCAATGACCTGGGAAGCGGGGCCCACGTCGCTTGGGCAGACACTAACAAGTGCAGCGAAATAAGCAACGGCGGTTCCTACACGCTGTGCTACGTGCACATACTGACCGGCCTCGTCGAGGTCGCTCTCGACGAGTCCGAGACCTACTATCACACCATCGAGCCCGGTGAGCAGACCCTGTACAACATGTCAATCTCGAATCCGACCCCCGGGCCGGCCGAGTTGGTTGCAGACACATTCACCGTGACCATGAAAGGCGTTCCCAACAACTGGACCGTTTCCCTGTTTTTCACCACGAACCACACGCCGATTTTCGATTCCACCCCTGTGTTCCTCCGAGGAGGAGACGTAATCCCGATGTACATGCGTGTCCGCGCTCCATCGATTTATCAGGCCCACTCAGATGAACTGGCGACGATTACGGTGTCCGCGGTGTCCTACAAGGACCCAGCCATACAAGACGAGAGACTCACTCTGACGCTGATGGACGTGGTTCACGGTATCAATCTCGATACCAGCCACTTCCAAGTCGACGTCGAACAGGGACAATCCGCAATATTCTCGATTACGGTGACGAATACAGGAAACGTGTACGACACGTTCGCCTTCTACGACCCATCCACCTTAGAGGGCCAAGTCGAATGGGCCTTACCGTTCGGTTGGGGTATCACCTTCCCGACTTCTTTATCCTTGGATCCGGATCAATCGGTGACCCGCAACCTGCAAATTAGCGTACCCACCTCTCAAGAGCCAGGGACCTTCGTGATTTATCTGAAGGGGTGGTCCACTGGAGAGCCTGTGCTGTCTATCGATCAGGGGACCTTCGATGTCCTTGAGTTATGGATCAACGTCTCGATAAAGAGTACCGGAAACATCGTCTTCCAACTGGGTGACACTACCCAGTACGTGCTGCCGGGAGAATGCTCTGAGTTCGACATACTGGTCACCAAGCACTTCACCCCCGGCCACCTGATATTCACTACACCAGGTGGCCCCGAGGAAAGACCTCCGGAGATTTCAGAGCAGACATGGAGGTTCGACCACTGGACCGTCGATTTGGACTTCTCCGAAGCACCAGGGGGCAACGGGATACCCGACAGCTCACCGCGCTATTGGTCCGTGATCGACACTCCATTCACAGTCACGGCAATCATGTGCGCGCCATTCAACGCCACTGCTGGGTTGGGGGACTCGGTCACTGTGAAGGCGCATCTCGAAGGCGCGCCGCGTGTGCGGGACTCTGTGGTCCTACTCACCAACGTGATTCAGGAGTACAGCCTAGAGGCGTCCGTCCCCGAGACCATACTCGCATTACATCCAGGCCAGTCCTATCAATTGGACACTACGGTCGAGAACATCGGGAACGGAGCCGACAGGTACGACATTGCTGTCGGTTCGATTACCGACTCGTTCGGGGGGTCGCATGTCTGGGACATAGAAGTCCCGAGGATACTGTTCCAAGAGCTGGATCGCGACGAGTCGCAGACGATTCCAATATGGATCAACGTTCCTGAGATGACCCATGCAGGCCAATACACCTTGATTTTACATGTCCTCAGCGAGGAAGCCTATGAGGGAACCAAGCTGCGTGACACCATCGAACTTCAGATCGAGATTGTTGAGTTCCATGACATGAGGATCGACGTTGACCCGTTGGTTGAGAGCCGAATCAAGACGACCGCCCCTGGTAGAATCGTGAGATTCACCATGAACGTGACCAATTACGGCAACGTGGATGACCAACCCACTTTGCACAACCACACGATAGCCCCTGATGGGGGTTGGGACACGGTCCCAGGGCTGAACATGCTGAGTGGGTGGCAGATTTCTTTCGCGCTGCTCGAGGACTTCAACACGGAGTATCCGACAGAGAAGCCGTGCATCGTTCTGGTGCTGGGTGATGATGCACCCGCAGAGGGTTGCTACCTCTCAGCACAAACCGCTGCACTGACCCTGCCAAACATGCCTGCGTACTCCACTCTGCAAATAGTTGTGATTATCGGAATCGATCCCGCGGCCGCTCTGGCCAACAGGGAAATCGGCATCAAGGTCCTCTCTTCCTTCGGCTCGGCCGAGGCCGGCGGAGACCACGATGAGACCGCGGTCTGGGATGACTCTTGCACTCTCGATGAGAACAAAGACGGGCTCCCGGACAACTACCGACCCAATTGTGATACCAACGAACAAATCATCGAACTCCGTCTAAGAGCCCCCGATTTGCGTATCCTCCAGGTTGATGTAGCAACATACAGAGGCGATGTTGGAGCAATGCTCTCCGTCAACGTCCAAGTCGTCAACAACGGCAATGCCCATGCAACCGATGTCAATATCATCCTGTGTTCTGCTGATGACCAGACGAAATCCGAAATCAAGAGGAACGGATGCAAGGAGGAAAACATCGTCTACCGGCAAATCGTCCAGGCAATCATGCCTTCTACTAACGATGAGGACCCGCCCCAAATCGCTTTACTCTACTTGGTAGAAGCAGGCAGCCACGATGTGTTCGTGGTCGTAGATCCCGACAACATCATTGTCGAAACCGACGAGACCAACAACATTCAGAAAGTATCCAAGAAGATGGGTTCCAATCTGGGTATTCTAGACGTGGGCGTCGAAGTGATTGCTCAGTACTCTATACCGGCCATCATCCTCGGAGTCACTTTCGCTCTGATCGGGGTTGTCGGCGTGGTGATGTATGGACGCAGAATGGAAGCTCTAACTAGGTTCGCCGAGAAGAGTAGCCTAGTTGGTAGTCTGGAAGACGAAGAAGACATGGTCTTCTGAGACTCACCGTGCCAACCACCAAGGCAGAGGCGTACCCTCTCGGGCGGCGACCAGACTGCCTTGGCTGGCTGCGAAGTCGCGCATCAGGCGCTCGCGCAGACTCTCCATCATCTCCTCAGCGTGCATTGACTGGATGCGGAGACCCTGGGAGAAGGTGTCCAAGTCCAAGGGTCTGCGAGGCTGATTCATTATGGCATGTGCAAGTTGGCGCTCCTCGTAAGACTCAGAATGATCAGTAATACTCGGCGAGACCTTGCGCATCACCTGTTGGTGAAGCGCAATCACAGCGTCCCTGTGCTCGTCTATGCGTTCCAGGGCGGAATCAAGCTCGGTGAGAATTCCCATGGCCTCGACCATAGGCAGTTTACGACGGGTCCCCAGTCGGTCAACGACGCTATCCAGATCCTTGGGGAGTCTGTTGGACAAACGCATCGGGCCCCCGGCGGGCATCTTCCTGTGCTCCGCGCGGAAAAGGTCAGGTCCGAGATCGAGTCGCAGTGAGAATGACTGGCTGACCTTGTACATCTTCGTCGGTGGCCCTCCCTTCTCCGAGGGGACACGCTCGGAATCTACGAATCCCGATTCCTCTAGGACCTTGAGGTGCTTTACCACCGCTTGCTGGCTCACATCCAGTAACTCAGAGAGTTGCAAGGGGTAGTGGGGCTCCTTCACTAGACGCCTCAGAATCTGGCGTCGGGTGGGGTTCTCGAGTATCGAGAGCGCCTCATCGAAACCGACCACTGACTTCCCAACCTGAGGTTGGGTAGTGAAGGCCTTCTAAAAACCCAACTTGAGCATAGGATAATATCTGTCGAACTGATGAAACTGTCATGGGAACCGGCAAGACTGTACTAGTCACAATTCTAGTCATAGCAGGTTTGCTGTTGCTAGGATTGTCTTGGGGGGCCTCTTTCGCTGATGATTACTTGGAAGAGAGGATTGCAGAGGAATGCGACGACGAGGCCGGGACAATAGGCCAGATAATCGGTGCGGACGAGGGCCAGTGCCAGGATGCCCGCGACTTGAGGAAACAAGTCGCTTCTGCGGGTCAGATGTTAGGATACCTGGGTGCCGCCTCACTGCTCGCCTCGGTTGTCATGATTGTAATCAGAAAGAGGCAATAATTACCCTTCGTCCCAACCGCGCCAGTCCGCCCCACTCTCCTCTCGCTGTGTCTCTTCACTGGCCGGGGCCTGTCCTAGGAACGGATCGGGAACGTTCTGCTCTGCTTCACTTTGGGTCGAGTCCCTATGCTGTCGGTACAACTCGTCTGTGGTAGGAAGCCTGCCTTCGGAAGGCATGATGAACGGAGCGGAACCCTTCCTAGACCTCCTCCGATCGAGGAAAACCAGAAACAGAGCCACCCCTCCAAGTGGCAGCCCCAAGCAGCATCCAAGGAACATCAGCACGACCCACCGATTCTCTAACATCGCGACCCCCGCCGAAACGTCGTCTACCAGCCACAGTGTGGAATCACCGTCATTATACAGTGTATATGTGCCTGGCTCAACCGCTGTGAATACTCTGACCGGGATATATCTGGTTCCGTTCTGAGTTTCACGCTCCGCCTCGAAGGCACCCGGTGCCACCCCCTCCTCCTCTTCTCCGGTGCTGTCGACTAGTCTCAACCCAGCCTCATCACCTTCCTCGATTCGCAGGGCTACATACTTCCCAGTTTCAGTCAGAGACACCTCACCGCTCTGCCCAGCCTCTAGCTCCAAGAGGTGGTTTTGACCTGGATCCAGATTGTCATAGATCGAAGCCTCCGCTTGCCAGTAGGATATGACGCCGATAAGCAGCAGCAGGAAAGCAGCGCCTGAGAGGCGCCTCGCCCACAACCTCGCTCCTTCTACCACGGTTCGAGCAAATGGGGTTGCGCTATCAGGCTTCTCAATCAGTATCCGAGCCCCACATCAGGATGAGCGAGCTTCTCCGGCAGATAGGTGTCCGTGACGAAATCAAGACCGTACTTGGCAAGCGACTGCTGCTCGGCCTTCTTCCCCAACTCCTTCATCATCTCAATCTGCTGCTGCCACCACCCTGTCGAGAACCGAGGATCACTCAACTCGGCTTCAAGTGCACCCAAGTCTTGCTTCGACAAATCGTCGCTAGGCAGATCATAGGCGAGTATATCGTCAGCGGTTATCCCTAGGTAGATTGCGCCCTTAGTAGCGAGGTACTCCGAGATATGAGCCGTCTTGATGGCTCCGTATGCAATGCTGGCGTAGATTCGGAACGACCAAGGGTCGCAGTCGGTGAACACTACGACAGGCTTCTTCCATTCGTCACTCATCCGACGCATTATCCGGCGGGTCGAGCGTGCGGGCTGCCCCTTCAGGTGGACCAGAGCACATCGCGCCTCCTCATCGAAACCGTTTTCGATGAGTCGGTCGAACATGCCCCCGGTCTCTATCGCCATGACGAAATCGATATCCTCCTCAATCAGTCTGAGTTTCTCCGACTCCACATTGTACGGCACCCCATAGCCGGAGTCACCCACATCGTCTCGGCAGTTGATGCGCATCCAGTTTCCGCGGCGGTTACGTTCTTCGAAAGTCACGTTGCCGATTATTCTAGCACCGTCGTCCTCCGGTCTGAGTCGAAAGTCCTCACGCAGGCACTTGGTTATTATCTCCAAATCCTCAGCAAGGTTGTTGCTCTCATTCTGGGAGTGGAACTTCCCGTTACCCCAGCCTTCGGAGATGTAGTACATCTCCCTGAGGGTAGAAGTCTTGCCGGCATGAATCATCTGTTCGACGAACTCCGTGACATGCAGTGAACGGAGAAGCTGCCTAGCGGAGCCGAGGCTTGTCGCATCTCGCACGGTCTTCTTCTTTCCGTACTTGTAGACCCCGAGCTTCTGGTCGAATCCGATGTTGCTCTTCGAGCGCACCGGCAGCGTCATGGTTGGAGGGATCCCCTTCACCATCTTGTCGTGCATCTCTGAGGCGACTCCGTGCAGCGCCTGAATCACCTCCTCTTTCGACTTCTTTCTGCTGGAGAAACTCATTCGACCACCTCCTGATCAGGCGCTAACGACCCCATGTCGAATATCTTCTCACGCGCAGGGTCCTGCAGTGGGTCTTCGGCTCTCTCAGCGAGACCATCTATCACGGGGTCATCCTTGCTCCGAACCTCTTCTTCAGCAGCACGCAAGGCCTCTCTGTTCCTCAGTTCCTCCAATAGTTTCTCATCAATCTTGGTGGCTCCTATTATGTCTCCATTGCCACGGAAGAAGATGTCTGTATCGCCCCAATCGCCCCTGCCGAGTCCTGAGAGTGAGAATGAGATGGTGGCCGAAGCGCCTGGGTTCAGCGTATCGAGCCTCCAGGCCCACAACCCATGGGCCTCCTTTCTGCCTCCCATCGGATTTTCCTTCATAGCAACAGAATCACTTTCAGGCCACTTGGCTAGAATAGTGTATGCACGGGCCCTAGCTGTGTAGTTGAACACGGTTATCTCACAAGTGGCGAGCTTTCGCTCTTTGTCCCAACCGAGCTCCTCCTCGCAGAAAACAGCGTTCATGATCTGGGTGATGACGGGAGCGAGATCGGGCTCTTCCCTGCCGAGTAGTTGAGAGGATTTTTTTGATATCTCCGGAAGTATGACGTTGATCAACTCAAACTTCTCTTGCGCCTTCTTGCGTTGCGAACTCTTCTTCAGATGATTCTTCAATCCACGCCCGACCTCTAGCAGGGCCCTCCTGATCTCCTCCAAGACCTCCTCGTTAGCTGCCACGGCTTCCTTTGCCTCGCTGGTGAATTGCACGTTGGTCGAAGCGAGGTGAACGAGTACCGCGGCGGGGCCCTTGGGGATTCCGCGACCGCCGGGCTGTTCCAACCCGTATCTCTTCCAATCTACTGATTCCAACGCTTTAGTCAGAAGGCACCCGCCTTGCTGGTACATCAGAGGAACTCGATTGGCGAATCTGAGAATCTCAATTGGGCTGTCGGCGTTGAGGTCACCACCAAACACCAAACCGACCTCGACTTGGAACGGATTCCCCTGTGTGACTTGGGGCTCTCTTGTGGCGGTGGATGCGAAGCGAGAATCGATCGCCTTGGACAGCCCCTTCTTGATTAGGAGGTCCTCGATAGGCGACAGACAATCGGTGGGTGGATTGAGGAGTTTCACTTTCTGGAAGGAATTCACGATGAGTTGAGCCTCCTCAGCTCTGATTCGACGCGGCTGTCTGCTCTCGTCCAACCCGGCCTTCTCGAGTATTTCTCTGGCCGCCCTCATGCTGATGCCCGAGAAGTTGTGCCTCAGGAACGAGGTCATTTTCCTCTCCTCGGCTTCGCGTAGCATTCTCTGTAGAGTACCGAGATGTATTCCATGTGGATGCGGCTTGATCTCCTTAACCACTCTGGGCAGTCTGTCGGTGGTCCTCTCCCAGTGCCCCTCCTCAATGATTTCACCATCTTTGTCTTGGACTGTAAGTGTGATTGTGGCGTGGGGATTGACAATCGAGGTCATCCTGAGGTATTGGTAGACTGATTGCTTGCCTCGTTGGTACTTGGCATTCATCACGGTCTCGATTCGCAGGCCATGATCGACCTCTTCTCCCGTGACGTTGTCTATCCAGGTGCCTCTGATCTCACCTGATTTGATAGCCTTGTTCTTCCTAGTGTCTATGCCTAGGTCAACGAAGACCGCCGTGGCGTCATCCTCCACTTTCGAGACAACGCGGGTTTTCGCACCGGTCGTGAGCTGGCTGTACATCACAACACCAGTGATGCCTATTCCTTGCTGGCCTCGCGTCTGCCGGATGGCGTGGAATCTGGAGCCGAGCAGGAACTTGCCGAAGACATGCTCGATGGAATCTCTCGGTATGCCCGGACCGTTGTCCTGAGTGATTAACTCCACTCTGTTTCCCTCGAGGCGTTTCACCTCGATTCTGATGTCGGGGAGGATTCGCACCTCCTCACAAGCATCGAGCGAGTTGTCAACCGATTCTTTCACTGCGGTGATTATGGCTCTCTGCAATGAATCGAAGCCTAGGAAGTGTTTGTTCTTCTCGAAGAATTCACTAATCGCAATCTGCTTCTGTTTTCCCATTGATGGTTTTTTTTCACTCATCCGCAACCCTCCACCGGGTCCTCCCAATACCCGAATGGCATGGGGCCCGCTTGTGGTGTGCCGCAGCGGCCGCAGCTGTCTATTCAACCTACTCGTTGACAGAGGGGTGTCGCGCTAGCAAAGTGAAGGACACCCTACAATTCGGCTAGGAGAAGACGCCCGGGCGCCACGCTGTAATCCTGCCTGTGAAGGCGCTGACCATCACCGTCAACGGACTCGCGAGATAGAGCCTGCCCGGGCCCGAGCGGCCCTGGTAGTTGCGGTTAATTGCCGAGATGGTGACTTGTTCAGCATCATCGCTGATACCCGGACCTGCTCCTATGCAGGCACCGCAGCCAGGATCGATTAGCTTGACACCAGCGCGCTCGAACATCTCGGTCCAGCCGTTTCGCTCTGAGAGATCCTTGACCGTCTTAGAGCCGAACTGGATGTAGCATTCGACGTCCGCAGGTATGGTGAGGCCGGCCTCGAGGGCTGCCTCGGTCACCTGCGCATAGAAGGCGAAGTCATCGTCCTTGCCCGCTGTGCATGAGCCGGCGTAGGCTATGTCGATGCTGATGTCGCCGAGCTCGTGGATGTAGGCACCGTTGGTCGGGTCTGAGGGAATTCCCTTGTCGGGATTTCCGGGGTGAGCGACCATCGGCATAATCTCAGAGAGGTCGATGGTGTGGACTCCGCCGTCGTAACTCGCACCCTCATCAGGCATCACGAAGTCGTCGCGGATATCCTTCTCGCTCGCGCCGGGTCTGCGTTTCATCAACCATTCTACTGTCGCATCGTCTGGCTCGCATATCCCGGTCTTGGCACTGCATTCTGTAGCCATGTTGCACAGCGTCGCTCTCTCATCCATGGACAGACTAGCCAACCCCGGCCCGCCGAACTCCATGCTCCTGTCCAGGGTCTCGGAGTTCGCAGCGAACTTCCAGAGGATGAGCAGGATAACGTCCTTAGCCGTGCATCCTGGATCTAAGGTGCCCACCAGTTCGAAGCGTATGCTCTCCGGAACTTGAACGAAGGCGAATTGGTTGTGCACGAGATTGGCGTATTCGGTCGAGCCGACTCCATAGGCCAGAGCGTTGGTGGCGCCTCCCATGCAAGTGTGCGAGTCAGTTGCCTGAATGAAGTCACCAACATCGATGAACTCCTCGCGCGCAACCTGATGGCATATTCCCGGACTGATTCCATCCTCAGCGGAGTAGTCGCGCACGCCAGTATGCTGCTGGAACGCCTTCTGCATGTCCCTCAGAGTCTGGATCTTCTCGGTGAAGCGACCGAATTTGGGCACACCGGTGGCATACAGGAGGTGGTCTTCGAAGACAGCGTACTTCGAAGGGTCGGGGAGATCGTAGTCATCGCCATACTCCTGTCTGAGGAACTCATGAACCTGGGCTGTGGTGAATTCGTGAGAGTACCCCCCATCGACTTGGGCCAGTACCGCATCACCCGGCTTGACGTATCGGACCGCACCGTTCTGTCCCAGCAGTTTGTTCGCGACCATCTTCTCGACCATAGTCATCGGGCGGGCCTCAGTGGCTAACTCCGGGAGCTCGATCTCACCGATCTTGAGTTTCTTGGCGAAGGGCAGGATCCCCCCATTCTCGATTATTAGCTTAGTAACTGGATCGTACTTCGAGGTGAACTCGTCCAACGAGATGCTCTCTCCGTTCTGTAGCCGATTGAGCATCGAGTGGTCGCCCATCAGTTGTCCGAGGTTGATGTTGTTGCGCTCGTGGATGGGCGCGAATGAGGCAGCGATGACGATTCTGATTCCCGACCAACGCTCGCACTGTGCGGCTGGTTCGCGACTCGAGCCAGTGCCCTTGCGATGCCCCGAGACAATGACCTCGAAACCACCGTCAAGCAAGGCCCGCGGCTCGAATACGCGTCGGCCACCATGCACCAATCCGGCGTATGCGTTCTCCGCGATTATCGCCGGATCGTGGTCGAAGCAGACCCAGGCCGGAGTCATCACATCGGTGTTGATGTCGTCTAGCAAATCACCGACTTCAAGATCCTCCATGCGCAGGTCCACACCTTCGTAGAGCTGCTTGCGAATCAACCCGAGATCCTTGGTCAGAAAGAGTACCCTCTTACCTGCTGACAATCCTATTCGATCCGGAGGCCATTGCTCACCCATGTTACACCGTCTTCCTTGTTACTTGCCAAGGCCGCCGCATATTTCACCGTTTTCAATCGCGTGATCGGATTGTTTAGCCACTCAGCACAACGATTATGCTGATTATTTCCAATCAAACAGATTTATAAAATATGGTTCATCGGGATTTAATACCTTTGCTCGCAAAGGTGGAGTGAGGGAATGGCAGATTATCTAGTTGAAGACACTGTGAAATGCAGTGAGTGTGGAAGCAGGAAACTGAACAGAGACGAGACCAGAGGCGAGATCGTATGCGAGGATTGCGGCCTGGTCCTTGAAGACAATGTGATCGACCAAGGCGCCGAATGGCGGGTGTTCAGCCCCGAGCAGGGCGACCAGCGCGCGCGTACAGGCGCGCCGATGACGGTGATGCTGCACGACAAGGGACTGTCCACCGACATCGATTGGCAGAACAAGGACTACTCCGGCAAGGCAATCTCGAGCAGGTACCGCAGCCAGTTCTACCGAATGAGGAAGTGGCAGAAGCGCTCTCGCGTCAGTAACGCTACCGAGCGCAACCTAGCCATGGCACTGGCCGAGCTCGACCGCATGGCCAGCCGCCTCGACCTCCCCAAGTCGATTCGCGAGGCGGCCGCTGTGAACTACAAGAAGGCCGTCGAGGCCAGGCTCATCCGCGGCCGCTCGATAGAGGGCGTTGCTGCCGCCAGCCTCTACGCTGCCTGCAGGCAGTGCAACAACCCCCGGACTCTGGACGAGATCGGCGAGGCCAGCAGGACCGGCCGCAAGGAGATCGGCCGGACCTACCGATTCATGGTGCGCGAACTCAAGATGAAGATCCCACCGACCAAGCCCGAGGACTACATACCCCGATTCTGCTCCGGTCTGCATTTGGACGCCGAGGTTCAGTCGAAGGCCTACGAGCTGATCGCCGCCGCTCAGGAGAAGGAACTCACGAGCGGGCGTGGGCCGACCGGTATCGCAGCCTCGATTATTTACATCGCGAGCGTGCTGTGCGGCAAGCGCAGGACCCAGAGAGAGGTCGCCGAGGTAGCAGGCGTGACCGAGGTCACCATCCGCAACCGGTACAAGGAACTGATTCAGAACCTCAACATCGAACTCGAGATCTGAGCACCGAATCAGGAGCACCCTGTGGTGGAGCCACAGGAGTTGCACTTCAAGCAGGTTCCGTTCCGAGTCATCTGGCTGCTACCGCACTCATCGCAGATGTCCCCGGTGAAGCCACGCTCTATGGCGGCTTGGCGCGCCCTAGCAGCGATATCCTCCAGAGGGGCAACGGATGCCTCTAGAGTCATCTGGACGTCACGCGTGCCGACCTCGTCGACGACGCGAAGGACACCGTCATCGGTGATTTCGGGCTTGCTGATGGACGTCTTGTCCAAATCCTCATCTGTGACGTGAGCCAAATCATCTCGATGGAGGTAGTGTATTCCCAGTTCCCTGAAGATGTAGTCGACGATGCTGGTTGACATCTTCACCCGGCCGCTCCCCCCGGTGACCATCCCACTGGGCTCAAACTTCTGGAACGTGAATGACTTCACGAAGGCGTCGAGCGGAACCCCGTACTGCAGGCCGATGGATACGGCGATTGCGAACTGATTGAGCATCGAGCGCCAGGCCGCACCTTCCTTCGAAGTGGTGATCATAATCTCACCCAAGCGACCATCATCATAGGTGCTAGCTGTGAGATAGACCGTATGTCCTCCTACCCGGGCCTTCAGCCCCCTCTGTTCCTTCACATCTGGCAGTGGCTTCCTACTGGCGATGTACTCGTGGACGAATGCCTCAGCCAGCGGCTTGGCTACCGGTTCTGGTACAGGCAAAGCCTTGGTAGTCTCCTCGACCATCTTCTCGACAACCCCTTCCTCCTCGACCTCTTCAGCGAGTTCGCTCGAGTCCACGAGTTGGTTCATCAACGGTTGGCTAAGCTTACTCCTATCCCGATATATAGCACACGCCTTGTTCATGGTGGCGTGGCTGAGATTGTAAGCTTCTCTTACATCGTCTACCGTCGAGTTGGATGGCATGTTGATGGTCTTGGATATCGCTCCCGAGATGAACGGCTGAGCCGCAGCCATCATCTTCACATGAGCGGGCCAGTCAATCGATCTCTTGCCGTACTTGCCACAGGGTGTAGCACAGTCGAAGACTGCCAGATGCTTGTCTTTCAGCTCAGGCGCGCCCTCTATCATGTTGTAGCCGAAGACGAAGTCGTTGGCTGAGTCTATCTCAGTGGGGGTGAAGCCGAGGAAGCCGAGGGTGTCGAAGAACGAGTCCTCGTACTGGGCTTCCGACATCCCAAGAGTCCCGATGCAGAACTTCTTGCCGAGAATCGAGGGGGAGAAAGCGGAGCGGATATCGAACACATCACCCATCTTCTTCTCTATACTCCTCAGTCGATTGCTGGTGAAGCCGAGGTCCTTCAGCCTCTCCGCTGGGAGAGTGGGGCAACCAATCAGGCGACCTGTTCCTATGATGTACTCCTCGATGGCCTTGGTCTGCCTGTTCGAGTAACCGAGCCGGCGCAGCGCACTCGGCACACCTTTGTTGATGATTCTCAGAGAGCCGCCGCCAGCCAGAGTTTTGTATTGCACAAGAGAGAATTGCGGCTCCACGCCAGTGGTATCCGCACCCATCACTAGTCCGATGGTGCCAGTGGGGGCGATGACTGTGGTCTGTGCGTTGCGGTAACCATGCTCCTCACCCTCCCGGATGGCACGGTCCCAAGAGCTTCGAGCCGCATCTAGAAGATCCTTCGGACACTTCTTGGAATTGATTCCCACTGGATGGACGGAGAGTCCTACATACTCTTCCGCCGGTGCATCGTAAGCGGCGAGCCGGTGGTTTCGCAAGACTCTCAGCATGGACTCGGAATTCCTCTCATAGTCGGGGAAAGCCCCTAGGATGGAAGCCATCTCGGCGCTCGTCGAGTACGACTCCCCGCACATGATGGAAGTGATGGCCCCGCATATGGCGTAGCCCCGCTCGTCGTCATAGGGGATTCCCATGTGCATCAGCAGGGAGCCGATGTTGCAGTAGCCGAGTCCCAAGGTGCGGTATTTGTATGACCTGCGAGCGATTTCCTCTGAGGGGAACTGAGCCATCAGGACGCTGATTTCGAGAGTAGTCGTCCACAAGCGGACACTGTGGCGGAAATCCTCGACTTGGAAAGTCTGCGTGTCCGAGTCGTAGTAGTGAAGGAGATTGATGCTGGCTAGGTTGCAGGCTGTGTCGTCTAGGAACATGTACTCAGAACATGGGTTCGAGCCGTTGATTCGACCTCCTTCTGGGCAGGTGTGCCACTCGTTGATGGTGGTATCGAACTGAACTCCCGGGTCAGCGCACGCCCAAGCTGTGTAAGCAATCTTGTTCCATAGTCCTCGGGCATCCACGGTTTCGCACGGCTCGGGCTCACCACCACTCTCGGCGACTTTGTCCAATTCGGTTCGCCAGTATAGATTCCAGTCACCGCCTTCACTGACCGCCTCCATGAATTTGTTAGGGACGCGGACAGAGTTGTTGCTGTTTTGTCCCGACACCGTCATGTAGGCCTCGCCCTGCCAGTCGGTGTCGAGTATCTCGAAGTCGATTCCCTCCCAACCCTGCTTGGCAAGATCGACGATTCTCTGAATGTGAGGCTGCGGGACATGCTGGTTGATGGCACGCACCATCGCTCTGCGAAGCCCTAGATTGGTTCGCTGGTCGAATCTGCCCTCGTCGTCTCCGTACTCCCAGATGGCTTCCATCAGGGCGTTGGCGTTGTTCTGCAGGATGCTGCTGCCGACGACGAGGGCGGAGACCTTCTCCTCCTCACTGTGCTTCCAGTCGATGTACTGTTCGATATCCGGGTGATCGAGGTCCAGAGTGACCATCTTGGCTGCTCGCCTAGTCGTCCCTCCTGACTTGATTGCCCCTGCTGCTCTGTCTCCTATCTTGAGAAATGAGAGCAGCCCGCTCGAGCTGCCGCCACCAGACAGGGGTTCGCCAGCACCGCGAATCTTAGAGAAGTTGGAGCCCGTCCCGGACCCGTACTTGAAGAGCAGTGCCTCTCGGCTCCACAGCCCCATGATCGATTCGGAGCCGCCGACCAGCGAGTCCGATACCGACTGGATGAAGCATGCGTGGGGTTGTGGGTGCTCATACGCATTGGTGGAGTACTCCACTTCCCCGGTGTCCGGGTTGACGAAGGTGTGGCCTTGGGCCGGACCTTCGATACCGTATGCCCAATGCAGGCCTGTGTTGAACCACTGGGGGCTGTTAGGTGCCGAACGCTGACTCGCAATCAGGTAGCACATCTCATCGAAGTAGGCGCGGGCATCAGCCTCGCTTGCGAAGTAGCCGTACTTCCAGCCCCAGTAGGTCCAGGTCCCTGCGAGTCGACGGAAGAGCTCCCTCCCATCGACCTCCCCACCCATTCTTTCGTCCGCCTCAAGAGTCTGAAGCTTCTCGTGGTCCGGCGCACTTCGTTGGAGCCAGACAGGCACACCATCCTCTGGTACCTTCCGGAGGGCTCTGGGAACGCCGGCCTTGCGCAGGTACTTCTGGGCGCAGACTTTTCCTGCAACCCCATTGAACCCAGAAGGCAGTTTCACGCCTTCGATGGAATCGGCCATCGAACCGTCCGGGTTCCTGATCTCCACATCCATCTCTATCCAGTCGAAGACATCAAACGGATTGTCTCCGGCTGTGGTGAAGCGGCGCTCGATGACCATCCCGGTCTCGGCTTCCCCGGCTTCGAGAACGCCTTTGCTTCTGGCCTCCATCGTTCATTTCTCCTTAGTGATTATCGACCCGGTTAGAGTGCCCCCCGCGAAAGGGAGTTGTCTTCCCGAATTGAAGGTCTTTAACGCTTCACTAACCAGAGGTGTCTTGGAAAGACGATTACGGAAATTCCGCTTGACTTCCACTGTCGTGGAATTGTTAGATTATCGGAATTACATCAGGCTCGGATGTCGACCGACCAGTCGAGTGCAACTCCTGCACCGGTGATCATCGCACCGACTGAACAGTACTTCTCATGGCTCTGCTCGATGAGCCGATTCACCAGCTTCTCTGGAACGTCTCCCTCGATGACATACTTCATCCGGACGGCAGTGAATACGCGTGGCGGTCCATCCGCTCGATCCGCCTCGAGTTCGACCCACGCGGAGCGCACGTTGTCCATCCTGTCCTTCAGTCCCGCAATCACGTCGATGAACGAGCAGGCGCCATGTGAGATGAGTACCATCTGCATCGGGCCGGCGTGTGCTTCACTGTGTATACCGAAACTCTTGCCACCAATCTCACCTACCATTTCCTCGCCTGTTATCCAACGCACCGTCCCTTGCATGCTCCGGCACAATCGCCTCAGACCATGAGGGTTGGCTTCATGAAGGAGGGGTTGGTCGGCGCGCTGAGAGACATGGCCGAGGGTACCCGAGTTTCGATGGTGGAAGGCCACCTGAGCGTGCCTGACGACCCCATCGTACACTACATCGAGGGTGATGGTATAGGCATCGATATCACACCGGTCATGATGGCTGTAGTAAACGCCGCAGTTGAGCATGCCTATGGCGGCCAGCGCAGCATCCACTGGAGTGAGGTGCTGGCCGGGCAGAAATCCTTCGATGCCACTGGTGAGTGGCTCCCCGAGGCCACCAAGCAAGCGATGAGCGAGGGCCTAGTCTCGATTAAGGGACCATTGACAACTCCAGTCGGCGGCGGCATCCGCAGCCTCAATGTCGCACTTCGCCAGCAGCTCGACCTCTATGCCTGCGTGCGCCCTATCCGCTGGTACGCAGGAACCCCGAGTCCGGTCAAGGACCCGGGAGCGGTGGACATGATCATCTTCCGAGAGAACAGCGAGGACGTCTATGCCGGCATCGAGTGGGAGGCAGGCAGTGATGAAGTCAACAAAGTGATCGACTTCCTACAGAACGAGATGGGTGTCGACAAGATTCGATTCCCCGATACCAGCGGCATCGGCATCAAGCCAGTGAGCCAGGAGGGAACCGCTCGCATCGTCAGAGCGGCCATCAACCACGCCATCGACAACGACAGGGACAGCGTGACGCTGGTCCACAAGGGGAACATCATGAAGTTCACAGAAGGCGGCTTCCGTGACTGGGGGTACCAACTCGCCAAGGACGAATTCGGTGCCACTGAGATTGACGGTGGGCCTTGGTGCACGATGGCCAATCCGAGGACTGGCACTGAGATTGTCCTCAAGGACGTCATCGCCGATGCTATGCTCCAGCAGGTGCTGACTCGACCCCGCGAGTACGCCGTGCTGACCACGATGAACCTCAACGGCGACTACATCTCCGACGCTCTGGCCGCTCAGGTCGGTGGTATTGGAATCGCTCCGGGAGCCAACATCAACTACGACACAGGGGTAGCTATCTTCGAGGCCACCCACGGCACAGCTCCAAAGTACGCCGGCCAAGACAAGGTCAACCCCGGCAGCCTGATTCTCTCTGCCGAGATGATGCTGCGACACATGGGCTGGACAGAGGCCGCCGACCTCATCATCAACGGTGTAGAAGGTGCGATCAGCGCCAAGACCGTGACCTACGACTTCGAACGCCTGATGGACGGTGCGACCCTGCTCAAGTGCAGTGAGTTCGGTGCCGCCATCATCGCACACATGTGAGTTGACCCCAATGGATTTCACTTCTCTCAAGCTCTGTCAGCCCCTGCTGGATGCCCTCGACGAGATTGGTTACGTCTCCCCGACGCCGATTCAAGCCCAGGCCATCCCCGACCTCATTGAAGGCCGCGACATAATCGGTTGCGCCCAGACGGGCACAGGGAAGACCGCCGCATTCGCCCTACCAATCCTCGATGCGATGGCCAAAGATCCGTGGGTGGGACCACGCCGCATCCGCGCTCTGATGCTGTGTCCAACACGCGAGCTTGCAACCCAGATTCACGACAATATCGAGCAATATGCTCGACACCTCGACATCCGTTCGATGACTATGTTTGGCGGAGTATCGCAGCGCCCTCAGGAGAAGATTCTGCGCCGCGGCGTTGACATCTTGGTCGCCACCCCCGGTCGCTTGCTTGACCTCATCTCACAGGGATACGTTGACCTGTCCTACGTGCAGTTCCTCGTTCTCGATGAGGCGGATCGCATGCTCGACATGGGTTTCATCCGAGACATCCGTAAAATTCTAGCACAAATTCCAAAGAACCGCCAGAGTCTGCTATTCAGTGCCACCATACCGCGCTCGATTGTCGATTTGTCCCGTGATATGCTCTATGATCCGGTAAGCGTCTCCATCACACCCGAATCAGCCACCGTAGAGGCCATCGAACAATCTCTTATGTTCGTCATGAGGAGCGACAAGCGTGGCCTCTTGACTTACATTATCGAGGAGAAGCGACCCGATAAGGTGCTTGTGTTCAGCCGCACCAAGCACGGTTGCAATCGCATCGTCAGACAACTTGGACAAGACGGTATCGAAGCCCTCCCAATCCACGGCAACAAGAGTCAGGGCGCGCGGGAGAATGCCCTCCGCCGATTCCGCAATGGTACCCTCCAGGTACTAGTCGCCACCGACGTGGCGAGCCGCGGCATCGATGTCTCCGACATCAGTCATGTCATCAATCTGGATTTGCCTAACGAGCCCGAGGTCTATGTGCACCGCATTGGACGTACGGGACGTGCAGGCCAAGGGGGCATCACCATTGCTTTCTGTGATGAGAACGAAGGCGAGTATCTGCGCGGCATCGAGAAGATGATTCGTCAGGACATCCCAGTCGATGAGGATCACCCTTTCCACTCCGAGAAGGCCCGGTCGCGCAAGGGCAACAAGGCGCCCAAGAAGCAGCAGAATCGGGGCCGTGGCCGGCGCCAGCCTCGCAATGGCAAATCCAACGGCAACCGCTCGAATGGGAAATCAAATCACCAGTCCAATGGTGGACGCAATGGCCGGCGTTCAGGCCGCAGGCGAAGTCGCAAACGCAAGCACCAGACCCGTTACTGAGTTCGGCCAAGCGGTTATCTCACACATGACATGAGGCCGAGCGCGCTTGAGCGTGCCCCTTATATCACCCCTCGCCATCGGATACGATGGCCCGCAGTGACGTGATAACGGAACTATTTGTTATAGGTTAATTATTGAAAATATATTCAAATTGGAAGTGAGATATAATGCCTGATTCTACCCCTTCAATTCTCCTTAACCAATTATTGAAGGCTGAGATGATGATGTTCCTTAGAGATTTCACTGACGACATTGCCGTGAATTACGACGATGCCCAACAAACCTTTCTTGACTTGTTCATTCCCACGTGGGAGGCGCAGATGGAAGTGAATGAGGAGGTCGAGCGCTACTACTACGGCTCGGTAGGAAACAGATCGGTGGTCAACGCCTCCCAACTTGTCACGAACATTATGTCTATGCTGGTGCCGGTCTTCATGAGGCCCCAGAGATTCCTACAGGAGATGCCGGAGGAAGCGAAGGACCAACTCGCGAACCAGCATGTCAACCACAACCTGTCTCAGCTCACGGGAATCCCACTCCCACTATTGCTGCCAACCCAGTTCGACGAGTCGGGTGACGTGACCGAGATACACGACCTGATTGTAGAGGGCCCGGCAGGCAAGCCGTTCCTAACCCAGTGGGCAGCACCGGCGATAACAGCTCTCCAAGAAGAGGGTGTGAACCTCCCCGACGAGCTCGCGCAGCTGATTAGGCTGTCCGACTCGCTCACCTAGACTATTATAGCAGCATGTACGCGGCACCGGCTACAATAGCGGCTATCACGACATACTTGATCATGTCCGCATCGACTCCGCCCGAGTCCGAGCTCACCCGGAGCACACGGTCATTTGGTCGGACCCTCTCAGGGACCTTGATTCCGACATCGTCACCAGCTCCTGCGCTCTCCACCGGCTCCAGATCAATCTGCATCGACTCGACAGTCATGTCTATGTCCGTCGTAGCACCTTGAATTCTGATGCTATCGCCTATAGATAGGTCCCCAGTTAGGACCATCGCAGCTACGCCTGGCTTCCTAAAGAAAGACTGGACGCGACCCACTTCTTCTTCTGACACTTCTTCACCTCGTCAATCGAGGAGGGCAACCGGTCATCAACTTACGGATTCGTTATTTTTCCCTTGTTTTCGCAATCTAGCACGCTGCAGAATCAGGTTCAATGTTACTAACAGACTACGCCACAGGTGTAATTCGGCATACTTGAAGTTTAATTATAGCACTGATTAGGCGGGCTATGCCCGCCGTTATCGTCGGATACGCGCGCTCACCATTCACACCCGCCAAGAGGGGTGCTCTGGCTCGAACCAGACCAGACGATATCGCCGCGGCCGTCGTGAACCAGATTATCTCGGATGTCGGAGTCGATCCCTCTCTGGTTGATGACCTCATCGTCGGGTGCGCTTTCCCGGAGGCCGAGCAGGGTTACAATTTGGGACGAATTGTGGTTTTTCTGACGGAATTACCTGAGACTGTGCCAGGAGTCACGATCAACAGATTCTGCGGTTCTTCGATGCAGTCGATCCATGATGCCGCTGCTCGTGTCGAGATGGGCATGGGCGATGCTTTCATCGCCGGCGGCGTCGAGAGCATGTCGCGGGTGCCGATGACGGGATTCAACCCGATGCCAAACACCAGACTCGAAGAGGAGTCCATGACATCCATGGGAATCACAGCAGAGAATATCTCAGAACTGTACGGCATCGACCGCGAGGCTCAGGAGGCGTTCGCCATAGAGAGCCAAGCAAGGGCCGCCGCTGCTCGCGAGTCAGGAGCGTTTGCCGACGAGATAGTCGCAATAGAGACAACCGATGGTACAGTTCAGGAAGATGGATGCATCAGGCCCGGGACCAACGCCGAGGCGCTGGCGAAACTGCGCCCGGCATTCGATGCCAACGGCACGGTCACCGCTGGGACCTCCTCCCCCCTCACTGACGGCGCCGCCTTCGTCTTCGTCTGCTCCGAAGAGTTCGCAGCAGAGCACGGCCTCAAGCCGATGGCCCGCATCAAGAGCGCGGCTGTCTCTGGCTGCGCTCCCGAGATCATGGGCATCGGCCCCGTCTCCGCATCGAGAAAGGCTCTGGAGCGCGCGGGGCTGTCTCTGGACGACATCGACCTGATTGAGCTCAACGAGGCCTTCGCCGCGCAGTCGCTGGCGGTGATTGGCGAGCTCGGGTTGGACAGGGACAAGGTCAACATCGAGGGCGGCGCAATCGCCCTCGGTCACCCTCTGGGTGCCAGCGGTGCGAGAATCACCGGCAAGGCGGCGCAGTTGATGCAGAAGAATGGGGCCGAACACGCACTGGCCACTCTGTGCGTTGGAGGCGGGATGGGCATGGCCACCGTGCTCGAGAGGGTGTAGGTGGTCACTTGTCGAGCCCCATAGAGCGTGTAGCCGTCATAGGCAGCGGCGTTATGGGAGCAGGTATAGCCGCACATGCAGCAAACGCAGGCTGCCAGGTACTTTTACTCGACATCGTCAAGGAAGGCGGCGACCGCAGCGCCATCGCGAACGCGGCTATCAAGCAGATGGCCAAATCAAACCCCGAGATGTTGACGCACCCGCGCAACGCTTCGCTCATCTCTGCGGGCAACATCGAGGACGACTTGGACAAGCTCTCTGAGGTAGACTGGGTAATCGAGGTCATCGTCGAGAACCTAGGCATAAAGAGGAACCTCTACGCGAGCATGGCCGAGCACATCGGCCCTGAGACCATCGTATCTTCGAACACATCAACGCTGCCACTGGCGGAACTGGTTGAAGGCATGCCGTCCGAGATGGCCTCGAGGTTCCTAATCACCCATTTTTTCAATCCCCCTCGATATCTTCCTTTACTCGAGGTCATCACTTCATCGGAGGTCTCGGACTCGACGACCGAGCGCCTGTGCTCGTTCGCTGACGAGCGACTCGGAAAGAGGGTGATAATGTGCAACGACACCCCCGGCTTCGTAGGCAACAGACTCGGTGTGTACTTCATTCAGAGGGCGTTCAAGGCGACCATCGACCATGGCTTCACCATTGAGCAGGCCGACGCGATGCTGGGTCGCCCTCTCGGGATACCCAAGACAGCCGTATTCGGCCTCATGGACCTTGTTGGCATCGACCTCAGCGTGCATGTGATTGAGAGCCTAGTCTCTCACCTACCAGAGGATGACCCGTTCCACGACATCGTCGGAACCGGTGAGGAAATCATCCAGGCAATGATCGAGGAGGGGTACACCGGCCGCAAGGGACTGGGCGGGTTCTACCGTCTCAACAAGGAGGGCGGCAAGCGCGTCAAGGAGGCTCGCAATCTGGCTACAGGGGAGTATGCTCCGGCAAATCGCAAAGCAGCTTTCCCCTCAGCCAGGATGGGCAAGCAGGGACTGGGTCCGCTGATGGACTACCCAGACGAGGGCGCCGCCTTCGTCTCAGACATCCTGCTCGACTCACTGTCCTACGCCGCACACCTTGTCCCCGATGTGACCGACAACATCTATTCGATAGACAGCGCGATGAAGGGGGGATTCAATTGGAAGCGAGGCCCCTTCGAGATGATGGACTCAATCGGCGTTGTAAGCATGGTCGAGCGGCTTGAGGCCAGCGGGCGCAGTGTGCCCGACTTCCTCAGGATCGCAGCCGAAAACGGAGCCTTCTACTCGATAGAGGACGGGGAGATCCAGAGGCTCGCACCGGATGGTTCCATGGTCACTGTCGAAAGGCCCGAATCGACCCTGACAGTCGCCGACCTCAAGCGCAGGGGCAAGCCCCTCAAGCGCAACGGCTCTGCAAGCCTCTGGGATATGGGCGATGAGGTCCTGCTGGTCGAGTACCACTCGAAGATGAACGCGGTGGACCCATTCATCGTGGAGATGCTGGTCGACGCGGTCGACCTCGCCGAGTCAGAGGGCTGGAAGGGAATAGTGATCGGGAACGACGCCCCAAACTTCTGCGCCGGGGCAAACCTCGGGCTGGTATTATTCGCGGTCAACCTAGCCGCGTGGAAGGACGTCGAGGACTTCATTCAGGCTGGCCAGGACGCCTACAGTCTCATCAAGTACTGCGAGATCCCGGTCGTCGCGGCCCCAGCAGGTATGTGTCTGGGTGGCGGCGCCGAGATTCTCATGCACTGCGATTCCCAGGTGGCGCATTGTGAGAGTTACATCGGGTTGGTCGAGGTCGGGGTCGGCATCATCCCGGCCTGGGGCGGCTGTAAGGAGCTGATGGGCCGCCTGCGCGACTTCGAGCTGGTCGAGGAGGGCCCCATGCCCCCTGTGATGAAGGCGTTCGAGTACATTGGCACAGCGCAGGTCGCCAAGTCGGCCGAGCAGGCCCGCTCCATGGGCTTCCTCGCTCCTGACGATCGAATCACGATGAACCGGGACCGCCTCCTCGCTGACGCCAAGGCCCGCGCCCTCGTGCTTTCGGAGGGCTACGAGCCGCCGGAGCCGCGGACGTACAACCTCCCGGGTCCGAGCGGCAGGGCGGCTCTAGAGCTTGCAGTCAAAGACCTAGCAAAATCCGGCCAAGCAACTCCTCACGACGTCGTGGTAACCAACGAGTTGGCCTGGATCCTTTCCGGAGGGGACACCGACATGACTGAGACCGTCGAGGAGGACGACATCCTCGCCATGGAGAGGGAAGCGATAGGCAGGCTCGGGCGGCATGAGGACTCCCTCGCTAGGATGGAGCACATGTTGGAGACAGGGAAGCCGTTGAGGAACTGAGGTGAGGAAATGGTAGTCTGGGATCCACCCATCAGGGATTATCAATTCCTCTATCACGAGCTCTTGCCAGCAATCGAGACCGTCCAACGACTAGGCTACACCGACTTCAACGCTGACTTCCTAGACAGTCTGATTGAGGGCTGGGCCACTCACTGTGAGGAGGTCTGGCTACCCATCAACCAGCTCGGTGACAGGGAGGGACTCAAGTTCGAAGACGGCAAGATCACCATGCCCCAGGAGTTCAAGGACGCCTATCGCAAGGGTATCGACGAAGGCTGGCTGTCCACTACATGCGAACTGGAGCACGGCGGCATGGGCGTGCCACTCTTCTTCCAGGCAGTGACATGGGCGGAGTTCGGGACCTCGGCCTGTATGGCACTAAGCGTGCTTCCGGCACTTTCAATCGGAGTCTACGAAGTGCTCGTGAAACATGGCAGGCAGGATTTGATAGACTATTTCGCCACGAATCTCGCATCGGGGGAGTGGTCTGGCACGATGTGCCTTACCGAGCCCCACGCCGGGACCGACCTTGGCATCATCGCAACCAAGGCAAACCCTCAGGAAGATGGCACCTATCGGCTCTCTGGGTCGAAGTGCTTCATCACCTACGGCGAGCACGACATGGCTGAGAACATCGTCCATCTGGTTCTGGCCAAGGCATCCGGGGGTCCCGAGGGCACCCGGGGGATCTCTCTCTTCCTCGTTCCGAAGTTCCTGTCAGAGGATTGGCAGTCAGGAGGCTTGGAGGGGATTTCGCACAGTCTCACTTCCGAGCACAACGGAGTGACCTGCTCAGGGACTGAGGAGAAGATGGGTCTACATGCGTCACCCACGTGCGTAATGAATCTAGACGACTCGGTAGGTTGGCTAGTGGGCCCGTTGCATGGAGGCATGCCTCTGATGTTCGAGATGATGAACAGAGAGCGCCTAGCAACCGGACTCATGGGCGTGGGCCTCGCGCATGCAGCGTATGTCAACTCTCTCGCATGGGCACGCGAGCGCCGTCAGGGCAGGAGTCTGAGTGGGGTACAAGACCCTCATGCGGCCGCCGACAATATCCTCGTGCATGCTGACGTCCGCAGAATGCTCCTCGAGGCTAAGGTGAACAACGAGGGGTGCAGGGCGCTGGCGGCTTGGATAGGTCTCCTGCTCGATCAGATGCACAGCGACGACCCCGAGGAGGCTGAGATGGCAACCGCTCTGGTTGCCCTGTTCACCCCTATCGCCAAGGCTCATTTCACAGACTTGGGTTGTGAGACCTGCTCTACCGCTATGCAGGTCATGGGAGGGGCCGGCTACATCAGCGAATATGGGGTCGAGCAGTTCTATCGTGACGTACGGATCAGTAAGATTTGGGAGGGGACCAACGGAATCCAGGCCCTCGATCTGGCAGGGCGCAAGATCACACAGGACTTCGGCAAGAACCTGCGGTACCTGATGTGGCCGCTGACTGAGTTCATCGAGGAGAACCGCGACACACCCGGGATGGCCGAATTCAACAAGCCGCTTCACCAAGGAGTCCGTGGACTCCAACAACTTACACTCCTGATGATCGCAGAGGGGATGGCAAACCCAGATTTCCTCGCTGCCGGTGCTACTGATTACTGCAGATACATGAGCAACATCCTACTCGGCTACATGTGGGCAAAGATGGCGAAGCTCAGCCTTGAGAAGAAAGGCGACCCCTTCTACGACGCCAAGCTGGCCAGTGCCCGCTTCTTCTTCAAGCGGATATTCCCTGAGACCGTGGGTCTCGCAGCTAAGATACAATCAGGACCCAAGCCCCTTATGGACTATCCAGCGGAGATGTTCTGATGTCCGACGGAAAGGCGAGTCGAAGCCTCACGATGCGCTTCGAACGCGCCTCCAAGAGGGCATTCGAACTGCCGATCAGGCCATCGAACGAGAAACTGCTCGAGATGTACGCTCTGTACAAGCAAGCGAACGAGGGTGACTGTGAGGGAAAGCCCCGCGGAGGCCTCAGAGATCGCGCCAAGTGGAAGGCTTGGAAGAGCGTTGTAGGAACTACCGAGGCGGATGCCATGGAGAGGTACTGCGAGATCGTGGACACGCTGATGGGGTAGTCCCATGCCGATAGATGACAGCAAACTGGCTGCGGAGTACAAGGGACTTCGAGGACCGGTCAAGTTCAGACTGTTTTCTTTGGTATCGATGCCCGCATCTAGATTCGTGGGCCTGCGCTTGGACCGAATCGACGACGAGGCCTGTATCACTTCAATTCCGGGAGGTTGGCGCTCGCAGAACCCCTTCAAAACGATGTATTGGGCCGCACAAGGGATGGGGGCAGAACTGGCGACCGGTGCAGCGCCATTTGCCATGTCGCGCGCCATGCCCGAGAAACTCCGAATGTTCGTGGTGGGCGCCGAGGCCACATTCGGCAAGCGGGCCAAGGGCCGGATCAAGTTCACCTGCGACGAGGTCTCAGCCGCGCGCAACGCCATAGAGCAGAGTCGGGTCAGCGGCGAATCGGTCGAGTGCGACCTCAGATCCATCGGCAGGGATTCCTCGGGGGACGTGGTTTCCGAATGGGTATTCAAGTGGAACTTCCTTGTGATGGAGAAGAGGTGAGAGATTGGTCAGTACCAGATTCACAGAGGATGCAGGCGTGAGGTACCCGATCATATGCGGGGCGATGTATCCTTGCTCCAATCCGGAGCTAGTGGCCGCAGCGGCAGAAGGCGGAGGCCTAGCGATAATGCAACCCGTCTCAATGACTTACGTGCATGGGTGGGACCTACGGGAGGGAATACGCTTCATGCGCAACCTGACTGACAAACCGATCGGGTTCAACGCTCTCATCGAGAAGGGCAGCAAGAAGTATTTCGAGAAGATGAACGGCTGGATCGACATCGCGCTTGAGGAAGATATCCGCTTCTTCGTCACTTCCTTGGGCAAGCCCGATTGGGTGTGTGAGAAAGTCCACGCCTACGGTGGCGTGGTATACCACGACGTCACAAACCGCAAGTGGGCAGAGAAGGGTAAGGAGTGCGGGGTCGATGGACTGATTTGCGTCAACGACCGTGCTGGTGGGCACCTCGGGCCGATGTCTATGCAGGAGATGTACGACGAACTGTCCGACATGGGACTGCCGTTGATTTGCGCCGGGGGCATAGGCAGCGAGGCGGAACTGAACAGAGCCCTTGAGATCGGCTACGACGGCGTTCAGATGGGAACGAGGTTCATAGCCACCATCGAGTGCAACACCCCCGAGGACTACAAAGATGCCATAGTCGATGCAGGAGAGGAAGATATCACCTGGACCAATCGGCTAACCGGAGTACCGATATCAGTGATCAAATCCCCCGGTTTCCGTCAAGAAAACTCCTGGCTGATACGCAAACTCCTGCATAGCAGGTTCAAGCACCCAGCTAGGATGTTGCTGAACGCGAACTCGTTCATCCGCCTGAGGTACCTCTCGAGGAGCAAGAGCAAGAACACCGCGAAGAAGAAGAAGTTCTACTCTGCGGGAAAGAGTGTCGAGACGGTGCGCAGCATCGAGTCGGCGACCGTAATCATGCGCCGCTTGGGCGAGTCCTTGGATTCCAACCCGAAACTCGCTAACCAATCAGAGGACGCGACTGTTTAGTTGCTGGGCATCACCAACGACACCGAACCCGTACTCCTCCTCGAGCGCCCGGGACACCAGTCTGAAGTCCGAGTCACGTGTGGCAACTAGGATGCTGCCGACGTTGTTGATGCTGGTCGAAGAGAGAAGTGCGGCTTCGCACATGATGTCGCGGTCCCCCTTCTCAGGGTAGATGTCCTCTCCATTGATGAGAGTTCTCTGAGGCGCTTTGCCTCCTCTCCTCTTCTGCTCATCGATTAGTTGGAAGACATCCCGGTGCCTGACGAGGAAGGCGTCCAGCCCAACATCAGTGTCATCCCCCTTCGAGTTGGAGCTCTCCCAGCCACCGAAGACCGCGCATATCGCCTGCACCCTCTTTTCGAGGAATTCAGTAGTGACTTTCCGACTCCACATGCCTTTGTCTATGTACATGTCATCGAACAGCCTCAGAACGGAGTCTGAGCTCTTAGCACGATGCAAGAACTCGCCCTTAGCAGCGGTTGGTATGTGGAGCAGCACACGACCCTCTTCCTTTCTGCGCCTCAGCATCCAGTGGAAAGCCCTCTCCACCGTCCAGTCGAGGCTACCGAGACTGTCCACTGAGATTTCCCTCAGCAGGTCGTCTTTCAGAGCCTCGATCAGGATGTTGGTGTCGACCAGTATCAGCGGTTTGAGGAAAAGACTCCTCAGAGTCCTCCTGTCCTTCACTGGGATTGCCTCCCTGTGGCTGCCAAAGAGAGCCTTTTGTGAGCTCTTCAGAGTATTCCTATGCTTGGCATCGAGACTCTCTGATTCAATCGCCTTCTCCAGCATTATGAGTCCACGAAGAGGCTCTCCTTCCGCGACCTCTTTGGCGATGAGCATAATCTCCAAGGGGTCCATCTCCCCTCTCATCTGCATCATCAGGAACTTTCTCTCCAGATCCGATTGACGACTCGTATCCGATCTCCTAAGCACCTGAAGAGCCGCTCTGACCCTTCCCTGGAACGGATCCATAGGAAGGCCATGCTCGTCAGGATACCTCTGCAGAGCCTCCAGAGCCTCGCGGCGCCCTGTCTCGACTCCATTCCCAGCCCCGTTCCTCATCCGTACCTCTTCTTGGGCTGCGAACTCTATCAGACGACTACTGGCTTCTGCACTCTTGCCCTCCTCGTGGTCTCTACAGGTTCTGATGTAGAGTTTGAATCGATTCGTGAAAGAGCCTGAAAGAGCAGGATACGCATCAATCAGAGACACGGCTTCCTTCCATCCCGCGGCGTGAGCGAACTCGATGAGAGACTTGCGTAGTATCAAAGACGAGCGCTCAAAGTCCAGACGCAGTTTCATCGCAGCTTCCTTGTAAGCCCGAGCGGCGTTCAGACGTTCGTTGTTGCCTTGTAGAATGGCCGCCCTGATAATGTGAAAATCTGCCCCAAACTTGTCATGGCCGCGGTACCATTTCTCCAGCGGCCCGACGCTGACATTATGCTCGATGACTAGATTGGTCGAGCGCTCGATGATGCGCATCGAAGCACCCTCGCGTCCACAAAGACGACCCAGAGACTCAGTCGCTCGCCTCTCTCGCTCCTCGACACCACTCTGCAGGTCCATCGCAGCGCGGTTCAGCAGCAGTGAGTCGATGAGAGCACCGAACAACTTCCTCTCTAGATGACTGAGATCAGCGCGTTTGATAGAATGCCTTAGGATTTCTATCCTCCTCGTGCCGACTACACCATCACCATCTGGAGCCAAGGCCCGTCTGACCTCATTGAGGGCTTTGAGCCCGTCCGAATCCAATTTTCTGTGGATCGACTCGATGTCCTGCGGGACTCCGTCCAACAGGGAAACCAGAGCGATGGAAGCCTCTGAGAGGGTCCGGTCTACCACGGAGTCCCCGATGAACGTCAGTGCTGTTTTCCTCAATGACGAGAGGCCTCTCTTGGATCCTATGGCGGCCTCCCCTGTAATTAGGTGCCACATCAGTAGGACCCGGTGAGGGTAAGCACGAGCGAGTGCGTTGTCCTTCATGAAAGCCCCGACTAGGCCATCGATGTCAGCCGCTATGGTGAACATGTTGAGCATCTCATCAGCGTGCCTGATTGAGTCCAAGTCGGTAAGGCGTCTAGCGGCCTGCAGCCTAATCGGAATTGAAACGTCCTCATGCTTCAAAACAAGGGAGGCTTCTTCTTCGTCCATGCTTGCCATCGCATTTGTAATCGAATCTTCGAGGGGATCTGAGTCCACTGCTGCGAGGATGTTCAGAGCCGCAGAGACTTGCGAAGGTCCCTCGATGCCAAGCCCTTCGATGTGCTGCAACGCTTCTGTGGGCTTGCCTTCTGAGACTAGGCTTGAGGCGAGGCCCCACACCAGCGCGTCCGGCATCGTCTCGCCCGCTTCGGCTAGGGCACCCGTTCCTTCAAGCAGGTCTCCTGCGGATAACTCGGCACCAGAGTCTCCGACTCGCCGCCAAGCTGCGATCCTCAGGGATCGAGACAACCCGTCGTCCCCGTAACGCTTGGTGCAGACCTCCCAATCAGTTAGGTCGCCTGAGCGGATTCTGATTAGCATTGAGTGACTGCCAGACAATTCTCCCAACACACCACCCTCAAGCCCTTCCAGTACACCCCGAGCCTCGTCGCTCAAGGCGGATGCCAGTAGGATTCCCTCTAGAAGAGCCCCCTCTTCTCGCAGTCCCCTGAGCGTAGGGCGCATCCAGTTGAGCCAACGATCCGGTCTGGCCCGGCCCCCTGAGAGGTCGCGCTTGATGTTATTCAGAGCCAAGGCTTGCTGGGAACTGGCCTTGAACGGCAATTCCATTGAGAGCCACTTCTTGAGTTCGGTATGGTCAAGCGGGTCGAACCGTGCTGCTTGGACCCAATCCGTAGAATCGATTTCAACAATCTCGGGCTCGACCATGGGAAAGCCCCCTAACTCTCCAAGCAGGGGCGCCTCTCTGGCCATTCGCCTCCATACAGGGTGAATCCCCTGCTGGCATTCAACTCTGAGGGAATCCATCTCACTGTCCCAAGATGAATCCCATGACGTACCCATCCGTTCTCTTTGAACGGTCAGCACCGCGAGTTTGTAAGCCGCAGGCTCACTCGAACTCAGAGCTTCGACAGAACCAGCCAATCGATCCTCGATCCTATTCACTCTCCCCCTACCGCCTCGTCTACCCCGCCTCTGCCGATGGCTACTGACCACAGAGCCGGGACTCGATGCAGACTCGATGTCAATCGCCGCGGGAGCCGCTTTGGATGCAGCCAGTATCGCGAGTGCTTTCCATTCGAATGGCAACAGGGCCCAAACCTGAGGAGTCTGGACTTCCTTTCGGCGTCTGCCGACATCGTTTCCGGCTCTCTGTAGGAACTCGAGGCACTCGAGAAGGTAATCCTCCATTGGACCCACCGGTGGGTCCGTTCAAGCACTTCCATACATCAACACATCGCCTTGCTATGCAAGGCGCGTAGAGCGAGAACTCAAGGCTTCACAGCCGCAGCACTAGATGTGGAACTCGCTCGTACGCTTGTGATGCTACTCCATCCTATTGCGGCTTTGACATTGATTTGGCTGTTCATAAAGCAGCGTCGGTGGAGGCAAGAGGGACATCTGCTAAGGGGGGCAGAACGGTCCGTTGCATTAGTGTCGCACCAGGCCACTGGCGACAGGATGATGGCGGCTGTCCTGGGGGTGATAGCACTGGCATTCTCGGCGCAACTGGCCAGAGCCCAGTTCGACGACGTCGAAGCCACCGCGTATCTGGTTCCGGGGCACTTCCACGGCTGGGCGGGTTTGCTCGCCCTTGCCATGATGCTGATCCTCTGGAGAATGGGACGCAAGACCCGCGACCTGAAGGCCGAGGGCCAATCGTTCGCACGCAGCAAGAAGATGCACGGTAGAATCAGCGATGTGATGATGATGCTGGTTTTCATCCATGCGTTCCTGGGCTTTCTTTACCTGCTGCAGATACTCTGATCACCGCTCAGCCCACATTGACAGCCATTCTAACAGATTCGCCTCGATATCACTGTGCTCCACCTGCCGCTCTGTCCTCATGCCCCCTTCAAGGGCTTGTATCCTACAGCCGCAGGCGTTTGCGTGCCCTCCACCGTCGGGATCGAACCTCGTAGCGAGCCTCGTCAAGTCGTATATCCCTCCAGCGGTGTGCAGGAACGAGTTGGTGTAGAACGAGGCCGAGACAGGATAGCGATCCTCGTCCCCGAACGAGGCACCGACATCACCGTGTACTATCAGGCAGGCATCACAGTCCTCGCCGACGAGTGCAGTGACGTGGTATCCGTTGGAACGCATATTCCTATCCTCGAGTCTGACAATCGCGAGACGGTCAACGACATGGGTGCTCCCGGCGATGGCCGAGTCCATCTCAGCCTGCCTCGCACGCCTATGTTCGAGGGCGGGGGCAACTGCGGGGCCACTCAGGATATCATCGACGGAAACGCCGTGCTGCAAAGATTCGAGTATGTGATATGCAATACCCGACTCGATATCGACCACCCGTCCCAGCCAGATTACCGGGTGGTCGGAGCGAAACTCCTCGTGGTTAATCCCGCCCCCATCCAGCTTGTCCACCCAGACCAGCATATCCGCGAGGTCACTGAGGTCCACTTCTCCCTCAAGCAGGTCGTACGCGATGCGAGCCGCTGACGGGGCCTCCCTCCAGATAATCACGACATCGCTGTCTTCATCCTCGACGGGTGCATTAGATTGGTGATGATCAATGCTTAGCCCGCAATCGGGGTGTCGAGGCAAATCGCAGACTGCGGTGTGCCTGTCGATATGCCCGTCGAGCAGTCCCGCACGCAACTCTCCGGGGTGACCGAAGACAACCTCGGCCTCCGGCCACCAGCGCCGAAGTATCGCGGCGGTGACGACCCCATCGAGGTCGCTGTCTGTGACTATCCTGCGAATATCCAGCGACAGCGCTTCGCTCTCCATCTCCGCACCAACCCTAGCCACCCCTCCATTGTGCTTTCGCAGACGGATGGTGCGTACTCACGAGGAATCGACGCGTGCATCCAGCGACAATTGAGATATGGATGACCCCTTTGCGGATTCCATGGAGACTTCCTGCGGCTTCGTTCTCGTCAACTATGACAGCGTCCTTCTACTACAGTACCCACGGGGTCACTGGAGCTTCCCAAAAGGTCACGTTGAGCCGGGCGATGCGAACCATCACATCACTGCCTCGCGCGAACTCATCGAGGAGACCGGCATCGCCGAAGTTGCGATTGACGACTCGTGGATGTCACGCACTGAGTACACCTTCCAGAGAAAGGGCAGGAAGATACCCAAGCAGGTCTACTGGTACCTCGCTGAGACCAGAGAGTTGGACGTCACTCTGTCCAAGGAACACACCAACTACCTGTGGCTGGACTTCGACGGGGCCGAGGCCCAACTGACCTTCGACCAGGAGAAGAATCTACTGCGCTCTGCCAGAGACCATCTGAGGTCGATCGGAAGAGCAGTCTGAACTAGCCCTCTCGCTTGCCGAGTGGAGTCCAGAGAACTTCTTCCTCCCCTGCGTTAGAGGAGATCCAGCGCCCGAGGACAAACATCCAGTCCGAGAGCCTGTTTAGGTAGGAAATGACCTCGGGACGGACCGCCCCCTCTCTGTCGGCCTCCCGCATAGAACAGGCGTGCCGCTCAGCTCTGCGTGCAACGGTCCGAGCAACGTGCAGAGTCGCTACCGGCGGTGATCCGGTTGGCATGATGAACGACTCCAACGGCTCGAGATCCTCCAGCCACATATCCATCTCATCAACCAGCCTGTCACACGCGTCAGAGCCGATGAGCACCATCTGATCCGGCAGCTTGCCAGGAGTGCAGGAACACTCCCCGCCGACGTCGAAGAGCTCCTGCTGGACCCTGCCCATCGCCTCGTCTGCGGTGTTGCGGACCTCGAGTGAGATGCTCGGCATCCGGTTGAGTTCCATCCTTACTACGCCAACCTGTGAGTTGACCTCGTCAATGGTTCCGTAGAGCCTCACTCTGGGATGCTCCTTACCGACCTTGGCCCCATCGAGCAGACGAGTCTGCCCTGTGTCGCCTGCTCCGGTGTGTACCTTGGTTATGCGGACCATGTTGATTCTCCGATTCCGCTCCGCGCTATCAATCGTCCCGAAGGGGCCCAGATCTCACCTGACTCAACGCCTTCTCTAAGGCATCGAGCCATGATTGGTCAACAGACTCCCAGCCACCTGCCTTCTCAAGCTCAAGGACATGCTCGCGCGCTTCTTCCTCATTGCCCGAGTGGCGATGAATAAGAGCGAGCGCGGCGTGACTCATCGAGTTAATCCACGGGTCTTCCATGTCCCATGAGCGCTCGAAGTGAGTGATTGCCCCATTAGGGCCGTGAATCAAGCCACGTCGGACCTGTCTGAGGCCAGATTTGGACCAAGATATCCCCTGGACCCCGACTATTAGCCCCCTGAAGGCCAGGTAGATCTCCAACAGGACGAGAACCGAGGCCACTGCAAACGATCCTATCTGCTCCGTCTGACCCATCTCAGCCCACCTATCGCCCATGAGGCTGATAGCTCCCATGCAAAGCAGTACCCCTCCGAACGGAGCGACCACCACATCGTTGCGAAGCACAGTCATGTGTATGACGCCAATGATCACGGCTACCCCTCCGATGAACGCGGCGACAATCGCTGGGACCGACTCACTGGTTGGTCGTGGTGCCGTGGTCGAGATCCATAGTATGACACCGATTATGATCAGGACGCCAGCGAACCTGCCGCTGATTTCTGGGAACGGCTGATGACGCGAGTAGTACAGGGTGATAACGCCGAGGACTAGGAAGAGCGCAATCCAGGACCACACGGGAATCACTCCTCCCTCGGCTCGTCACGCCATCCTGGTTTCCAGAAATCCTCGTCGTCGAGCCACTTCAACCACTCGTCACCATCGGATTGCAATAGCTTGATTGCTCGGCGTTCCAAACCTTCGAGCAGCGAATCATCGACCTCGCCCTTGCTGTGTGAGTCGGTCCACTCCTCCCGCACCTGCCTGACTTGGCGCTGACCCTCGCTGGGGTCATCGTAGCAACGCTCGCAGACATCTCTAAGATCCTGAATCCACATCCGGGCGCCCTGCATGTGAGGCTCTTCATCGAGGGGCTTCTCCCTGCGCTTGAACGGCCACCAACCCATCTCTATCAGTAACCCCGCCACATCCGACTTTCTTGATGCTTTGCGAACCGCTAAGTCGCAGGTCGTGGCCTGTGATACCCGGATAGCGCTGATGATACGCTCGCGCACACGCGAGGGGTTCCGTTGATAAGCAGAGCGAATTTGACGGGGCACTTCGGTGGTCGATACGATGGACGAGACAAGCAGTAGAACGATTAGAGACAGAAGGAAGAGCAACTCTGCGATAGCTGTGGTACTGCTCATGCTGATGAGCACGCAGATGTACAACTTCCAGGATTTCGAGAGAGATGATCCAGAGGAATCCGATTGGGGCACCGTGCCTCAGAGAACCGCATACCAGCAGATGAACCAGGCCTCTGGCCCGGTGTCCGGAGGCACCCAAGGGCCCGCATCGGAGTTCGTGTTTAACCAAATCAGTTTCACCGACCCATCGTTTCACGACCCCGCTTCGTTCTACGGCAAGGTTTCCGACCCCGCCGCACTCAATCTGGACCCTGGTTACGGCTTCTTCCTCGAGGAGACCCAGACCGAGGACCACGACAACGATGGTATCGATGACTTGAACGACCTCGATGACGATAACGACGGGATTAACGACCTCATCGAGCGATTCGACGGATGCTATGGGACAGACCCGTTCGACCACGATAACGACGGCATCCTCGACGAGTTCGACTGGGACGATGACAACGACGGCATCTTAGAGGGCCCGATCGATTACACTCAGGGTGCTGACCCGAAAAACGTCAGCGCCGACCGCTACGTCGATCCCTCTACAGTCCACCCGTGGACCGGGACTCCTGTCGGCGCCGGCTACCGCGTCGACCAGAATCCGATGGACCACGACAACGATGGGATAACCGATGAAGACACCGATGGCACCGGCCGTGGCTCCTACGACGAGGATGACGACAACGACGGCCGGATTGACCAGTTCAAGTGGCCGTGCGACTTCGACGGTGACGGTCTGCAGGACTACTTCGACCTCGACGACGACGGCGACGGTGTGAACGACATTTGGGACGAGCACCCATGGGATAGCACGAAGACCGGCAACATCACTGCTACGGCCCCCCTCTGGGATGGCTGGGTGGTGTGGACCACAGGAGCCACTACTCACAACGTCAACATCGTCAGCGGGGGCTACACCCCGAGCGCACTGAGCATCAAGGCCGGAGACACCGTTGTGTGGACAAACACCGATACTGTCGACCACACGGTCACGTCGATGCCAACCTACGACAGCACCTCGATCTTGCCAGGCGGGACATGGAGCTACACCTTCAACAGCACTGGGACGTACAACTACTCCTGCCTATTTCACCAGACGATGACCGGCCAGATCGTCGTGACATCCTCGGGTACGACGACGACCAACACCTACTCACATTTCGTCGGCGGGGTCGACTACGTGCAGCGTGAGACCCTCTGGCACCCACGAAACCAGACCTTCGACATGATCATCGACGGCGACCTCGACGGCGACGGGATCCCTAACTTCCTCGATCCCGACAACGACAACGACGGCACGCCTGACTCTGCCGACACCGACGACGACAACGACGGTCTGATGGACATGTACGACGTCGATGACGACAACGACGGCCTCCCGGACACCTGCCATCAGATCGACACCAACAACGACGGTGTAGGCGACTACCCTATCCCTTACACTGTAATCGAGATTCCCGGCATTGACTGCGAGCTGGACTACGACCGTGACCTCGACGATGACCGGTACCGCCCCATAGACCAGGACTACGACCTGGTCTGGGACTGGCTGGATCCAGATATGGGTGGCACTCCCATCCCCGACAACCCACTCTCCCCATTCCCCAACAACATCCCCTTCGACCTCGACGATGACGGTCTGAAGAACGAGCTGGATCCGTTCATGAACTCGACCTGGGCCGAAGTCCAAGGTTGGAACTGCCCCAGCGTAGACAATCCGAACCCGGTCAACCCGCACCAGAACTGCGTGCTGATGCGCAAGTCCTACACTGGCAACAACGACTGGGACGGTGACGGCATTAACAACTGGGAGGATGTCGACGACGACAACGACGGCATCCTCGACTGGCTCGACATCGACCCCAACTGCGACCTCGATGACGACAACGACCTGCATCTTCTGAACGGCTCTATGTACCGCGATGACGGCCCCAACAGCATTGACACCGACATCGACGGTGACGGTCTTCCAAACGACGTTGATTGGGACGACGACAACGACGGCATCCCAGATTTCTACGACCCGGACGATGGAAATTGCGGCATCGTCGATTCCGACAACACCGACCCGTTCTACAGCTGGTACTACTCGCACTCAGACGGCGACGCCATCGACGGTTCCGACGACAGCGATATCTACGCCCACGACGTTGCTCACTTCTACTACTGGAACCAGACCTGGATGTTCAACCCGTTCAATCTGGGCAACAGCTTCGTCCTTGATTACAACGGCTACATCAACGACGGCGCCAACGGGACCCTCGTGACCGGCAAGGTCCCTGAGATGTACTGGTACGTCATCAACAAGTGGAGTCCCTACAACGGTGGCAACTACTTCGACATCGACCTCGATGGTGACTCGCTGGTGAACGGCATCGACATCGACCAGGACGGAGACGGCCTGCCTGACTGGTGGGACCAGGATGAGGGCAACGACGGGGTCCTCGATGTGAACGACCCCAAGATGGGGGGTTCCTTCGATGACGGGACCTGCGGCTCGACCCTGTTCTGGGCAAGAGTGCAGAACCAAGTCGCCGAGCACGCCTGCGGCCTGGCTTACGCTTGGCTGTACGGATACCCCCTACAACGTGCCACTCAGACCCAGCAGATGATCTACACCATGCCTTACAGCACCAGACCCGACCCACAATGGGATGACGGCGCTTACAACGGCAGCAACTCGCAGGGGCAGTGGACCTGCAACAAGAACTGCTTCTGGTTCGACTTCTTCGGCAATCAGGACATCGGGCCCAGTGCTGCTGTAACCTACAACCAGATCAAGAACAACCGCGACCTCTGGATAGCCTATGTCGGCATCAACTTCGGCTTCTTCTCCTGGAACTCCGACGGCAACGCGAACATGTTCCCCGACGAGCACGCAGACCTGCTGAACAACGATGTCGACCCGGACGACGATTGCGGCGCCCCTATCCCTGGCAACATGAACCCGCAGTGCATGTTCAATGACACTGCGGATCTCGACGACGACTTCGACGGCATCTACGACCATTGGGACATAGACGACGACAACGACGGCATCTGGGACTACTTCGAGGTCGATACTAATGACGATCTCGACGACGATGCCAACACCGAGCCCGAGGGAGCATTCTTCATCGGCTTCAATTGCGAAGACAACGACGACGACGGCACCGACACCGACCCGGACGAGGATGGCTGGTACCAGGCGGTTTGGGACAAGGGCGTGCTGGGCCAAGCACTGCTCCATCCGAAGTACTACGATGTCGACAACGACAACGACGGCGTGCCCGACGGAGAGGACCCCGACGACGATAACAACGGCCTCACGGACGACCAGCAGGAGCTGCTTTGCTTCGTCGGAGAAGAGCAATTCACATGGGACCACGACAACGACGGCATCCTCGACTGGGCCGACGACGATTGGGACGGCGACGGTATCGTCAATGTCCTTGAACTAGCCTCTGCGACACCGTGGATCACCCCATGGGACCACGACAACGACGGGCTGCGGGACGACATCGACCTCGACGACGACGCTGACGGCATGTTGGACGAGGATGAGGTCATGCTGTGGCCTTCTAGGTTCGACAGCGAATCGACCAATCCATGGGACCACGACGACTTCGGCGGCGGCGAGGGCATTGCCAACCCATCCGATCCCAACACCGGCCCGGATGCGATTGACCAAGACGACGACAACGACAACCGCACCGACCTCGACTGGGACCACCTTGAGGAGGGCTGGAACTCCGACAACTGCACCAATGGAGCAGAGTCCAGTGACTGGGACCATGACAACGATTGCATCCTCGACGAGGACGACAAGATCCCGACCAGAATCTCCCTGACCGTCCCGCCCATTCTCTGGCTGGACAACCGTTACGCTGCCAGATTCAACGGGACCGTGAACTGGCTAGATCCTGCGCAAGGGGTATTCGCTCCGGCCCCGGACCTGCCGGTGCAAGTGCATATCGTATGGACACGGAACGGAACCTCAGCCATCGAGTCAATCGACGTGCTGACCAACCAGGACGGGGACTTCGTGGTAGGGCAGTTTCTGTTCCCAGAGGACATACACGTCGGTGACAACACGACTTACAACGTGTATGCGGAAGTCACCGAGATGTTCGTACATGACGGCGCGTCGACAGAGCCCGTACCTGTGGAAATACGTGCCAACACCACGATTGACTATGTTTCATGGAGTTACTTCCGAAGTGACGAGCAACCGCTCTTCGTGGATTATAAGGTCCACTACACAGCCGACTGGGAGCGAGGCATCTTCGGCAACAGGCTGACTCACGCACCGGTCTCGTTCACCATCAGCGGAGGCATCTTCGGAAACACCACCCACCCAACGGTTTTCGACGGCTACGGCTACGGCTACAGAGCCGACTCCGGGGGCTGGGTCTCGCTGACCTTCGTACAGACCTCTGGCACTCAGGGAGCGTGGAAGCAGGTACGGTGGAACTCGACCATGGACAACGGTGCGGGCAAGGTGCCTGGGGGCTATGAGGAGATTGTCTGGGACAACTTCTCCAAGAGCCACAACGTGATCGGGCGCTACAATTACACCAACACTAGCCTGCCTATTGGCGACTACGCCTTCGTCGGGTACTCCCGTCCCGACATGGGCTCCGAGTGGCCGTGGCCGTTCCTCGAAGGTGAGAACACCGACAGCTTCGCCATTCGCTCCATGCACCGGATGTACGTTGAGGCGACAATAATCACTCCGTCCATCCGTCCGGTATACTTCTGGGACTCGACTCAGTTCACTGGCTCGTCCTTCGGAGCCTGGCGAGCCATGTTCCATGGGCCATCTCTGGTTAATGCCGGCCTTGGCTACTCCGACATCAGTCTAGGCAAGCCGTATCCGATGCTGTGGGACGGATCCCCAGGCGGCCTTACAGGTCAAGCAGCCAGCCTCAGGCCGTTCCTCAGTTCCAACGGCACGCACTGGTTCATCTCCATGCAGAACGGAGGGGACTTCAACGTGCCACCATGCGGCCCCGTCGATCCTCTGGACCCGGGCAGCGAAGTGCGTTGTGAGATTGTGCCGGAGATGTTCACTGGCGAGAAATTCCGTGTGATCGGCACGGTCTGGAACCGCACTATGACCGCTTGGCCGTATGACCCGATGGCCCTGCAGGTCGATGTAGACCACAATGGTGTGTTCGCCGGCTCCTCCGAGACCGGTTATGCCCGAGTTCCGCAGATGGTCAACGGCGAGGCACAATTCGACTACAACTGGACATGGTACTCGCAGTACGCTGCAGGCGTCTTCGGCATCCGAGCCGACTTCACCAACTCGAACTACTACTTCACCGGGAATCAGACTTCGGTGCTGGCCCCTACAGGGGCATACGCCAACATCTCAGTAATCGGTACCACCGACTTCCAGTTGAACAACATCCCCCGCCTCTATCGCGGTCAGAACACGACCATCGAGGCGCGGTTGATTGACAACGCGTACCAACCGGTCCGCGACGCTCCTGTCAACTACACTTGGTCGGCAGATGGCACCAATGAGATCGCAATCACAGACCACAACGGCGTCTTTGCCGTCAACCTGACCATCGGCGAGTTGCACGAGTTGGGCAACTTCACCCTGAGTTACTCGTACCCAGGCGACCCCATCCGCCACGGCAGCTCCTCCGAAGTCTATCTGTGGGTGGTCTCGAGGACGCTGATATCGCTACAGAGCGCCACATCCGGAGCGATGAGCAGCGGCGATACCTGGGAGTTCTCGGCCCAAGTGACCGACGACAACCGGACCCCCAATCCAACCGTGTTCGATCCCGGTCAGGCCTTGGACGGCTGCGGCGACAACGGCGGCGAGGTGCTCATCATCTTCGAAGGCACCGATTTCGAGGACCGCACCCACCGTCAGATAGTCGAGGCCACCTGCCCGAGCGCCGGCTCGATATACCACGACATCACACTCGACCCGCAGTTGCTGCGTGACGACCCGGAATCCTTCCTGCCGGACGGCTTCGGGCCGGTCAATGTGATTCTGAGATTCGGAGAGAACCTGCCCCACGAGGGATGCGAGCCTCTGGAGGCCGACATGCTGCGGACTTCAGGAGCTTGGGACCCGTGCGCCCAGATCGTCAACAGCGAGCATTACCGCAAGGTGCTGCAATTCAACGTACAGGGATTCTACTTGGTCGGCCGCACCAACCTAGTCGTGGACGACCAGATAGTCTACACCTCCGAAATCGATCCGAATACAGGACAGCCAATCGAGAAGCCGATGATTGTCACCGGGCAACTGCTCGATGAGTTGGGCGGCAACCTGTCTTTCAGAGCCATACGAATCGAGTACCAGATGATCAACATGGACATGGGCAGCCAGGTCTGCATCCCCGGGACCACCGATGCAGACGGCTTCTTCGAGATCATCTGCCCGCTCACCGGAGTCGAGGCAGGACAGGCGATGGTGACGATTTCGTACGACCCGTACGAGAGTCTGGACAACTGGCGTTACAAGGCCTCGAATATCACCAAGATATTCCCAGTGTTCTCCAACTCCACCATGCTGGTCCAAGAGGTAGGCCCATTCCGGACCGATGTCGACACTTACACCTTCGCGAACGGCTCGACCTTCCCAGTTCTGTACCTCAAGGAATCCTTCCACATCGATGCCCTTCTGACCCAGACCAACGGCAATCCGATTGGTGGCAAGTGCCTGAACATCTACCTCGACCCTCTGACTAACACCCGCCCAATCGCCACTGCGATCACGACTGACGGCATAGGTGAAATCAAGTGGTTCTCAGGCGACCCTGAGGACAACCCGAGCAGACGCGGGGTCGAGCCCAACGGAGAGCAGTTGGAGGGCTTCAGGACGGTGCGTGTGGCCTATGAGCCAGGCAAGGAGTTGCCCGGAGGCTGCCGCGCCGAGACCACACCGGTGGTCAATGGCTCGTTCATGGACATCGAGGTGCTGGTGCGCAGCCGCGTCGACATCCTGCTCAAGGACCACTGGGCCAGTTCAGTAGGCTACCAGCCAGGCGACCAAATCACCGGTGCGGTCGCCATCCTGAGAGACAGGCTGGACCTGTCGGTCGGCGGTGAGACGGTGATATTCAGGTTCCAGTACTGGAACGGCACAAACTGGGTTACCAACGATGTCGAGTTCGCCGTGACCAACGAGCAAGGGTCTGCCAACTTCACTTACGAGTACAGGGGTGAGGATGTAGGCGGGGAGATAAAGTGCGCTGCTGGAGGCCCCTGCGCAGAGAGCGGCAGATGGAGAGTACTGGTGCAATTCCAAGAGTCGTCGTTCTTCCAAGAGGAGTTCCTAAACAGCACGCCGATCATCTTCCTCGGTGAGGAGATAGTCCAGGAGAGAGCCAGTTGGTTCACCGCGCGTGTACTGATCGTTTTGGGTATCGCCTTGGCGTTCGCCTCACTCATCGGCGCCATCATGTACCGCAACTACGCCGAGCGCCGACGCATTGAGATCATCCGTGGCATACTGACGGACTCGCTGATGTCGCTCAAGGCCTCGAACGACTACATCCAGACCATCTTCAACTGCTACAAGGACCTAGTGAGATTCTTCAGGACGAGAGGAGCTATGAAGAAGGTCTACGAGACCACCCGTGAGTTCGAGGACGCGATTACCTCGATGCTGGGTGGAGTCGCACCGCCTGAGGACCTCAACGAACTCTTCTCCATCTTCGAGGAAGCGCGTTACTCGGATCATGAGATAGGCGCTGACCAGCGTGACAGGGCCATCGCTGCTCTGCAGGGGATTGTCAATAGCCTGACCGCCGCTCTCGGAGACAGCATGCTGAGCAGGTCGAACATCGATGAGTCGACCCTCTACGGCACTGTGACCAAGGCCGGTGAGTTCGTGGACGCTGAGGGCGAGACCAGGATTGCAGGCATTGATGAGGACACCCCGGACGACGGCTTCCGAATCTGATTCGGAAACTATCCCGGGCGGGGGTTCTGCCTCAGCATATTTACAGCGTAGCGTTTCGCCCCTCCGGGGCGCCCCGTAGCATTGATAACACCACCTCGGGTGGCCGCGCTACCCAAGTAACGTCGAGGGAGTCATATGAGTAAGAATGCGAGAAAGACCAATCAGGCCCTAGTCACCTTAATCGGTGATTTGAAGGACCAGAGCAGGTTGACCGGTTCTGCACTGTGGCGAGACGTCGCTATGCGACTCGAGTCGAGCCGTAGCAATTGGGCCGAACCTAACCTGAGCCGCCTGTCGCGCCACGCTGCGAACGAAGATACAGTACTCGTTCCAGGGAAATTGCTGGGCAGCGGTGATGTCCTCGGCAAGCCAAGCGTCGCCGCCTACAGTGTCAGTGCCGGGGCCCGCTCAAAGATAGAAGCAGCCGGCGGGCGTGTCTTGACGATCCGCGAATTGATGGACGAGAACCCAAATGGCAAGGGGGTGATGATACTTGGCTGAGGCAGGAACGATAGTATACGACGCCAGAGATAAGATTCTCGGACGCCTTGCGAGCCTCGTCGCCAAGCAACTGATGGCGGCCCGCAAGTCCGGCCGAGAGCAACGCGTCATCATCTACAACGCCGAGCATGCGGTGGTCTCCGGACCCAAGACCAAGGTCCTATCCGATTACGACTTCAAGTACAAACTGAACCATCCGAGGAAGGGCCCCTTCTATCCGAGGATGCCAGACCAGATTCTCAAGAGGACGGTCCGCGGAATGCTGCCTTACCAGAAGAACAGCAGTGGGCGTGGGGCTCTGCGCGACCTGAGGGTCATGATAGGCCAACCAACAAACCTCTCCGGCGACGATCTACCCGAGGGCCATGCTTGGGGGGACACCTCAGGTATCGAGAGGCCGCTGCCGCTGAAGTTCGTCCGCCTCGGTGAGATCAGTTCTTCACTCGGCGTCGACGCGACCCGCTGGGAAGGTGAGTGAAGATGGCTAGGAAGTCGAAGAAGAAGACCGCAGTAAACATGAGCGGCAAGCGCAAGACCGCCATCGCACGCGCCACCGTCCGCAAGGGCAACGGACGCATCCGCATCAACAGCAAGCCGATTTACATCATGGAACCAGAACTCGCCCGCCGCAAGGCGCTGGAACCGGTCCAAATCGCCGAGGCGATGGACCGCCTCGCAGATGCTGATGTCTCAGTCAACGTCCAAGGCGGCGGCCAGATGGGGCAGGTAGATGCGATTCGCACCGCCATCGCCCGTGGTCTCGTCAAGTGGAACGGCGGGGCCGAGGGCGACGACGAGGAGCTCCGGGACGAGTACCTGCGCTTCGACCGCAGCCTGCTCGTGAACGACCCTCGTCGCAAGGAGCCCAAGCATCAAATGGGGCGCGGTGCTCGTAAGAAGTGGCAGAAGTCGTACAGGTGAGTGATAAGATGTTGATTCCGGTAAGGTGTTGGAGTTGTGGCAAGGTCATCGCCCACGTCTACGAGCAATACAAGCAAGCGGTCTCTGACGGAGAGGACCCGCAGAAGGCCCTCTACGACGTCGGCCTCAAGAGGTACTGCTGCCGCAGGATGTTCGTCGGCCACATCGACCTGATAGACGAGATCGCTCCGTTCAGCATTGCCAGAGATCCATTGAGTTAACGCTCCGACAGGGCTTTGACGGATTCCTTTCTCGCTACGAGAGCCCAAGGGGCCTGTAGGTTAGTTTGGCCTATACTTCGCGGCTGGGGGTCGCGCGACCCAGGTTCAAATCCTGGCAGGCCCACCATTTTCGCTTCAGATTGATACGTTCATCCAGAAAGTAGGAGCCCTACGGGCTCCTAAACCGCAGGTTCAAGGCAGTGGCCCCACTTCGCGTACCATGGTAGCGGAGCGGCCCAGCGAAGGCGGCGAGCAGGCTCTGGTCGAATGGCTCGCCGCACAGATAGCACACCACTCGCACCTCTACTACAACGAGGCGAGCCCGGAGATCTCCGATGCTGATTTCGACGAGCTGTGGGTCGAGCTGAGCAGCCTGTCTCCAGAGCATCCCCAACTACTGAGGGTAGGCTCAGACCCGCCTCCGGGCTCGGTCAAGGTGGAGCATCTATTCCCCATGCTCAGCCTCAAGAAGGCGAACACTGACGATGAGATAGCTCACTTCGTCTCCGAGACCACTGCTCAAGGGCGGAGATTCGTCTGCCAGCCAAAGCTCGACGGCTCAGCCCTCTCGCTGGAGTATCGCCGAGGCCGCCTAGTCAGGGCCGCGACACGCGGCAGTGGGACACGCGGTGAGGACGTCACGGCAAACGCTCGCAGAATATCGAACGTCGTAGAGACGTTGGATTGGGACGGCGACTGCCACGTTCGCGGCGAGGTTGTCATGCCTTTGGCCACCTTCAGAGAGAAGTACGCTGAAATCGCACCCAACCCCCGTAATCTCGCGGCAGGCTCCCTTAGGCAGAAGCACACTGATGCAGGCAAAGGACGTGCCGAGGATCTCTTGTTCCTAGCATATGGGGTTGAGCTCCCTACTGGGGATTCGAGGCACCCAGACAGCCCTGAGCCACCATACTTCGAGTATGATTCGGATACGGTCTCTTGGCTTCAGAGCATAGGGATAGAGGTCGCTGGCAACGAAGTCGCCGGCGGTGCTGATGCAGATACCACATGCTCTGCCATCTTATCTGTAGTCCAGAATTGGACGGACATGCGCGAGGCTGCGGATTGGGAGATTGATGGCATAGTGGTGAAATTGGACCGCCTCGACAAGCGCGAACTGCTCGGTATGACTGCTCATCACCCGAGATGGGCTCTCGCCTGGAAATTCCCTCCTGAGGAGGCGACGACCGTGTTGATGGACGTCGACTGGCAGACTGGCAGGACCGGGAACGTTACCCCAGTCTCCAGAGTCGCCCCGGTGATGGTGTCGGGAGTGACTGTGGAGAACACCACTCTGCACAACAAGGGCGAGGTCGAGCGGCTCGGAATCCAACTCGGTGACAAGGTCAGGGTGGTGCGCCGGGGGGACGTCATCCCGAAGATAATCGAGGTTCTGGGGCCTGCAGCAGCCTCGGATCTGGAGGGCAGACAGCACTCTGACGGCACACCTTTCGCAGAACCACTTCCAACTCGAACAGAAATCGCCATCCCAACCGGGTGTCCACGCTGCAGCACCACACTGATCGAGGACGGCGCTTTCATCCGATGCACCAACCTAGACTGCCCCTCCCGGCTCGAGAGGGCTATACTGTACTGGTGCAGGCACCTCGAGATGGACGGAATAGGAGAGAAGTTGGCTGAGCAGATGTGTGCAACAGGACTCGTGTCCACAATCGCCGATTTGTACAAACTCAAGATAGAGGACATCTCTGGCCTAGAGAGGATGGCCGAGAAGTCGGCGAGCAATGTGTTTGATGAGTTGGAGGACAGCAGGAGCATGCCACTGAGCAGCTTCATCACTGCACTGGGTCTTCCGAGGATAGGCCCGGAGGTAGCCTCCGTGATAGCGACCGAGGTTGGCAGTCTGGACTCCCTTCTGGAACTGGTGTCCGAGATGGACAAGGACCCCGGAGTAGACGAATCCGGCAAGCCGAACAAGCACAATACAGCCATGAGCAGGCTCATCGCAATAGAAGGCGTAGGAGAAACTGTCGCTAGACTACTGCTGGAAGGACTCGATACCCGCTCTGAGGTAGTCGAGAATCTCAGCCGGGAACTCGATATCACCGAGGAGTCGCGAAAGCAGGAGACGGGCCCACTGGGAGGTCAGACATTCTGCATCACAGGGACACTGAGTCGCCCAAGGAAGGAGATTGCACTGTCGATCAAAGCCGAGGGTGGTAAGGTGGTCTCCTCAGTCTCAGGCAAACTGGATTTCTTAGTCGCAGGGGGATCCGCGGGTTCCAAACTGGAAAAGGCAAACAGGCTCGGTGTCAGCATTCTGAATGAGGCCGAACTCGCAGAGTTGCTGGGTCTGGAATTCCCGGAACGGCGCCAGAGGACACTTGAGGGGTTCTAGCCGTACATCGAACTCGGTGCACCTTCGGCATCGCTAGGCGGATTGAGGTGCACCGCCATCATCTCGCGGATCTCACCCTCGATCCTCTGGGCCTCGGCCAACAGAGGCTCAGGGTCCAGATGCACCGCAGGCAGCAACTCGTCGAGACACTCGATGATGCGAGCCGCCGCACGAGCGTCTGGGAGGCTGCCTCCGATCTCTCCGCCCGACTCGGCGAGAATCGCTATCACATCGATCTCCCTTCTTCGGCTCTCTCCCATCATCACTCCTGTGATGCCCCCAACCACTCCCTGCTTGAGCAGAGGTACGCCGAGGCCGGCCAGAGTCTTGTGTGAGGCTTCAGTAGAGCCTATCCCCAGCATAGATTCTTTAGTTTCGTCATCGTCGAAAATCGAGTGCTGCTGGCCGATGCCTTGGGCGTAGGAGTCAATCAGGATGGTCGCACCCACTCCGCTCTCCGCGCACCAGTCGAGCAGAGTGTCTGCAAGCGGCAGGTTTAGCTCCGGAACGACCTGGATCTCAGAGGCAATCAGAACAACCTTGTCGCACCTCTCCATGTTGCAGATCGGATCTCCTGAGTAGAATCTCATCGGAGGAAGCGGCTTTCCGTCCTGAACGAGACAGACCGGAGGCAGCTTCGGGTGTCTGACTCCACCTACCAGTTTCAAATCTAGTTTGTCGACTAGGTAATGCGCCACGATGCTGCTTACGAAGCCGATAGACGGGAAGCAACTGACGACGAGAGCGCCTGCGGCATTCAAATCCGAGTCAACCTCTACCTTCGGTGGCTCCGACATCGATGGGAAGTGCACCTACGATGCTGTTAACCGTTGTCACGCCCGGTCCATGTGCAGGGGGCGGGAGCAGAGTGGAAGGCGACTTCACTGCACATCAGTTGTCTCCCTCTTCGTGGAACCGGTACGAGGAGTGCCCGCGCAAGTACTGGCTGTCCCGTCAACGGCTGCCGCGCAAGGCCAGCATGCCAGCAGCCATGGGAACAGCCGTGCATAACTCGGTCGAGGATCTGTGCAATCTCGATCTCTCAGACAAGGACGACTCCGAGATTGGATGGCTACCTCCAACCTCCAAGGCGGTGCTCGACCGCCACTGGGCCTTGGAGCGCGACATCTTCCTCGCCACCCCTCGTCATCCGAGATGGAAGGACGAGATGATCACGAAGGCCCACGATGGACTTGTAGGGGCACTCAACATCCTTTTCTCCAAGTCCAACATGGGCAAAGTGGGCCTTTCAGAGGTCACTGTGGCCCAGTGGAAGCAGGTCCAGAGCATAGTCCTGTCCAACGAAGGCACTCTGGTGTCCGAATGCGGCCGTCTGATGGGTCGTCTGGACCTACTGGTAGCCGACCTTGACGAGAACGGAGACTCGAAGGGCTGGATTGTCGCTGACCTGAAGACCGGCAACCCACCGAAACAGAAACTCAATGAGAAGGTGAGCCGCCAACTCAGGTTCTACCGCGACCTGCTGAAGGAGATCAACCCCGGCCACCCTCCGGTGTACGCCGAGGGCTGGTATTCCTCGAATCAGACCGTCCACCGAGCTGACGGCCCCTCAGTCCTCGACGACGCCTTCGCGGCTTGGGAGGGCATGAGACCAACCGAGAAACCCCTCGAAGGCACCCCGGGGGATCTGCAGTGCGGCTTCTGTGAGTGGAAGGCTTGGTGCCCCACCTGGTGGGCTGCTCGCCGGGACGGCACGCTCTCTCCGGGCAGCATGTTCCGAGATGAGGTGGTGCGAGCAGTCAAGTTCGACCCGGAGTCGGGAGCGGCTCTGTTCGAACGCATGCCACCGGTCGGCGAAGACGGCGAACTGGCTCATTCCGATCACCGCTTCGGCGCCATACTCCGCGATCAGGCTCTCGACCAGATGCGCGAGCTGATGGACTCCGGATACAAGGACGCCATCTTCCTCGGCAGCGTCAGAGTCGATGGCAAGATTGTGCACTTGGGTGACTGGTGTGAAGTCCTGCCGTGGACACCGCTTCTCAAGTCAATTCGAGAGTGAGTCGAGCAAGTCATCGACAGATTCCTTGTACTTTCTCGGATAGGCCTGTAAGATCCTCCACAGGAGGAGCAGGGTGGCACCAGCGTCGACATCGGCCTGATGGCTTCTGTCCATCCCTATCCCGAAGCGCTCGCACAAATGCCCCAGTGTGTGCCGCCCCGGGATGCCCAACCTCCTCGCTAGGACCAAGGTGTCGATGATGGCCCGCGGGCGCGGAGCCTCCACCCCAGCGCGCATGCACTCCATCTCGAGAAACCTCCAGTCGAACTGGACGACGTTGTGCCCGACGATGACGGAGTCCTCAATCATCGAGGCGATGTCTGCCACATGCTGGTTGAACCCACCGACCCCCCTCACATCATCGTCAGTGATGCCATGCACCTGAGTGGTACTCGGGGGGATGGATACTCTGGGGTCGACCAGAGACTGCAGATTGATGTGACTCCCATCCACATCGCTCCCAATCAGCGCGAACTGCACAATCCTGTCCGACCTGTAATCGAAACCCGTGGTCTCGAGGTCGAATCCGAGAACGCGATAGCCACTCAGCATTCCAGCAGACACAGCCGCTCCTGCGTGGCACCGTCCATGAACTCTCGTAAACCTCACAGCACCGAGCCGGATTCCAACAGCCCTATGAGCGGCCAGTATCGCAGTGACTCCGTGACTAAGAGCCCCAGAGCGTTGTGCTGCGTAATCATCGTGATGCTGCTGGCAACCAGCCTTGTGGGATGCTCAGGGCTCAGCTCCACCACCCCCAACGCTAGAATCAGTGCAGACAGGCAGGAGATTAACGTCGGCGAGACGGTGAATTTCGACGCTAGGGAATCGACCACTCCGGACCCCACCATCATTGACGAGTACTACTGGGATTTCGGAGACGGTGAGGCCAGAGATACCAAACAAGGCATAGTCAGTCACACCTACGATGTAGCTGGCTACCATGAGGCGGAGGTCACAGTGGTCAATGACAACGGTGAGAGCGATACTGCTTCGATCTCTGTGTTCGTGAACTCCCCACCAATCATAGAGCTCGAGATGCCCACCTACATCCGAGCCGGAGACACGGCGAGGCTAGACGCGAGCAACTCAATCGACCCTGAGGGGGCCGCTGTCGAATTCATGTGGGACTTCGATCTGGGCTCGGATTCGGATCACGACGGCGACCAGACCAACGATGCCGATGCCACTTCGTCCTTTGTCGATCTGACAATCTATAGTTCGGGAAATCGCACCGGCTCCGTATCGGTGATTGACGACAAGGGAGCCATGCACACCGTGGAATGGAGTCTGATGGTGATTTCACGCACATTCAGCGTGGTCTGGGAGGAGCAGCACATCGAGGTCGAGTGGTCGGGTTACCTCGAGCAGGGACAGAGTTACGAAATCAGCCATGAGCCAGGCATCGGAGCGAGGATGATACAGGTCAACGCGACCCTCACCCTCGCTCGAGACATACTTCCAATCATGTGGCCCGAGGACAACTTCACACTCTCGCTAAACATCCCTGAGACGGGTTGGAGTACATTCGCATCGACCAGCCACGACAATTTAACCGAGAACGCGAGCGCCTCTATCGACCGGGGTGACATGAACTCTCACCCCGAGAGCGGCTACACCATCACAGCCGATTCGTCAGAGGGCCTGATCGAGAGCCTGCTGAACGAACCAGGAGAGCGCTTCGGCCAAGGCACGTGGTACTGGACGATAACCGCTGACCAATGCGACCCGGACTTGCCTGTGGACGACGTCGACCCCGACCAAGGCAACGATTGGACGCTGGTGGTCGAATTCATCATCCTGGTTCCCAGGGTTAGTGAGATTGGTGTGTGATACGCTCACAGTCGTTGGCGAAGTGCTTTGAACTCGCCCTCGATGGCGATGCATGGTCAAGTCGATGGAGATAACCAAGGTCTCCATACGCAACCGACTCGTCGTCGATGCCGAGGTCTGGATGAACGACCCGAAGGACTACGACTTCTCTCCTAGAGTAGATATCGAGGCCAACACCCTGAGCCTGAGGAACGAGGGCGATGAAGAGGCTACGACCACCGTCGAACTGGACTCCGAGCAGTTGAACACCGCTGAGAGAGACCGGATGCTGGAGTTGCGGGTGAAGTTCGCCGTGGAGGGCATGCACGGCGTGCTGACTCACAAGACCAAGAACACCAGAATCGCCCCCAACGCCAAGAAGCTGGCCGAGCCGAGGTGGAAGACCGTGCTCCCTCTGAGCATGTGATTACCGCCCGATACCGTCGGGGTTAAACAGAGGCCGCCGGTGGAAAACGCGCTGGACCCATAGTGTAGCCTGGATATCACATGAGCTTGCGGAGCTTGTAACCCGTGTTCGAATCGCGGTGGGTCCGCCACTACAGACTCAGTGCATAGCATTGCGACCGATTCAATTAGTGGGGGGTCCTTGGCTACGTCACTGGACCCATAGTGTAGCCTGGATATCACTCTAGCCTCCGGAGCTGGAAACCCGTGTTCGAATCGCGGTGGGTCCGCCACCCCCATGACCGAGCGTTCAAGCATGAGGTGCCCGAGGCGACGGCATGGCATTCACATCCCAGCGCCGGGTCGACTTCCCGATGATTGACATGGCTCGGATAATCTACTACCCCCAGTTCTGGGACCTCGCTCACCGGTTCTACGAGGAATCATGGGAGCACTCGTGCGGGATGCACTACGGCACGATACTCCACGAGCACGGCATCGGCTTCCCGCTGGTGCACAGCGACGCCCAGTTCCTCCACCCCCTCGCCTATGGCGACACCGTCCACTGCACAATCACCGTCCCGAGGATTGGCAACACCTCGATTTCATGGCGCTACGAGTTCCGCAATCAGGACGACGTGCTGTGCTGGACCTCGGACCAGGTCACGGTCTGCGTTGACATGGAGAACGTCAAGCAGAAGGTCACGGTTCCCGACTGGATGCGAGAAGGACTCGCCAGACTCGCTCCCGAGTGACTATTGCCTCGGCCACTTCTTGGCGAGCGCCTTGCGGAGTGAGTCATCCATCTCGGCATCCCACCAGTTCGCGTCGCGCCAGACAGCGTACTTGCCGCGGATCCCCCGCATGTCCGTACCGTCCAGACGCGCCCCCTGCAGGTTCGAAAAGCTCAACCTAGCTTTGATCATCTTAGCCCCGCGTAGGTCTGCTCCGTCCAGAGACGCCTTCATCAGATTCGCCCGCTTGAGCGACGCATCACGCAGGTTAGCACCTGAGAGATTCGCTCCCTCCATATCGGCATTGTCGAAGATGGCCCGTCTGAGATCCGCCTCGGCAAGGTCCGCCTCACGCAGGTCCTCGCCGACGTGCGAGGTGAAGGACCAGTCTTTCGGCGATTCCGTCACGCGACCAACTCACAGCGACAGCTTCTCGAGGTGGTCGAGACCGGCCTCTGTCAAGACGACGTAGCGATTCTTTTCTGGCATGTCCTTGTGGTATTCCAACATGGGTGTCTGTCCCGAGCCCCCCTTTAGCATCCGGTTGATGTAAAGAGAGAGATTCCATTTCGAGACATCATCATCAGTCCACTTCTTGGTCTGGGAAATCAGTGTCTTCAGATCCCGAGGAGGGGTGTCCGACTCCTTCTCTACTGACCTGAGATAGTGGATGGCGGCTAGAATCACGTCACTCTTCCTCTCGATGCCGCAGGTGTCAATGAGGCGCCTGAATGCAGAACCGCGCTCCGGTATGCCTTTTTTTATCGCGACTTCACGCGCGCTTTCGATGGCTTCCTGTCTAGCCACTCGTATTCTGGAGAGTGTTGACTGCCAAGTGTCTTGCTTGGTGATGTTCAGCCACGCGTCGTTCACTTCCCGAGCCGAGCCCGAGAGGTCGATCTCCGCTGAACCCGCTTTGATGTATATCCTGCCTACGCTGCTGCTCCCGACCCCGCTCATGCATCCTGCCGCTGCGCGTCTTCGATGTTAATTTGTCGCTGCGTTCCATAACAAGCAACACCGTGAATCCAAGCGCTCTGGGCGTCGTGTTCATCGGGGGATTCAATAAACCTCGATTGTGGGGGCAGTTCAATGGACGAGTACTCGAGCGGTGCCTACCCCCTCGTGCTTCACGCTGAAGCTGACCCCACTCGTCTGGGTGGCACCGCCGTATGTGGCTTCTCCACCGTGGGCTCAGTGGGCGTCATCGCGACCTCGCACCTCATCCAGACATTGGAACTGAGCCCGATGGGAACGGTCATGCATCCGGAGTTCCCAGCCATCGCGCTGATCCACGATTCCGTGCCCAAACACCCCGTGCGCGTGTACCAAGGGGACGGTCTCGGCGTCTTCACCGCTGAGATACAGTTCCCCAGTGACAACGACGTATACTTCGGCGAGACGGTCCTAGAGTGGTTCACTAAGGGAGGATTCGACCGTCTGATTGTAATTGACGGCGTGGTCAGCAGCGATCTGGGCATCAAGGAGGACAGCGACCTCTGGGGGGTCTCTTCGACGAAGATGAGCCGGAAACAGCTCGACAATGCCGGCATCCAGAAGATCCAGCATGGCATCGTCGCGGGAATATCCGGCTACTTGATTGCAGAGGGCGAGAGGAGAGGACTCGATGTCACTGCTCTGCTTGCCGAGTGCAACCCGATGTATCCCGATGCCAGAGCCGCGCTGATTGCAATCGAGGGTCTGAGCGAGCTGATAGACCGGGAGATTCCAGTTCAGGGTCTTCTGGACGATGCTCGAAACATCGAGGCGCGCGTACGAGAGGCCTTCGAGCGCGCTCAGTCGATGGCCCTGCCACCGCCTGACACAGACGACGAGGACGATGTCCCGATGGTCTTCTAGCTAGTAGAACGGATTGGTGCCCGCTGCGTGGTCAGTCGCATCGACCACCTCGGAGATACCTGGCACGCTGTCCTTGATCATGACCTCGACGCCCTGCTTGAGGGTGACATCGACCATCCCGCATCCCTGACAGCCACCGCCGAAGGCGATGATGGCCTTGCCCGAATCTACACCAATCAGATCGACGTGGCCACCGTGCGAGGCGACTACGGGGTTGACCTCGCTGGCGATGATATCAGCGACCGCCTTAGAGAGCTCGTCCATCCACATCGGGTTGGGGTTGTCGAAGCTGAAGCCGCCGCCCATAAGCGTCTCCTTGTAGTCGAGCGTAGTGCCTTCGAGGTACTGGGCGCTCCTCGCCGCGACGAGCACCTGCATGTCCTCGATTTGCAACTCGATGTCGTCCTCCTTGGCGTCATTGGCGTCGATGAACTGCAGGTCGTATTGGAAACCCTCCTTCCCCCTTCCGATGATTTCGACTCTGAGGCACAGTTCGCTGGCCTCTTCGGTCTGAGATGCGAATTGGTCCAGCATCTCGCGTGCTTTCGGGCTGATACTGAGCATGGGACCCGATAACCGGCTGGTACAGCCCTTTATTCAACCTGTCCGCACACAGGCAAGCCTCATCACCGGAGTGCTCCACGCTGAAACATGACAGACTCCGACCTGCTGGATAGACTGGGCAGACCCCTCCGCGACCTGCGGATATCAGTCACTGACAGGTGCAATTTCAGATGCAGGTACTGCATGCCCCGCGAGCGCTTCGGCGAGAATCACACCTTCCTCCCACGACGCGCCTACCTGTCTTTCGAGGAGATTGAGAAGGTGGTAACCGCCTGCAGGCCGCTCGGGCTGGAGAAGGTGCGCATAACCGGCGGCGAGCCACTGCTACGCCCCGACCTGCATGACCTGATATCCCGGATCTCCTCCACAGGAGTCGAGGTCGCCCTGACTACCAACGCCTCACTGCTCTCCGGGCAGGCTCCACGACTGGCTGATGCCGGGCTCGACCGGGTCACCGTAAGCCTCGATGCGCTAGATCCCAAGATCCACTCTCAGATGACCGACAGCAGCATCCCGGTCGAGGTCGTGCTAGGAGGGATCGATGCGGCATTGGAGGCCGGCCTGTCTCCTGTCAAGGTGAACTGCGTGGTGCAGCGAGGTGTCAATGAGACAGAGGTCGCGCCGCTGGTCCGCCGCTTCAAGGGGACAGGGGTGACTGTTCGTTTCATCGAGTACATGGACGTGGGCAGGACCAACGGATGGCAGCTAGGACAGGTTGTCTCCTCCACCGACCTGTTGGGATACCTGCAGGAAGAGTTCGAACTGGAACCGGTCGAATCGAGCAGACCGAGCGACGTCGCCCGTCGCTGGGCTCACTCAGATGGCTCCGGGGAGATAGGCTTCATCTCGTCAGTCAGCGAGCCGTTCTGCGGGGACTGCGTGCGAGCGCGCCTGTCCGCGGATGGCAGACTCCACACCTGCCTTTTCGCCTCTGGTGGACACGACCTCAGGGCAATCATCCACAACGGGGCCAATGGAGAAGCCCTGAGTGAGGCGGTTGCAGCTATCTGGTCAAGACGTGATGACCGATACAGCGAGGTGCGCTCAGAGGAGACATCGGCCCTACCGAGAGTCGAGATGTCTTACATCGGCGGCTGAAGCCCTCTCGCAGCGCCGACGATGACGTCCCAGGGAGCATCAGTCCGGAAGGCCGGCTTGCCATAGTGCGCGACAGCTGACCTGTGCCCGGCCCCGCGCAGAGCCTCGACCATCCCGCTAGGACTCGGAGGCGAGCCCGAGCCGAGCCAGCTGGACAGATCATCGACTAGAATGAGGTGAGGTGCATCGATGACCGCAGCCTCATCGGAGATGTGCCTGACGCTGCGCGCGATTCGCCTGCGCTCGTACTCGAAGTCCTTCTCCGACCATCCGACGGCATCCACCTCGGATGCGATCGGACCACAGATCTCCAGAGCCCGTTCCTCGGTGAGCGAAGCCATCGCTTCTGATTGGCCGATCGGACAGATCCATAGTGGCCCCGAGACGCGCTTGTCTGACCGCTCGACCGGATGTGATAGCGGTAGGAAGCAGTGCATGGGCAGCGAGTCCAGCGTGGTCTCCGGATGCAGCCCCGCAGAAATCGACAAACCGACCTCTTCGACTGTGGGGGAACCAACCCTCCAACCCAGTGAACCCTCGACTCGATTGGCCCCCTCGACGGTGCGTACCACACGCAAGGAGACCCTGAGGTGGTGGGACTCCCAAATCGACATCAGTGGCTCGATCGATCTATCGTGCCGTGCCGCTGTTCTCGCCACTGTAGCAAGTAGAACCCTCAAGCCAGAGTCATGCGCCAGCCCGTCTGTTCGCACACGTGCCCCATAGCGCCGCAGTAGTGCGTTTTTCGAAGAACCAGTCAAGGCCGCGCTATCAGTCGCACTGACTTCCATAACGCCTCTTCTGGCCAGCGACTGGATGGCCGTGTCGAGGAAGGGAAGAGGAGAGCCGTAAGGGTCGATGTCGACCCAGTGGCGGCCGTGCTCCAGCACGGTCTTCCTCAGGTCGCCGAGATGCGCGATCAACTCACCCTTGCCATGTTCGGGTGGAAACTCCTCGTGGCACCTCATAGCCCAGTCCAGTGCGACCGGATCCATGTCGCTCATCGTCGCGCTGATTCGTGCGGCGGTATCAGCTGGGAGCTCATTCAGCCAGCGTCGGGCCCGCAAGCCCGAAGCGGACAAACCATCCAATGCGTAGACTGTACTGTCGCCGAGCAGACCGGCCTCGATCGCGTGTTGCATCAGGAGCACGCTTCGAGTCCGGCTGCCAGCCATCGCTGGGTTGTGGAAGATCGCCCCCTCGCCTTTTGTAGCAGGTCCAGAACCCGCTCCCGCGGGATCTACAGCCAGCCTGCACAGCGTACGCCCCTCGCGGTGAAGCACACCGGGCCAGCCTTCGGGCTCTGGCGATTCCATGCTGGTCCGAGAAGCCTATTGCACAAGGTATTGACGACGGTGCAAACCACTCAGTAGTGCTCGAAGACGACGCTGGGATCTGCGTGAGTGACCTTTCTCCCGTCGTTGTTCACAGACCCGACTCTCCGAGTGCCTGGAAGACGCTCAGCCAACCACTCTAAGACCGAACCCGCAACGCTCTGGGAGACTGCCAGCACCATCCCCATCCCCATGTTGAAAGTGCGATGCATCTCCCTGCTCTCGACCGAGCCGACCTCGGCAATCCATCGGAACTCAGGAGGAACGGGCAATGGGTCGTCGATGTGCCAACCCAACGTCTCGTGCAGCCTCAGAAGGTTGGACAGCCCCCCTCCGGTGATGTGCACCATCGCCTTGATGTCTGCCGAGGCGCAAGGACCGTTTCCGCTCCTGCAGGCAAGCACCAGGTCTACTAACGGGTCGACATAGATTCGAGTCGGGTTCAGGAGCACCTCCCCCAGAGTCGGGGGACCATCGCTTCCCGGATTCAGAACGACCCTCCGTCCATCGTGCTCGGAATCGAACGGAGAGACCTCGTCAAGTTGCGCGCCGGAGCGCTCGAGCACAGCTCGGACCAGTGTGAAGCCGTTTGAGTGGATGCCACTGCTCGGAAGACCAATCAGGGCATCGCCAGATTTCAATCCCTCACCTGTGATTGCATGACCGGTCGGGAACCACCCAAGGGCAGTGCCTGAGAGGTCTAACTCTGTGACGATTCCCGGAAGGGTAGCCGTCTCTCCACCAGCCAACGTCACTCTAGCCAAACGGCATCCTTCTGCGAGCGAGGCGCCGAGCACCGAGTGCACATGAGGATCGGTCTTGGGGACAGCGATGTAGTCGACGAAGGCGAGCGGTTCGGCGCCCACACAGATGAGGTCGTTCACGTTCATCGCTATGCAGTCGATGCCCACTCCCTCCAAGCGCCCCATCTGACTGGCCAGCTGGAGCTTGGAGCCGACCCCATCGGTGGCCAGCGCCAGCTGAGAATCTCCGAATTCGACGATGCCTCCGAAGCCCCCCGGGAGAGGCACGGGAGCGCCCTTCTGTCCTGGAGCCCTGACAGAGGTTCCCAAAGCACCAATCAGGCTCTCAACGGCACGACCCTCGGCATCGATGTCAACACCGCTGGATGCGTAGTCCATCGGCTTGCCTCCCACACTCCTCCGGGGGGGTTGCACCCCATCATCCTCACTATCCATTAGTCTCGCGCAGGCCCCAGAAAAACCGTGAATCGTGCAATATTTCCCATATTTTACCCCTCAATCGGTTTACCTACGGTAATACTCGCGAATCTCTATAACGGGTACACATTGTCGCGGGCGCCACTGGAGCGTGAAACGCTATGGAAAATAAGAAAATAATTGCAATGATGCTTACCCTAAGCATGCTGGCGGCAGCTTTCGCTGGTTGTCTAGGGGGAGATGATGAGGAACCTGAACCGGAAGACGTAATGGGTTGTATGGACGCTACTGCGAACAACTACAACGCTGATGCGACATCCGACGATGGGTCGTGTACATACGACGCGACTTGGTCCCTGACACCTGCTGCGGGCGTGAGCCCGGTTTGGGTGGCTTCGGACTGGGATCCCATCATCCCCAACCTGAATGCGGGAGATATGTGTGACGCTATTCTCTCGGCGATGACCAAGACGGATGCGAGAGACCAAGTGGTCGATTTCACCCGTGGCTACTACACCAGCAGCCAGGGAGTCATTGGAGCTAGTGGAGCCGCTGTCATCTCTGATGTCAGCGAGTTGAACGCGGCTGGAACTACGATTGCACTTGCATCGGGAACCACCTCGGACATATATGCCAACGAGAATTTGGCTGCCGCTACTATCCAAGCCTACACCGACTGGCCCTCTGTTATCCTCGCAATCAACAACGGAGATGCGGACTACGCACTCGGCGACGCACCTGTGCTCGCATTGGAGGGCGCTCTTATGACGACCTTCTCTGACGAGACTTTCGGCCTCGCTATTCGCGAGGACTCTGACGAGCTCGAAGACGCTCTGAACGTCGCGATAACCGCGCTTGTAGATAGTGGCGAATATGACATGATCTTTGATGCATGGTTCGAGGGCAATGTGGTCCTAACCGACGACAGGAATGCTGACACCGCTACGGCGTACCCGGCAGCCACTGAGGGAAGCACCCTCACAGGCGTGTTGGAGTCTGGCGAACTATCGTTCTGCAACGACCCGTTCTACCCACCGTTTGAGAACATTAACGCTGATGGGAATATGGAAGG
>Ga0208113_1000020_pt1 | contig 67503 bp, 63 predicted proteins | sample Knorr_S7_td_NADW_FD_185598 | JGI IMG/M metagenome (GOLD analysis project Ga0208113, IMG submission 185598) | Marine microbial communities from Southern Atlantic Ocean transect - Knorr_S7_td_NADW_ad_2505m_LV_A (SPAdes) (version 2) | ecosystem: Environmental > Aquatic > Marine > Oceanic | place...
CTCATCACCCACGGTCACGAGGACCACATCGGCGCTCTGCCCCATGTGCTAAAGGAACTAAACGTCCCCGTCTATGCCTCTCGGCTGACCCACGGCCTTATATCGGTCAAACTTCGAGAGCACGGCCTGCTCAGCGAGTCGCACCTGAACGTTATCGAACCCCACGCGCCATTCAATGTCGGGGTGTTCAACGTCGAGTTTTTCAGGGTTTGCCACTCCATTCCCGACGCAATGGGAATCGCCATCACAACGCCGGTCGGTGTTGTGATCCACACAGGCGACTTCAAGATCGACCATACCCCCGCCGACGGACAGGCCACTGATTTCTCCAGCCTTGCCAAGATCGCCGCCGACGGCGTTCTGCTCCTTTTCTCTGATTCCACCTACGCAGAGGTCGAAGGCTACACTGAGTCCGAGAAGATCGTTGGCGAAGCCCTGGATCGCGCAATACGAGACGCACCGGGCCGAGTCCTGATTGCCACATTCGCGTCACTGATCTCCCGCGTCCAGCAAGTTCTCAACGCCGCTGTCAAGTACGATCGCAAGGTCACGGTGGTCGGGCGCAGCATGATTAACAACGTGAACATGGCCCTCAAAATGGGCTATCTCGAAGCGCCTGCTGGAACCGTCATCTCCATGTCACAAGCCCGGCGTCTACCGCTGGAGCAAGTCGTTATCGTCGCCACCGGCAGCCAGGGCGAGCCAACGTCTGCGCTGGTGAGAATTTCCAATGGGGAACACAAGGACATTGAGATCGTCGCCGGAGACACGGTGATATTGTCCTCCTCGCCCATTCCCGGAAACGAAACCGTAGTGGCAAAGACCATCGACAACCTCTTCCGACAGGGCGCGAACGTCTTGTACAGTCGCATCGCGACAGTCCACGTACACGGACACGCCAGCCAGGAAGAACTCAAGATGATGTTGGCGCTTGTCAGGCCTCAATACTTCGTTCCCGTTCACGGCGAGTACAGGCATCTGGTCAGTCACGCAGCCCTCGCCGAGCAAATGGGGATTGCGAATTCCAATATATTCGTCCTGGAAGACGGCGACGTGTTGGAATTGACCGCCTATGAAGGCAGCGTGGTCGAAAAGGTCCGCGCTGGCCACGTCGTTATCGACGGGCAGCGCTACCGCAGCATGGACAGCGCAGTCCTGGGCGAGAGGATGAGGCTATCCCGCAACGGCGTCGTGACTGTCGTATTGACTGTTGACGCAGAAACCGATGAGATTCTCGCGTCGCCTGGCCTCGTGTCCTCTGGGTTCGTAGAATTGGACGAATCTCAAGACTTGTTTCAAAAAACTTCTAAACATGTCGCCAGTAACCTAGAAGAATTAGGACTGAGTGTTGTAGATTTAGAAGCGTTGAAGGCAAAGCTCAGCAAGTCGGTATCTGACTTTCTTTACAAGGAAACCCACCGGCGCCCAACGGTGCTGGCTATTATCGAGCAGATATAACGACTCCGCCGGCCAAAGTGGGACGGGCCTTTTCGTGTCCTTGTCGTCCTGCCATTCTCAGATGTGCCAATAACCGTTTTCGAAACGTTCTATCGGCCACATAACCACCTGCTGATGCCAAGCCTACGGTCGTCGTTCCTCACGACGTCGCTACACTGTAAGCATATCGGGGGCAGAGCATTATGGCCAAAGCAGGCAGCAGGGGCAAGATTCAACGGTCGTCAGCAGCGGCGAAACAATTCTGGACGTCTTGGACAACCATCACGGCGATGGTCGTCGTGTTCACGGCCATAATTGCAACCACCGTTTACCTGTCTTGGACTCCGATAACTGACTCCGTCGTCAGCGGGCGCGACCGTGTCCTCACGACGGTCGGTCTCGGCATCGTTCCAATCGTGGTGTGGTTTGTCGCCCTGATTGGCGTAGCATTCGTGAAACGCGAATGGATCATTGCCAAGCCCAACCTCTGGCTCAGTTCTCTCGGCTTGGTTGCACTGGCGATAGGCGCGTTTTCCTTTTTTGACCCCTACGACGGGGCAGTCGGATGGTTCGCCCTTAACGGCCAGATCACCCTGGGAGGCCAGGTCGGCGAAGCCATAATAGGCTCACAGTCATGGATCGGAACTCTTCGATTATTCGGCATTTTCATCCTCACTGTGGCCGTGGCATCTCCTGCTCTGGCGGCAGATATTGCGCTCATAATAGGCCAGGGATTCGTTTATTTGTACATCATCGCAGTCGTGGTAATCAGAAGCGTGGTTCAAAAAATCCAGAACCGAAAAGACAGCGAGTCCGAAACGTTCATTCCCCCCGAGGTCATGACGCCCTACGAGCGGACTAGCTACGTCAAGCCTGATTCTCACTTCGACCCCGATGCCGACGATACTCCGAAGTCCGGCAGATTCAAAGTGCCCGAGTTCTCAGAATTTCTCAGCAAGAACGAGCCATCTACAAATTTGGAAGAATCACAATCCTCCACCTTGTCTGTTGAACACGTAGATGAATTACCGGAACCCGCCGCATACCCCGATGAGCCGAAACAGATCGCCGCTCAATCACAACCCGTTCCGATATTCGCCACTGAACCTGAGCAACCCGAACCCGCAAAATTCAACCGCTACTGGTCTTCTGATGACGCCACTGTGCCTATCAGCGAGGCAGACACCCAGCCTAGTCCTTCAACAGGGATCGCCACTCTTACGGCGCCTGAAACCAACGGCGGCCTGTCAGCCAACTACATCTGGCAAACCCCGCCTATGGAACTGCTCAACAACGCGCCGGAAAGGGCCATCTCTGAAGAGGACATCCAGGAAACCGCCGACACGATCCGTGAGACGCTGGCTGAGTACGGCATCGAAGTCGAAATCGGAGGCGTGAAGCCTGGCCCCACCGTCACCATGTACGGCCTGGTCCCCGGCTGGATTCGCAAGTACAAGCAGACCAGGCAACTGGACGACGCCGGAAGACCAATTCTGGACGAAAGCGGAAAACAGATCGTAAAACAAGTCGAGTCGAAGACCCGCGTGAAGGTGGATGCGATTTTGGCGCGGGAAAAAGACCTCGCCCTGGCTCTCAAAACTCAGAGCATCCGCATCGAAACGCCCGCAATGGGCAAGTCATTGGTCGGTCTCGAAGTTCCAAACCCAACACCCTCCCTGGTCACGCTTCGGGGAATAATGGCAAGCTCTGTGTTCAAAAAGATGAGCACGAAAGCCCACCTGCCCATCGCGCTAGGCAAAGGCAGCGGAGGCGAAACCGTCACATTCGATCTCGCCAAAATGCCCCATCTCCTCATAGCAGGCGCCACCGGCAGCGGCAAGAGCGTGTGCATAAACGCCATTGTCTCATGCCTTATCAAGGAGAAATCGCCCTCGGACCTGCGCCTCCTCCTGGTGGACCCCAAACGCGTCGAACTGACGCCGTACAACGGAATCCCCCACCTCATGGCCCCTGTCATTGTCGAGTCCGACCAGGTGGTCGGTTACCTCAAGGGTCTCATCCGTGAAATGCTCGACCGATACCGCCGTATGGAGGAAATCGGTGTCCGGAACATAGACAGCTACAACTCGCGCATGCCCGACCGAATGCCCTATTTGGTCGTGGCAATCGACGAATTGGCCGACCTGATGATGACCGCCTCATTCGACGTGGAATCTTCGCTATGCCGTCTGGCCCAACTAGGCCGAGCAACAGGAATTCATCTGATTGTTGCCACCCAGAGGCCATCGGTGGACGTGATTACCGGGCTGATAAAGGCCAATTTCCCCAGCCGCATCAGCTTCGGAATGACGTCTCAGGTCGACTCCAGGACCATCCTGGATGTGGCCGGCGCTGACAAGCTGTTGGGCAAGGGCGACATGCTTTATCTGCCCTTGGATGCTGGCAAACCATCCAGAGTTCAAAACGTGTTCATCTCGGACGAGGAGATCGAATCCCTGGTCGAGTTTTGGAAGACTACGCCCTGGCCGGCCCTCCCCCGCATAGACCTTTTGGCCCAGAGCGAAGAGGACGAAGACGACGATACGGATGTCGCCGACCCTGACCGCGACGAAATGCTGGACAAGGCCATCGAGTTGGCTTACAGCCACCGCAAACTCTCAACATCGCTCCTCCAGCGACGCCTGCGAGTGGGCTATCCGAGAGCCGCCCGTTTGATGGATCAACTAGAAGAGGAGGGCATAGTCGGTCCCGGCGATGGCTCAAAATCAAGAGATGTTATAATTAGTCAGGCATAATGAACAAAACAGTCAACGCGCTGGGGAAGGCAAACGTTGGTTCGAAACCTGGCAGGAATGGTTGGCTCCGTCACCCGGCGGAGCCGCGAAGAGCCGGACGACACGCCCGACCGCGATAGCTGTCTGGTATGTGAAGCAGACCTGACAACCTCGGAGGTATACTCCCACTACCGAGTCTGCCCCCGCTGTCGGTTTCATTACAGCATGTCGGCTAGAGAACGGATTACGTCGCTGGCCGACCCTGAGAGCTTCGAGGAAATAAACCGCTCCATCGTCTCTCTGGATCCACTGTCATTCTCATCTCGCGAATCATACACCCGACGTTTGTTCCGAGACCAACGCCGCACTGGACTCACAGAAGCGGTGGTGACTGGAACCTGCACCATCAGCGGCAGCCCTGTCATGCTCATCGTCTTGGACTTCGGGTTCATGGGCGGAACGATGGGCTGTGTGGTCGGAGAAAAGGTGGCGCTCGCCCTCGAACGGGCCGTCAAACGCAGCCTTCCTGCCGTCGCGATTGTCACCAGCGGCGGCGCCCGAATACAGGAAGGCGTGCTGTCGCTCATGCAGATGGCCAAAACTACCATCGCCGCGAACAAGATGAACGAGGCGGGCCTGCCTTACGTCACTGTCCTGGCGAACCCAGCCACTGGCCAAGCCTTCGGTAGCTTCGCCAATCTGGCAGACATAATCATGGCAGAACCTGGGGCAATTGTCGGATTCTCGCCCTTTGGAGTTCTCAAACGGGTCAGCAACGAACCTCTCTCGACCGAGTCCCACACCGCCGAATCCAGGCTCGACCACGGCCTGCTGGACGTCGTCGTGGACAGGCGAGAACTCCGCACGGTGCTGGGTGTGCTGCTGGACCTCCTCGGGCCTCGCTACCGCCTTGAACGCGCTGACGACAGACGCCCCGGAAAACCCACCGATCTCTCCCGGACGCCCGCCTGGGAGTCTGTTCAGCTATCCAGGAATGACGCCCGCCCTACCTCTGGAAACTTCATGAAAATGATGTTCTCCAACTTCGTCGAACTGCACGGAGACCGCAGTTACGCTGACGACTCGTCGATCATATGCGGCATCGCTCAATTGGCAGGCCTGACGGTGATGGCAATCGGTCAGGAGCGGGGGCATGACGAGATCAGCACAAGAATCACCCAGAACGGCAGGACTCGACCTGAAGGTTTCCGCAAAGCCCAGCGAGGATTGCGGCTGGCCGCGAAGTTCAATATGCCCATCGTCACGTTTATCGACACTCCAGGCCCAGACCTGAGCCAGGAAGCGGAACAGCGCGGTCTCGGCAACGCCATAGCCAGCACGATGGCCCTTATGGCTCGTCTGGACGTGCCATCGGTCTCGGTGATAATTGGCGAAGCCGGAAGCGGCGGAGCGCTGGCGCTCGGAGTCGCGGACCGCACTCTCATGCTCGAAAACGCGACCTACTCGGCGGTTTCGCCCGAAGAGGCCGCAGAGATAATATTCCAGGACGTAGACCGCGCCGACGAAGCCGCGGAATCCATGAAGCTGACCGCGTACGACTGTCGAGACTTGGGTATCATCGACACCGTCGTGCCAGAGCCTCCTGGAGGCGCTCACCTCGACCCCGAAGAGGCCGCCCGCCAATTGCGCCGGATGATTGTCAGCGAACTCGTGAACCTCCAGTCGACGGCCACGAAGAAGATGTTGAAAGATCGCTACAAGAAATACCGGAACATTGGTGAATACAGTTCCTACTTCAGCGCCGCCCTCACCAGGGAGGTGAACGCCCTCCAGAACCTGGTCTCCTCAGGGGCACGGTGGATAACTCGCCGGAGCGCTCCCACCGACCCTCCTCCGAAACCCGAGAAACCGGACTAGACGCCTCGCTCTAACCCAGTAGACCCGCCTGGGCGAGCACAGACCTGATCTGGTCCACATCCCCGCGCCCAAGCTCCGAACGGGGATGGCGGGGCGCAATTCCTTCGAAACCCAACAGACCCAACGCCGCCTTCACTCCTGCCACACCATGCTGCCCGATTAAGCCATCCATTCGGGACGCCATTCTCTGCAAAGGTCGAGCCTCCGCGACCCGACCGTCGTAACCCAACGCGACAATATCTCGGCAAATCGCAGGCGCAATATTGCCTAGCCACATGCACGTCCCGTTCGCTCCCATCGCCGCGCCCGCCAACAGCAGGCCACCGTTGCATATCCAGAATTTTTTGTCTTCGGGCGCGTAGATGCGAACTCGGCCTTCGAAACGGATATCGTGGTCTGTGATATATCCGAACACGTTGTCCAGCGAGACCAACTCTCCGATCAAATCTGGAGGGGCCGCCGGAACACCTGTGAACGTCTGATGAATCACCACAACAGGGACCGGCGAACCTTGAGTCACCTTTTGGAAATACGCCTTAATCTCAATCGGAGACATAGGCCTGGGGATTCGAACTCTGACCATGTCGGTGCCCGCTTTGGCATACGCTTCCGCGAGCCTCAGCGTCTCAGTTGAAGACGGATTGTCGATTCCAGCGATCACGAATCGCTCGCCGCCGTGAGCCTGAGAGACCGTCTCGACGATGCCAAGCTTTTCGGCATCGCTGAGCGCCAACTCTTCGCCGTTGGCCGTCCCGAGAACGAATCCAGACAACGGCGTCTTAAGCCACCGCTCGACATTCCGGGCCAAGACGTCGTAATCTACTCGATCTTCAGAGTCAAAGGGCGTCGGAGTAGGCGCAACGACGATTGGGTCGGCGCTAGGAATCATAGTGAAGCCCCATCAATCAGACGAGTCCAATCCCAACAGCCTCGTCGCGTTGCCGCCAAGAATCTTTTCCTTGTCGATGTCGGAAAGATTCGGAGCGTCCAAAACCCATTGGGCCGGAGAATCGAAACCCATGTCGAAGGGGAAGTCGCTCCCCAACAACACGTTATCCGACGTTACCGTCTCCAGCAAATAATCCAACGCAGGGTAGCTATGGGTCAAGCAGTCGAAATACAGCTTGCGAAGGTAGGAGCTTGGAATGCCTTGAATGTCGTTGACCTTGCCTTCATCCCGCACCTTGTATGCCCTGTCCATCCTGCCGATGCCGTAGCAGGCATAGCCGCCACCATGGACGAAGCAGAGTTTGATGTCAGGAAGCTTGTCGAGAACGCCGCCGAATATGATGCTCGCGACTGCAATGGCCGTTTCCAGCGGGTTGCCGATGGCGTTGGCGAGATAGTAGGAGCCTGTGCGATCAGAAGCCGCGGGCGCGTGGGGGTGGAAGAGCAAAAACGCTCCCATGTCTCGGGCCGCCTCAAAGAATGGCAAAAGTTCCGGGTCGTCGTAGTTGCGCCCGTCCACATGGGTGCAAAGCTCCGCGCCCTTGAAGCCGTTCGCCATGTTCCTCTCAAGCTCTTTGATCGCGACGTCAACGTCCTGCATCGGCACGGTCGCAAGGCCACCAAACCTGTTCGGATATGCGACCATCGCTTCGGCGATCTCGTCATTCAGTTCTTGAGAAGCAAGCAGCGCTTCGTTGATAGGCAGGTGGTAGTTAAAAAAGTATGGGGGCGTTGAAAGCACTTGCATATCGACGCCTATGGAGTCCATCAGCGCGACCCGCTCCTCCAAGTTAACCGTCCAGTTCGGCTCGACGGGGCCGGCCTTGCGGTCTCGTGTCATGATGAACTGGCGGCCGCTCTGTTCATCCAGCGTCGCTTGATACCAGTCCTTGCCTTCAGAAGCTGCGTTCCAGAACTTTTGAGGGATCAAGTGGCAGTGAATATCAATTCGCATCGAGTTATCCCGTGACCACGCCGCCGTGAATCCCACGCTGTGACTCGAACTTGGAAATGTCGTCCTCACGTTCCATCGTCAGGCCGATGTCATCCAGACCGTTCAACAGAGAATAACGTCGGAAGGGTTCGAGATCAAAAGTCGCAACCACCTCTTCAGAGTCATCCCAAACCCGCTGGGCCTCGAGGTCTACATGCAACTTGTAGCCGGGGTCCTTCTCCGCTTTTTCGATTATCTGTTGCACAGTCTCCTCCGGCAGAATCACCGGCAGGATGCCGTTCTGGAAGCAGTTGCCATTAAAGATGTCGGCGAAGCTGGGAGCGATGACACACCTGAAACCGTAGTCGCCCAACGCCCAAGGCGCATGCTCTCTGGAGGAGCCGCACCCGAAGTTACGACCAGCCACCAGAATATCCGCGCCTTCGTATCCCGGCTTGTTCAAAATAAATTCCGGGTTATCGGAACCGTCGGCGTTGTAACGCCAATCGTTGAATAGGAATTGGCCGAAACCGTCCCGCTCGACACGCTTGAGAAACTGCTTGGGTATGATCTGGTCGGTGTCGACGTTCACCCTGTTCATGGGCACGACACCGCCGTGGACTCTAACAAATGGCTCCATTATTTCAACTCCTAACTTAGCGAATTAAACGCCTGTCATACTGAGCGGGGCGAAGTATCTGGTCGATTCACGCAACAGTCGAGACTCTAAACCAGATTCTTCGACTGCGGTCTCAAAATGACAAATCCTGACACCTGACCACCTTCGTTACCACTCACGGATGTCAACGAAATGCCCTGCAATCGCGGAGGCGGCGGCCATCTCCGGGCTGACGAGGTGAGTCCTGCCGCCCTTACCCTGTCGGCCTTCGAAGTTTCTGTTGGAGGTGGACGCGCACCGCTCGCCGGGGTCCAGAATGTCTGGGTTCATGCCTAGACACATCGAGCAGCCGGCGACCCGCCAGTCGAATCCTGCTTCGGTTAGAATCTTGTCGAGCCCTTCGTCCTCGGCTTGGGCCTTTATAGCCGCAGAACCAGGAACTACCATCGCGTAAACGCTGTCGGCCACTTTCTTGCCTTCCGCGACTGCAGCGGCGGCGCGGATGTCCTCGATTCGTCCGTTGGTGCAGGAACCGATGAAGACTCTGTCCAGGGTGATGTCTTCAATCCGAGTGTCCGGTTCAAGACCCATGTAGTCCAGCGCGCGGCCCACTGATTCTCTGTCGCCCTCGTCATCATACGAGTCTGGATTAGGCACCCTGCCGGTCACAGGGGCGACCATCCCGGGGTTGGTTCCCCAGGAGACATGAGGCTCGATCTCGCTGGCCGGAATGATCACGACCTTGTCGAATACCGCGCCTTCGTCGGTGGCAAGCGCGCGCCACTCCTCGATCGCTTTGTCGAAATCAGAGCCCTGAGGCACATTGGCGCGCCCGCGCATATACTCAAAAGTTGTGTCGTCGGGAGCGACCATTCCGGCGCGTCCCCCGCCCTCGATGGACATATTGCAAACCGTCATCCGGCCCTCCATCGAAAGCTGGCGGATGCCCTCTCCGGTGTACTCAATGACATGCCCGGTGGCTCCGGCAATGCCAATCTTGCCAATAATGGCGAGGATCACATCTTTGGCCGACACGCCGTTGGGGAGCGGGCCGTCGATTCTGACTTCCATGGTTTTGGGCTTGAACTGGCGAAGGGTCTGAGTCGCAAGCACATGCTCGACCTCGGATGTTCCGATGCCCATAGCGAAAGCACCGAAGGCGCCGTGTGTGCTGGTGTGGCTGTCGCCGCACACTATCGTCTTGCCTGGCTGCGTGTGGCCCTGTTCTGGTCCGATAATATGTACGATGCCTTGCAACGGACTGAAACGGTCATACAGCGTGACGCCGAACTCTTTGCAGTTGCGCTCAAGGTAGTCAAGCTGAGTTACGGCGATGGGGTCTAAAATGGGCTGAGAGAGGTCCCAGGTCGGAGTGTTGTGGTCCATTGTCGCGACTGTAAGGTCAGGACGACGCACCTTACGGCCCGACATTCGCAACCCGTCGAAAGCCTGGGGCGAAGTCACTTCATGGACAAGGTGCAGGTCGATGTATATCAGGCTAGGCTGCCCCTCTTCCTCGTGAACAATGTGGGCATCCCAGATTTTCTCGAACATAGTTTTTGCGATCATTTAACGGCCTTTTTCTTGCTGACTATTTGCGTTCGTAGCTGGGGCGCACGAGTGTGCGCCCCAGAACCGTGATTATGGCATCCGAATATTGAAACTACGGCGATGGGTCGGTGTTGTGAGTGTAGCCGTTGCCATCGCCCAACAGTCGGTTCAGGGCGTTCATGTATGCCTTGGCCGAAGCCACGATAATGTCCGTGTCCGACCCTCTGCCGATGTAGGTTTGGTCGTCCTTTTCTATGCGAATGGTGACGTCGCCCAACGCGTCGATGCCCTCGGTCACGGCATCCACCCGATACTCGGTTAGCTTGTTGTCCACCTTAACAATGCGATTTATTGCTTTGTACACCGCATCCACAGGCCCGGTGCCGGTTGCCGCGTCGGTCGTTGACGTGCCATCCGAAGAGACCAGTTTGACAGTCGCGGTCGGGACTTCGTGATTTCCAGAGGCCACCTGGACATGCTCCAGCGTGAAGATGGCTGGAACATCCACAACCCGTCGCTGGCTGGACATCAGGGACACCAAATCAGCATCGCTGACTTCACGCTTCTTGTCCGCCAACAGCTTGAACTGCTCGAACGTCTCGTTCAGTTCTTCCGCTTTAAGATTATAGCCCAACTCTTCCAGTCGAGATCGCAGGCCCGCTCTTCCGCTCAGTTTGCCCAGTACCATCTCATTTGAGGGCCAGCCCACAGCCTGTGGGTCCATGATCTCGAATGTGGTGCGTTCCTTCAGAATGGCGTCCTGGTGAATACCGGAGGCGTGCCGGAAGGCGTTCGCCCCGACGATGGCTTTGTTGGGCTGCACCGGGAAGCCAGTGATGTCGCTAACCAATCGGCTGGTTCGGTAAATCTGGCGCGTGTCGATGTTTGTGCTGACGCCAAAAAGGTCTGGTCGGGTCTCTATCGCCATGATAATCTCTTCGAGAGCAGCGTTGCCTGCTCGTTCGCCGAGGCCATTGATGCAACCCTCGACCTGTCGCGCTCCAGCTATAATGGCCCCCAGGCTGTTGGCAACAGACATCCCAAGATCATTGTGGCAGTGAACGCTTATCACGGCCTTGTCGATGTTCGGCACGTTTTCCTGAATCAGCCTGATGCGCTCGGCGAACTCCGTTGGGAAAGTGTATCCCACTGTGTCCGCGATATTAACCGTTGTCGCGCCAGCATTGATAACCGCCTCCAGCATGGCGTACAGATAGTCAGGGTCAGTACGAGTGGCGTCCATCGGCGAGAACTCGACGTTGTCGCAGTAACTCTTGGCCCTCTCCACCGATTGAACCGCCAGGTCCATGACGCGCTCTGGGTCGCTCCGAAGCTGGTTCAGGATCTGAACGTCGGAGCTTGAGATGAACACGTGGATTCGCGGGTTCTCAGCGTCCTTGATAGCCTCCCAGGCCGCATCAACATCGCCGACATGGCATCGCGCCAGAGACACGATCATGGGTCTTCGGAGTTCCCGAGCGATGGTCTGCACCGCCTCGAAATCGCCAGGGGAGCTGGCTGCGAATCCGGCCTCTATGATATCGACGCCCAGACGATCTAACTGCCTGGCGATCTCCAATTTTTCCTGCACAGTCAGTCCGATTCCTGCGGACTGCTCGCCGTCGCGCAGCGTGGTGTCGAAAATCAGCACTTTTTCTTCTGACATTTTTACCCTTCTCTATGAAAGCTGTCCCTTTTGATTCAGGTTTTGGAGTGTAGATACAGTCACTATCGAAGGGCCACGCAGTGCGCCCGGCCTAGCCCTGCTGGGGCTCGACCGATACGGCACACTACGAATGTCACCTCTGGTTCTTTCATTTTCGGTCCCCTTGTGATTGGGCCAATTGATCTAGAAGTCCCTCTAATCAGTGTCGCTCAAGAAAGTCATCATCCCTCGAAGTTCTTTGCCGATAGCCTCAATGGGATGCCCTGCGTTCTCTTCTCTCAGACGATTGAACGTTGGCCTGCCTTCGTCGTTCTCGGCGATCCACTCCCGCGCAAAACTGCCGTCCTGAATTTCTGCGAGCACCTTCTTCATGTTCTCTCGAACGTTATCGTCGATAATCCGAGGGCCCCGAGTGTAGTCGCCGAACTCCGCTGTGTCGCTAACCGAGTATCGCATGTACTCAAGACCGCCCTGATAGAACAGGTCAACGATGAGTTTCAGTTCGTGCATGCACTCGAAGTACGCCGACTCTGGCTGATAACCGGCCTCGACCAGCGTCTCGTAAGCCGACTTGACCAACTCAGCGACGCCGCCGCACAGCACTGCCTGCTCGCCGAAGAGGTCTGTCTCTGTTTCCTCTTTGAATGTAGTGTCCAGAACGCCAGCACGAGTGCATCCTGTGCCTCTGGCATACGCGAGACCGATGGCATGAGCATTGCCAGAAGGGTCCTGATGCACAGCCAACAGACCAGGAACGCCTGACCCGCGGGTGAACACCTCGCGCATCCTGTGACCAGGAGCTTTGGGGGCCACCATTGAAACATCGATACTCTCCGGCACCACAATGGAGTTGTAGTGAATATTGAAGCCGTGTGCGAACATCAACGTCTTGCCCGGCAACAGATGTGGAGCGATCGACTCCCTGTAAACCTCGGCTTGCAGATGGTCAGGAATCAACATCATGATGATGTCTGATTTTTCCGCGACCTCTGCAACCATACCAACTTCAAGACCTTCAGCCTCGGCCTTCGCTATGCTGCTGCTGCCCTCATACAGCCCGATCATCACGTTCAGGCCCGAATCCTTCAGATTCAGCGCATGGGCGTGCCCCTGGCTTCCATAACCGATGATCCCTATCGTCTTGTCCTGTATAAGCGACAGGTCTGCATCGTTTTCGTAATACATCGTTGCTGCCATTCTGTAAATTCCCTCTCAGTTGTATATTTTGCTTTGGTTAGGAAGCCAGGAAGAGTCAAATGCCTTCTTACAAGCCGGACTCCATCCGGTGGGTTGAACCGCTGTTGTCCTTGTCCGTTTGCTCGTCACTCAGCCCTCGATCCATCGCGATAGTGCCCGTTCGCATGACCTCAAGCACTCCGAAACTTCTCAGAAGATTCTGTAGCGAGTCGACCTTGTCCTCATCGCCCGTCACTTCGATGATGAGCGAGTCAGGCGCGACGTCTACAATATTCGCTCGGAAGATGTCCACGATCTGCATGATCTCGCTTCGAGTCTGAACGTTGGCCCGCACTCGCACCAGCGCCAACTCCCTCGAAACACAGTTCTGAATGGACACATCCGAGACCTTGATTACGTCCACCAGCTTGTGAAGGTTCTTCGTGACTTGCTCAACGGTGGATTCGTCGCCCTCGACAACGAACGTCATGCGCGACAGATTCGCGATCTCGCTGTGACCCACCGCGAGGCTGGCGATGTTGTAGCCCCGCCGACGGAACATGCTGGAAACACGATTCAGGACGCCGGGTTTGTCCTCCACCAGGGCGGTGATGGTATGCTTCGGACTCTCAGTTGTTGTCATTGTCGGATCTCCTCGGGCTTCGGCTCCTCGATCATGCTGGCCACAGAGGTCGCCGATGGGATCATCGGATAGACGTTCTCTTCCTGTTCGACCACAAAGTCGATGAGCGCAGGGCCGTCGTGCTCCATCGCCTTGAGGATCGCTGATTTCACCTGGCTCTTTTCCGTGACTCTAGCCCCATAGATACCAAAGGCGTCAGCCAGCTTGACGAAGTCAGGATTGCCAGAGTATCCGGTCGCAACGTAGCTCTTCTTATAGAATATCTGCTGCCATTGCCTGACCATCCCCAGAAATCCGTTGTTCATGATGGCAAATTTCACAGGGATTTTATTCTCAGCCAGAGTCGCTAGTTCTGACATCGTCATCTGGAACCCGCCGTCTCCGGCGATGGACCACACGACCTTGTCGGGCCTTCCTACCTGCGCGCCCATCGCCGCAGGCACTTCAAACCCCATCGTTCCGGCCCCTCCAGACGAAATGAGACTGCACTGCTCTTTGAACGTGTAGTGCTGCGCCGCCCACATCTGATGCTGTCCAACGCCCGTGACGATGATGGCCCTGCCGTCCGTGAGTTCCGAGAGTTGTTGAATGATGTGTTGAGGCAACAATTCGTCGGTGTCGCGCTCGTGCATCAAGGGATGATCGCGTTTGAGGTCCTCGACATGCTGAACCCAGTCAACCCGTGTTGTCGGCTTCACGCGCTCGTTCAGGACTTTCAAAACCAGTTTCAGATCGCCGACTATCGGCACATCCACCGGAATGTTTTTGCCAATCTCAGATGGATCGATGTCAATGTGAATCTTCTTGGAGTTCACTGCGAATTTTGAAGTGTCGCCGGTGATACGGTCATCGAATCTCATACCCAGAGCGATGAGGAGATCAGCCTGGTCAATTGCGAGGCTGGCATATGCCGCGCCGTGCATGCCGGGCATTCCGACACTCAGAAAATGGTCATCAGGGAATGAACCGATGCCCAAAAATGTCGTCACCACCGGAATCTGCGCCTTCTCGGCTAGTTCCATCAGTTCGTCGTAAGCCTTAGAGATTATGACACCGTGTCCAGCCAAAATGACGGGACGCTCCGACTCCTCAATTAGTTTCGCTGCCTTACGAATCTGATTGGGATGGCCATGAACAGTGGGCTTGTATCCGGGCAAGTCCATTTTTTCGGGATACTCGAACTCACCCATTTCCTCGAACACGTCCTTCGGAATATCCACGAGCACAGGCCCTGGGCGCCCGGTGCTGGCAATGTGGAAAGCCTCGTTTATAACCGCAGGGATTTCTTCGGCTGTCATCACCAGATAGTTGTGCTTGGTGATAGGAAGCGTGATGCCAGTGATGTCCGTCTCCTGGAACGCGTCCGAGCCAATTGCGCTACGCCCGACCTGCCCTGTCACGATCACCATCGGCACAGAATCCATGAACGCCGTGGTGATACCAGTTACAAGATTCGTGGCTCCTGGCCCCGAAGTGGCAAACGCTACACCCGGCCGGCCGGTCGCTCTCGCGTAACCGTCGGCTGCGTGGGAGGCGCCCTGCTCGTGGCGTGTGAGGATGTGACGAAGCTTAGGATACTCGGGAAGCGTCTGATATAGTGGCAGTATCGCGCCGCCGGGAATGCCGAATATCACTTCGACACCCTCCCGAATCAGACTCTCGCAGACCATCTGTCCTCCGGTCAGTTGCATTTCGTTCCTTCCTTATGGTCTTCCAGTGCTTGCTATTCATCGATTCGATTGAAAAACGGGGTGCGTCTGAGAAAACAAAAAACCCGCCCCTGAAGGGACGGGATCAAGTTACGAAAACTCCCGCGGTACCACCCTAATTGTCCGGCCCTTTATGAGGCCGAGCCACTCAGAGGCATTGATATCGGCGCCAACCCGTCCAACCTTACTCAGAGGCATTCCGACAATAACTCTCGGAAACTCCTTCGGGCCGAATGCTCCGGAGCGAGTTCTCACCAGTCCAACCGTCGGATTTCCACCATCACCGACTCTCTATCGCTGGAGACTGCTGGTACTACTCCCCATCATCGCGTTTGTGAATATTTTTACAGGTACAGTAACGGAAAGTTTAGCACGCAGGATTTGACCGTGTCAAACAAATCGAATCAAGCAGGTTATCTCAATTTCAATCTATACAATTGCTCGCCTTCGACGTCCTCGACGCCATCCTGTGCGAGTTGGAACCCGTTCTTTTCCAACACTCTAAATAGATGCCAAATTGTCGGGTGCAACGCCCCCAGCGATGGAGGAAATTGGAGACTCTTCCCGGCACCATGCTACAAATCCAGTCAATAATTCGGACGCGATGCCCTGCTTCAAGGTGTCCGCAGACAGAAGGTAAGCTAGACGTAATTCTGTCTCGCCATTGCCGCCTTCCGCCTCGATCACGAATAATATCATCAAGCCGATAACCCGTAGGGTCGACCTGTCGACGACCAGCAGCGTCGTCCCCTTCTCGTCACGTTCTTTTATCCACTTGCGTCCCCTCTCGATTGTATACTTGCCCTGCCAAGCCGGTGGCAGCGAACGTATCATGTTCTCGGTAAGCATCTCCGAGACAACCTGCGCCAAATCCTGATCTCGCCAGTCACACGACGAAAAGGAGCGCCACTCTTTCACAAGCAGACGATTCGTTCCAATTCGCAGTCCTTCATGACCATCGACATTCCCTCGCTAGTCATGAGCGTGGGAGAGTTTGCAGGTATTAAATCGGGACCCGATCATCCTTAGCGCTGCGCCTTTACCCCTCTTCCCGGGGCGACACCCTCCACCACTTTTCCGTCATCCACAATCCGAACGCCGCCAACAATCACATGCTCCATGCCCGTGGGCGGAAGAGTCGGTTCTTCGTAAGTCGAGTTGTCGATCACCGTCTCAGGGTCGAATATCACGATGTCAGCGTCGAAACCAACACGAAGCCTGCCCTTCTTGGCAAATGCAGGAGCGCGTTTTTGAAGTCGTTGGGCAGGCATTAACGACATCTTCCGAAGAGCATCCGACATCGACAATTCGCCCCTCTTCCTGACGAACCTTCCAAGAATCAGCGAGTACGTTCCAGCCGTCCGTGGATGGCCTTTGCCGTTATGCAGTATCCCGTCGGTGGCGATGGCCGTCAGCGGACTTAACACCGCGGCGTTAACCGCATCCTCCGGCGTCGAGTGGACGATGACCATGCCGCCTGTTTCGCGATACTGAGCGAACGTCGATGCGTTCAGGCGTTCGCCCGTGTCGACCCATTGGAGCTTGTCGTAGTCGATGCCATACTTATCCTGCCATCCCTCGTCGAACAACGCCGAATCGATGGCGGTCATGCCAGCGGTGTACGGATAGCACTCCGTGGTGACGTCCAGTCCGCGCTCCTGAGCCTCGGCAACCATCTGGAGGGTCTGGCGGGTTGCGTGCATTCCTGTGCTCTGAATGTGGACGATGTGCAAAGGCGCACCGGAAATCGCCGACGCAGCGATGACCTCTCCCGTAGCCTCGATGCTGCTCATAGGTTCCTTGTGGCCCTTGCCTCGCAGATGCACGTGACACGATGCTTCATACTTCGCGGCAATCCTGAAAATCTCAAGCACTTCCCAACGAGAACAACCCCGCGTGTAGTCCAGGCCGAACCCCACTGCCAACGCGCCCCTTTGCAAGCCTCGCTCAACGCCTGCCTTGATCTCCTCAAGCTCCGACTCAGAGGCTTCTCGATGAGCGGCATCCGCCACCGGCAGGAATGCGCCTGGGTCGTTCATTACTTGCATCCGAACTGGGATATGGCCCGCGCTGGCTCCAAAATTCGTCAGCGTGTTGCCTTCACGGTCGTCGTACCACTCGTCGACATCGCCAACCCCAACTTCCAACTCCAACGCCGTCGTCACGCCGTCCCTGGCCTGAACCTCGTAGTTCTCCGAGTCCTGGCCGTGGGAATGCAGGTCAATGAACCCTGCCGTCACCACCTTGCCTGTCGCATCAACGACGTCCCTTCCCTCCAGCGCGTCCACCGAAATTGCACGGACCTCGCCATCGGAAATTCCGACATTCCGAACGGCATCCATGCCCGATTCGGGATCGATCACTCGTCCGCCGGTCAAAACAAGGTCGTAGATAATCGAGTCGCTCATCCCACGTCCACCTTCTTTAGTAAAGATCTTGTATCGGTTCCCAATTATCAGAACGAGCGATAGGCTCCTCGACAACCGAACCCTGGCGCTTCGAGAGCCTGTAGGCTCCCGCAGTATCCACCGCCGAAATCACCCTGAATCCGTGGTCCAGGACAGCCAACGCACAACTGTTGTCGATGGCGATTCCAATGTCGCTGTGTTTGAGCATCATGCCGTGAAAATCGGCCCGCCGAGGCACGCCCTGAGTGTCGCTGTCATAGTGAGGACACGCCAGACCCTTTATCAGGCCCATGCCCGCCACTCTGATGTACTTCCAATCGTCTGGGTTGTAAGAGGCCATCGAGTCCGAATGGCCCCACTCGAACCAGCAGATCGCCCCTGCGCTGACTCCCGACAATACTGTGCCATTTTCCCACGCCTGTCGAATAAGGCTGTCGACGCCTAGATACCGCCATCGCCGCATCATCTTGAGCGTGTTTCCGCCGCCGACGTATATTATGTCCGGGGACAGAATTTTGCTCCTCAACTCATCATCGCTAGGACTTTTGCCTAACAGGTTCAACACGTCGACTGAGCAGCCAAGCTCCCCATATACTTGCGCGAACGTCTCACCGTACTCAGCAGAATCATAGCTAGCCGTCGGGATGAACAGGACGCTGGGGGCGTTCTTGCCAGACAGCTCTAATATGAACCTATCGATGCTGTCCGTCTCGCCTTCCCGTAGGCCGCCGCCTCCAATCGCAACAATCTTGCCCATTTTCGTTATCCTTCCAATGCGTCCTCAGGATGCCGCGTATGCCAGGCCGTCATCGCCTGATACGCCCTGGCGATGGCGAGTATAGTGTTCTCCTGGTATGGACGGCCCATGAACTGGATTCCAGTGGGTAGACCCGCGTCGGAAAAGCCACTAGGAACCGAGATTGAAGGAAGGCCGCACCCGTTTCCAATCGCGCCCATGAGGTCGCCCGGGCCGGGAGACGGCGATGCCTTTCGGAACTCTTCGTCGATGGGCGACGCCACTCGCGGACTTGTTGGAGCGGCGATGGCGTCATATTTCGACATTACTCCGTCAACCTCTCTCGACATGACACCACGAATCCGCAGCGCCTTCACATAGTCCGTCGCCAAAACAGAAGTCCGAGCGTATGGCCCATAATGGTCCTCCGGCGCCGTGAGCTCTGCCGCTGTACCTTCTTCAATGAAGTCCTCGAAAGCCGCCGCAGACTCGACGTTCAAGATTGTGCGAATTGCCGCAACGTAAGGGTAATCAGGAAACTCCATCTCCTCCACGTCCGCCACCTCGGAAATAGCGGCCAATGCCTTCTCAAAATTCTCCCTCACCGGTTCTTCCGCCCCGTCCGCTACGTCCTTCAGGACGCCAATTTTGAATCTCCGCCCTTCCGTCGGGCTGTCATCGTATGCGAAAGTCATGTCCGCCGCGGTCGGATCATCGGGGTCAGGCCCTGCGATCGCCTCCAACACGAGACCGCAGTCATCTGCTGTCAAACCCAAAGGCCCCAACTTGTCCAGGGTCCAACACAACGCCATCGCGCCGTACCGGCTCACTCGTCCATACGTGGGTCGCAAACCCGCAAGACCGCAATTGTTCGCCGGAGACAGAATCGATCCCCACGTCTCCGAGCCAATCGCAAATGGCACAAGACCTGCCGCCACAGCCGCGCCTGATCCTGCAGACGACCCGCCTGTCCAAGTCTCCCGATTCCATGGATTTCGGGGCGGGCCGGTGAATGTTGCTGTGGGTTGACGATATCCCATGCCTCCGGCAAGCTCGATCATTGCAAGCTTCCCAGCCAACACAGCCCCGGCCTCTTCCAATCGCCGAACAACCGTGGCATCAAAATCGAAGGTCTGATCCTTAAGCGGCGCGGCTCCCCACGATGTCGGAATGCCGTCCGACGTCGCCAGCAAATCCTTGGCTCCCCACGGAATCCCGTGGAGCGGGCCTTTATAGTCACCCGCCGAGATTTCGCGCTCCGCCTGCTCCGCCTGTCTTGAAGCCCGTTCGCGAGTCAGTGTAGTCAGAGCGTTGTAGCTCGGCCCTCGTTGCTCTAATCTGTCGAGGAAAATTTCGCTGAGTTGCATCGGAGAAATTTGTCTCGACTTCAGCAGTTCCGCCAGTTGACGAATCGGCGTAAACACAAGGTCGTTATTCATCGTTATCGGCTCCTCGAAAGGGCTGGAAATTGGCGAACGGCTCGACGGCGTTAGTGAGCCTGACCTTGCGAAGTTCCGCTGCCAGGCCTTCGATGCCGTCGACGCCACTGCGAACTTCCTCCAACTGCTCGTCGGTCAGTCGGTCGCCGTACTTGGCTTTAACGATCTCGAACAGCATGTCTGCTCTCAATTCTTTTTTATTTTCATCTGGCATGGTTGCCTCCTCGCCGCTCAGAATAATGCGCCTATACTAACATCTGATTGACCCGAAGTTAATTTCGACTGATATACTTCCCACATCACGAGTTGAGAATCAGAATATGACCCTTCGAGCCGGCATCTTCGGCTACCCTTTGGGACACTCGATATCACCAGCCTTCCAACAGGCGGCGTTCGATCATCTTGGCATCGACGCCATCTACGAGGCTTGGGAGACTCCGCCCGAAAAGCTGGGCCATGCTGTGGCGTCACTGCGATCAGGCGACTTCATGGGAGCCAACGTCACCGTACCGCACAAACAGGCAGTCCAACAACATCTCGACACCATCGAGCCGCTGGCGGCTTCCATAGGGGCAGTGAACACAATCGTTCGAGATGATTCCCAGTTGGTCGGTCACAACACAGACGCCTATGGATTCATTCAATCGTTAAAACGCGAGGCCAAATTCGAGCCTAATGGCAAACGAGTCGTGCTAATCGGCTCTGGCGGTGCCGCCAGAGCCGCCGCGTATGGACTGGCCCAGGAGGACATCGGCTCTCTCGTCATCGCGAATCGAACGCTGGGAAACGCGGTCATGCTCGCAGAGGAGATGTCCAACCAAATGACTGATGTCCGAGCATCAAGCTTGGAATCCGAATCCCTTGAGTCCCACTGCGCCGTTGCCGACCTCATTGTGAACACAACCTCGATAGGAATGCTCCACGGCCCAGCGGAAGGCCAATCGCCGATCTTGGAAGAGTTCATCCCCGGCGATTGCTTGGTCTATGACATCGTGTACAACCCGGAGGTTACTCCGTTGCTGAAAGCCGCCCGCCGCCCCGGAGCGCAAACTCTTGGCGGACTCCCGATGCTGGTCTATCAGGGAGCCGCCGCCTTCGAGCTGTGGACGGGCCAACCTGCCCCAATTGAAATCATGTTCACAGCTGCCAAAAAAGCCCTCGAATCCTGACAACTTCCAGCAAAGGAACGCCATGACCAAAGCCGCTCCATTCTCAACCTTCGTAGTCGGAAGTCTCCCCAGGCCCCAGTGGGTCCGAGATCTTATTGAAGATCGAAAAGCAGGCCGAATTTCTGGCGCCGACGCCGAGACTCTGCTTGACGACGCTGTTCCCTCCGCAATCCGAATGCAGGAACGCGCGGGGTTGGACTACGTCTCTGATGGCGAGTGGCGACGGGAGAGTTACGTCAAGGTGTTCGCTGACGCCGTGGACGGCTTCGAGTCCGACCTCCTCGCCGGCGGAGGCTCGCGATTCTCGACCCTGCCCTATCCCGCTGTCACAACCGCCTTGAAACCCAACCGCCCCATCGCTACTGACGAAGCCCGATTCCTCAAGAGCCGCTCGGCCTCAAAAAACATCGTCGCGGTCCCTTCGCCCTACACCATCGCGCGCCGAATGTGGGACCCTCACCACTCCACCAGCGCCTACGCCACCCGCGACGAGTTCATGGACGCCTGTATCCCGATTGTCCGAGGCGAAGTCCGCGCTCTCATTGCTCTCAGCGTCGAGGCAATTCAACTTGACGACCCGTGGCTGGCCCTGCTCGTCGATCCCAGCTATCGTGAGCGAGAGGGAATCAAAGACGTCGATCACGAGATCGAAATGAGCGTCCGATCAGTAAACGAGGTCACCGAAGGATTGGACGATGCGTTCATCAGCGTCCACCTGTGCCACGCCCACTTTGACCGACGCCATAGCACGCGTGGCTCCTACGAACTGATTATCGAAGCCCTGGGTCACATGAACGTCGACCGATTCGCAATAGAACTCGCCACGCCCGATTCCGGCGGCCTCGACGCGCTCAAAAACTTCCCGACTGACAAGATATTGGGCCTAGGAGCCATCGACCACACCGACCAAAACGTCGAGATACCAGAGATTGTCATCCAGCGAGTCGAGAACGCCTTGCAGTACGTTCCAGCCGAGCGCATCACGCTGAACCCCGACTGCGGATTCGCCCCCTCCAGCGCAAACCCAATGGACCTGGACGAATCCTATTTGAAGCTCACCGCCATGTGCCAAGCTGCACAAATCCTGAAAGACCGATTTTCTTAAGAATTCTGCCACTCGGGACGCTAGGTTATTTCTTCTGGAATCCCGGTAAAATGTCATTCTAGAGCGGCTTTCAATTTTTTGGCCGCGCAGATTTTGCACACATTTATCGAACCGCAAGCTGACGGCTGATAGCTGACAGCCCCCCGAAGAGGACCGCCATGAAACTTCTAACCAAGCCAAAAGTCTATCTCGTCTCCAAGCCCAGCGTGGACTGGGACCAGGTCGCCGCATTCCTAGCCGACGAGGATGTTCCCGGCATCCCTGACAGCATCCGTGCGGGTGACGACGAATCCAGCGCCATAATCGAAATCTCAGCCCGCCTCTGCTACATGAGTTTCGGACGCGGACGTCGGGACATCGCCGACTTCATTAACAACCTGCTGTCCTCCAAGGATGGGAGCGTGTTTGAGCACGTGAACTACGGTTTCGTGTTCACTGGAGTCTCTCGAAGCCTGACCCACGAGTTGGTGCGACATCGCGCAGGGTTCGCGTTTAGCCAGAGATCTCAAAGATATGTGGACGAGAGCGAGGGCGCCTTCGTTATCCCGCCCGCATTAGTCAATGAGAACGGCAAGGCCGACGAGGCGAACAAGATTCTGGAAGAAGCCCTTCAATCGGCCTCTGAGAGCTACAACATGCTGGTCGAAAAACTGGAAGACATACTACCTAGAGACAATTTCGAGCTTAGGACAGACCGACGCAAGGCGATTCGCCAGGCCGCCCGCTCGGTGCTCCCCAACGCCACCGAGACCAAGATTTTCACGACCGCTAACGTTCGATCTTGGCGTCATTTCATCGAGATGCGAGGCGCTATCTACGCAGATTGGGAAATCCGATACCTGGCGCTTGAGGTTCTCGATCTGCTCCAAAAGGAAGCTCCCCTCTTGTTTGGAGACTTTGAAATTTCTGCCCTGCCCGACGGCACACGAATAGCCGTCCCCGAATACTCAAAGGTGTGATTCCAAAGCCCACAACGCGCAATTGACGCCTCCAAGCCTCACTGCTACACTCGCACAAATCCCGATGGAGGCAACGCCAGTTGCAATTTGGCATCTTCTACGAACACCAGATTCCCCGGCCCTGGGATGAACGCGACGAACACAAGTTGTTTCAGGACGCCATCGAACAGGTGGAGCTTGCCGACCGCCTAGGCATCGACTACGCCTGGGAGGTCGAACACCACTTCCTTGAGGAGTATTCTCACTCCTCGGCCCCGGAGGTGTTCCTTGCCGCGTGCAGTCAGCGGACCCAAAGGATTCGTTTGGGCCACGGCATCGTGCTGATGCCCCCCGCTTACAACCATCCGGCCCGAGTCGCCGAGCGCATCGCGACCCTCGACATCGTGAGCAACGGGCGCGTCGAGTGGGGAACCGGCGAGTCCAGTTCCCGCATCGAACTTGAGGGTTTTGGCGTTCACCCCGACCAAAAACGCGACATGTGGGAAGAAGCCGTCCGCGAGACCGCCCGCATGATGGACTCTAGCCCTTACCCCGGTTTCGAAGGCAAGTATTTTTCCATGCCCCATCGAAACGTCGTTCCCAAGCCGGTCCAAAAACCGCACCCGCCCATCTGGGTCGCCTGTTCCAACCGTGAAACTATCAAGATGGCGGCGCGTATGGGCATCGGCGCCTTGACCTTCGCATTCGTCGACGCAGAGGAAGCGTCCCACTGGGTTGACGAGTATTACACCACGTTCAAGAACGAGTGCGAACCCATCGGTCGGGCCGTGAATCCCAACATAGCGATGGTCACCGGATTCATGTGCCACGAGGACTCAGACACCGCCGTCCAGCGAGGCCTTCAAGGCTTTCAGTTCTTTGGATACGGACTTCAGCACTACTACGGCACGGGAACCCATCTCCCCGGCGAATTCAACATCTGGGACGACTTTGTGAAGAACGGCCCCAAACAACAAGGGCCAACCGGCTGTATCGGCAATCCGGAACAAGTGAGAACAACGCTCGAAATTTACGAGTCCGCAGGCGTCGATCAAGTCGTGTTCATCCAGCAAGGCGGCAACAACAAACACGAGCATATCAAGGAATCTTTGGAACTGTTCTCCGAGACCGTCCTGCCTGAGTTCAAGGCGCGACACGATGCAAGCTCTCAACGTAAAACCGAGGAGTTGGCGCCCTACGTCGAAGCGGCGAATCAGCGCATCCCGCCCATTGAGCCGATCTCTCCTAATCCGCCTGTCGACTCCTATCCAGTCATGATGGAAAAATTGGGGATTCCTCAAGACCCAGCGCAACGGCGCTCAAGCATACTGGCGCTTCTGGGCGCGGAACCAGATCCTGGTGACGACGACTGACCACACCAACCCTCTGCGTCCCATTAATCTAGGGAGAACAAAATGCCGAGCAAGGAGTTACAGGCGGTGATCGACCTGTTGACCTCAAGACAGCAGGCCAGCAAACTGACGATTCAAGACGCCAGGGCAGGCAAGACGATAATCATGCGTAATATTGGCTGCGACACCCAAGTCGATGTGACCAGCGTTGACGCCAATGGCGTTCTCGCCGAGTGGGTTGCCGCGCCTAACGCCAACGACAATTGTGCGGCCCTATTCCTCCACGGCGGCGCCTACATCTTGGGGTCTATCGAATCCAATCGAGAATTGGCGGCCAGAATCTCAAAATCGACTCGCAGCCGGGTTCTCAACATCGAGTATCGACTTGCGCCTGAAAACCCGTTCCTTGCTGCCGTCGAGGACGCAACCGACGCCTACCGATGGGTGTTGGACCAGGGAATCGACCCGGCACAGATCGCCATTGCCGGAGCCTCGGCAGGCGGAGGTTTGACCGTGGCGGCGCTGGTGTCTTTCCGAGATTCAGGCAGCCCGATGCCCGCCTGTGCTGTGTGCATATCGCCGTGGGTTGATCTTGAGTGCATCGGAGAAACCATGACATCCAAAGCAGGCGTTGATCCGATGATTCAACGTGACGGTCTCGTCGGCATCGCGAACATATACCTCAACGGCCCCGACCCCCGAACTCCGCTGGCCGCACCGCTCCACGTCGACCTCACCGGACTGCCTCCCACCCTCGTCTTGGTAGGCACATGGGAAACCCTTCTCAGCGACTCAACCCGTCTGGTTGAAAAAGCCGAGTCAGCCGGCGTCGATGTGACACTGGAACAGTGGGACGAGATGATCCACGTCTGGCCGATATACGCCCCAGTCCTTCCGGAGGGCCAACAGGCTATCGACCGGATTGGCGAGTTCGTCCGTCAACACCAAAACGTCGCGACTGCGGCAGACTAACCCCATAGAGAGCGATAGTACATGACTGACCAGAACCGCCCGGAACCCAAATTCGACTGGTTCATCCCCATAGACGGTGACGGGGCGCACATTGGCACCCTTCGAGCCGAGCGTCCGCCCACTTTCGAGTATCTGCGAAACGTCGTCGAGACCGCCGAGCGCAACGGCTTCTATTCCCTTCTGATACCAACAAGATTCGCCAACGGACTGTTTGAGGAAGGAGCGCCACTGGCAGAAACCTGGACCACCGTGACTGCCCTTGCAGCAGTCACCAGTCGGATTCGATTCTTGATAGCCGTGAGACCCGGCTTCGTATCCACTGGGCTGTGGGGCCAGATGGCGGCAAATCTCGACCAGATAAGCGGGGGCCGCATCGACATCAATGTCGTCCCAGGAGGCATCCAGGGGGACTTCGAGCGTTTCGGCGAGACCAGTGACCACGCCCACCGATACGAACGCGCCGAGGAATTTATCGCGGCGCTCAGGCTTCTATGGTCAACCACCGACCCTGTTGACTTCGAGGGCGATCACGTCCAACTGCGAGGCGCCTTCTGCTCTCCAGGTGTCGTGAATGGAGGCCCGAAATTCTACTTGGGCGGCGCGTCAGACCGCGCTCTCGGCCTTGCCGGCCGCCAGTCAGATATGTATCTGGCGTGGATACTCCCTCAAGATGAAATCTCCGCATTCTTCGACCGCGCAAGAGCGCAATTCGCCGCAGCTGGACGCGCGCCGGGTTTCGGACTCCGAACTCACATTATAACCCGACCGACCGAAGCCGAAGCGTGGGACGCCGCCGAAGACCTGTTATCTGAGGCCACCTCCGTCGTCAAGTATCAGCGGCAGGCCGTGTTTGCTGGAACGGCGATGGTTGGCCAACAGGGACAAGCCAGAATAATTGCCGACCATAGAGTGGGAAACCACCTCTGGAATGGCATATCCACCGTCCGCGTCAACTGCGGCACCGCCATCGTCGGCTCGCCGGAGCAGGTCGCCGAAGAGCTCCTCGGATACTGGAAACTGGGCGTAGACGAATTTATCCTCTCAGGATACCCACACGTCGAGGAATGCGACCGCGTGGCATCTGGTGTGCTGCCCATAATCAAATCCCTCATAGACGACGAGCGAGGCACATAACTTCATGGCGAACGCAGAGATAATATCCATCGGCTCAGAGCTGCTCCTCGGCCAGATTATGGACACCAACGCCTCATGGATGGCTCAACGCCTGACTGACCTGGGCGTCAATCTGTTCTACAAAACGGTCGTCGGGGACAACCCTGATCGAATGGCTGAGGTCATCGAACGCGCTCTGGAACGATCCGACATCGTGATAACCGGCGGCGGACTCGGCCCCACACAGGACGACATCACGAGGGAGGTTGTCGCCCAGGTCACGAACCGCAAGCTCGTCAAAGAGCCGGAGTTAGTTCTCCAATTGCATGAACGCTTCCAAAAACGCGGCATGATAATGACGCTCAACAACGAGCGTCAGGCCTTCATTCCCGAAGGCTCGATCATCGTCAACAATCCCAACGGCACAGCCCCATCCTTCATAGTCGAAGACCCTCGCGCCGCGATATTCACGCTGCCCGGAGTCCCCTTCGAGATGAAATGGCTGTTCGACAACGAGGTTGCGCCATACCTCCGGCAAAAATTCAACCTCGCCGAGACGATCATCTACCGAGTCCTAAAGGTGGCCGAACTCGGAGAGAGCCGTGTCGATGACGCCATCGGGCATCTGATTGCGGAATCCCAAAATCCCACCGTAGGCGTCCTAGCCCATCCCGGCCAAGTGGACGTTAGAATCGCCGCCAAAGCCGCCGACATCGAGACCGCAAACTCGCTGATCGACCCTGTAGAAGTAGAGGTCCGCCGACTATTGGGACGCCATGTGTTTGCCACCGACGAGGAATCGATGGAAGACGCCATTGGCGATCTTCTCGCCGACCAGGGCAAAACCGTCTCGGTGTACGAAGACCTCACTGCCGGTCTGTTGGCCGGCAGGCTTCAGACATCCAATTCCGAATTTTTCGTAGAAGGCCTAATTAGCAACTCCGAGGCGACAACCAGACGACTTCTGCAATTCTCCAACAAATCATCAGACTTAAACTCTCTGAACGGCGACGCCATAAAGCTCACACAAGAACTGGCATCGTGCGTCAGGTCAATGACAGGCTCAGACCTTGGGCTTGCTCTGCACGCCATCGAACACCCAGAGGAAGAAGCCGAGAACCTTGCCAGAGGCCGCACCTACATCTCAATAACCGACGGCGCCAGCTTCAAAAGCCGTAACTACAGTTACGGAGGCCGGGGATTGCCCGACCGGACACGAATGAGCTTCAATGCTATTGAGCTTCTCAGAGTCGCACTCATGGACGGCTTTTGATACACAAATCGGCACGCTAATCAATAATTATTGAAATCAATAGGCGGGAATCAGGTGTTCCAACCGGCTCCGCTAAGACCAAATCAAACAACCTGGCAACGTTGGCGACGGGCCGGAATGGTCGTCGCAATATTGCTGGTCGTCGTCACGGTGCTTTGGTTGGCGCGAGGAGCGTTATTCCCCTTTGCGATTGCAATCATCCTCGCTGAGTTGCTCCACCCGTTAGTTGACCGTGTCGAAAGATTGCAACCGTGGCGTGAAAAGTTCCCAGGATTCACCCGCATTGTGGCAATTCTCACCATATACGTGATTGCGGCGGCGGCTGTCATTGGCCTGGGATTCCTCATGATACCTCCTCTATTTCAAGAGTCTCAAGAATTTATTGAAACTGTTCCTGAGCTTTATGACAGCGCCCGCGTGACGTTGGAGGATTGGGGCAAGGAATACACGGAACGCATACCCGAGGAACTGCGGGTTCAGATTGAGTTGAGCGTCGAGAGTGGCGGGGAAATTCTCGGTTCGGCCGCCCGTTCTATCATGGGCAAGACCTTGAACGGAGTTACTAATGCCGTCACCCTCGTCATCGGTTTGGCTATCGTGCCGTTCATGTTGTTCTACATTCTGAAAGACGGCCACGGCTCTCTGGACGGATTCTACTCGGCGTTATCCCCCGCGAACAGACGGCACGCGCGCAATGTCGTTCAAATCATCCACAACGTAATCGGGGCCTACATACGAGCACAGCTTTTCAGCGCATTGATTGTCGGAGTCTCGGTATTTGTAGGCCTGTTCATTCTCGGCGTGAAGTTCGCCGCCGTGCTGGGTCTTATCGCCGGTCTTTTTGGCCTGATCCCTATAATCGGCGCGGTTCTCGGCGCCGTCCCCGGTTTGTTGGTGACTCTCGCGACGTCCCGTGAGGATATGATTTGGGTCATCGTGTTGTACGTGGTGGTGCAGTTCGTCGAGAGCAACATAATCTCTCCCAGAATCCAATCGAAAGCCGTCAATATCCACCCTGCACTAATCTTGGTCGTCCTGGTAATCGCCAGCGAAACCTCAGGCCTGTGGGGCGTGGTTGTAGGTGTTCCGTTGACCGCGGCGGCCCGGGACGTGTTCAAATATTTCTACGGCGAATGGACTCGCCAGCAATTCGGAGAAACTCGTCTGCCAACCCCAACCGGAGAAATATCAGCGCAATCAGACCAGCCCACAGCTCCCAGACCACCAACAGAATCTTCTCTTGATATGGAGGAATAATAATGCGATTGATTAGATACCAATACGGCGGCGCCACGAGCTACGGAATCGTTGAAGGCGATCAGGTAGAGGGCGTCAGCGGGAATCCTTTCGACGGTCACCGCGCGACTGGCAACCGGCTTCCCCTGAGCGCCGTCAAAATCGGAGTGCCTTTCGTGCCTCGGACATTCTACGCCGCCGGAATCAACTACGAAGAGCATGTCCGGGAAGCCGCCGCCCTATTGGGCAACGAGCCAAACCTGCCCACAAGAGCCGACGTCGGGTACCGAGCCAACAACGCCCTCATAGCCCACGGCGAGCCGATAATCATTCCAGCCGACGCCACCGAACGAGTCCAGTACGAAGGCGAATTAGTGGTAGTCATCGGCAAACAGGCAAAGCATCTCTCCGAGGACGCGGCGTTCTCCTGCATTCTCGGATACACCATCGGCAACGATGTGAGCGAACGCACTTGGCAGGCAAACGACCGCACCCTCTGGCGGGCCAAGAACACCGACACCTTCAAGCCTATGGGGCCGTGGATAGAGACCGAAGCCAACCCCGAGGACATGCAAACCACCGTCAGGCTAAACGGCGAGGTGGTATCGCAATTCGCCACCAACAGCATGATATTCGGCATTGCCCACTACATCGCCGAAATGACGAAGTACCTCACTCTCTACCCCGGAGACATGATCTGGATGGGCACCGACGGAGCCACACAGAACATGAAGTCCGGAGACACCGTTGACGTCGAAATCACCGGCATCGGAACGCTCAGCAACCCTTTGATTGGCGAGGAGTAGTTAATTAATGGCAACAATCAATTCAGTTCTTGGCCCCCTGGACACCGCGGACATCGGATACACCCTGTCCCACGAACACGTCCTGGTGACATCTGCGGGAATCCAGTACGTCTATCCCGAATTTATCGACCGTGAGGGAACAATCGCGCGGGCCGTCGCCGATCTGAAGACCGCATACTCTGAGGGTCTCCGCACCATCGTTGACGTTACGACCATCGACCTGGGTCGCGACATCCGAATGCTGGAACAGGTGTCCAGAGAATCCGGCATCAACATCATTTGCGCCACCGGGACATGGCGGGACATCCCTCGCGTGTTCTGGTCGGCATCGCCGGACATGGTGGCTCCGTTATACATCAGGGAAATCGAAGAGGGCATCGAAGGCACAGGCATCAAAGCCGCCATCATCAAGGTCGCAAACGACGTGGGCGGCGTCACTCCGGAAGGCGAGATCATTCTGCGAGCGGCTGCCCGCGCTCAGAAGGCCACCGGAGTCCCAATCTCCACTCACACCTGGGCGCCAGAGAGAGTCGGCGAACAGCAGGTGCGAATTTTCGAGGACGAGGGCGTGGACCTCAACAGAGTCTACGTCGGCCACAGCAACGACACCACCGACACCGAATACCTGATTGGCCTGTTGGAAAAAGGCGTCTGGATTGGCCTCGACCGCTACCCAGGCCGACAGACTGAACACACACCCGACTGGATAGGCCGCACCGAGACTGCCAAGAAACTCATCGACGCCGGATACGGACACCGCATCATGCTCGGCCACGACTGGTCGGTGACCCTCAGTATCGCCAGCAAGGAGATGCAAGAGCAACGGCTGAAGTACAACCCGGACGGCTACCTGTTCATCACGCGCAACGTGGTTCCCAAGCTTAAGGAACTCGGCGCAACCGAAGAGGACATACAAAACATATTTGTGAACAACCCACGCAATTTCTTTGAAGCATCATAGGGGTTAGGAACCAGGTTTTCAGGTGTCAGGTAAGACATCAGGATTCCTCGCAAAAAAATAGGGCCCCGCCCGAAGGCAAGACCCTATAAAGGTGAGAGGTCCCCTCAGGGAACACCTACCCGAGGGGCCTCCTCATACTACTATCCAACGCGCAGCCTCCTTTCTTGAGACACTTCCAAAAGCTGTCAACCCCCACCGCACTCGTCTCATAAGCTATTATAAATCAACTACCCTGAGTTGAAAACCTGCTAACCCGAAATCTGGCGGGAAAATTCGGAGATTCTCCCACATGATAGGCAGCGTCAACGGCATAATAATCTGGACTCAGAACCTCGACCGCCTCACAAAGTTCTACACAGAAACGATGGGTCTGACACCTCATTCAGTCCGCCCACATTTCGTCAATTTCGAGTGGGGCGAGATGAGATTCAGCATCGGCTCGCACACCGAGATCAAGGGCCAGGCCGCCGACCCGTACCGAATAATGATCAACTTCGATGTGACAGACATCCATGCCACTCATCAGACGCTGAGGGAACAAGGCGTGGAGTTCACCCGACCGCCGGAACAGGAGCATTGGGGCGGTTGGGTGGCAACCTTGCTGGACCCCGACGGCAACATGCTTCAGCTTCTCCAACAGCCTTAAAATTTGCGTCCCTGACCAGGACTGCGCGTCGGTGTTCCAATACAATAACCGCAGGCCAACTATTGTCAGCTTGCGGCTCTCGATTCTGTTTATATGTGGGTCTAACATCTCCTGACGGTTATTACACTTCAGATAGCCGCCGGCAGAAATTCCCCTATGTCAGTTCACATCGACGTCCACGTTGACATTGGTGTTCGTAATCGCCGATCCTTCCCAGCCTCCATACACATTCGCCGAGCTGTTGACGTCCACATCTACATCAACGCTCGTGTCCCGCGACACGCTCGCAGATGGCGAACAGGGAGCGAAGTAGCAGTTGTACGGAGCATAACCGTAGTGGCTTGGGTAACGCGTAGGAAGCGTCTTTGCTTTCTGGCCGCGCTGCATCGTGCGGCAGTCATAAAGACCCGACGGTTTCCCCGACCCGCACAGATGACCACAGTGTTTCCCTTCGCACGCCCTGTAGTATGGATGCGTAGTGGGGTGATGTGGCAACAGACGGCGCGCTTCAGTGGTTGTAACTGAGCGGGCTATAGTGACCGCCCCAACGGCCACCCGACCCGATGTGCCCAAATCCGGCGGTGCCGACAGCGCTTAGCAAAGCGATCGCGAGGATCGCCACCACTGCCCATCTCGGTGTTCGAATTCTTCTCTTTCTCATGCCTAAGATACCCCTCTCTTTGGCATTGGTCATTTGGCACTCAAATACGTGGAACATACAAGTAACTGAGTTCTATGCCGCAAGAATTGAAGCGCGAGCGCACACCATGATCAGCGTATCGAACTAACTGTTAACTCGGTGCGTGCTTGCCCGGAGGAGTCGGAGTTTCGCTCACTTGATGAATGCCGCCCTTGTCCTCGATCTCGTGGTCTTCGGCGCTGCCTGTTGGGACAAAACCGATGGCCTCCTTGGTGTGACAGATGTCGCGCCAGCGATAATTATTGTCCGACATTGCGCCTAAGGTATCGAACATCAGGTCGTCGGGAGCGTCAATGCGCTTTTGGACGAACTGCACGCAGTCGGCATGGCTTAGGTAGCCCGGATAGTGGCGACGGAGAACTGGGACGTCACCTGGCAGAACTGCCCCAAGCCTGATATTCAACACTGATACGCCAAACTGGTCCGAGTACATTCGCCTAAGCGCCTCTCCAAAGACCTTCGAGACTTATCCGAGATGAATTGGCCTGAAAGGCATGTCATCGGTGATCATCGTCCATGTCCCAGGGATCTTGTCGTAGTCTGCGCCCACAATCTCGGTGTACGGATTTTCCATCTCATAACCCAGCATCGTTCCGCCAGAACTGGCGAAGATTATCCGACGAACGTGGTTTTGCTTCGACGCCTCGAAAACGTTGTAAGTCCCGCCGATGTTGAAACGGTGCATCCGCTCCCAGTTCCAACCGCCCGTTATGTCGGCGGCCAAATGGACGACGGTGTGGATACTCTCGAAAGCTGGTTATATCGCATCAAAATCGGCGATGTCCGCCTGGGTGGTTGTCACGCCTTCATCAGTTCTGCGGTTCAGAGCGCTGAACTCGTGCTGGTCGGTTAGATTTCTTAACACTAGCACCCCGGTCAGTCCGCTACCGCCCGTCACCAGCACTTTTTCCTTGCCGCTCCCCATCATTTAACCTCGCCAATCCTGACACCTGAGAACCTGTCGCCTCACCCTCAGTCCAACTCCGGAGGTCTGCGCTCATACAGCCTGACCTGCTGTTGGTAGGCGTAAGCCACTTGAAACACCGTTGATTCGTCGAATGGTTTCCCGCCTATTTGGAAACCGACCGGCAGGCCGTCTGGTGTCAGGCCACACGGGACCGAGATCGCAGGCATGCCCGTCAGGTTGTAAGGTCCCGTAAGGCTCCTAAGGCTTGAAGTGTTGCGAGAACTTGCCGTCGAAAACGGTGGAGGCGGGGTGGACATCGTGGGTGTCGCAATTACATCCACTGTCTTCAGAACTTCCGCAAACTCGCGCTTGATCACGTTCCGCACGCGCTGGGCCTGAACGTAATCCCCTCCGCTCACGAGGCCGCCAAGCCGGAACCGTCCCCGCACCATTTCTCCGAAATCCTCCGGCCTGTTCACGAGATTCGTGCGATGGTATGCGTACGCTTCACTCAACATGATCGTTTGCTGGGCGCCGCCAGCGTACTCCAGCGACGGAATAGAAACATCAACGAGAGTGGCCCCCAGCCCTTCAAGAGTATCCAGCGCGGCCTCGGCCAGCGCCTTGGTGTCTGCGTTTATCGCGCCATCGTCGGGGAAGAAATAGTCTCGAGGAACGCCGACGGTCATGCCCTCGACGTCGTCCACCAGCGATTCTGTGTAGTCCGGCACTGGCGCCCTGCTGGTCGTCGGGTCTTTCGGGTCGAAGCCCGCGATAGCCTGAAGCATCAACGCCGAGTCTTCCACCGTCCAGGTCAGGGGGCCGCAGTGGTCGAGGCTCCAACTCAGCGGCACGACGCCGTATCTACTGACCCGCCCATAGGTCGCCTTGATGCCCGCGATACCGCAGTGAGCGGCCGGTCCACGGATAGAACCTCCCGTGCAGGAACCAAGAGTTCCCATAGCCAGGCCCCCGGCAATTGCTGTCCCGGAGCCGGAGCTTGACCCGCCCGGCATGTGATCCAGGTTCCACGGGTTCTTCGCCAACGGGAAGCCGCACGTCGGGTCCGGACCTCCCAGAGCAAACTCATGCATCGCCAGCTTGCCCAACAAAACCGCTCCCGCCGCCTTCAGCTTCGCGGTGGTCGTGGCGTCCTCAGTGGGAACCCTGTCCTTCATCACACGGGAACTGGCGGTCGTGCGGATACCGGCAGTGTCATACAGGTCTTTCAAAGCGATAGGGATGCCATGCAGCGGCCCCCGATATTCTCCCGCCAGCAACTCGGCCTCCGCCTTTCTGGCGTCGGCCAGCGCTCCCTCGTGCAGTATCGTGATGTAGGCATTCAGCGTCGGGTCGAGCCTGTCGATTCGGTCTAGAAATGCGCGAGTAAGCTCAACAGGCGATAACTCGCCATCACGAATCAGGTCCGCCGCTTCGGCAATCGTCAGGTAGCAAAGCTCATTGGATTCAGTCATTATTCAGCCTCACACTTCCGGGTCCCAGACAGGCTCAAACGAGACAGCCAGGTCCTCTGCTCCAAGATGTGCGTTGTGGAGATTGTCCACCCCTGGTTGGAAAACGTCATACGCTTCCTTGAGTTCCGCTAGCTCGGCGTCGGTAAGTTCCATCCCCGCTCTGGAAACCAGAGCCTTGAAAACATCCATCGAAACTTCGCCTGATGTGGTCACGATTCACACTCCTTTCAGGTATCTTTCCCAGAATCTGAATGCTGACGGCTGATAGCTGACAGCTAGCCTACGGCCCCTCTTCATAATACTGCCGAGGCGACCGCGCAGGAAACGGCTGATACGGATAGTTCGCCAGCCGGTCTTCGTCCAGGTCAATACCGATGCCCGGAGTGGTCGGAACCTGAATGTAGCTGTCCTTGACCTCGAAGGGAACTTTGGCGATGTCCTTGCCGAACTCTTCTAGATTCACGAAATACTCCGTGATGAGGAAATTGGGTATCGCCGCAGAGACCTGCATTGTCGCGGCCAGACCCAGCGTTGTGCTGTTGTAGTTGTGAGGAGAGACAACCACGAAATAGGGTTCAGCCATCGCGGCTATCTCCTTCAACTCAAGGATGCCGCCGACGTTGCAAACGTCGGGGTTAATGATGTCTGCCGCCTGCTTCTCGAACACCTCTCGGAATTCGAACTTAGTGTATAGTTCCTCGCCGGTCACAACAGGCAGGTTGATGTCCCGCTTGACCGCCGCCAGAGCGTCGATGTTCTCGGCCAGCACCGGCTCCTCGTACCAGAAAGGTCGGAACCGCTCAATCTCACGAGCGATGCGCCGGGCGTGCATAGGAGCGAGCCGACGATGCATCTCCACGAGGATGTCAACATCCCAGCCTACGGCATCGCGAACCGCTTCCACATTCTCAATGGCCGCGTTCTCAACATCTTTGCTCACATACGTGCGCCACGGGCCTGGTATGGGGTCGAATTTCATCGCTGTAAAACCCATCTCAACGACTTCTTGAGCGCGTTCGGCAAGAGTCTGTGGATTTGTGCTTCCAGACCAACCGTTGGCATACACGCGAATCTGGCTCCGACAGGCGCCACCCAACAGCATATGGACCGGCATGCCTGCGACCTTTCCAGTGATGTCCCACATCGCCTGTTCGATACCACTGAGAGCGCACCACAGGTCCATCGCGCTCCGCCGACCAGCGAAGTCGTCATAAGCGATCTGCATGAAGTGCTTGATGTTCCGAGGGTCGCGCCCTATCAAGTAGCGCTTCAACTGGTCAATGTGAGCGGTTATCTGGGTGTCTCGATCAGACTGCGTGTACGCCTCGCCCCAGCCATATAAGCCCTCATCGGTCTCGACCTTCACAAAGCAAAGGTTTTTGCCCCGACCACCGGGATGGGCCAGAAAATGCTTTACGTCCGTTACTTTCATTTGATACCTCCGCGTAGGTGTAAGCTACGCCCCTACTGAGCCGTCCAGCCGCCATCCAAAACCAACTCGCTGCCTGTGACAAAACCCGATTCGTCCGACGCTAGGTACAAAACCCCGTTGGCAATCTCCACAGGCTCACCGTAGCGGCCCATCGGAATTCTACCGACCATTTTGCCGAGGTTCTCCGGGTTACCTCGACTGTCGGCTGTCATATCGGTGTTGACAGGGCCGGGATGCACCGAGTTGCAGCGGATGCCATCCGGCGCGTATTGGAGAGCTGTCGTTTTGGTCAAAAGTCGGATAGCGCCCTTTGAGGACTGGTACTGCGGGCTCGACATTTCTGTGCCGACCAACCCAAGCTGAGACGAAATATTAATAATCGAACCGCCGCCGGATTTTCGCATCTCCGGTATCGCAGCCTTAGTGCCCAGAAATGGGCCTTTGGAGTTAACGTCCATCACACGGTCCCAATCCGCCTCAGTTGTGAATTCGATCATGCCGTGCGCGCTGACGCCGGCGTTGTTCACCAGAATATCCAATCTGCCGAACTTCGCGACCGTGGCGCCGATAGCATCTAGCCACGACTGTTCGCTGGTGACATCCAGCGAGACGAACAACGCCTGACCGCCGGACTGGTTGATCTCCGCTTCAGTCCGCTTGCCCGCTTCCTCCAGCACGTCCCCAATAGCGACGGCAGCTCCCTCGTTGGCGAACAATTTCGCCTCGGTTGCTCCCATCCCTCGCGCACCACCGCTGATGAACGCCACTTTTCCGGCTAGTCTCATTGTTCTATCTCTCCATGCACTGAATGGTCAGGGAATCGCGCCGCCAGTGTAGCGCCTTTTGTATTTGCTCGGGGCATGTGGCGCCCTCCGAGTTCCCGGAAATCCGAGTGTCGAAATCTTGCGATGTTGACCCCGAAAACTCGTTATTGATAGACTCGACCCATTATCAAGATGAGGTCAGAAATAAATGACAATACACTTTGACAGAGAAAAACTATTCTCAGACGCAAACGTCGCGATCTTAGCCACCGTGGATAGCAAGAATCGACCCCACGGCATGCCCATCTGGTACATATATCAGGACGGAACGTTCGTCATGAGCGCCAGCGGGACATCGCAGAAGGTAAGGAATATTCAGCGGTCGGGCAACGCGACGCTGATTATTGATCGCCGCGAGACGCCCTACCACGCGGCAATGATTCGGGGACGGGCCGAGATAGGGCCTGCGCCAGATGACGCATGGCGATTAAAGCTCGCCGTCCGATACTTGGGCGAGGAACGGGGGAATGCTTACCAGTCTCAAGGCTCCAGCGACAACAGCGTCACCATAACACTGCATCCCGATGACGTGATCGAGTATCAGGGGGCTGCGGGCCGGGACTAAAATCTACTGAGGGTCAGACAACGAATCCAATAGAGCCTCAGCCCAGTCATGCAGAGCGTCGTAACGGTCGGATCCGCAATGGGGGCATTCCAAGTCTCCAACGCAGTATCGCATGCCGCAATTTGAACACGGATTGATGCGATCCAAACTATTCATCACCCTTTGAATTTCCTGTTCTGACGCCATAAATTAGACTTGCCGCAACCTCTCATAAACATTGAAAACTTCTTCACGATAGGGCATGCCCGTCAACGCGCCACGCCCTCGCAGCTTTAGGCCGGCCGTCACAGAACCCAATCGAGCCGCCTCCTCGACGTCCATGCCGTTGAGAATCCCGTGCAGGAAACCGCCATTGAAGGCGTCGCCGGCGGCTGTCGTGTCTATCGGGCCATCGGGTCGGTAGGCCGAAACCTCAATAACTTGGCCCTCCACGCCTAGGACCGCACCATGTTCGCCTCTGGTCACCGCGACGACTGGAACGCCCCGACTTCGGAAATGCGCCACAACCTCATGAGGATCGTCGGTCCCAAGCATCATCTGGGAGTCCGCAGGAACGTTCGGCAAGAAGTAATCGACATACGGAATTACTTCCTCCATAGCCTCGCGGGCTTCGTCGTGGCTCCAGAGTTGATGACGATAGTTGGGGTCATATGAGACGGAGATGCCTTTGCCTTTCGCAATCTGCGCCGCTTTCAAAACTGTTTGCCTGGCGGTTGTCGAGATCGCCTGAGTGATGCCGCTGAGGTGCTGAATCCTGGCACCGCCGATGTAATCCGAGTCGAGATCGCCAGGCTCGATCGTGCTGGGCGCGCTCCCCGTGCGGTAATAGACGAACTCCCGGTCTCCCCCAGGAAGCAGAGAGACGAAATGCACCGCGTTGAACCCTGGAACCTTCCGGACATGGCTGGTGTCGATGCCCTCACCTTCCCACGTCTGGAGGAGGTAACCTGCAAAAGGGTCATCCCCCAACCGGGTCACGTAGCCCGTGGAGGTTCCCAGCCGCTGGGCCGCCACCAGAATATTGAAACTGTCTCCTGCCAGAGATCGGGTGAAGGTGTGGGCCTCCTCGATCGGCTCCTCGGAGAACAACTCAATCATGCACTCGCCTATGCTCAAGATTTCCGGCATCTTTTGTATTTGATCTCCTGTGACCCTGGGCGTAATTATCTGCCGCATTTGCGGATTCTCCGTGGCTAAGAGGTCGGGATGTGTATCCCCTCGGTCGTCATCCGCATTGTGTAGATAGATGTGCGAGCGGTGAACAGCATAGTCCGATGGTCTGGCCCGCCCCAGGCGACGTTGGCCGGAATTTCGGGCAATCGGATTATCCCCATATTGGAACCGTCCGAGTCGAACACCCAGCATCCGCCCGGCCCCGTGCAATAGACCCTGCCCTCGACATCCACCTTCATGCCGTCAGGCACGCCGTCAGGCTCGTCCGAAGACATATCTGCCCAAACTCGGCCGTTGGATACCGTGCCGTCCACGGCAACATCGAACGCTTCGATGTGCTTGCTCTCTCGGGTGTTGGCGACATAGAGAACGCTCTCGTCGGGAGAAAAAACGAGCCCGTTGGGATACTCAAAGTCTCGGATCGCCACGAATTGGCTGCCATCGGGTCTCACGGCATGAACGCCTGCGAAGTCTATCTCCCTGTCCTCCGGGGCGATGCGTCCGTTGGGGTTAGTGAAATAGACCGTCCCGTCAGACCGGCTCACAAGGTCGTTCGGCCTGTTCAATTTCTTGCCTTCCCACTGGTCAACAAACACGGAAATCGAGCCGTTGTCCTCTCGCCGAGTCAACCGGCGGTTGTCGCCTTCGCACATAATCAGCCGCCCCTGAAGATCGAAGGTCAGGCCATTGGAACCACCGCTGTTGTCACGCTCAACCTTCGGCTCACCGCCCGGAGCGATCCTGAAAATCAGGCTCCGTCGGATGTCCACGAACAGCCAGTAGCCTTCAGGGTGCCACACTGGGCCTTCTGTGAAAACAAAATCCGTCGCCAGTTGCTCAACGTCGTCGCTTTCCAAAACCTCGGATAGTCTATCTGCCATTTCTCCCCTCCTGAACTGGTTTGATCCTATTTGCGGACGTACTTCACCAGCTTGCGGCCTTGCTGGCCTTCGACGGGCTGAACAAAGTATATGCTCCCCTCGGAGTCGCCGGAAACGCCGTGACAGGAGCGAAACTCCATGCCGCCCCATCGCTCAATCGTCTCGCCTTCCATCGTCAGGATGCTGAACATGCCGCCATTGTGTTCAGCCACGTACGCGATGTCGTCCTTATCGATATACACCACCGCAGGCCCGATCATCTCGGACGGCCATTGCGAGATAAAATCACCGTCCTGGCTGAACACCTGAATGCGGTTATTCTCGCGGTCAGCAATAAGAACCTGCCCTTTGGAATCTACCCACGCGCCATGCGGAAGCGTGAACTCTCCTGGCCCAGAACCTGGACTGCCCCAGGACTTCAAGTGCTTGCCATCTGCAGAAAATCTGTGAACTTCGCAGTTAGCGTAACCGTCCGCCACGAAGATGTCCCCATTCGCCGCGACCGCGATGCCCGCCGGAAGATTGAACGGCCCTCCACCGTGAGTGACCTCGTCGTACCCGCTAGAACTGAAAACCGAATTGTCGGCTCCAGTGTCGGACCGAAAGCCCTTCTCCCCGATAGTCATGAGCAGTTTGCCATCTGTGGTGTATTTATATATTTGCCCGGCGTCCCGATCAACGATCCAAATGTTGTCGTCGGGGTCGGCATATATCGCGTGAGGGAAGGCAAATTCGGTCTCGCCCCAGTCCGACAAGTAGTTGCCGTCCTTGCCGAATACAATTACTCCATGCTCGCCCCTGTTAAATCCATAGATTCGATCCTGTGAGTCAACCGTCACCGCCGCCATCGGCGCGTTCCAACCCTCCGGGACCTTCGCCCAGTCCGAGATAACGTCGTATGCGTGATTCCCTGTACCCACTGTGGTCATGTCTGGCTCCTTGAAAATTGATGCTGACGCGAGAGATTAAGCCGCTTCGATCTTGGCCGGCGCGCACGCCTCCATGACCGCTCTAACTGAGTCCAGGTTAGGCCGTGCGGCGACAACTCTGACCATAGACGTGTCCAACCCTTCGGACAGCCGTTTGAAAGCCGCTGCCGCTCCATCCGCCTTGCCGAAGTAGGCAACAGCGTTCAGAATGTTGGTGGGGAACGCCTCGGCGACCTCATCCCTGGATGCCCCGTCTGCGCGCATCTGGTTCAGGTCGGCGAGTTCCTTCTCGAAGCCCATACGGGCAAAGTGGCCCCTGTATCCAAGCTGGCTCTCCCGCTCTGTGGGCACGGTGGGTCCCAGAGCGTATCCCATCGTCGCTTTAGCCAGCGCGACGCGGGCCACGTCCTCGTCGTCGTCAACGCAGATTCGAATGTACTCGGCCATCTTTATCTCGTCAGGTTCACGCCCTGCCTTGGCCGCTCCGGCATCAATTCGTTCTCGACTCCACGAGATCTGTTCAGGCGTGCACCAGTTCATGCAGGCGCCGTCTGCCAATTCGCCAGAAAGCTCCAGCATTTGCGGCCCCAAAGCTCCGAGGTAAACCGGAGTCTTCGGAGGAGGAGACATACCTAACGTCAATCCCGCGTAGGTCATGTTGTCGCTCTCATAGTTGATGGTCTCACCAGACAACAGACCCCGCACCACCGTCACGTAATCGCGCATCAACTGCATCGCCGACAGCCTGCCCAAGCCCACAACTCGCCGAGCGCGGGGCTGGTAAGCGCCACCAGAACCGATGCCCATGATGAACTTGCCGCCTGTGATCTCGCTGGCGGTACCACCTGCCATAGCAAACGATATGGGCGTGCGGTACATCACTGGAGAAACGCTGATGCCTGTGCCAACGCCTTCAGGAACGACCTCGCGACTGGCCATCCAGCGCTGAACGCACAGGTGGAAGGAGTCCGTGCCATTGCCTTCGGGAGTCCAAATGCTGGTGTATCCAAGCTGGGCCGATTCCCTTGACAATTGGACTTGGTCAGCCCACGTCATCCCCAAAGAAGCGTCCAGTCCTACCCCGATCTCCATATCCGTCACCTCATATTTTCATAACGATCATTCAAGACAAAAAATCTGACCGCTTCGCCTCGCCATGCTGAGCTTCGGCGAAGTATTTGGTCGTTGAAAAACCAACAATTGACTTGCCCACGACTAGATTCTTCACGTCTGTTCGGAATGGCATGTCCGCGGACAGTAAAACCTGATCCCTGGCCCACGAGCGGATTATATTTGCGCAGTCAACACGTGGCAAGTCGAGCCGTCGAATGCGAGACGCCCGCGTTGACTGGCGCGCACATCGCCCTAATCATGAAGATGTGTCCATTCAGTCACCCGAAGGAGCAGAAGCCCATGTTTTGGCCTGATATTGATCTTCGTGGGCGTCATTCTGCTGCTAGAGAAACTTGACATCCTAAGCGGGGGGTTCGGAACTTACTGGCCCGTCATATTGATTTCATTCGGAGTCAGCATTTTCGTCTTACACCAGCGCCGCCGCCGAGACTGAATGCGAACAGCTTTCAGCCGTGAGGGTTCGCCGTCAATTTGTCATTCTGAGTCGGGGCGAAGAATCTAATCGTCATCAGAGCAACTCTTGTTCTAGAAGCGACCACATGCATCGGCTTCGCTCGGCATAAAAGGCGCCACACACACCGGCGCTGAACCCGCTCAAACGATCTGGAACGGCGGCATTTCCACGGGAACCTCAACCTCTAGCAGCACCGGAGCGTTCGCCTTCAGAGCCTCGCCCAGCGCATCCCCGAATCCATCCGAGTTGGTCCTTATGCCCACGGCGCCGAAGGAGTCGGCCAGCTTCATGAAATCCGGGTTCGCCAGGTCTGTGCCGATGAACCTGCCGTCGTATCGGTGAGTCTGGTCCCAACGAGACGCCCCGAACGCGCTGTTGTTGAACACCACGGCCACAGTATTGATCCCATAGCGCACAGCAGTCGAAAATTCCTGCGGGCTGTACATGAACCCCCCATCCCCACACAAGGCCACAACCTGTTTGTCGGGAGCCGCAACTTTGACCCCCAATGCCGTCGGGAATGCGTATCCCAGAGTGCCGAAGTATCCCGACGTCACGTATGACCTGGGCTGTCGCACTTCATAGGCCACGTTGCTCCAGTAACCGATGTTGGTCACGCCTGCGATGACAATAGCGTCATCGTCCAACTGCTGGCGCATTGACCGGATAATGCCCACTTGATGGGGGGCGAGTTCCTGAACCGAATCGGCTGTAGCGCGTTTGTATCCAGCGATCTCGTCAGCCCTTGATGGCTTCGACACGCCCGTCACCTTCAAACGCTCGGCCAACTGTCCCATCGCAACCTTGGCGTCAGCGACGATCCCCAACTCTGTCGGGAAGTTCTTTCCGATCTCGTCCGAATCAGCGTCAATATGAATGATGCGTGGGATCTTGCCCTGAGGCTCCCTGAACAGCAGGCGAGTTCCAACCGCCAACAGCACATCGCAGTCCGGCATGATTTGGGAGGCAGGCCCGACAGCGATGTAGTTGGTCCCGGTATGGTAAGGATTGGCCTCTGAGATGACACCCTTCGAGCTTTGAGTCGTCATGACCGGAGCTTGCGCCATTTCGGCAACACGCAGAAGTTCGGCGCCCGCGCCCGCGATCAGCGACCCGCCGCCTGCGATGATAGCCGGACGTTGAGCCTCGGAGAGCATCTGAGCGGCGCGGGCTATGTCGTCGACGCTGGCAGACGCCGCCGGATACTCCTCCGGCTCGATGATGTCTGCCATTCCAAGATTCGCCAGCGTGTCTGGAGGTATCTCAAGCTCCACAGGACGCGGCCTGCCGGTTCTCATATGCCGAAACGCCTCGTGGACCGCTTCAGGAATCTCCTCAACGCGAGTGACCCGATGGTTCCATTTTGTGATGGGCTTAAATACGTCCAGTTGGTCCTCGACCTCGTGAAGTTGGCCTTGACGCTTGCCCAACGCTCCGCTGTCAATCTGGCCAGAGACCAACAGCACCGGAGACGAGCTGGCGAAGGCGGTTCCAAGACCCGCGCTTGCATTGAGCGCCCCCGGCCCTGGCACGGCCATCGCGACGCCGACCTTTCCGGTGGCTTTGGCATAGCCGTCGGCCATATACGTCGTGGCCTGTTCGTGACGGACGTGAACAAGGTTGATGTCGTTCTGCGCCTCGTGCAGGGCGTCGAAGGCCGCCATGATCTGCACGCCGGGAAGGGCGAATATCGTGTCCACGCCCTCGGATCGCAACTGTCTCACAAGGGCCTGCGCCCCACTCATCTCTGGCATTGTTGCATTGTCTCCTGCTAATGGGATAATGGTCTTCTAAGAGATAGGCGCGCCTTCAGGACTGAGCGGATTCGTGACACCGATCATGCTGTCCCGCGTCACCAGGTCTGCAAGCTGCTCTTCGGTCAGGCCATCGGTTCCAGCCGGTCGTTCTGGAAGAACCAAGTATCGTTGGTCGGCGCTGCTGTCAACAACCCGAACCTGAATATCCTGACTCAACTCCAAACCGAACTCTCTCATGACAGATCGAGGCTCAATCACTGTGCGTTGGCGATAAGCAAAACTCTTGTACCAATCTGGCGGTGGTCCTAGCAACGACGAAGGGTAGCAAGAGCACAAAGTGCAGACCACCACGTGATGCACGTCTTTTGTATTCTCGACCACCGAAAGCTCGGCGTCGTGAGCCAGCGAATACCCAAGCTCATAAACCGCCTCGCGAGCATCGTCTAGCAATCGCTGTTTGAATTCCGGGTCCGCCCACGCTTTGGCAACCACTTTCGCGCCATCCGCTGGCGTCCGCCGCCGCAGATTATTGGAGGCAGTCTCCACTTCTTCGTTGGTGACTACTCCCTTTTCGATCAGCAATTCGTGCATCGCCAGCGAACGCTTGGCTCGTTCGCTCAGCGACACGTCCCATTGCAAACCCGGATGTTCGTCCTCCGGCCCGATTTCGGCGTGATCGTGGCCGTGATCCTCACTCATATCGTCGCTCCCGTCAGGAACTCGTTAATTCGCTTTAACCAGCCAATGTTCGTATATGTCCACAACCAGAGTATCGGAGTCTGGGCCTCGATACTCGGTCGCCCAGACATCCCGTTGTTCGAACTCGACCGCATACAGAAGCTGTTTAGGCAGCCCATCGCCTCCATAAGCCCTGGATTCCGGGTTGAAAAATTCGCCTGCCACACTGTGAATCCGGCCCATCTTGCCCTTGATAAACCACGGCGTTCGATGATGGCCGTCGTGGGCGTCCGGCCTGACTCTGACCACTTGACCAGGGGAGAATTTGGTGTTCAACTGTCAGACTCCCAACGCCCTTCCAGTTCCTTCACTTTCGTGTCTATTTCTTGAGTGGACAGCACGCCCTTCTCGGTCAAAATAGTCTCTAGTGACCTGGACCAGCGCTCATAGTACGAGGATGCTTCGTAATCTTCGGACGGAATCGCCTCGATGCCTCGCCGAAGCTCGTCTGTGTTCATCAACTCTCGGAAGCGCAATGCGCCGACCAGCGCGTGGGTCTTATACTCCCAGTCCATCCAGATGTGATCTGACCGGTCGATCATCTCGTCAGTGGGCCATCCACCCCGATCATGAACTCCTGGCAATTTAGCCTCCTCCTCCAACAGAACTCAGCGGGTTCACCGTGACCCTGCTCAGCATCACGTCTCCGGTGTTGGTGAAATGATGCTCTGAACCGGGAGGAACTAGCACCGCGTCCCCAATCTTAATAGGGTACTCTTCCCCGTCAACCCACAGTATGCCTGAGCCTTCGACGATGAAGGCCTGATGCTCCCAGGCGTGCGTGTGATGTGCGCTGGACGCGCCTGGCTCGTGCTGAACGTATAGCATCACGTAGTTGGGCACGCCGTCTGACGTCCCCAGAATCGGGTTGCTCGCGCCTTCGACATTGCGAATCACCGGTTCCATGTTTTCTCCTTTTGAGATGGCAATCAGCTTTCAGCCATCAGCCAGTTAGTCATGCAGCGGAATGGTCGCCAACACGGCAGGCTGGTCGCCATGGACTGCCGTCGTGTGGCCCTTGCCGGTCGTGTCCTCAACCAGCCGAGCGTCACCAGCGTCGAACACTCTCTTCGTGCCGTCGCCAAACCCGATCTCCAATTGACCGGACAGAATAATCACAAACTGCCTTCGGGGCGCTGGATGCCAGTCTTGAAACTTGCCCGCAGGGTCAGTGCGAAACACGATGTGGGTTGTCGCCAACGGCGAAGTCCAGTCAGGAGTCTGCGACAGGTCAATCTCCTCATAATGAGACTCCCCGTCGTCACCTGTGTACATTCGATAAGTTCCCAATTTCTTTCTCCTCGGTGTTCGCTCGACAGCCGCACAACAAGCTAAGCGGCTGATAGCTTATAGCTCACTAATCGTAATCCTGAGCGACCGCCATCGGCGCGTCGCCGTTCCAAACGCCGTTCATGTTCCGATAGGCAAATTCCGCCCGTCTAAACCAGGTGTTCCAAGTTGTGCCGGCGCTGTGAGGGCTGACCACAACATTGTCCATCTTGAGGAGCGGATTATTCGGATCTACCGGCTCCTGCTCGAACACGTCGAGGCCTGCGCCGGCGATTCGCCCCTCTTGCAACGCTTCGATCAATGCCGCTTCGTCCACTACGGGTCCTCGACTTGTGTTAATCAGAACTGCCGAAGACTTCATCAGACCAAGATTTTCGGCGTTAACGATGTGTCGAGTCTCAGATGTCAATGGAGTGTGGCAGGTGATGATGTCCGAAGTCCTGAAAAGCTCCTCAAGGCTGACTCTCGTCACATCCAGTTCTCGCTCTTGTTCCTGGGACAATGGAAACAAATCATAATACTGCACCCTGGCGTCGAAGCCCTGCACCCGCCTGGCGACCTGACGACCAATATTGCCAATTCCCAGGACGCCTACCAATTTATCCGCAAGCTCGAATGTGTTGAAACCGTCGATGGGAGCGTTCCATTCTCCCGACGTCGTCGAAGCGTGCGCTGCGATCCCTTGCTTGTACAGGCTCAACATCAAGAATAACGCCTCGTCCGCCACCGCTCTGGAGTTCGCGCCACCGTTGTTGCAGCATGGAATCTCCATCTCGCGGAGGAGCTTCAGGTTCATGCTATCGTAACCCGCCGCCAGAAGCTGGACCATCCGAGCCTTGGGCGCGGCCTTCAGCACATCGTCGTGAAGCCGCGCGCCATAGACCAGAATGAAATCAGCGTCGGCGACTGCGGCCTTCTGCTCATCCAGCGGCGTGTTTCGATATATCACCTGTGTCTCAAAACCTTCAGGCGCATGGTCTGTGACTATTTCGACAATCTTCTCATGCAGCCCCGTGAAGAAGACGACTTTTGCGTTTGACAATTGACAACACTCCCTACGGGTCTAGTACATCTTCTCCAGCATTTCTTTCAGCTTTTCAGGAGTGAAATCCGGCTGATTGGCGAGACCGATTAGAATCTGCTCTCGCTCCTCCACCCGCTTCACCGCGTCGGGAAGCTCCCCTGCGATCTCTGGCGGAATCTTGATGACGCCATGCTTGTCGCCCTGAATAATGTCACCAGGGTTCACCTCAAGCCCGCCGATGTTCACAGGAACATTCACGTCGGTGATATGAACGTAAGCATGGGAAACGAGAATCGCGGAAGCGAATGCAAAGAAGTTCTTGTCCTGCATCTCGTCCAGGTCTCGAACGCCGCCGTTTGTGACCGTGCCGACACACTCCAGCGCGCTGTGGATGTTGGCCTGCACTTCGCCCCAGAATGAGCCGATGGGGTTGGGCCAGTCCAGGTCCTGAAGCACAATGACCCGGGGAGCGGGGATGCTCAAGATTTCGTCAACCCACTCGACACGAGACACGTTCATATGAGCGCTGGGCGGAGCGTCAGCTCGAATCACGCCTGTAACCGCGTGCCCGATCATGTTGCCCATGTCTGGGAAGATAGCCGAGATGTCCGGCCCCATGAACCCCTTGTTACGAGGAATGATGTTAAACGTCTCGATGGCGTTAGCTATCGCCGGTGTCGGTATGTCTTTCAGAGCTTCTAGTTGTTCCAGAGTAACGTCTGCCACTTGAGAATCCTCCTGAATATTTACTTGAGATAAGTTCAAATAGGGGGAGGCTATTCCTCCTCCTCAATTATCGTGAACGAGCTAGTGATCTTGGAATTTCCCGCGATTGAATAGCCCACTGAACAGTATTTATTTTCCGAGAGGTCTATCGCTCGATTTGCTTTTCTCGTAGATTCTTGCCGGGAATGATGTACTCAAGCTCGGTCTCCAAACAGGCCCACGGTGGGTCTGGTAGCTGAGTGCCTTTGACCTTGATCTCAAGAACGGTGACTTGTTGTCGTCGTCGAGTCAGGATGTTCGCCACGTCGATACGTGCGCAGTCTGCTAGGGCCGTCGATAGAAGTTCGCCTGGTTTGAAACGATCGAAGTGTTCGTCTTCGCTCTGCGGCGCCTCCACAGTGATCGAATGTCCGTGGGCGTCGGCGGACGTGAATTTGAATCCGCCCTCCCGATTCAATTCAACTGTGCTGCTTCGCCATTCTGCCATAATTTGCACCCGTTTATTCCGGCATGCCTGCGTCGATCCACCGGGCTATCTCGTCGATCTCATCAGCTTTGAGAAAAGGTCCGCCCATCGGCATCTTTGGGATACTCCCCAGCCCCCGGCGCAGCGAGATAATCAGAGCAGTATCTTCCGCAGGCTGGCCCGGTTCGATGAACTTCATGCTCATCGATTCATCATTGGAGAGATGTTCAGGGGAATCCCAATGGAAGTCATGGAATCCGGGATAACCCTTGCGATTCATCTTGCGTTCCCACCGGTCCATGATTCCGTCGAGAAGCTCTTTCACCCTTGGCCACTTGGGAATATCGTCACTCATTAGGATGGATGAAATCTCCAGAGATCAACAGAATTTGAAACCGCCTCGCCTCGGTCTGTTCGGTCATCTTTCGAGAGATGCAACCGCGGCCAGCGAACGGCACCGTAATGGTATCCGCGCCGACTAACACGGTCAAGTGTCCCCGGTTCGCCACCTGCGCCCCGCTAAGGACACTTGACCATGCAAGTCCATTCGCTTTACTCTTTCCTCAAATTCATCTACACGCGAAAGAGGCCGTCCGGTATTCATCCTCAGCCGGACATAGCGCGAAAAGGAGAAAATCATGCCCAGTGGAGAAATTGGACTCGTCGGACTAGGAATTATGGGCAAGCCGATGGCCCGAAATATGATGGAAGCAGGATACTCTGTGACCGTCTTTGACCTGGTAGGCCCAGCTATGGAGGAGGTCGTCACGGACGGCGCGAAAGCGGCCTCTTCGGCAAAGGAAGTCGCAGAAGCCGCGCCCGTCGTTATCACGATGGTTCCTGACTCCCCGCAATCCGAAGCCGCCATCCTCGGCCCCAACGGAGTGCTGGAAGGCGCGTCTGCGGGTTCGGTCGTCATCGACATGAGCTCTATCGCGCCCGGTTCGTCACAGAAGATAGCCGCCGCCTGCGAAGCTGCCGGTGTCGCGTTTCTTGACGCTCCGGTCAGCGGCGGAGAACCCGGAGCCGTCGCCGGAACCTTGGCGATAATGGTCGGCGGCAAACAAGACGTCTTCGACACCCAGCTTGAGCTTTTGGAATCTATGGGCGGTTCAATCGTCCTTTGCGGAGACTACGGCGCTGGCAATACGACTAAACTGGCGAACCAAATCATCGTGGCGGCCAACATCGAGGCAGTTGGCGAAGCGTTCACCTTGGCCAAAAAAGCTGGACTCGATCCCAACGTCGTGTTCGAAGCCATCAAGGGCGGCCTTGCCGGAAGCACCGTTCTCAATGCCAAAGGCCCCATGATGATGTCGGGCGACTTCACGCCTGGATTCCGCATCAACCTCCACCGCAAAGACCTGAACAACGCATTGATCACCGGCCAACAATTAGGCGTCAGCCTGCCGGTGACTGCTCTGGTGCAGCAGATGATCGTATCGCTGGTGAACTCTGGCGAAGGCGATTCAGATCACTCAGCTATCGCCAAGTTCCTTGAGGACATGGCAGGCATCAAGATCAGCGGCGACTAGCGCCAAGTTCGTGACGCAAATCTGTAAATCGGGCCAGCTCTCGCATAAATTCATGAATTACCGAGAGCTGGCCCATTGTGTACCGCATTTCAAGATCAGGAGCGCGTTATGGCGAATCAGAGCGAAAAATCACGAGCCTTCAACCTGCATTGGGGATCAGGGATTATCGCTGAGGAGGCGGCTTACGATGGCGAACACCATCGCCCGACGATTCAGCTTCTGGAGTTTGAAGACGGATCGACCAGCGTCCGGTTCTGCTATTACAGCGGCAACGGCAGATTCCAACGCAGCCCTTTAATCGTGGGAGAGTCGGACATCGACGGCCTCCGAGGCGCGCTGGAGAACACTCCGCGTCTCAAGGAGTTACTGACTCGCTTGACGGGCTGATCTTACCCCCGAGTGTTCACAATTATTTCTTCGGCACACGGTTCATCCGAATCTCGTGAGCGCCATCCGCCCTCGCGCACTCGTAATAGGACACGTACGAATCATCTAGAACCACAATGTCCGAATACTTCAGTGACCCTGTGGCGTGAACAGACTGAAGCGCAGGCTTGTGAGGCGTCAATTTCTGGAACGTCTTTAAATCAAACGAGACAGCGATCCCCGTTCTATCCTCATAGGTCTCTTCAATACCCGATCGCCCGCCGTATAAAACGGTGAAACCCGGCGGCACATAAGCCATCGTGTCCACCCTAGTCAGCTTCGAGTCCCAAGAATCCCCAGGAGGCAACACTTCGCCCTGCCACTCGAAATTCACGCCGTCTGCGCTTCGAACCACCGAGCACAATCCGCCCCGGCCCTCAGAGATTGGCTTTAGAGTCCGGTAGTACAAGTGGAACATCCCGCCCTCCGGACCGAAGTTGGCGCTGCACCCGCCCATCCAGTAAGCAGCGCCTGCTCCTGGCGGATCGATAACCGTCGTGCCTTCTCCCGGCTCAAACAGGGGCAAAATTCCAAACTGTTTCAAACTTTCCACAAAAGTCTCCCTCGTGCTTTATTTCGCTTGAACCTATGACAGATTGGTCGGCTGGACTTGAACGTTCCGACTTCCCACCGCTGTTCTCTTATGTGTTGGCAGCGACGCTAATCCAATCTCGCCCTGCTGAGACACCGCGAATCAACTGGTCGAAGAACAATCAAGCTCCGGACCGCAGACGAACAGATTCTTGTTTATTGAAAACGTTTTTGGCCTTCAACCGACTAACTTGATACAGGCCCATTTCGCTTCCCAGCTAGCCTCGCCACCCGATGGATATGGTATAATGGTACAGTTACGAAACAGACAACGAGGGGCATCTTGCGCGCCCGATTTGGTGAGGGGACGCGCTCGAAAACCAGGAGAAAATCTGCCATCGTTACACCAGCGGCGCACAGCGCAAACACCGAATCCATCCTGAATAGACTGCTAGCAAGAGAGGAAACTCTCTCGCCTTACGCCGCCAAGTCCGGCTCCAGCGAAGGCCGCGAGATACCCGAGCCTCCTTCGCCCATCCGCACTGAGTATCAACGAGACCGCGACCGCATCCTTCACACAAAGGCTTTCCGGCGCCTGAAACACAAGACTCAGGTGTTCATCGCGCCCCAGGGCGACCACTACGTCACCAGGCTCACCCACACTCTTGAAGTCGCCCAGATTGCCAGAACCATCGCCAGAGCGTTGAACCTCAACGAAGACCTGACCGAAGCCATCGCGCTCGGCCACGACCTCGGACACACCCCTTTTGGACACATTGGCGAAGACGAGCTTGGCTCTCTGCATCCCGGAGGCTTCAAGCACAACCACCAGAGCCTCCGCGTTGTTGAGCAGTTGGAGAAGGAAGGCAATGGCCTGAACCTCACCTGGGAAGTGCGCCAGGGAATCCTGATGCACTCTAAGCCAAGAGGCGACTTCCTTCGAGGCGATCTGGTCGAAGGGCTGACCCTCGAAGGCCAGATATGCCGAATCTCCGACGCCGTCGCCTACCTGAACCACGACCTGATGGACGCCTTCCGAGCCGGCGTTCTGGAGGACAGCCAACTGCCCCTCGACGTTTTCAGGGTGCTGGGCGATCGGCACTCGGAACGCGTCGGCACGATGGTGACCGACATTATCGAGCATTCCTGGGCCGCAACTGGAAATGGCAACGGTAGTTCCTCACTCGTGATTACGATGGGTGACACCGTGCGGAGCGCCTTTAACACTCTGCGGGAGTTCATGTTCCAGCGGGTCTATATTCCTGAAGACAGGGGACTCCAAGGACGAACGGCCAGGAAGATAATCAGGCTCCTATATCGCCACTACGACGTCAACCGAGACGAAATTCCTTCCGACTACAATGTCCGCAGCAAGTCCGAGGACGCCGCCGCCGTCGACTTCATCTCTGGTATGACCGACCACTACGCGATCAGGACCGCCGAGGCCATCAGACCCGGCATCGCCGCTCCATTCACCGAACAGAGGTTTGCCCTGTGACACTCCCCGACAGAATGCGAATCCGGACAGTCGGCAACCAGATCAGGCTCATCAAGGAACATCTTGAAGCCATGCAACGAGACGCCCACGGACTGGAATACCCGCGATGGAAGTCCGAAGTCGACGACATCTGGAAACATATCTTCACCGAGATTAACCACATGAAGCCGACGTCCCAGCGCCACGCGCTCGACTCCATCAAAGAGCTTTGGACGACCTACATTACCCACTACAACGTCGGTCTCAATTGAGTATTTTGTATTTGACGATTTAAATCATTGTAGGGGGCGAGTTTGAAATCCGCGCCCCACAGAGGCAAAAAACCCAAACATAGGTCTATTGAATATCAGGAACGATTATTGAACGATTATGACGATCCGGCGGAACACCTTGAACGCGAGCCTCGCCTGCAACTGGCAAGAGAGGCGTCGCTGATGGCGCACGGCGTCGTAATCAAACTAAAGGAGATGGGACTGCCCGAAGATCTCGACAACGAGCTTGCACAGCTTTGCACAGACCTGGGAGACCTATGGAGCGCGCAAAAAAGGCTGGCCGAGCAATTCGAGTCATTCGTCGACTCAGACAGAGAGTGGATCAGGGTTGGCGACCAACTGGTCGACCTTCGAGCCAGCATCGACCATATGGCGTGGCACATGAAGAACGTTCGGCGTCCGATGACCGCGATCACCCGATATGCGTATTCTCAGGATCAGGCAGAGCAAGAGGCATAGATTGTCCGTAATAGATGACATAAAGGCCCGACTCGACATCGTTGACGTGGTGTCTCCCTACGTCGCTCTCCAAAAATCTGGACGCGGCTTTAAAGCCAACTGCCCGTTCCACAACGAAAAGACACCTTCCTTCGTGGTGAATCCGGAGCGCCAGAATTGGCGATGCTTCGGCGCGTGCGCCGAGGGGGGCGGGGCCTTCGACTTCGTAATGAAGGCCGAGAACATGGATTTCGGCCAAGCCCTGCACCTGCTGGCCCAGCGAACCGGCGTCCAACTCGAAAAACGAGGCGACCCTGAAAAGTCCGACATTCTCCACAGCGTTAATCGAGCGGCGGCCAACTTCTATCAGGAAACGCTGAAAACCGAAGAAGGCCGACAGGCGCGCAACTACATCGACAGCCGCAAGCTGAACGATTCGTCAATTGAAAAATTCATCCTGGGTTACAGCCCTTCGTCCGGCGACGGCCTGAAATCTCACCTGCTGCTACACGATTTCAAGATTGAGCAGGCCATCGAGGCAGGATTGGTCAGGCAAGACGAAGAGAGTGGTCGGACCTACGACTTCTTCCGAGGCCGACTGATGTTCCCCATATTCGACAGGCGGGGAAACGTCGTTGGGTTCGGCGGTCGAGCATTAGACGACTCAAACCCCAAGTACATCAACACCTCGGCCACGTCGATATTCGACAAGCGCAACACGCTCTACGCCCTCAATTTCGCCATCGATAAGGTACGAGATCAGCGCACCGCTGTTGTTGTCGAGGGCTACATGGACGCCATCGCCGCTCACGAGCACGGATACACCAACGTCGTGGCCTCAATGGGCACGGCGCTGACCGAACAGCAAGTAGCTCAGCTTCGAACTCTCGCGGACAAATTCATCCTGGCCCTTGACCCAGACGCAGCCGGGCAGGAAGCGACGCTCCGCAGTCTGGAGTCATCATGGCGCGTGATCCAGAGCAACGCGGCCCAACAGCGCCAACGCTCCCAGAGCGCATTGAGTCAGTGGAAAACGACCGATCTGAGAGTCGCTGCCTTACCTGAAGGGCTGGACCCCGACGCCCTCATCCGGCAGGACGCCTCCCGTTGGGAGAGCATCGTGGCAGACGCGGCGCCGCTGTTGGAATTTTTGATACCCAACATCGCGGCCCGTTTCGACCTCACGGTTCCCCATGGCAAAAGCCAGGTTGTGGACGCGATCTGGCCGCTGATCGCCGCGCTGGACCGCCTTGACAGGGAGCAGTACGCCCAGAAACTAGCTGACGCAATCGGAGTCAGCATGGAAGCGCTTCGGGCGAGTGTTGGTAACCAACGGACTTCGAACAGACGATCGCGCCGAACAGAACGGTACGAACCGCCGCCTGAGGTCACTGAATCCACTCTAAATGAGTCGTTCGCTGAACCCGTGGAAGAGTACATTCTGGCCCTCTTGATCAACAAACCCGACCTGAAAGAGTTCGCAGAAAACTTCGATTCGCAATGTTTTTACAGCATCGAGAACAGAGAAGTGTTTACGAATTGGATGTCCTGCTCTAAAATAGAAGAGTTATGGGACTCCGTGGACGAGTCTTTGCATCCACACTTAACCCACATCACTACCATCGACATATTGTCCGTGGAACTGATTGAAAGTGAACGCGCGCTGACAGAAATGCTCCGCCGTTTGCAGCGCCGATTCCACATAGTGGATCAACAAAACATTCTAATCAGCGGCCCAACTGGGGAACCGCCGCCTAGAGAATTGGGAGAACGCATATCAGAAATTAACGAGAGCATACGTCAGTCTGAGCATATGGGAGTGTGGCGCAAGTAACCCAGCCGCATCGCGACGTCCAGATATATACATCCGCGAGACATAGCCGATCCAAAATCTACTACACACTGCGGGGTTGAATATATGAACAGAAGCATCGATGCAGACGGCACCAGCGACCTGATCCGAGGTCTCATGAACGAAACCTCATCTACAGCCGATCTAATCAGGACCACCCGTGCAAGAGAAGACGGCTTCAATAACCAGGAAGAGGAGCAGAACGCTGAGGAACGCCGAACTGCGACCCTCACTCGTAACAACGGGTATAGGGACCCGTATGCCGTCGATCTTGAAGAGGAAGAAGACGACCTCGAAAAGTCGAAGAGAAAGGCCATCGCAGCTAACGGCGCCGAGCAGGACGTCAACAGCGCTGAAATGATTGATGACCCGGTCCGCATGTATTTGCGTGAGATCGGCAGAGTCAATCTTCTCAAGGCTGCTGAAGAGCGCGTTCTGGCCCGTCAGTTCGAGCAGGGCAGGTACATCAAGCAGATGGAGACCGCCCTATGCACGCCAGACGGTCGAGCCCCCAGGTCATGGTTACTCATCGCACAGTTCCTGCAACACGTTGCCGATCTTGAAGAATTGGCATTCGCCGTGGCCCGTTACAAAAACGTGGACTACGACGGCACGCTCCAACAGCTAATCGTGTCGCAGGAGATGCGTGAGTCGCTCGACGGCGAACTGCCAGAAGAGATGCTCCTGTTCCTAGCGGACACCCTCAACGCCGAGCCTGAATCAGTCAAGGCCGACGTCCAGATTCTTTCTCTCGACAGCCGACTGTTGCCCAACCAAGTGCTGGAAGCGATGGGCTGTCAGCCTTTGCTCTCTGAGATTTACTCGATACTCGAAAAACCCGACTTCGCCAGTTGCATGGAGTCCTACGAGCTGGTGTTCCATCGTCATCTGGATAGGTTGTCGGACCTGGGAGATCGCGCCCAACGCCACCTGGCCGAAGCCAACCTCAGGCTCGTTGTCAGCGTCGCCAAAAAGTACATCGGGCGCGGCATGTCCCTGCTTGACCTCATCCAGGAAGGCAACATTGGCCTTATCCGAGCGGTCGAGAAGTTCGACTACCGCAAGGGCTACAAATTCTCCACCTACGCAACGTGGTGGATCAGGCAGGCCATCACAAGGGCCATCGCCGACCAGGCCCGCACGATTCGCATTCCTGTTCACATGGTCGAAACCATCAACAAACTGCTGAGAGTCACCCGTCGCCTAGTTCAAGAGTATGGCAGAGAACCGACCAGTGAAGAGATCGGCCTTGGTATGGAAATCCCTCCGGAGAAGGTTCGCGAAATTCTGAAAATCTCCCAGGAACCCGTTTCTCTGGAAACTCCCATCGGCGAAGAAGAGGACAGCCATCTGGGCGACTTCATCGAGGACGCGACAGCGCTGGCTCCAGCGGAGGCCGCATCTTACCAACTGCTCAAAGAGCAGGTGGATGATGTTCTGTTCACCCTCAGCGAACGCGAGGCTCAGGTGCTTCAGCTTCGATTCGGTCTCGAGGATGGACGCGCCCGAACCCTGGAAGAGGTGGGCCGGGACTTCGGCGTCACCAGAGAGCGCATCCGCCAGATAGAGGCCAAAGCTCTCCGCAAACTGCGGCATCCCAGCCGTTCAAAGAAACTCCGGGACTTTCTAGAGTAATTCCAACGTTTCGGAGAACATCGGTGTAGAAGTAGATAAGCTGAGTCCTGCCGTAATTTATGTTTCGGCAGGACTCGGTAATTTAGGGACATCTGACAGTCCCTCGAGTTCATCAATGTGGACGAACCGGGGGAGGAAAATAACCAACGTCTGAGCGTCAGTTGAGCATGAAATGACCTCTCCACAGACCATCGACAGGAAGCAATCGCCAGAGCCGGCCGCCAAACCTAAAGTCGCGGTCGTCCAAACCAGTCCCCAGACTGTGTTGGCCGACGTCAAACGGGCGATGGAACTGGCCGATTACACCTCAGTTTTGCCCAGCGACTTGGAAACACTGCTAAAAATCAACATCTCCTGGCAGCACTACTACCCGGCATGCTCCACCACACCCTGGCAACTCGACGGGGTCATAGGTGCATTAAAACAGGCCGGCTACGACAAACTGATCCCAACTCACAACGGAACGGTGGTCGTCGATCCACACGAGGGCGCGGAAAACAATAAACACCAGGTCGTTGAAAAAAAGCACAATCTCGACCCCATATTTCTTGAAGATGTTCCCTGGATCGAATATCAGCCAAGGTCGCCCATGATGGTGTTAGACAAGGTGTACCCCAACGGCATCAAAATCCCAGAGATGCTCATGGGCAAGAACATCGTCCATCTGCCCACCGTGAAGACTCACGTGTTCACAACGATGACAGGCGCTATGAAAAACGCATTCGGTGGATTGCTGAACTACCAACGTCACTGGACGCACTCGGTGATTCACGAGACACTGGTGGACCTGCTGAGAATCCAGAAAGAGATTCATCCTGGAATCTTCGCTGTGACCGACGGGACGTTCGCAGGTGACGGCCCTGGCCCCAGGGCGATGCGGTGGCACATCAAGAACCTGATCCTCGCCAGCGCGGATCAGGTGGCAATCGACGCGGTTTCGGCTAAAATCATGGGTTACGATCCCATGTCCATTAAATTCATCCGACTGGCCCACGAAGCAGGGCTCGGATGCGCCGACCTCGACCAGATCGAAGTCGTCGGCGAAGACATCTCAGAGATGAACTGGCGATTCAAGTCCGCGGAAAACACGTTCGCCAGTCGAGGCCAGAAGCTGATCTACTGGGGGCCACTGAAACCGCTAGAGAACATGCTGTTGAGGTCGCCCATAACGCCCTGGGCATTTCTGGCGTCCAACATCTATCACAACGAATACTGGCTCAGGTTCGTCGGTCGTAAAAGGGTGCGACAGGCGTTGAAAACTGAATGGGGAAAGCTGTTCCAGTCCTACTAAACGACCGCGCTTACAACAGCGATTGGAATAGCCTCTCCATCTTGGGAGAAGGCGGCTCACCCAACTCTGTTTGTATCAGCTCGCGGAAGGTCCTCTACCGATGCTCAGCCGCGCCGTTGTTGCCCGTCTCAGCATGGGCAGACAGCGCCATTCCAAGAGCGTCCTCATTATAAGGGCCGACGCTCAGAATCTTGTCGCTGACACTCGCAACGCGATCATAGTTTGCCAGAGCCTCATGATGTTGGGCCAGCACGCTAGCTGAGTCCATAAACCACCGAGACAACTTCGCGCGCTATTCCTCGCACAATTCGGAATAGAACTCAGGCAGGAAGTCGCCAGAATACAGATTCACAGCCTGTTCAATATACCTGGGTTTCAGAGCGGCATCTTCAGACAGGCGATCCGCCGCCCTCAGCAAATCGCCAAACCGCGTCACATCGAACTCAAAATCCGAATGAGGATCGAGCCTGTACTTGCCGCCCTCATAGGCTATCGAGTCCTGGCTCAGCGGTCGGCGTGCCCGTGACAGGTTAAATTTCGGTCCACTTTCGGCCCTCGTCACATCATCCTCGGACCACAGAGCCGCGATAATTTCGTCCTTGGTCACCGGCCTGCCGTGATACGTCAAAAGGAAGAAAAGTTCCTTGGCCCGTTTGGCCCGCTAATCTTTAGACTGAATCTCCTTGCCATTCCATGTGCGTGAACTGTCGGTCTTGTTCGACCTGCCCGATCGCCGAAAGCACGTGGTCGACCTGCATCCCCAGATTCTCGGAGACCAACTCCAACCACGGAAGATGGCAAACCATTTCTCTCAATTGAAGCGTGCGGACAATGTCTGATACAAGGAAGTAGGGCTCGCGGCCTTCGACGCCAATAATCTCGGCCATGCGTTCAAGCTCTGCATTCACGAGTTCTGTGTCGCCTCTGCTTTGCAATGCCAATGACTTGTACAACCTGGTTCGGCACTCAACAAGGTCTGCGAACTCGCCCTTAAAGTGCGCGAGCGCATCGTCCAGGTTGTTCAGCGCTCAATCAATCTCGTCAGATTTGATGTCGATGATGGCTCTGCTGACCATCGAGACGCCGTGCTGCCAAGAAGAATCGGCTTCCTGGGCCAGAATCGTGCCTTCATCAAGCTGGGGTCGCGCCCATCTGATCTGGCCGGAGTCGGCGGCGCAACGAGCGAGGCCGTCAAGCGCGAATGCCTGAATCCGCCGCTCGTCACATTTTTTGCCCAGTCGATTGCCTTGAGTGTATGCCTCAACTGCTTTGTCATACTGACGCCGGGCAGGGTACACGTCACCCAGTGTTACCTGAGCATAGGCCTCGTCGCGTATGAGGTTAAGCCTGTTTGATTCACTAATCGATTCATGCAGAACCTTAATGGCTTCAGGCAACTGAGCCAGGAGGAAGTAGGCGTAACCCAGTTGATTAAAGCGATGATCCTGCCCACATCGTCACCAATATCATGGTTGGTTTGAGCTGCCCGTTCGAATTGGATTTTGGCGAATCTGGAGTTGCCATTGTCTGCCATCAGAGTTCCAAGGTCGCTGCTAATCTTGGCCGCCTTACGGCTGAGTCCAGAATTGTTAGCGCAAACTGCCAGCCCAGTTTCGAGGGATGCTCTGGCCTTTGTGAACTGTCTGCTCATTGCGTAAGAGGTACCCAGGGAATGGTGAGCGTGCGCGAAAAGCGTGGGATCAGTGTCCTGCGTCTCCATAGGACGCTGAGCCTCGACGATCAGGCTCTGAGCTTCTCTTGTGTCACTCTGGTGCAATTTTATGTTCGACTGTTCCAATGCCGCCTACGGCATGTGTCGAGCGAAATCTTCTCGCTCCTTTTGACCCATGACTTCATCGAGAGCATAAACCAAGTCCCTCTCCTCGACGGCCGCTTGCGCGCGCCGTATCGCGAGTTCAGGCACCGACGTTATTACGGATTTTGGCAGCAAATCAACGATAGAGGCAAGCTTCTTCCACTGCTTGTCCGCAGCCATCGTCTCAGACACCACCACCAGAAAGTCAGCGGTCGGCAAATACGCGTCCACATCACTGAAAATATCCAGAGCCTCTTCCCAGTGACCGAGTTCCCTTAGATGATCTCCGGCCCGCGTGCCAAGTTCCTCAAGCGAGTCCTGCTCACGTTCGTGGAGCCTGGTTCGAGTAAGTTGACGCAAAAGGGAATGATAGACATAGGCCGTAGCTTCATCCGGGGCAGAAACTTCAATCGCAAGATTTTGTCGGGCCAATTCCTGCCGAATCTCATAGGAGCTATCAATCCCCAGAAGTGCGTCACTTGCCTTCGGAATTAATATCGGGAATATGCTGGTCGTGACCAGGAAGGACTCAAGCTCGTCAGTCTGCCGTTCCAACATTTCTTCAGCGAGACACTCGGAGAACATTTCGCTGCCAACGTTGCGTTCTGGACGAATCTCCGAGCCCTGCAAAGCCATTATCATTGCGCCTGGTCACCCCCTCGTCGCATTGCTCAGCTATCGCCTCTGCCCTCTCGGCTGAAACTGCGCTGCCCAGAATATGTCCCAACAATTCACGGCACTCTTCGGTGTTGAATTTCAGGTCATCTTGAGTGAAAGTGAACATGAAGGCTTCGCCGTTGACCATCATCCGTCTGAAGTTTCGAAGCCTAGAATCGCTTCTGGAAGAGATCACTAGATGACAACTCTCAAGCAGATCGGGAATCATCGTGTTGAGGAACTCGATTACAGGCTCAGAGTCCTCAACCTCGTGGAAATCCTCAAGTACCAGAGCGAAGTAGTCGGGGACGCTGTTTTTGAGTTCTTGGATAAATGTGGCGGCGAGGCAATGTGGATTGTTTTCCTTGAACTCAGGAGACTCGAATCGAGAACCAACAGACCGGTAACTCAACTTCATCAGCGAACTGTCCGAGTAGAGTCGATTTCCCGTATCCAGGCCCCGCGGTTACCAGAACAATTTTGCCGTCAACGTGTTGGCGCAGAGAGTCCAGCAAGGGCCGCCGCTCGACTAGGGCCCTTGGCAAGCGGGGATCGTGATATTTCGGTGATGCAGTTGTAACAGGCGAGACCCCCGTTTATTTGCCCTCTCCATTTGCGCTTCGCGAAGGGGATTCCGAAGTCTCTTCCTCCAAGTGTCAACTGACGCTCAGAGGCTGTATGTCTAGCATGCCATGATTTCAATTCATTAAACTGTCGCTAACCCGACCTTATGGAACGGGTTAGAAAACCCAGATTCATAGACGATACGTGTTAATCCTCGGCCTTGCAACATGATCTTGTGACTGCGCTGCCGCCGCCGAAAGCAATATCGTTACGTTAATGATCGATCGTAGCGCATTATATATGCAAAATCCGGCATATGTTGCCCGGGGTTGTGTGAACATCGTTTGGATCGCGGTCCTGGGTTACCCGCGCCTTGCGCTTGGGCCTCATATGTGGCGATCTAAGGACGTTCGACCAGAGTCACGTTGGCTTCGCCGAGCCGGTTCTCCCGCAGAAATTCGATCTGAATGGTGTCGCCGGCTGAATAGCTCCACAAAAGAGTGAGGAACCGCGCCATGTCTGGAGTGGGTATGCCGTCCAGTTTGGTTATCACGTCACCCACCGCAAGCCCAGCCGCATCCGCAGGCCCGCCCCGCCCCAGTCGAGTCACGACGACGCCATCGTCCACGTTATAGTTGAACCGGTTGGCAATCGCTGGAGTCACATCGTTTCCACTCAAGCCTATGAGTGGCCTCATAACCCGACCATGTTCAATCAGGCTTTCGATTATCGGAACCGCAGCATTGGAGCTTATGGCAAATCCGATGCCCCTGGCCTCTTTTAGCATCGCCGTGCTGATTCCGATGACCTCGCCCTCAAGGTTGACCAGTGGCCCGCCGCTGTTGCCGTCATTGATCGCCGCGTCAGTCTGGAACATATCGTAGAGATCACCGCGTTCGGTCCGCACCGTCCGGCCTTTGGCGCTGATGATACCCATCGTAACCGTCGGCCCGCCTTTGAGAGCCAGCGCGTTTCCGACAGCCACAACCCAGTCGCCCACCTTAACGCCCACAGAGTTTCCGAATTCAGCAGGTATCAGAGGTTCGTCCGGCTCGATCTTGATCACCGCCAGGTCCGTCACGATGTCCCCGCCAATGATCGTGGCGTCATACGTCTTGCCGTTGGGAAGGTTGACTCGAATGCCCCGAACGTCCTGAATCACATGCCAGTTGGTCACGACATGGCCTTCAGCGCTGAGCACGATTCCCGATCCGGCCCCCTGGTCGGTGAAGTCAAAGAACAATCCCCGTGAAACCGACTCCACGGATATGGAGGCCACTGCGGGGTTGACCTTATCAACCAGATTCGCAATCGAAGGCAGGTAGGTCACACTTTGGATTGCCGGAAGACCACCGGCAGTCGTAGCAGGAGTCACAGAAGCGCCGTTGGCCGGTTTCAGCGTCGGTGGTTGGACCACGGGGACAGGAAGCGCGGTGACAACTTCAACGACTGCTGGAGCGGGTTTGGGTGTCGATGGTGTCGCGGTCGTGCCGCACGCGATGGCAAGCGCAAAGATCGCGACCGCGAGCGTTGCGCTAATCAAACTCGTCCTGCTACCCCGCCTCTGGTAATGCCATAACCCTGAGTCTGACACGCGTTAGCCCCGTCCACAACAATCTAATGCCCCACACGTCCCGTCCCACCTTCGCTGAAAAGCCCTGGTAACGCGAGGTCGCGAGAGCGCCGAATAATAAAATGATAGCCGAGACATATACCCAGGTCAACAACGCCATCACCGCTCCGACAGAGCCGTACACCACGTTGTAGACAGGGAATGTCCGAATGTAATACAGGAATCCCCACTTTGCCCCGTCGAACGCAATTGACGCAACGAGCGCGCCCAGCCACACGTCCTTGATCTTCACTTCGGTATTGGGGATGAACCGATACAGCACCAGAAACGTTATGAAGGCCAACACCGGCGACACGACCACCGCCACCTGTTTGAATATGAAATTAATGTCCACGTCCGGGGCAAGAAACACAGCGGCTTCCTCAAAAGAGGACAGGATGGGGTCCACAAATAACAGCGCAACCATCAGCATGCCAGCCCCTATGACCAATGCGAAGTCAATGAGACGTTCTTCCAGGAAGGGTCTGGTTTTGTGGATGCCCCAAGCGTAGTTAATTCCTTTGCGGATCGCCCCAAACGCCGCCGATGAAGCCCACAACAGTCCCAACACCGACGCAACTCCAGTAATGGCCCGAGCGCTTGCGACACCCTGGACAGTCTCGCCTATGAACTCAGTGGAAATAGGAATGACCTCGGCGATCTCCCTGGCAAGCTGGCTTTCCTCGACATCCGGGTCTATGAAAAATCCCCACACGGATATTATCGCTAATACCAGCGGGAATAATGAAAACAACGTATAGAATGCGATCGCGCCAGCGACGTAAGGGCAATTCTTGCCCAGAAAGTCGTTAACAGCATCCGTGCAAAGAAGAATGAACCTTACGAAATACAATCAAACACTCCACGATCCTCCGCCGCCGCATTGAGGTTCTTTAGATTCATCGGAAAATTCTACTGATTTAGCCGTGTGAGTGTCAAGCTGTTTGAGGTTGCAAGCAGCGTCTTTATATGTTCATTTTCGTGCTTTGGCAACCCACTCGCTTTGCAATATGGCATATTGGTATTCGTCGGCCGATGCGCATTCGAGCAGTAGCTTTGCGCGCAGTTTCCCTCTCGCCTCATGCCCACGCGCTCCAGAAGCGCAATCGAGCGAGCGTTCCGACAGTCGGTCACGGCGGTCAATCAATGCTTGTCAAGGTCGTCGAACACATACCCGAACCAGCGCAAAACAGCATCGGTTGCCTACCTGTGCCCTTGATGTTCGCCTGCGATCGTGAAGCCCAGGGTGACCTGCCTCGGTTCGTCGGCCAGAGTCAACATGCCGAGGTCGCTAATCATCTGCCCAGTGGATTTAACCTCTATAGCGCATTGGAACCACTCGCCCGGCACATTCGGGTTCATCGAGTCAACGCCGTCTAAAAACCGTTCTGCGTCGGCGCGCGCGTAGTCCTCCCAGTCTTGATAGCGGCCCACATTCGGGTCGGCGCGATAAGCCAGGACCGGTTCCAGGTCGGAATCTCGGAATCTCGGAATCTCGGAATCTTCGTAACATGAGACGCTCTGATTCTATTTGCGTGAACTCAGAACCTTTTTGTCGCGTCATACATCACCTGTAGCCGCTCAGGTCGCGAAAAACTCCCGCAGAATTCTGACCGTGGCGCACAGAGCTTCCTGGTGAAGCATGTGGCCCACGCCTGGAACCTCGCCGAACTGCCCTTTGCCGTCGGGGATGGTTTCCACCATCTTCCGAGCCTGAGCCTCGTCCAGCACGGCGCTGACCTCTCCTCGAAGCACCAGCGTCTTGCAGGAAATCTTCGCAACGCAATCCCACTGGAACGGCCCCTCTTTCAGTGCCGTTCTGCCGTTGAGCCATCGGATTTCTGGATCAGTCTTGGGCACAAGAATGCCATCCCAATTGGTCCGGTAGGTGTAGGTGATCGTGTCCCAGATTTCTTCGTCCGAAGCAATCTCGTCGCCATCCCGGTGCCAGTCAAAGGCCATCTGAGGGCTAAAGAAGCCTCGTGGCCTTTCCCGTTGGCTGCCCTGAAGGCGAGCCGCAGCCGTGTCTCGACCGCTGGGTGATGGGTCAGGCAACGGGCCGTAATCGCCCAGGACCAGATGGTCCACGAGGTGGCCGAAATACGCGCCCACGGGTATTCCGATTCGCGAACCCTGCGAGTGTCCGTAGTAGTCGAAGGGATACAACCCCGTAGTCAACGCGAACTGCCCCACGTCCGAAGCATAGGACTGGGTTGAGTATCCTTCGCGGCTCCAGTCGCTGTCGCCGCACCCTCGACCGTCGAGCGCGATAACGTGCCACTCGTCCGTCATCTCAGGAGCCAGATTATCGAACATATGAGCATGCCCGCCGATGCCGTGCATCAGAATCAACGGCTTCTTCGTAAGATCGCCGCCCCAGTCAAGGTAATGGATATCGAGTCCATTCACGTTCACCCACTTGTCTTCTGGATACACTCCACTCATCACATACTCCCGTGTTGGCCGTCGGCAATCAGCTTTTAGCCGTCAGATATTTCCATTTTCGCGTCCACGCCGATAGTAGCACATCCTCCGTGGTCTCGCCGTGACTAATACACTCATAACATGCCTGCGCGAGCGGCTGCGAACAAGTATGTCGTGACATAACTGCGAAATGGAGACCAGCGGGTCGAGGCGTCCAATGCGGCCTGGGCGTCCATATGACCTCCACCGTTGAACAGTTGGCCCATGTAGCGTTGAAGGGCCAAATCTCCGTGAGGAAACCCATCCGGGCGTCCAACCGCCCGAATCAGCATCCAATGAGCGGTCCAGGGACCGATGCCACGAAGCTTTACCAGCGCCTCCACGATCTCATCGTCTGGAGCGTCTCTCAAACCCTCCAGGTCCAAATCTCCAGACGCGACCTGGGCCGAGATGTCCACCAGATACTCCGCCTTCCGAGCGCTGAATTTGATGGATCGCAGATCGTCCACCCCCCTCCTCGCAATATCTTCGGGACGAGGGAATGCGGAATACGACACTCCCGCCGATTCAATAGTGGTCCCGTAGGCGTCAATCAGTCCGGTCCGCAACACTCGCGCCACCTGGCTGCTGATCTGCTGGCCCAACACAGACATAACCAACGACTCAAACACGCTGGCCGCTTGAGGAATCCGCATCCCACGAAACTCAGCGATCAGCGGCGCCAACATCTGGTCATCGCTTGCCATCTCATAGAAGTCACCAAGAGGCCTGTCGACTCCCAACATTTTCACCATGATTTCGCCAGCCGCGTCGTCTGTCTCCTCCGACATATTCGGACTGGCAGCAGAAAATTCGAGGGCAGGGTCGTCCACTTTGCCAGTGGATCGAGCCTGCAGGAGGACAAGGTCCTCGCCGACATGTAGCAATCGGGAGTAAATGCCTTCTCGATAAACATCCGCCACGTAGCGTTCGCTACTATAAGTCGCAAATTTGACCGTCTTTTCAAAGTCATACGGCGGCTCAACAAGAATAATGGATGTGGATGCGTGCCAATTCCTCTCAGACATCATTACATTGACCCTCTGCCATACTTGACTCTTGAAAACCTGATACCCGTCCGACTCGGAACTACCGATGATGCCGCCACAGTTCTGACAGAAATACCGTAATGCCCACGGCAAACACGATACCTCCAGCCGCGTTGACGATAAGGGCGATCTTAACGCTAAAACCATCGGCCAGCGCGCCAGACAGCAACAACCCAATGGGCAGGCCATAAACCGCCAGAGAACGCAGCCCCATAACTCTTCCCCTGACTTCCGGGGAGGTAGCGCTCAGTATCGCCATCGACATCGTGACCATCGCCACCGACTGCGACAACCCGGTCAGCGCTAACAACGCAAGCGACGGTCCGAACCACTGGCTGAAGGCGACCAACAACATAACGCCGTGCCACCCCAGCGCGCCCAGTACGATCATACGCCCCGGCCTGTGAATAACCGGCACAGCGGCCAGAGTTATCGAGCCTAACATGCTTCCCGCGGCGTATGCTCCCAGTAGTTGGCCGAGACCTGTGGCGCCCAGACCCAACACGTCCCTAGCGAACACTGGGAGCAAACCTTGATTGAGAGGAAAGCCCGTCAGGTTCACGAGGAACGCCATCAACAGCAATGCCAGTATGACCTCCTGACGCCGGACGTACCCCAGCGCCTCTCTGATATTGGCAACAAGCGATGGGCCACTGGCCGAACCGACCGCCATCAATGATTTCAGATTGAACGCGAAAGCGACACCCACTGCGTACAACCCGATTACGGATATGTAACTGACACTAATCCCCCATGCGCTCAGAATATACCCGCCTGTTATCGGGCCAACGATCTGCATAATATCGCGTCCTGTCCTCGTTAGAGCGACGCCGTTCATCAGCCCGCTGGCAGGCACGATATCCGCGATAACCGTCTGGTGGACTATCGTGTCGAATGCTCGCCCCATGCCAGCTATTCCCGCCAGCACAAACACGTGCTGAACGCTCAAACCATCGCTCGCTGCCAAAACGAGCAACACTCCCGAGTTGGCGAAGAAAACCGAGCGGGTCAGCACGAGCAACTTCCGCCTGTCATATCGGTCCACTAGCACACCGAACAGTGGAGAGAACAGCGTTCCAGTGAACCTCAGCGCCCCGTAAATCCCCAGCATCAACGGAGAATCGGTCTCCTGCAAGACATACCAAGCGAGAACGACAAACTCCACCTGCTCAGCCCACCCGACGAACGAGTCAGACAGCCACAGCATGCGAAAGTCGCGATAGAAAAATGCAGTAAGTAACCGAGAACGCACGCCAACGGTCAACCTATTGTTATTGATGGAGTCTCCCTGGTGAGGTAATGCGTCGAGATTTCGCCCCCACAAAACTGTTGGATAAGCTCGGTAGCCTCCGTACAAGCTTCTGAGACTTCAGTAAACGCGACAGGCGGCAGGCCGTCAATGTTCAGCTCCACGTAAGTCGAATCCGGGGTTGTGGCGGTGTGCTGGCCCTGTCTCCACGTCCATCGACGAGTCAACACCATATCGCCTTCAGCCAGGATCACCTCACCAGGCTCCGGCGACTCGCTCTCAGACGATCCCAGAGGAACAAAACTCTCGTCGCCCCTGGCTGGCCGAAGCTCAAAATCACCCTGAGCGACGTCAATCGCATGACATCCCGCCGAAAGGATGTGCCTCAGCGAAATCACGTTACCGATGTCCACAAGTCGATTGATCGCCGGCAAGGAGTCGCCCCGAACCAACCGACGCGACATCGCCTCGATGGAGCATCGAAAGTCTGAAGGCCGAGCGCCGAACCAGCGGTACGCCGACCGCCAAGCCGCGATCCTCGGATGCTCCGCGATGTTGTAGCCTGCCATCGCGCCACGCGCCGATTCCTCGGCCTCTCGAAGCAGCGCCACCAACCCTGGTGGAGACTCCCCATTCGACACACCTTCTGCGACCACAACCCCTCGCACATACCCCGGAAACTCTTCAAAG
>Ga0208113_1000022_pt1 | contig 65863 bp, 59 predicted proteins | sample Knorr_S7_td_NADW_FD_185598 | JGI IMG/M metagenome (GOLD analysis project Ga0208113, IMG submission 185598) | Marine microbial communities from Southern Atlantic Ocean transect - Knorr_S7_td_NADW_ad_2505m_LV_A (SPAdes) (version 2) | ecosystem: Environmental > Aquatic > Marine > Oceanic | place...
TCCCGTTCCCGCAGAAGGGGTCTAGAACCCTACCATTCGGCGGGCATGACGTGCGGACGATGCGCTCGAGCATCTTCAGCGGCTTCTGAGTAGGGTAGTTCCGCTTGTTTCGCTCGGTGCGCGTGAGGTTGGAGATATCGTCCCAGAGATTTTGTATCGGCTTGCCCTTTGACTCAGAACGGTATATCTTCTTGTAAGGCCTATTCTTGCCGAAGTGGATCAATCCCTGCTCGTCCAACTCCCTAGTCTTCTCCTCCGCGTAACGCCAACCGAAGGTCGGTGAGTACCCCTTGTACTCATACTGGTGGCCCAGCCTCGACTTTTCCCCAGTGACGGGAGCGAGGGCGTAGTTCCCACGCTCGTCCTCATGGCCGAACGAGTTCGCAGCATAGGTGGGGTCTAGGGGTGCGTGCTCCACCTGAAAAAACGGCTCTCCTTTCCTAATGACCATGATCGAATCGACGATGTTACCGAAACCGACCCGAATGTTGTTGTGCGGATGGGAGCGCGCCCAGGATATATTCGTGTAGTACGATCTTCTGACCTTGTTGTCCACCTTTCCGAGAGCCAGGAAGTTCCCCTCGACCTGATTGTGCGAATACAGCCAACCATCTTTTTTCAGAAGTCCGTAGAGGCCATCAATCACACCGGCTAACCACTCGATGTACTCGTCGTAATTCGACCAGGAATCCTGGAATGATTTCCTAGTGCCGTCCGCCTCGGTCATGTGGAGTTCTCGCTGCAGGCCGAACGGGGGGTCGATGTAGATCAAATCGTACCCACCGGGGCTGGAGTCTATCAGATCCTCCACTCGCGAGAGGCCCAAACGGAAGGAACCGTCACCGGACATGCCCACCGATTGTCACGTTTGTTCATCAATGCTATTGCTGGCATTTAGGGCAGTAGAAGGTCGAGCGGCCAGATTGCACGATTCGCCTGATGGTGGCATCGCACTGCATGCAGGGCTCCCCCTCCCTGCCATAGACCTGGTGACTACGAGTGAAGTAACCTAGGGCGCCAACGACATTGGCAAAGTCGCTGATGCTGCTTCCACCCGCATCAATCGCCTCGACGATCACGTCGTGGGTGGCTGCTGTGATTCGCTCGACTCGCTCAGTGACTCCCGACTTGCCGGCCACACTGGCTGCCGTCCTGCGTGGCGATACCCCAGCACGGAAGAGGATCTCGCAGACGTAGATGTTGCCGAGGCCCGCGACGGTCCTCTGGTCGAGTAGGGCCGCCTTAATCGGGGTCCTGCGGCCTCTCAGGTTCCCGGCCAGACCCAGTGGAGTCAAGTGATCCGGGGTGGGCTCGGGGCCGAGTTTGGCGAGGAACCTGTTCTCATCCTGTTCGGCGGTCTCGAAGAGGTCCATGAACCCGAAGCGCCGGTGGTCCGAGAACACCGCCCTCCCGCCGTTATCGAGGTGCACGACGACCCAGTCATGAGGTCCATCGTCACTTTGGATGCTGTCCGCCCCCAGCAGGGTCCAGCGCCCGGTCATTCCGAGGTGGGACATCCAAGTGGTGTTGTTTTCTAGTCGGATGAGTAGATACTTCGCGCGCCTGTCTACGCTCTCGACGAGCCTGTCGCGCAACATCGCCTCGAATCCTTTCGGGAACGGGAATCGGAGGTCAGGTCGGCGCAGCTCGACCTGCTCGATGCGTCGGCCCATGAGATGATCCTCGAGACCTCTCCTGACAGTTTCGACTTCCGGCAGCTCGGGCATGACCTGCTGACTACCGGATAGTTTCTAATTGTAGGTCCCGTATCGTGGCCCGTGGAAGACACCCCTGAAACTGTGGTGCTCTCCGGGGCCCCCAGTGCTGAATCCAACGAGCCACAGGAGTTCAACCCGTACGGGGGAGCATCTGCTGGGGCCGGGCCCTACGTCCAGCCTATGATCCCGATTGCCCAGAAGAACGACGAGGCGACTTGGAGCATGGTCTTGGGAATCGTGACATGGTTTTGTAACATTACAGCCGGGTTCCTTTGCATCACCGGGTGCCTCGCCCCCTTCACCACCATCGGCGGAATCGTGCTTGGACACATGGGCTTGAAGAAGGCCAACGAGATGAATTCTCTAGGCCGGAATGAAGCGATTGCTGGGCTCGTCATGTCATACCTCTCACTTGCATTATATGTAGCAGGATTGCTGTTCGGAGCCGCGCTGCTCGGCGGCGTCGGATTTGGGCTATCCTGATTCGGCCGTCTGCCGTACGTGGAATACGACATGCTGTTCCTCGAACCCGGCGAGGTCTATCCTCTCGACGACCTCGAGATCCGACTTCCCCAATATCCTCTCCGCCTTAGCGAACCTGGTATCATCATCTCCATCGGATGACCTCTCGCTGGCAGCCTTCAGGCTCAATAGCCCGGTGCCTTCCGGCTTGAGGAAGGCTCCGGCCATCTTGACGAAGGTCTTGGCCTGATCCGCTATGGAGAGGTCCTGGTGAAGCCAATCAGCTTTTTCTCGGATGAAGGGCGAGACCGTATGAGGGAGGCGGGCATCACCGAGGACGGGCACCAGGCCGGGACGCCGACTGGCCAGTGCTGCTAATTCGCGCATCGCCCTAGGAGCTATTTCCACAGCGATTATCTGTCCTTCGTGGAAATTATTAGATCCGCAGACCAGATCGTGGACGAAAGAGACTGTGCCTCCGTAGGAGGCACCGAGGTAGAGACAGGTCGAGCCCGGCTCGGGAAGGAGATCGGAGGGGTCGTTATTTGTCCTGAGCAGGGCTGCTGCAACCTTGGAGCGATTCGGATCCCATGCCCGCCACTCTATGCGGCTGTCCTGCTTGCGGCGCTCGCCTCTGACCGAGACTCCCCTTACCGCGTTCCTGGTCCATATCCCAGATCGGCCCTCACGCCTGACCCCCCATCCGAGTTTCACGGGCCTGGCCATTCGCTCACCCTCTCTTGGGCGGCTTAGGGAATCTCGCCTTGATGGCATCGACCTTCCTGTTGATCTCGGCTATCCGCTCCTCGTCCCACGGCTCCCCAGCGAAGTGGTCGACCCTGACCGCAATCGAGCACTTGCCGGCGATGAATCGAGCTATCTTGCCCCTGACCCAGCGGGGTGACTTCGAGACCTGAGGGAGGGAGAACAGCACGGGGGAGTGCTTGGGCGGTGGTGCCCCCCTGCGGTGCGCTGCCATGGCCCCACTGGCTCCGAGGACCTGCAGGCTTCCGCTGGGCATCCGGGCCAGCCTCTCGCGGCCTCTCGCGAGAACCACCAGTTTCGCAGCGCCCAACGGGCCTAAGAGAAGGCTGAGAGAAGGGACATATCCTCTAGCAAGTTCACGAGTGGCGACTTCGGCAGCATCCAGTCTTCCTGTGAGTTCGACCACCCCTGTGGCATGACTTCGCAGAGCATCCCATTCTGAGGGAGAAGGCTGATGATCGGGAGAGGAGATTCCCAATGCCGCAGCCGCTCCGTCTATCGAATCGGCCTCTGCCACAGCTGCGGGGATGTCCCTGCGCTGGGCGTCCAAGTCAGCCTCGGAGAGGAACAGCCCGGCCCACTCCACGCATCGAGCCTCGCTGGTCGTCCATGACGCCCGCAACTCGCTAGCAGCAGACGAGAGCATGTCGAGGCGCCTGTCGAGGTCGCCTGCGGCGTCAGCAACGCCCCTCCGAGCCAGCCTATCGGTGGCCTCGGCGAAAAGCGCCTGCTCATCGCCGTCTGCCTCTGGCCAGTCCGGATCGGACATCGCCCCAAGATGATCTGCCTCGCCCTCGGAGAACCTCTCGGCCAGGACTCTGGCTTCGGGGCTCAGCCGGCCTGATTGGAGTTCGGCCAGCCTGTCAGCCAGAGCGCCGACGGACCTCTTGCCGGACCAAACCAGCTCATCGATTACGTTGCCGTCTGAATCGATGACTCTCGCCAGCCTCCAATCGAAATGGATTCTCACGAATTCTCGATGGTGTCATCTCGCTTAACGGTGCGGTTGACTCGCAGTGCGCTTATTGGAAACGCGATTACAGGCTGAGGAACGGACCGAGCCAACCAATAGTTCAATAGACGGTTTGATTGTCCCTGTTCGGCGTGGTGGAAAGCCGGCTAGGTTTTGGAAATCTATGTTCTGCCCTGAATGCGGTGCTCTGTCGTTCCCTGATTCTTCGGGGAACATCAAATGCACGAACTATCGATGTGCGTACGAAGGGCCTCTTACTGGGAAGGACGGTCTGGGCGGCACCTTCACCGATCCGATGACTGGTGAAACCGTAGATCTGTCAAACGCCACCGCCTCGGGAACCGAGAAGTCACTCAAGCACCTTACTGAGGTCGTTGCGCCGGAAGTAGCCCGGGGCACCCTGCGCGTTGGTGACATTCGATGTCCTAAATGTGACCTCAACGAGATTTTTGTGGTTCTGATGCAAACCAGAAGTTCTGACGAGCCGGAGACAAAAATATGCACCTGTAAGAACTGTGGAAAGAAGTTCAGAGAATACCAGTAATCGGCCCGGGGGCCGGCCACGAAGAATGAAAAGCCGTCAAGTATCAGCAGTGGAGTACCGAGGTGGAACGATGCTCAGAGTAACAGCCAATACTGGGTTGCTCAAGGAAATCACCGATTGCCTCTCGATTCTCACGGAGGAGGTGAAATTATCGTGGGGCGAGAAAGGGCTGAGCGTCAGCGTAGTCGACGGTTCGCACGTCGCCCTCCTCTCGGCCGTCGTCTCCGATGTATGCTTCGAGACCTATGAGGTCGAACCGGTTGAGATCGGGCTCGAACTCGGCAAGCTTCGAGATCTGCTGAATCTCCCCGGCCTTGAATCCAACCTCGTCGAGATCGACTACGACGAGAACGTGGGCGCACTGAACGTTCGAATCGGCGAAGTGCACAGAATCCTACGCGGCCTCGATACAGGATCGATGCAGGACCCCAAGTTGCCGGTTTTGGAGTTCGACAGCAGCGCCACTATCAGCTCGGAGAAGCTCTCTCGGGCGCTTCGGGCGGCCAAGCTCGTCGGCGAGTTGGCCGACCTCAGCATTGACTCAAAGGAGCTTCGTATTTCCGTGACCGTTGAGGCCGGTGAGGGAGTCAATGTCCGCTTCGAGGCGGGTGAACTCAGCGAACTGGTCTGCGCTGCTCCGACCCAGTCGACTTACTCACTGCAATACCTAGAGGTTCTGACTCGCAAATTGGCCGCTGGGCTCGCTCAGGATGTCCAGGTCCAGTTCCAGGACCGGTACCCGCTCTGCTTGCAGTGGAACAGCAACGATGGCGGTGCTGAGTGGAAGTTTTACCTGGCTCCTCGTGTCTCCAACGAGTGACAAGCGACCCGTGGTTAAATGAGTGCGAACTAGGGCCGGCAGGCCGTGAGCCGATCTGTGTGCGTCATTGTTCCCAGTGTCGGGAACCAGGTCGAACTGGGTATCACCCTCGACGGTTTGCTCGCTCAGAGCTACTACGGGCCCTGTGAGATTGTCGTGGTGGGCCCGGGTGCTGACCCGGGTCGCGAGCAGGCTGAGTCGAGGGCGGTGCGCTTCATCGACGATGCAGGCTCGCGAACCCGCGCAGACGCCTGCAATGTCGCTCTGGACGCGACAGAATCCGAGCTGGTCTTCTTCACCGACGATGACGTGATTGTTGCCCGAACTTGGGTTGAGCAGTTGGCACGCTGGTTCGAGAGGCCCGAGGTGGCAGGAGTCGGCGGGCCCAACTTCGCCCCGCCGGAGCACTCCACCCTACAGCAGCAGATCATTGATGTCAGCTTCTGCAGCAGGATCTTCACCGTGGGAACGAACTACGGCGGGAAAGGGGCAGGGGAACTCGATGAGGTCGAGCAGCTGCCCGGGGTCAACTCCGCATATCGGCGCTCTGTACTGCAGGAGGTCGGAGGCTTCCCGCCCGGTTGCATAGGTGCCGAAGACGTCATCCTCGACCACATGATTCGGCAAGCCGGCCACAGGCTGTGGACCGACAGGACAGCTGTGATGTGGCACCGTCGCAGGGACCTCTCAAGGGTGAAGAGGCAGATTCGCAACTACGGTCTGGTCAGGACTCTAGCGAGTCACGAGCACCGCGAGTTGCGCGCCTGGAGCCACACTATTGTGGCGATGTTTCCCCCGATAGTCCTGAGTGCCTTCGCCTTCTTCTTCTGGGGGCTCGCCAACGGCGGCCTGAACTGGCCCGAGTTCTGGGACATCTCGTACGAGACCGTTCCGATGGGGTGGCCTCGCGCAGGAGTCCATACTCTGGTCAGCCTGATCGTTCTGTACAACCTCATTGCCTGGTACGGGGCTGCCAAGGGAAATTCCCCTTGTCGAACTCCTAAAACCGTCTTCCTTTCCTCTATTGCGACTTTCGCGTTGCACTGGAACTATGGAATGGGTGTGCTACAAGGTTGGTGGCGCATCTTCACCGGCAATTCCGGACTGCAGATTGACGATAGGTCCAGAGACTAACTCAGGCCTCTGCCGCGCCCAGCTCCCCGGTCTGGATCAACCACTGGCTTGCGTATACGGCGTCGTTGGAGAGCAGTTCTCTGTGGATGCCACGCTCGACGATGGCTCCGTCGACCATCGCGATAATCTCGTCGGCGTTGCGAATGGTGGCGAGGCGGTGAGCGACCGCGATGGTGATCCTCTGTGAGTCCCCGTTCGAGCCGCCGAAGAGCGACATCTGAATGCGTTTCTCGGTCTCGGCGTCGAGGGCCGCCGAGGCCTCGTCGAGTATCAGCAGGTCGGGGTCCTTGAGCAGGGCACGCGCCAGTGCTACTCTAGCGCGCTGGCCTCCCGACAGCATGACGCCCCGGTCCCCGACCATCGTGTCAATACCATTCGGAAGCTCCGAGACGAATTCCCATGCGCCTGCGGTCTCGAGAGCCTTCCGAATCTCATCGTCTGAGGCCTCGCGGGCATAGGAGACGTTGGACTTCACATCACCGAAGAACATGAACGGGTCCTGGGAAACGAAGCCGATTCTGTCGCGGACTGACGCGATGGCGTAGTCGTTGATGTCTATGCCGTTGATCTTCACCGTGCCATGCTGGGGCTCGTAGAACCTCTCGACCAGCTTGAGGATGGTGCTCTTGCCTGCCCCGGTGTGCCCCATCACCCCGAGGAACTCCCCCGAGGAGGCGGAGAACGAGATGCCGTTGAGCACGTTGGCCTCCGATGTGGGATAGGAGAAGGTGACGTCGTCGAACGAGATCGAGCGGATTGGGCTATCGAGCGGGATAGCGTCGGGCTTGTCAAAAATCGACGGTTCGAGGTCCATCAGTGCGAACACACGCTTGGAGGCTGCCTCACCTCTCTGAATCTGGCCAATTAACATCCCCATGACAAACATTGGCATGGTTAATCTTGTCGAGATCAAAAGGTACGTGACAAATTGGCCAGGAGTGATCTCGCCGGACGCCATGAGCCAGCCACCTGCCGAGACCAGTAGGCCGAAAGACAGGCCGGCCACAACGTAGATCCCCGGGATGAATCGGTTGCGCAGGTTGGCGGCGAGAATCGCCTGGTCGCGGTAGTCGCCGCTCTCCCTCTCGACGCGAGCGCGCTCGAAGTCGCTTGCGTTGTAGGCTTGTACTGTGACGATTCCAGCAAGCACGTTCTCGAGGATGCCGACTATCCCGCCTGTGCTCTCACGCTGCTTGCGATAGCGGGGCTGGATCCTTGTCGAAAACCAGATCACCATGGGGATGACCAGGATCAGGGGGATGCCTAGGATCAGCGACAGCGTCGGTGACATCCAGAACATTATCGCGAACGAGGCGGAGAAGGTGATTATTATCCGGATTATCGATGTGGAAGAATCCGAAACTACGTCCTCCAACTGCGCGACATCAGCAGAGAGGACTGACATCAGATTGCCTGTCTGACGGGTCTCGAAGTAGGACGCCTCCATCGCCATCAGGCTGGTGGTGGCGTCCATTCTGATATCGTGTTGAACCATGTACGCAGTACTCTGCCACATGTACTCGCTGATGCCCTGGAAGACAGCGAGGAAGGTGAACGAGACCAGAATGAGAAGACCGAAGCCGAATTCGACGGACCCTATGGGGCCGACTTCCGGGAGGTGACTCGAACTGACCAAGGACTGTATGGTGGAACTGGTGAACGTTCCGCTCTGGTACCAGTCTGCCGCCATCCCGATCACGATAAATGGTATCAGGTCGAACGCGCGGGCTGCCGCATTGGCGGCGACTCCACCGGCTGCACGCTTCCAATATCTCTTGAGGTAGGGGACGATGCGCCATATCTTGCGGCCGACGATCTGCTTCTCGTCAAGGAGGTCGGATTCGTCCTTGCTGATTGCTATGCCCGGAGCGGCGGCATCGTCGTCTTGTGACACGTCCCTCCGTTAGGAGGGACGCGTTTGAATGCTTCACTCGTCGATTTCGACCACCAAATCGGTTTAATGGATGGCTCGGCTCGGCAAGTCAACGCGCTCTTGATCTAGTCTGGTTATGATTACGGGTTTCCAACCCGTCCACGGGGATTCGAATTCCCCAGAGCGCACCATCAACCACCACTACGCTCAGTTCATCAACCAGCCCTCAGTGGCTCGTTCATGCTACTCCGTCAGAAACTGGGTGTTGTCTTGATGTTCCTGTTCCTGCCGATTAACGGCCCCCTCTGGAGGATGGGGCTTGAAGAGCTGGGTTACGAGGTCACCCTGGGTGATTTCCAGGGCTTCGTCGTGACCGTCATCCTGTTCGTGACGGGTGCCGTTATGACTTTCATGCCCGAGCTCCGGTGGCCTAGCGACTAGAGTACAAATCAGCAGGCCACTCACTGTGGATGCTCATCATCAGGTCACTGACCTCGTCGTCGCTCCAGTCAGCCGAGAGGAGTGCAGAGCACAGTTGCTGGGTGCGCTTGGGCACGGTCTTGGGGCCCAGCACAGCGCCCGGTCGTCGGGGGTCGTCTAGGAAGTCCGTCTCCATGCCCCATGGGGATGCCGCCGAACGAGCCGTCTCGGCCAGCCTCTCGACGCTCCGCTTGCCCACGCTCACGGTGGCCGCGAGTCCGTGGGTGAAGTCGGCGCTGACATCAGCCGGTGCGTAGTGCCGAACCGCCCGGTCCCTCGGCAGACCGGCCTTGTCGCACAGCCCGGCGAGTTCCCTGCAGGTCGCCTCGCCGTTGTCCTCGACATGCAGCTGGATCGTAGCCCCTGCTCCTGCGGCAAGCGACATGACCTCGAGGAGGAGGTCATTGGCGGCCGCCCAAGTCTGCTCATCGACAGGGTAGTGGGGCCTGCCGACCTCTCCGAGGCAGACTGCTTCGCCGGCCTCGATATGCTCGAGAGCGAGGCCCACGGCCTCGAGGTGGAGTTCTGTCGACCTCTCGAGGCCCAGGGTCTCTATCTGATGAGCCCACGCCACCGGATGCGGTCCAAGCACGACTCCGACGTCGATTCCGAACTCATCCCTGACCTCGTCGGCCATGCTCAGCGTGTCCGTATAGGCAGCTCGGTAGCCGTCGAGGTCTGAGGGCAGAGCAGCGGAGAACCCCGGCTTGTGTACCAGCATGATTCCAGTACCGCCCGAACGAGTGAACTCGGAGATTGCGTCGAGGAACCTGTTGGAGCGGTCGAGGTGTAGGTGCTGGTCTAGTATGGCGCCGGTCCAGAGTCCGTCGACCAACATGCTCTCACGCTAGGACTCCTTCTTCCTCCAGCAGGCCGGCCCAGTGTCGGACAGCCATCTCGGCGACCTTCTTGGAGGCCTGCCCGAGGATCACTCCATGGCCGTTATTGAACATCAGGAGCTCTGTGCTGTGCAGTCTAGCGGTGATCCTGAGCGCTCCGAGTCGGTGGTCCATCTCGATGTCCGCGAATCTCTCCGCGGCGAGATCGAGCATAACTGCTCGCCCGATAGAGAATCGGATGAGCATGTCGCCTGACTCCATCTGCAGGTTCTCATCCGACTGGCCGAGGGTGAGAAGCAGCTCCTGGATTGCGAGTCTTGCGACTTCCTCGCGCGCTATACCGTGAACGAGCACCGAGCCGTTCGGCTCGATGACGAAGGTTGCGCGCGGCCGCTCGTGGCTCACCACGACGTAGGGGTCACTGACAGAGCCTCCGGCGAGTGAGACTGCTTCCTGATGGTTGATTGGGGCTGATGGGGTGAAGCGGTAAGTCTGGGTCTCGACGTCGATGACAATTCTTCCCTCCTCCATGTTCAGCCCTCCTTTTGCACCGGCTCCGCGTCCGGCCAGGCACCGACTGCAGCCTCCAAGGAGGGCAGAGACGCCTGATGGACCGGAACCAGCAGGGTGGAATCCCTTGCTCCAGCATCTTCAACCCTCCTGTTCTCGCTCAGATCTGCGAGTGCCCCCCTCAAACGGGCCGCAAAACGGTGGTTTCGCTCTGCGAGCATCTCCGGCGGGAGGAATCCCTGCTCCTCTACCCACCAAGTGGCGCACGAGGCCGCGGCGGCACCCAAGTCCGTGTCGACCCCCTTGGCCATCTCGACCTTGGGGATCGCCTCGGAGCGGGTCCTCCTCCAGCGTCTTGAGGTTGTTAGCGTGGACAGCAGGGAGGTGACTCGAGAATGCTCGTCAGCGCTCCTCTCGAGCCAGTTCAACCACGATTCGTCGTCCATTTCAGGCTCGATAGGGTAGATTGGCATGCCACCTCTGGCGTTGTCCGCGTGCAGCAGCAGCCGGAACTGCTCGGGATCCGGGATCTTGGGGCCATCTACCTCGTACTCCTGCAGGTCCTTCATCAGCCGGCCTAGGACGGTTCCCGATGCTATCGCGGCCTCGATGTGGACCCCCGGGCTCTCTCTGTCCTGCTCCTCGTCCTGCCTCCAACCGCCTAGGTCACTCTCGCTGAACAGGAGAGCCAGTCCGTCCCAGGAATCCCTGTATCTCAGTGAGCTCGGCATCCGCACGCATGGAAGATGCGGCCACAGCACGATGCGTCCGCCGTCAGGGTCCTCCAGAATCGCTGGATTCCACTGCAGTCGGGGCACTTCCACGGCTCTGCGAGCGGCCGCCCTCGGTTGAAGACAACGGTCGAAGAACCGATTCGAGGAAGATTGCAGAAATGTTAGATTGAAGGGGGATGGGCTCTCGAGGGCGGCTGAGAGACATGGGTGAGCCTTACTCCCTCGAGCCAGTTGTGCTGCTCAATGAGGTGTTTCCTGGCCATACAAATTCAATGGACACTCTCTATGGTGGCCATCTGATGTCGATTATGGACACCGCGGCTGGGATGGTCTCAAGCAAATTCGCTCACAGTGAATTCGTCACCGTCTCAGTAGACGCTCTGAAGTTCCGCATGCCGGCCTACCAGGGCGATATCATCCGCACAACAGCCAGGGTCGTCTGGACCTCGCCGCACACCGCTGGGGTCCATGTGGTATCTTGTAGGCTGTCGCGCTCTGAATGGGAGGGAGAGGAGATCTGCTCGGGCTTCTTCTTCATGGTGGCCGTCGACTCCGACATGCGTCCGGCCGAAATTCCTCAGTTCACTCCCGGGACTGAAGAGGAAAAGGGACTGTGGAACAGGGCTCAGGCCGCCCGCGACGCCATGGGATGACGGCACAGTGTTCTGATAATTCGATTCGGAGGGCTCGGACGGCGCTCGGCTCGTGTGCGCGTAAGGGGCGCGCGCGAGGACTCAGCACCCCGAGCAGTTATAGCCAATCAGAGTCGCTCAAACTGCCGGATGTACTCAGTCGGGCGAGAGCCCGACCAGGATGAAGATAAGTCGGAGCTCTTCGGAAATCTGAGTCTGGTCGGGTCTGGAGGCAGGTTTGTCGCGGTCCTCACCAAGCGTCAGCTGACGCTGGAGAGATTCGATGGGCATGGGATTCGTCTTTCTCTAGGGTCGATCTCAAGAATGCGCCACATGAAGGTCCCAATGCTGCCTGATGGGGCCATTCCCCTGGGTCTCGTTGCGATTTACCTCGGAGTGAGTGTCATGCTCCCTCCATACGCCATGGTGGCAACAGCTGCGGGAGCGTTGACTCTCCTCGGATACCTGGTCTCCCGGACCTCGGTACTCGCCATCGAGACCGAGGCTGGTGACAGGCACATCGTCTCCGGTAGTGAGGGAGTTCTGCTCAGACTGTGCCTGATGGTCGACAGAGTCAGGCACGGCAACTCGATAGAGGAGGCTAGGATGGGGCTGGAACACATCGATGCAGAGTTGCCGTCATACCCTGCCTTCAGGGACGCGGGCGGTGCGCTGCCGGAGCCAAAGGGGCTTCTAGCCGCACCGGGGGATGACCTGGTGGTGAGCGAACTCGAGGAGGAGTTGATGTCCTTCGACTTCGATACCCCCGCACCTCCAATTACTCCAGAGGTGCCAGCAACCACCGCGGAGCCACTGCTCTCCTGGGAGGCGGAGGAACCGGCCGCACCCGCACCGCCGTACTCACCACCTATCCATCAGCCACAGCCCCCACAGGAACCGGTTCGCTCAGCCTACGAGAGAGCCTGGAATCGCGAGGAGACCCCCTCTTGGTACACCGAGAAGCCTGCCGCAGGCAGCAGGATAGATTCAGCCGGAGAGGATGCTGCCGGAGCCATGGACCTGTTCGGCGAAGGTGGCATCTTTGATGCTGAGCCGCCCTCCAACTACTCTCCACCGACCACCTCGACACCCTACAGCGCCCCGACTCCCGATCCACCGACCTATACGGCACCCAGCACCTACATCCAAACCACTGGCCCTCCGCCGATGGAGAGAAGGCCGACCAGTTCTGAGATGATCAGGAGGGCTCATGACAGATTTGGCCCCCCAACAGGACCTTACTCCGGGCCCAGCCTGCCTGCTCCGACCGAAGCAGCTGTCCGCGACGAATGCAGGGCCGGTATAGTGAGGCAGGCACGAGCCAAGCAGGCCCTTCTGAGCCAAGGAGGAGGATATCAACCACCCACCCTCGACGCCGCCAGCCTCGAGGAGTTCCCCGGAATATCGAAGCTGGCTAACTCCATGAGCACCGGACGAATCAGGTCCAACAAGAGGGCAATACAGAAGTCGGCCCCTAGCTGGATTGAAGTCCTGCTGCGCCCCACTGCCCGACCTGTTAGGGGCAGAAGTCATTCCTATGCCTCCGAATACGGTGACGGTGACGGGGAGGTAGCGCGCTCTGATGCTCATTTCCAGAGTTCCCAACACATCCGACTACGGAGTGACCAGGAACACCAAGCAGACGTAGCGGCACACGGTAGAGGGATTCAGGAGGCGCAAAGCCACTCAGCCAGGGACGTCTTGAGCGAAGTCGTCAACAGGGTGTCGACCGGTGAGGAGAGGAGCCCGACAGACTTGCGCCACTCAGCGAGCGGGCTGAGATTCTCGCAGTTGAGAAGGACCTCGTCGAAGGGAGATCCTCATCCGCTACCAGGAATCCGCAGATTGGAGTAGTCTCACAGCCCGACCATTCGTCTGTACTTGTCGGCGCGGGCGTGGTACTTCCCACGCTCGAGCGCGTAAAGTCCCGATGCGCCCAGTCCCTCGATTGTGAACGAGGCTGTCACAGTAGCGTGCAACAATGCGTTGCGCATGGTGTCGAGCTGATTCAAGGCGCCCTTGCGTCCGGCTATGTTGGCCAGCAGTGCACCGGCGAAGGAATCGCCGCATCCCGTGGGGTCAACCAAGTCATCTGTAGGGTAGGCCGGGAGGGTGATGGTGCCGCACGGGAGGTAGGCTACTGACCCGCTACTGCCTCGCTTGACGATTAGACTGCGGGGGCCCGGTCCGGCGGCCTCACCGCCGTACAGGGCGACGCCGGAGCGAACCATATCCACGGCGCGAGAGAGGATACCGTCGCCTGCTATCGAGCAGACCTCCTCCTCGTTCAGTATCGCGACGTCAACTTTGCGTAGGGCCTCAGACAGGGTCTCGAACTCGGTCTCGATCCACAGCATGAAGGAATCCAGTGCGGTCACGGCCGCGCCGGGGCACTGGTCAAGCACGGAGACTTGGGTGCGAGGATGCGTGTTGGCGCAGAACAGGACGTCGGGGTCATTCCAGATAACGGGAATCTCGGGGCTGAAGTCCTTGAGCACGTTGACATCGGTCGAAATCGTATGGACCTCTTCCATCGAGCCCTCGTATCGACCGGACCACCGGAAGGTCTGGCCGTCCCTGCGAACGACTCCCGCTAAGTTGAGGCCGGCTTCCTCGAGAATGCTCTGGGCCTCGCTCGAGAAGTCGGTTCCGACCGCGCTGACCAGACCCACCCTAGGTGGCCTCCTAGGTTGCAGTGGCATGTGGAATACAGATGATAGCCCAGCGTGAGTGGCAGCCCCGCCGAGCAGGTCTGAGCCGCTGGCCTCGGGGGTCTCGATATCATCGAATCCAATGCTGCCTACAATCACCATCTCCACGGCCTCACCTCCCGTCCAGCAGTCCTTGGTGCCCGTCGAGATATCCGACGTTCACTTCTCTATTGCGGAAGTCGGTCTCGTTCAGGATAGCCCGATGCAGGGGTATCAGGGTGTCCACTCCGATAATCAGGGTCTCGCCCAACGCTGCGTCCATCTTGGCGATGGCCTCCTCCCGTGTGGGCGCCCACACAATCAACTTGGCCAGCAGTGAGTCGAAAGAGGGTGGCATGTCGTATCCCGTGTGCGCGTGCGTGTCCACGCGCACGCCCGGGCCGCCGGGCCAGTGGCACTCCCATATGCGGCCTGGAGATGGCTCAAGTGTGAACGGGTTCTCGGCGTTGATCCTCACCTGGATGGCGTGCCCGCTGAGCTTGACGTCATCCTGAGAGAGGGGTAGCGATTCCCCAGCAGCCACGCGTATCCCAAGAGAGATTAGGTCGACACCGGCTATCATCTCAGTCACTGTGTGTTCAACCTGAACCCTCGGATTGACCTCAAGGAAGTAGAACTCGCCTTCGGAGTCGCGGAGGAACTCAAATGTCGCCAGTCCTTCGTAGCCTACAGCCTCAGCTCCAGCTACCACCTTTGCTCCCAACTCTTCGCGGACCTCTTCAGACAGCCATGGACCCTCTTCGATGATCTTCTGGTGCCGGCGTTGGATGGAGCAGAATCTCTCGCCGAAATGTACCGCCTTCGAGCCGTCGCCGAGAACTTGGAATTCGATGTGCTGGGCGCCTTCGATGAACTTCTCGACGAAGACCCGGTCGTCACCGAAGGCCGAGAGCGCTCGGCCCTGGCAGAGTCTCAGTGCGGCTTCGAACTCATCCGGGGAATTCACCACCTGAATCCCGATGCCACCGCCACCGGCCGCGGCCTTGATCATCACCGGGTAGCCGATGACAGCAGCTGTGCTGATGGCCTCGTCCCGATCGGACACCGGCTTGCCAGAACCCTCAGCGACTGGCAAGCCGGCCTTGACCATGGCTTCTCGGGCGGCCAGTTTGTCACCCAGCAACCTCAGCACCTCGGGCCTCGGCCCGATGAACTTGATGCCCTCCTCGGTCAGCCTCTCAGCGAAGGTAGGGTTCTCAGCGAGGAACCCGTAGCCCGGGTGGACAGCATCGGCTCCAACTTCCTTGGCCGCTTCTACTATCGCCTCGATGTCCAGATAGGAGGCCAAAGGGTCGTCACGGGCGATGAAGACGCCCTCGTCGGCCAGACGCACGGGGAGCGTGAGTCGGTCGTCGCGGCCGTGAGTGACGACCGCTTCGACTCCAAGAGCGCGTAAAGAGCGCAGTATCCGCAGCGCGATTTCGCCGCGGTTCGCGATGAGTACCCGCCGGAACATGGTGAAACCCCTACGTGCGCGCCGTATGAGTCATGCGGATTCAAGCAGGGCTCAGTAGACGTCCCTGAGATATCGCTTCTCGGACTTCATCAAGCCCGTCTCAACGTACTCCTTGGCTTCGTCGTCGGACATGCCGCCGTATTCGGCGCAGATCTCTATGAAGGTGGAATGCACGTCCTTGGCCATGTAGTTCTTATCGCCGCAGACGTAGAAGTAGCCACCACCGTCCATCCATCTCCAGATCTCCTCGCCGTGCTGCTTCATGAGGTGCTGGACGTACACCTTCTCCGGGCCTGCACGAGACCAAGCGAGGTCGTGCCGGTCGAGAACTCCATTCTCTTTCCAAGCCTCCATCTCCTCCCGGTATAGGTACTCGCCCTCCTCGGTCCAATCGCCGAAGAACAGCCAGTTGCGCCCAGTGGCGCCGTCGATTTCGCGCTGCTGCAGGAAAGCCCTGAAAGGCGCGACACCGGTTCCTGGGCCGACCATGATTGCGTCGGTGGAGCCGTCATCGGGCAGAACGAATGAGCGGGTCGGCGACATGAACACGCCGATCTCGGTATCGCTGACCTCACAGCGTTCGGCTAGGAAGCCGGTGCACAGGCCGGTCCGGTCACGCCCGTGGTGGTTGTATCGAACGATGGCGACGGTCAGGTGTACGGTACCCGGTTCGTGGTCGGGGCTGCTTGCTATCGAGTAGAGTCGCGGCTTCAGCCGGTCCATCCCATCGATGAGTTGCTGGGGGGTGAATCCTATGTGGCCGAAGTCGGAGAGAGCGTCGATGTAGTCGCGCGACCAGATGTAGTCCTCCATCGCCTTGGAATCTGCAGTGAGTTCGTTCCAGAGAGTTTCGGCGGGGTCGCTGGCGGAGCCTATCTCGGAGTATCCCTCGGGGATGTCCTCATCCACTCCACTACCTTCCCAATCCATCAGGAGAGAGCCGTCGTCTGAGGATACGCGCTGTCGCTTTACGATGCGAATCTCGATAGTGCCTGCATCGGAGGACAGCCGAGGGCCTAGTGCTCCGACCCACTTCTTCGACGTGCGGTGAATTTCATAGCGGTCTGTGAGTGCCTCGCGCAGGTTGCACGCCCCCAAGTGAGTTTCGACCTCCTCGTCTCCCGAGAAGTTGCACATGGAGAGGACCTCGTCGACCAGTTCTGGCGGGCATCTTGGAATCACACCGATGGCATCGCCCGCCTTGTACTGCAATTCGGAGTCGCCCAAGTCAATGACGACGTGGTGGGTCTGCTTGCGTGATCCCTCTCCATTGAGAACGTAGTTCTCATTGAGTTTGGACGAGTATGGATTCTTCGCGCTCCAGTCTGGCATGTCGAGGCCCCGAAATCTTCAGGCCTCGCGAAACACGGCCTGTTTATGAAGAAATGCTGAACGGAGACAGTCGCGGTTCTGACGGGGCAGGCGATGAGGTCAAGTCATGAGCCTCCATCGGGGTTCGTGGCGCGCATTGACTTCCTCGGCACCGGCAACGCGTTCTCCCCTCCGGGGCGCATGCACGCCCTGATACTGCTGGATGGCCACGTGTTGGTGGACACGCCTCCCACAGTCTTGTTCCAACTCCAGCGCGCCGGAGCCTCACCGGCCGACATCGAACATCTGCTGTTCACCCACTGGCACGCGGATCACACATTCGGTTTCCCCTTCCTCCTGCTTGAGCGGCAACATGTCTCCGATCCGGATTCCACTCGCGCACTCAGCGTGCATCTGAGACCCGGCGGCAGAGACATCCTGGGCCTGCTGTGCAGAATGGGTTTCCCAGGCAGTTTGGACGCCGCCCTCGAAGGGAGGGTGAACTGGTCGGAATCTGAATCTGGAGAGTTGGTAGGAACCGAGTGGAGCTTTGAGAGGTTCCCGGTCTGCCACACTCCCGAGACAGACCCACATGGATACGAGTTGGTCCACTCGAGTGGTTTTCGCCTTCTCCACTGCGGGGACTCGGGGCCGTGCGATGAGATTGAGCAACGGGCGGCAAACGCCGATGCCGTCTTGCTCGAGATGGGCATTCCGGACTTCGTCAATAGTCCGCACCACCACACCCCTTCGGACGTCATCTCCTTTGCACAGAGATACCCGGATGTCTTGGTGCTGGTAACTCACAACTTCGCCAGCGGTGCGGGCATCGAGGAAGGTTTTCCGATGCCCGAGCTTCCGGACTTCGTACACCAGCTGGAAGACGGGGATGCCTTGATTATCGGCAAGGATGGTTCGATTTCCCTTGATAGTTATTCTTGAGGAAATATATCTTGGTTTATATTGCCATTTCGAAATCCTTCGAATTGGATGTCATCGGGGCGACCCCGGAGGTCCCACTGAACTTCACGACGAGATCTATTTGGGAGTGAATGATTTCGAATCTTGATGAAGTATCATCAGGTCTAGAGATGTATTTTCCACACCGCATATCTGAACAATAAATCGATGTACTGAGGATAAGTCAAGAAGTCCGATTGTGGTGCTGTCCGAACATCTCTTCCAGGGCTCTTCGAGAAAGGAAAAACAAGTCGCTGCCGAAATTAATCGGACAGTCTTATTACCTCTGACGGCCTCGCTGGGAATCCGCGTTAGCCGGCACCTACTCTTATAGAGTAAGATGGGGGGCTGGAGACCGCTTGACCCGTGGTGAAAGAAAATGGACGGAAACATTTTCGAAAAAATCCTAGGGCAAGACAGTCTCTTCATCGACAGGAAGGCTTTCGACCACGCATTCGAGCCTTCCAGCCTCCCCCACCGCGATCACGAGGTCGAGGCCCTGGTTAGAAATCTGGTCGATGCGCTCAACGGCCACATACCCTCGAACATGCTACTCTACGGTGTCCCCGGATCTGGCAAGACCGTGGTCACGAGATTCGTCCTAGGGCAGCTCCTCGACAAGGGAGTCGAGATGGGTCAGCCAGTCCAGACCTACGAGATCAACTGCCGCAATGTCGACACCAAGTATCGCGTGGTCCAGACCATCGCGAGCCAACTAGCCAGGCGGGGGGATACCCCCATCCCGTTCACAGGCTGGCCCACCGACAGAGTCCTCGAGACGCTGATATACAGGATGGACAGAGCTACTGGAGTGCACATCATCGTGCTCGATGAGATCGACAACCTCGTCTCTAGGGCTGGCGACGATCTACTCTACAACCTCACCAGCCTCAATACCGTTCTGAGAAATGCCCGATGCTGCATCATAGGCATCAGCAACGATCTCCACTTCACTCAACAGTTGGACCCCAGAGTCAGTTCGAGACTGAGTCAGGAGGATCTCGTCTTCCATCCATACGGGGCGCTCGAGATACAGGATATCCTGAACGAGCGGGTCGAGACCGGTCTGCGCGAAGACGTGTTGGAAGGAGGTGTGCTTGAGCTATGCGCGGCCTTGGCGGCCCAGGAACACGGTGATGCCCGCAGGGCGCTCGACCTTCTGCGCATCTCTGTTCAGAAAGCGGAGCAGAGGGCTCAGGCGAGGGTCGACCCCAAGCATGTGAGATTGGCTCAGAGTCAACTGGAGTATGATCAGGTCACTCCTGTTCTGAAGTCATTACCACTGCATCAGAAAGTGGTCCTGTTCGCGATTATCATGAACGAGGAGAACGGACTGAGGAACATCTCGACAGGTGAGGTTTACCGAACCTACGCGGACGCGTGCATGAAGATCGGCGTCGAGCCACTCACTCCTAGGAGAATCTCAAGCCTGCTGAACGAGCTCGACACACTCGGCTTGATCATGGCCAGGAACGTGAGTAAGGGCAGGGGCGGCAGGAGCAAGCAGGTCAACTCGGCCATCCCGAAGGCGATAGACGCCATTGGCACGATGAGTGGGAGTGAGCCGCTGATCGGCGAGGCGGCTCTCGGCAGATACACACTGCAGGGTCAACTCTGAGAGCCTTGTCTGCCCTCAGACAATCGTTATACCGAAGGGGAAGGTCGCCGGGCCGATGTCCATGGTAGACTCAGAGTGGGGCAGTGCCCTGACTAGACCCAGCAGCACCGCGTCGAGCGCTGCAATAATGCTGGGCGTCTGGGTCATCACCCTGACCGTGATCAATCTGGTTTCGGGAGCCTATTCCCCTGGATTCAAGGTGCTGTGGATCGGCTTCATCAGCGGTGAGCACGGCACATCGAACATCGCGCATGATGGGGTGTCAGTAGTGCTCGACGACGTCGTCTTCGGCCTGCTCGGGATAGTGCTGCTCGCCTTGGGCAGCATGGGCATGAGCAAGGCCGTTGAGGGTGGCATCGCAGCCTGGGCTGGAGGCATCCCGCAGGGCCCAGTCATCTCCAGCCTGTTTTCCTCCGAAGGTGGCACCAGCAGGACTCTGGCTAGCTGGCTCATCCTACTGGGCCTGACGTTCTACTTGTACTGGAACATGTTTGTGCAGATCGCGTGGGTGGACCCGGGCGTCTACGCCGTGATGGTCGTGTTCGTCAGCTTCGGTTTCGGCATCCACACCATGGCTGATGCCGAGTCCTGACTTAGCTGGCCGGTCTGAAACCACTCAGCAGCCTGCGGCAGCGCTGCTTGGCTTCTTCGCTGCACCATCTGACGACGACGCCCTTGCCGGGCTGTCCGTAGAGCACTACCGAATCCAGCGGAGCGAGGGGGTGCAGCAGCAGGGGAGCTAAGTCCTCCTCACCATCTACTTCGATGAGATGGGTCGTTCGGTCTTCGATCCAAGAAGATACGGCGTGCTCGCAGGCTTCCAGTAGAGAGGGTGTGAGAGAACCGGCGGGGCTCTCGCATTGCAAGGTGCCATCATAGACCGAAGGGTCAATTCCATCGGCGCCCTCCCAAGGCTCTCTTCTTGTGCATCCGTCAATCAAGGCGATGTCAGCAGGTCGGTCGAGGTCCTGCAGAGCGCGGACAGTCACATCACCCACAGCGATCGTCGGTCCCCATTCCCCTTCGATATTGGCTATCACTTTGGACATGGCTATCGAAGGGTCGTCCTCGGGACCCGGTACCAATTGACCGAAGGGATCCTTGAGTTCGGCTTCGACCTCGGGGGTCAGAATGATCCTGCCCTGTCTGACCGAGTCCGGAATCCAAGGCAGTCCCTCACGGTCAATCTCTCCATTCCTGACTCTAGTGCTAGAAATTGGATTACCGTCCCAGGCATCGACATGCTCGACAGTGATAATAGCGAGTTCGTCGAGTCCGTTGTTATCCCTAATCTGGTTGATTCGCTCGCACTCCAAACGAGTCTCTGCAGTGCAGACGATAGCGGAAGCGCTCTCATGAGTCGGGGCGGGACCGTGCTTGTCATCGAGGACGTGCATGCTGACTCTTTCTGCAAATTGCCCGAGCGCTTTCCTCATCTCACCAGTGCGGGTATCCCACGAGTTGATGCGGGGATCCTTCTTTGCAGCTCTAGAATCGGAGGTCAGCCAGACCTCTAGCAACCTGCACTCGGAGAGGGCCGTCTGAATCAGAGATAGGTGCCCGGTATGGAAGCGGTCGAATGTGCCGCCGATGAGACCGACGCTGTGCATTCGAATTCCCGCCTCGTTTATTGCTCCGGATTGAGATGTGTGCCCCGGGGCGTAACGGCGGCCTTCACAGCTTGGCTCAGGCGCCTGACCCACCCCGGGACGTCTGTCGAACTGTGGGGTAGTCCCTTGAGTCATTCCTTCCGGTCATCCGGGGACCTAACACAATCCGGCCACTTGTTTTGCTCCAGTGATCATACCGTTGTAGTCGGTCACACTGGTCTTCGACAAGTGGTGACCCGACCTTGGTACCGTGGTTCATCCTATTCCTCCAGCGGGGGGCTTCGTCGACACGGTGTTGCAGGTCGGGCATACATCGGCCACCGGAGGTGGTCAAGAACCCCTCGGTCTGTGAATTGAGGGCCTTCAGCCCGAAATTGATGTGGAGGAGACTATTCCCGCGTGATAGCCAGAACTTCGGAGTAGGAGTCTCTCAGCAATCTCCACATCGCCGTCCAATGCGGCGCTGGCCGAGAACTCGGGCCATTTTCCCACAGGCTGGGCCAGCCAGCCTGAAAGAGGATGAGTCCTGCCCGGAGACGGGGGCCTTCCCTCGTTTATGGCGTCGAGGGCTTCCATCAGATCGATAAGAGGGGCGGCGCTGTCGGGAAGGCCCTCACGCTCTCGTTTCCCACGGAGTCTGCGAATGAGCAGGGAGTGAATCTCGGAGTCGCATCCGGGGTGAGTGTAGGAACGCAGGCCCGGGGCCTGGCACTCCTCACCGATGGGTCGCAGTACCGCCGCGCACCAAGGCAGGGGGTTCGAGATGAGCCAGTCCGTGGATTCTTCTTCCCTCAATAGATTGATCAGGAACTCGGATGATATTGGAGCCCACCATCCAGTCGGCAAGACGTTTACCGTCCTCTCTAACTCCTCTAAGTCGAGTTCGTTATCACCCAGCATCCTGCCCACGAGTCTAGCCCATGTGTTCAGGTCGTGGTCGACGGGTAGTTCCTGCCCCTTGCTTCGTATTCCCTCGATAACCGGGCGGAAACTGACATCGTCGCCCCGGCCTGATGAGTAGAGCCACGCGACTCCCTCGAGAGCCTGTATTGAGTCATGAGGGGGATTGGCGAGCCATGCTTCAAGTGACCAATTCAGGAGATCGGAATGCATGTGCTCGGGCAGCCATGGGGCGTTTGAAAGGAGTTGAGCAGCGACCCACGCCGCCCCGCGAGACGCGTCCTTGGGGTCAGTGGCTGGCCTAGTTCTAAGTGCGGTCTCCTGATCTTCCCTGAGTTTCGCCGTCATCTTGATGGAAAACTCGGCGAGTACTGAATCTGGAGCCTCCTCAGCGATCTCGGAGAGCCTTTCCAGAGGCAGGTTGTCGAGATTCATCAGGACTAGCCATTGTGATTCCAGTCGGCCTCGAAGTCGCTGCCACCGAGGCCACCTAGTTTGTGGGGGTGAGGCTATCCAAGCGGCAATCGGGTATCTGGCCTCCATCTGATTGGCCCACTCCTCATCTCCTTTCGGATACTGTGAGACAGCCGAGTTGATTACCGACAGATAGCCTTCGTCCAACTCCTCGGGCTCATCCAGTTCGATTCCCAGCGACGCCCAGGGGGATGTCGCGTGTTCGTCCGGAGCGATGGACACGGGGGTCTGCATCGGGTCCATCAGACGAACAGGCATGACCCTGCCTCCTCTCGTTGAGAGGCGGAGCCACGGCAGGGGCCTCAATGGGTCGGCCTCCAACCTGTCGAAGGCTGCGAATATAGGGGCGTCCCTCTCTAAGAGTGCCAGTCGCAGATTGGAGTGTGAGACGATTGAGGACAATAGGTCGTCGGGCAGATCCTCACTGACTTCGAGGACCATCGGTGGGCGCTCATCATCACTGAGAGCCCATCGCACAAGTGCCTCGACCGACGAATCGCCCAAGCCACGCAAGTCGAGTATTCCGATGGCGTCCTCGTCCTCGGTGAACTCCGATTCACCCCAGTCTCGTCGGAAGCGTCGCCAGGTCGAATCGTCGGTTCGCACCCTGCGCGCCGTGCTGACTCGGTCGCGCAGGGCCTGCACCCGCTTGCGCCTCTCGGCATCGGACAGGCGCGGATGTGCTCGCTCGATCCAGAAGTCGAGTGCCGACAGCGGATAGGAGTCACCCTCGGCGTCGAGGCCGCCGAGGTCGGCGATGACCAGTGAGTTGGTCCTCGCGGTCCGCAGTAGCATCGAGCGAGGCAGCCTCTCCTCCATCACTGCGGCGATCGGGTTCTTGGGCCGAATGTTCGGAGAGAGCTCGTGGCAGGCACCCAGCACCCACTGACCTCTGTGGTAACTGCTCTCTGGCAATGGAGGCGCCGGTCTGGAAATCGGAGTTCCGAACCACTGTCCTGGAGCAATGGCGATGGGGCGCTCTGAGTCAAGCAAGCGAGCCCGGATGATTCCAAGTACTGTTCGCTCGCCGGAGTAGGCAGCAATGCTCCCAGGGTCTGAAGGTGGAGGAGGGGCTGGCTTCAACTCCATTGATGAGAGGTCGAACCACCTCGGATTTCTCTCCCTGAGCACCGCCCAACTCCAAGGCACCCCATCGCTTCCTGTGGACGTTGAGTCATCGATGATAGGCGTAGGAGGACGGTCCGGGATTAGCATCAAGGGGGAGTCTGTAGGCTCCATCACACCCAGCAGGAGGTTGGGTCCGTCACGAGCCAGTAGGCAGCACATGCTAGTGTCATCAGGTAAAGGTGAGGCCTCAGTGGCCCTGATCCACTCGTCACCTCTCACAGACTCCCATCCAGATTCGGTCAGGTGGATTCTCGCACCACGGCTTCCAGCGGGTAGATCGCTGGCGACCAGTCCATCGTTTCTCATCCGTCTGAGCTCGGCCGAGGCGTGTGGTACCCTTAGTCCGACGTCGCGTGCGAGGGCACTGACGGTGGTGCCCCCCTCCGTAAGGCGGTCCAGTAGCCGCCTGCGGTGCATGCTCCGGATTTTTCTCGGTGCGGTTTCGGAACCGTGCTTCCGGGGCTCAGGGGAATCATTTGGCACCACTGACCACCTCTGAATACAACTACCTAATGTCGATGTAATAAATTATTCTATTTGGTTACATTTAATTACATATTTCCTATGGAGAATGCATCAGTTTCATTTCTACACCGCCGGGAGAACTGAAAACAAGTCATATTCTCGCAACTATGTGTAACGAAGAAGAGGTATTTCGTGCAGAACCGTTATATTAGTGCCCGCCATCCTACGCTCATCGGACCGGCCGCCGAGTTCGATATTGTGTTGGAGTGGAGAGATATGGACACGGAGAAAGTCCGAGAAATTGTCCGAAATTACATCTCAGAGCGACCACGCAACACAGCTGAGATTGCGGCTTGGCTGAACCGCCACGATGACGGAACCGGAGGTTCTGACGTCGCGGCCATCCTGGAGTCCGACGGTTCGTTCGTTAGGATCGGCACGGTTCGCACAAGCGGCATGACCGGCAACTCACCCCCACTCTCGGAATGGGCTACCGAGAAGTGGATTCAGCACCATGAACGTGGGAAGCCCGACAAGAAGTGAAGGAGAGGTTTACAATGAGGACAACAAGACTACGACAGAAGATTAAGAAATTCCTAGATGTTAGGGGCGAGGCGAACACCACAGAGATACTTGAACACGTTAACTCGACAATGCGTCACGGGACCACTCCCCAGCAGTTAGGGAATGTCCTCTCCAAGGACAAGGACATCATGAAGGTCGCAACCACCAAGCGCGGTGGCGCTCTCTCCGGCCGCTATGAGATATGCGTCTGGCAACTGAGGCCCGGTGCCTTGGACGAGAACTGATCAGTCCTCGAGTTCCAATCTCCAGTCCCCGCTTCGAGCGAGGCTGTTCATCCTAGCCCTGTGCGCAAACATGTCCTGACTGGCCGACGAAGAGTCGTCACTCCGTTCGGCCCAGGTCTTCAGGGCGTGAGACTGGAGTGCCCTACCGTAGGAGTACGAGAGTTGCCACGGATGCTCGGCTTCTATCTGATTCATCAGGTTGAGATGAGCCGTGGCGTCCTCGTCCGACTGCCCTCCTGAGAGGAAGACCACTCCCGGCAGGTCGCGAGGGACGTGTTTGCTCAGGCAGTCGATTGTCATCATAGCCACCTCCTCACGGGAGATTTGGATTGGACAGTCATTGCCTGCTATGATCATGTTCGGCTTGAGCAGGGCACCGGGAATGTGCACTCCCTGTTCTTTGCAGGCTGCGAAGGTCGCATCGAGAATCTCGGCGGTCACGTCGTAGCAGCCCTGGGCGTCGTGTGAGCCCTCCATCAGCACCTCGGGCTCGATGATGGGTACGAGCCCCTGCTCCTGACAAATCGCGGCGTAGCGTGCGAGCGCGTGTGCATTGGTCGAGACGCAGGCAGCGCTCGGTATCCCATCTCCTATCTTGATTACAGCGCGCCACTTGGTGAAGCGCGCACCCATCTGAAAGTACTCGGAGCAGCGCTCACGCAAGCCGTCAAGGCCCTCTGTGATCTTCTCATCGGGGTGATGGGCGAGGTTCTTAGCCCCCGTGTCGACCTTGATTCCGGGGTGGACCCCCCTGGCCATCAAGGCGTCTGGGACGGGGGTCCCGTCGTCCATGCTCTGTCGCATTGTCTCGTCGAACAGTATCACACCGCCAACTGCCGACTCGTAGCCGGCGGTGGCGAACAGGTTCGCCCTGTACGACCTTCTAGTCTCAGAAGAAGGCTCGACTCCGACAGCAGCGAGTCTGTTAGACATCGTGCCGTTGCTCTCGTCCGCTGCTAGGATGCCCTTGCCGGGAGCCACCAGTTCACTGGCGGTCATCTCAAGCAGTTCTCTATCCATTGTGGTGCCTCGTTACCACGTGTGGGCTGATGGAGAAGAAGTCATCGCACTGAGGACACGTAGTAGTGCTCGCCGGAATTCACATCGATGATTTCTGAATGCACAGAAGCTCGGCCATCCTCAAGAATCTCAACTCCCTTGGTCCGTCCGGTGCACACACCCGAGCCGATGAACATCGAATCATCCGACGAGCAGAGCTCGTCGCGCGCCCATATCCTGTCGATGTCTCCGTCGATCATTTGCTCAGCGCGCTCCCTGTGACCCTCGTTCTTGAACACGAGTCTTCCCTCGAAGGGTGCGCCCAATCCCTTCAGTGCGGTAGCCGTGATGACTCCCTCGGGAGCGGCTCCGATTCCCATCAGCATGTCGATGTCGGAGTTGGGGTCGGCGGCGTTGAGGGCCGCAGCGATGTCGCCGTCGCCGATGAGCGCGATGTCGACATCGTGCTGGTTCAAATCGCGGATCAACTGCTCATGTCTCGGTCTTTCCATAACCACAACACGAAGTTGGGAAGGAGGCTTGCCGAGAGCTGCGCAGGCGGCTTCGATGTTGTAGGGGACGTCGGCCTCAAGGCTGACTTCGCCGGCGAGGGCGGCAGGTCCGGCAATCTTGTCCATGTAGCAGTCTGGGGCGTGCAGCAGACAGCCACGTGGGGCGGCTGCCAGCACAGCCATCGCGTTGGGCAGGCCGAGGGCGACGTGGTTGGTGCACTCGAGAGGGTCCACCGCTATGTCGATCCTCGGCGCGCCAGCCACTCCCTGCATCGAGCCCAGAGGCTCGCCTATCCACAGCATCGGAGCATCGTCGCGCTCGCCCTCGCCAATGGCGACTCGCCCGTCGAAGGGAACGGTGTCGAAAACGGCGCGCATAGCTTCGACTGCGGCGCCGTCAGCGGCCTTGCGTTCACCCATGCCCCTCCAAGCAGAGGCAGCCACCGCGGCTGCCTCGGTAGCCTGCAGAAAGTGCTCGGCGAGGTCGATGGTCGCCATGGCGAGCCGAGCGAGCCTCAGCATTCAATGATGCGGGTCGGCCTTGCTCTTACGCAGGACCCGCACGTCCTCGATCCTCGAGGTCGGATACTGTCCTTCGCTGTCCTTCTCGATTGGCTTGAGCATGTCCCACGCGCACAGCAGACCTGCACTGACGCCACACAGCGCCTCCATCTCGACGCCGGTGGTCCAATGGGTTCGCACCGAAACGGTGCAGCGCAGTCCGTTCTCCTCGACCTTCCAATCCACCGTGCAGCCCTCAATTGGTATTGGGTGGCAGTGAGGCAGAGTGCGCGGAGTCTCCTTGACGGCTTGAATGGCTGCTACTGTCGAAGCCTCACGGACATCTCCCTTGGGCGAGCGACCATTGGCGGCTACATCGATACCTTCGTCGGAAAGCAGCAGGAGCCCGGTGGCCACAGCCTCACGCGCGACGACTGGTTTCGAGCCGACGTCGACGATTCCGGTCCAAGACTCCTCCATACCAGCACCTACCCCCATTGGGAGTATTACGCCGAGGGCATCATCCCTATTCAGACCGGCGGCGGGTCTGCATCTAACTGAAATACGGAGGGCAGGATGGGATGGCATGGCCGAGGCTTTCCGAAAGAAGGCGACTCCGGGCAAGGTGCCTGAACTTGTATCGGGCTTGGCACACGACAGGCCTATCACAGATGGGGTCAAACTGCAGGTCATCGACGAGCTCTGCGTCGGCTGCTCTTACTGCCTGATGGCATGCAAGGACGATGCGCTGATCGTCGAGGGACTGTGCGAGGTCATCGATGAGAACTGCACCGACTGCCTGAGGTGTCTGCTCTGGTGCCCTACCGGGGCCCTCGTCTACTCCTGAGGTGCCCCGATGAGCGAGAAGCCCAAGGCGGTGGTCATCGGCGCTGGGGTCGGTGGGCTGGCTTCCGCAGCCAGCCTCGCGCAGACCCAGAAGTACGACGTCACGGTGTACGAGAGGATGTCCTTCGCCGGAGGCCGGTTCACTCAGCATGACCACGACGGCTTCCAGATTCCCACCGGTGCGGTGCACATGATACCGCATGGTCGCAAGGGCCCATTCGCCAAACTGATACTGGGTAAACGCAGCAATGGTGGGCTCGGACTGAGGCGGCATGGGGTGGAGTTCCTGCCGACAACGAGGTTTGCTTGTCAGATGAAGGACGGCGAACTGAGGCGAGCCAACTCGGTATATGGGATCCTTCCGTGGTTCTCCGCCAGAGATACCCTGAATCTCCCCCGACTCCTGCTAAAGCGCGCAAATCGACCTTGGGGGAACGAAACTGAGGATGGCAGGACATGGATGTCAAAGAGGTTCTCCGATGAGTTCGTAGACTTCTGTGATGCATTCGCAAACTTCGCTATCAGTCTGAGATTCGACCAGATGCCGGCCTCGACAGTCGTGAAGATGCTGCAGAACTCGTTCTGGAGCGACCGTCCACACATCCCAAAGGGAGGATGCAAGGGGGTGATAGATGGTTTGCGAGCCGACCTGAAGGAGAACGGCGCCCGGCTGAAGTTATCTAATGAGATTACCGAGATTCTGCCCGGCGAGGCCGAAGAATCGACCAAGGGCAACCGCTTCTGCATCGGCGTGAGGCGCCGTGGTCGAGAAGAGGGGGTCTGGGTAGGCGCCGATTCGATCATTCACAATGGCGGTCACCCGAATCTGCTCAAAGCGCTCTCGGACGACTTCGAGATCGCCACCGGAATCAGGGAACAGGTTCGCGACACGCAAGCAGTTGGTGGCATAGGATTCGTGTTCGCCCTCGACGACGACATACCGCATAGAGGCAGCGGTGTGACCATGCTGCCGAATCTCAACAGGGTCGGGGGTTATGTGATTCCGACCTTCTCAGAGCCGAGCCTGGCCCCTGAGGGCAAGCACATGATGATCACGCACCAGTACGTCCCTGACCCCAGTGTCAAATCCGAGATTGACAAGGGTCGCGAGGACCTCTACGAGTCCATCCCCTGGTTGGCTGACCACGGCGAGGAGCTGTGTGTGCACACCTATCACCGAAACTGGCCTTGCAACCGTGCCCCGCAGGGCGCTGAACTGCCCTCGGATGTCGGCGTGGAGGGTGTTCGTCTGGTCGGCGACGGCATCAAGGGTCACGGCTGGATGATGGTCGAGGGCATCGCTTCGAACGTGCCTGAGGCCGTGTCCAGTGTCAGCAGTTCCATGGACACGAGATAATCAGCCGAGTCCTGTCTTCCAGACTTCGCCGTCGGCTCTGATTTCCTTCTTCCAAAGCGGTGCTTGGCGTTTCAGTTCGTCAATGAGCCAGCTGCAGGCCTCGAAACCCTCAGCCCGGTGGGCTGATCCAATATGGATGCATACGATTGGCTCACCCGGCCCTACCGAGCCGGTGCGGTGAGCCAGCACCACAGAGACCACGTCGAACTGGCCGACGGTCTGCTCGGCGAGCTCGGAGAGAACCGTGGGCAGGCGTTCCTCCCAAGCATCGAACTCGAGTCTCTCAACAGCCACTCCGTCGTCCTGTGCACGGGTCAGCCCGACGAAGGAGACCACGCTGCCACAGCCATCCGAGTCGAGCAGTTCTCGCAGCCCTTCAGGATCGAGTCGCTCTGGCTCGATGAGCACGTGTATGCGGTGCATAGCGCGCCATCGGGGTCCTGCGCTTGAACGCGACGGACGCAACCCAACCGTTCAAGCAGGGGGTCTGAGGTGCCGGAACCGGAATGAGGACTGGACATGCCCCCCTTCGACCCACCAGACCGAGATGTTCAAGCAGCAAACCGAAGAAAAGCGGAAGCAGCAGAATTAGCGAAGCCGATACATGTCCTTGGCGCTGGCCTTTCGGGCCTCGCCGCTGCCACCTATCTGGCCAACGCCGGCCGCGAGGTTCACGTGCATGAGATTCGCGGTGACAGCGGTGCTCGTTTCGATGGCGATTTCCAAGGAATCGAAAACTGGACCAGTGGTAGTGACTTCTTCGATGAGATGCGCCAGTGGGGCTTCGACCCGGAGCAGTTCAAGTCCGACCCGTTCGATGTCATCGACCTAGCCCACCCTGACGATGAAATCACCCAACCACGGACCTCAGACGTGGCCTTCCGCGTCGTTGAGCGTGGCACTGCTGAGCACTGCATCGATCAGGGATTCAAGCGGATGGCGATGGAGGCTGGTGCCCATATCCACTACGATGTCCGCAAGGATCCCAAGGAATGTCACATCATCGCTGCGGGACCCAAGGACTCGAGCGCGGTGGCGTTCGGCGAGATTTTCCACACCGATCACCCCAACCACGTCACTTTCCAACTCAACGACAAACTCGCTCCCGGGGCCTATTCCTACCTCATCATCATCGATGGAGTGGGGCTGATCTGCACCTGCCTGTGGCGCCAGCAGAAGAATAGCTCGCGCTACCTCAACGAGACCATCGCTTGGTACGAGCAGCACTACGATCTCAACCGCAAGCCAATCAAGAGAGTTGGCGGCAAGGGTGACTTCTCGCTGCCTACCAAGTACGTCCACGAAGGACGCTACTACGTCGGCGAAGCCGGTGGTCTGCAGGACTTCATGTGGGGCTTCGGCATGCGATACGCGGTAACCAGCGGGGTACTCGCAGCCAAGGCTGTGCTCGGCGATTGCGACTACGAAAGCGAGGTGCGCGAGCGCCTCGTTCCACTAGTCAGAGCGAGTGCGATCAACCGCTTCCTGATGAACAGAGTCGGCAACCGAGGATTCAAGATGGTGGCGAACCACTGGATGCGCGACCAGAAGAAGAAGGGGGATGGACTGGCATTCATGCGATGGATGTACAAGCCAGGACTTGGGAGGAGGATGCTGTGGCCGATCGTCAGGCTCGGAATGCTGCGCCGTAAGCAACTCAAGGACGGAAGGACGGTGCACCGCCTCCCGTTCAGGAAGTCTCTCGGTCGCGATGTCTGGGAGCCGAGTGCCAGGGGTAACGAAATCGGTGCCCAGTGGGATGCCATCCGCAGAAGCGGGGGCAATACCTCATTCAGTGAAAGTGACGCCTGAAAGGCGTCCGCCGGCTCCGTTTGGTTGATATGGCGTCCCTGAGTGGCCAAAGCATGACCACTTGGCCGGAAATGGAACCGATGCCGAACAACCTGGTGAACTACGGAGTTACAGACAACGGAATAGCCGTCATAGAGTTGTGCTCCGATTCAGATGGCGAGCCCCTGACCGAGGGCAAGACCCCTGTCAACACCTACACTCATTCCATGATGCGCGACATCGACGAGGCGGTACTCAGGGCTCGCTTCGACGATGATGTGACCGTGATCATGATGACTGGCCATGGCGAGAAGTTCTTCTCAGCAGGTGCCAGCATCAGCATGCTCGACTCGGTCACTCCCGGCTTCAAGTACTTCTTCTGCCTGCATGCCAACGAGACTCTCAGCAGGCTGGAGCAGACTCCCAAGCTCGTCATCGCCGCGCTCAACGGCCACGCGGTCGGCGGCGGTCTGGAAATCGCTATGGCTGCCGACATCCGAATCGGCCGCAAGGACTCAGGTCAGGTCGGTCTGCCCGAAGTCTCCCTCGGTGTACTCCCCGGAACCGGTGGCACCGCACGCCTGTCTCGACTGGTCGGTAAGGCGAAGGCGATGGAGATTATGGTGACTGGACGCAAGTTCTCTTACGAGGAGGCCAAGGAGATGTCTCTCGTCCACGATGTCTGGGCCGGCAGCCTCGACGAGTTCCGTCAGGATATCATGGACTACGCCGGGCAGTTCACCCTGCCATACGCTGCCAGCAAGGCCATCGGGAACATCAAGCGAAGCGTCCAGAGCGGCATGGAGATCCCGCTCGAATATCATCTGGCCCTCGAGAGGGAGTTGCAGTCGGACCTGTTCCAGAGCGGCGATGCGAAGAAAGGGATCGCGGCCTACGTCAACAGGGAAGTTCCCGAATTCGAAGGAAACTAATTGAATCGCACTCTATAGAGTGCGAATCACTGATACAGCGTTTGATATACCTGTTCTCACTGCCGTAACTGCATGGCAGACGCAGAGATTGTAGAGGATTACACTCAGAACTTCGAGGTGTGGATTCAGGATTTCAGCGAGTGGCAGACTAGAATCGGCTTCGACCCCTCATGGCTGGGCGACTACCGCTTCGATATCAAATTCGATTGGGACACCGCGGGAAGCCAAATCGAGTTCGGAGACTTCGAAGGCAAGCCCAAGTGGGAGCGGAGGATGCAGATTCCTCAGCAGACGATTCGTGATGCGATCGTCAACATGGTCAGCATCCAGGGCGATACCGAGTTCGCCTCAGTCGAACAGCAGAATCACCTGCTCGATTCCGCCCCCACCGAGTACGATCGCAAATCGGCGCTGCGAATCATGTGCGAGGAGCAACGCCACGGCTGGCAGATGGCCTATCTGCTGTGCACCTTCTTCGGTGAGCAGGGCGTTCGCGAGGCTGCCAAACTGCTTGAGCGAAACGCACAGGACGGAACCAGGATTCTTGGCTCCTTCAACGAGCCGATCGACCATTGGCTGGACTTCTTCATGTTCACCCACTTCATCGACCGCGACGGCAAGTATCAGCTCAAGATGCTCAGTACATCCGCGTTCAAACCACTGGCAGCGAGCATGGGCCCGATGCTCAAGGAGGAGTCGTTCCACCTAGGAACAGGGGCCAACGGCCTGCGCCGGGTCGTAAAGCAGGGGGTGATACCTTGCGCCCTAATCCAGAAGTACGTCAACAAGTGGGTCAGTACGGGACTCGACCTGTTCGGTACCGATGATTCGGCCAGCGCCCAGTGGGCCTACGTCTACGGGGTCAAGGGTCGCTACGACGAGCGTGAGGCTCAGGAGGCTGCTGAAAGGGAGCATCTGAACGAGGCCAGCCGGGAGTTGTACTTCCAAGAGCTTCGCGACGAGATGCGTCGAATCAGCAGGGCGCGCAAGGAGGGGGAGCCCGAGCTCTACATCCCGTCGGACAAGTTCAGGCGTGGAATCGGCAAGTACGCCGGACAGAGGTACACCGTGCACGGCGAACCGTTCGATGGCGATGATGCCGCTTGGGACAAGTATCTCGATGAAGTCACGCCGTCGGATGAAGAAGAGGACCGCCTAGTGAACGAGTACATGCAACAGGAATGGATCCAGTACCGAGAGTGGAAGGGAGAATGAACCACTCGGGGGCCTCGCTATGCAGCACATAGCCCTCACCTCGTTCGACAAAGAGCGCTGCAGGCCGTTCTTCGACCGGCTGACCGAGTACTTCCAAGAGCATCACCATTCCGAGCAACAGGATGCTGAGGCTTACGAGGAGCTGCTCTACCGCATCCGCAGGCCCTATACGCCTCAGATGCTCGACATGATTGACGATTGGATGGGGCTCGAGAGGCGCGACTGGCGCGAGGAGACACAGAGAGAAGTCATGCTGTCTCTATATGCGATTCGCTACCCAGACACTCTGCTCATCGAGAGTCTTACCGACAAGGCTCGCTCGGACATCCGCAGACTGTCCGCCTACCTGCACTTCACCCACCACACCTACGCCATCTGGGACGAGGACTCACGCAGAGGACTGGTAAAACTCGGCATCGATATACCCCCTACCGAGGTCGCAGAACCCTTCGTCTACGGTGCCTACGTCACGGCAATCGAGTTGTTGAAGGACGTCGCCCCTTTCACCTGCTTCCTAGAGCATGATGTACCGCGCCAGCGGCTGTTCCAAGCGGCTCTAGCGGCTTACGGCCGGGAGTGATTGGATGGAGATCCAAGCCGTCGCCGTCATCGGCGCCGGCACGATGGGCGCAGGGATAGCACAAGTCTGCGCTCAGAGTGGTTGGGAGACCAGACTCTACGATGCCTTTCCTGATGGGCTGGCAAAAGGAATGGCGGCAATTGACGCGTTCTGGGACAGAGGCATCGAGCGCGGCAAGACCTCGCCAGAGCAGAAGTCCGGATGGTCTAGCAACCTCAACGCGGCCAGCGATATGGCCGAAGCCGTGGCTGGAGCAGACCTCGTCATCGAGGCAGTCCCGGAGAGCATGCCCCTCAAGCAGAGCATCTTCGCCGAGCTCGAGCAGCTTGCACCGAGTCACGCCGTATTAGCCACCAACACCTCCAGTCTGCCGATCTCGGACATCGCAGGCGCTACGAGTTGCCCGGAGCGTGTTATCGGGATGCACTTCTTCAATCCGGTCCCGCTCATGGAGCTGCTAGAGTTAGTGCGCCACGATGAGGTCTCGGAGGAGACCATCGCAGCCGCGCAATCCATCGGTTCGGCGATGGGGAAGACCACCATTCTGGTTCGCGACGTACCCGGCTTTGCCAGCAGTCGACTCGGTGTCGTGCTCGGCAACGAGGCGATGCGTATGCTCGCTGACGGAGTCGCCTCGGCCAGCGACATCGATACCGCGATGCGCTTGGGCTACAGGCACCCGATGGGCCCGCTGGAATTGGGCGACCTCGTAGGACTGGATGTCCGCAGGGACATCCTCAACAACCTCGCAGACTCGTTCGGCGACGAGACGTACCGACCCCATCCTATGCTCGACAGGCTTGTCGAGGCGGGCGACCTCGGAAAGAAGACTGGTAAGGGGGTCTACGACTGGACCAGCGGCGAGAAGGTCGAGCGATGAATGAGAGATGGGATGTCGTGGTAATCGGCTCGGGGGCCGGCGGCATGACTGCAGCCGTTGCTCTTTGTAACGCTGGAAAGAGGGTGCTCGTGCTCGAACAGCACTACCTGCCGGGTGGATGGACGCATTCGTTCTCCCTAGACGGACATCGCTTCAGTCCTGGTGTGCACTACCTAGGCGGCTTACATGAAGGAGGTGACATGCGAATGGTCCTGGAAGGTCTGGGAGTAGGGGGCGACATGGAGTTCTACGAACTGAATCCTGACGGCTATGACCACGTCATCGTCGGCGAGGAGCGCTTTGACATACCCAAGGGGATGTCTGTCTTCAGAGAGAGGTTGTGCGAGCGGTTTCCGCGGGAACGCAAGGGCATCGAGCGGTACTTCCGCTACATGCAGCAAATAGATGAGGAGATGAGCAGCAGCAGGAAGTTGCGCGGTCTATTTGCCCCTCTGAAGACGCTTCTCGTAGCTCCTCGACTGGCCCTGACGGGACTTCGTCCGATTTCAGGGAGAATCAGGAAGTACGTCAGTGACCCTTTGCTCATCACCATACTTGAGTCCCGCTCCGGTGACCACGGTATGAGTCCGGAGCGCGTTCCCGCTGCACAGCACATCGGCATCGAAGCGCATTACTGGGAGGGCGGCTGGTATCCCAAGGGGGGTGGAGCGGCCTTCCCGAAGGCGTTCATACGCAGGCTTAGGTCCAAAGGCGGAGAGATCAGGTTGCGCACCGAAGTCGAGAGCATACTGCTCGAAGAGGGGGCGGATGGTTGTCGGGCCACAGGGGTACGTCTGGCTGATGGCTCTGAGATCCATTCTGAAATGGTGCTCTCGAACGCAGATGCACACGCCACCTACCACAATCTGGTCGGGGTCGATCGTCTGTCAGGGAAACTGCGACGTCGCCTCGAGAGGACCGAATACTCGGTCTCCAGCCTGAGTCTGTTCATGGCCACCGACCTAGACTTGGAGGCTATGGGACTTGATTCAGGCAACTACTGGATATGCGAGAAGGCCGATATCGATGCCATCTACCGCTATGCAGAGAAGGAGAATCTAATGGATGCGGGTCCGATAAGGGGGGGTTTCCTGACCGTCACCACTCTCAAGGACCCATCTAAGATGAAGGACGGGGTGCATACGATGGAGGCCTTCACATTCGTCTCCTACGACGCATTCAAGCCATGGCTCGGGACCAAGACAGAGGAACGCTCGGAGGAGTACGAGGAGTTCAAGCGGGACCTGACCGAGAGGATGCTTGACATGATCGATCCACTGATACCGGGACTGCGCGACCATTTGCTGCTTTGCGAGTTGGGCACCCCGCTGACCAACGAATACTACGTGAGCTCGCATCGCGGCAACCTCTACGGAACCGCAAAGTCGGCGAGTCAGATCGGTCCGTTCGGTTTCCCGATAAAGACTGAGATCAACGGCCTGTACCACTGCGGCGCCTCGACGACGTCACACGGAGTGATGGGGGCGGTCTACAGTGGACTGCTGGCCTCCAAGAAGATGCTCGGGACGCCCATAAGAGAGATTCTTATCCATTCAGACGAGGGGAGTGTCCTTGTCCACTGAGACTCACTACGAAATGGGAGTGGGCCCGCCCAGATTTGAACTGGGGTCTAACGCCCCCGAAGCGCCAAGTATAGGCCAAGCTAACCCACGGGCCCTGCGTGCGTGCGAAACCAGAATCGCGGATTAGCGTTGCTCAAGACAGGTTGCCCGAAGTGGTGCGGACACCGGGAGTTGAACCCGGGTTAGCAGGTTGGGAACCTGCTGTCATAACCACTAGACCATGCCCGCTTGATTCGTCTCAGTCGGTCGTGTACCCGACGGTGGCGCTGCCACCTTCGATCGACATGATATACAGCGACTTGAGATTGACGCCTGAACTGGCCATCCCCCTAGTAAACGACGCCAAGGCCCCGGGTTCGTGATCCAACTTGGCCGACTTCAGTTCAGCTACGGTGTAACTCGCTCCCATTCTATCGAGGGCCCCGGAGGTGGCATCGGGGTTGTCAGTCAGGATGGCGGCCGATGCAGTGTCGCCTCCGACGGCTACCACAGCGAGTATGTTCACATCCGCAGCGGCTATGGCTTCACAGTGGTCGGCGAGCGCGCCTGGTTCGTCGTTCATCATGATTCTGTATTCCTTCATGAGACCTAGTCGTGGGCTTTCCACCTTCAATCTGTCGAAAACCGTCCGGACCTCAGATTTCCCTGGGCCGCAGTACTTCCTCAACTATCCAGCCATCGGGGGTTTCTACCAGCAGCGCAGCGGCTGCCGTCGGCATCTCGTGCCACTCGCCGGTCAGGTGGTTGATGAGATTCTCAGAGCCCGGATTGTGGCCCAGTATCATCGACGTGCCTTCGCCTAGAATGCCCTCCAACTGGATTAGCAGAGTGCTGACGTCGGCGTGGTAGATCTCTGGTCTGAGGTCTAATCTCGCACCGTCCATGTAGGGCGACATTCCCTCCAAAGTCTCGAGTGTACGTGTGGCGCTGCTCACCAAAATCAGTTGGGGAAGCCAGTCCCTCTCGGACAGGGCATCTGCCACTCGCGGGGCCTCACTTTGACCACGTGCATTGAGAGGCCTGTCGTGGTCCCTCATGTTGAGGTAGTCGTGACCGCTGTCGGCGTGACGCATCACGATGAGTCTACGAGTCACGCTTGCGAGAAGTGGGCGGCGTTCTTGAATTGCATGAATCTCATAAGACACTGCTCAGTCGAACGGGCATGCACACGCGCGAGCACCTGTACATCGGTGGCGAATGGGTGGCCCCGCGCGGAGAGGGCTCGATCGAGGTAGTCAATCCCGCCAATGAGCAGTTGATCGGTTCAGTGCCTGTCGGATCGGCGGCTGACATCGATGCCGCGGTGGCCTCAGCACGTGCCGCTTTCCCCTCTTGGTCGGAGACCCCTGTGGAGGAGCGGGCGGAGTGCCTGAACAGACTCTCGGCAGCGATAAAGGAGCAGGCTGAGGAGTTGTCGCAACTCATCACATCCGAGGTCGGCACACCGATCAACTACTGCCGGATGGCTATGGTCGGGACCCCTGCGGTCGTCTCGCGCTCATACGCAAAGATCCTAGAGGGTTTCGAGTGGGAGGAGAAGGTCCGAAATTCGCTTGTGGTCAAGGAGCCCGTGGGCGTGGTCGCGATGATCACGCCGTGGAACTTCCCGCTGCACCAGATAGTCGGCAAGGTCGCCCCGGCGATTGCAGCGGGCTGCACGATGGTAGTCAAGCCATCCAAGGAGGCGCCACTGAACGCCTTCGCCCTAACCGATATCATGCACGATATCGGTCTGCCAGCAGGGGTGTTCAACCTCGTCTCGGGCCACGGGCGCGAAATAGGTGAGGTCTTATCGAGCCATCCCAGTGTCGACATGGTCAGCTTCACCGGCTCCACCGGTGCGGGGGTGCGCGTCAGCGAGCTGGCTGCACCCAGCGTCAAGCGGGTTACTCTCGAACTCGGTGGCAAAAGCGCCAACATCATCCTCGATGACGCCGACATCGGCAAGGCCGCCGGCTCAGCCATCTACTCCTGCTTCAACAACTCGGGGCAGGAGTGCTCGGCGCTCACGCGCCTCCTCGTGCCCGAATCTAAGCGCGACGAGGTCATCGGCGTGATATCGTCTAAGATGACTCGCTACACAGTGGGTGATCCGCTCGATGAATCGATGCACTGCGGCCCTATGGTCTCTAGGCGACAGCAGGAGAGCGTGACCGCGCACATCGCCAGTGGCATCGCAGAGGGTGCCACCTTGATCGCCGGTGGCGAAGGGATGCCAGACGGCCTTGATTCCGGTTACTACGTCAAGCCGACTGTGTTCGCTGAAGTCACTCCCGACATGACAATCTTCCGTGAGGAGATCTTCGGGCCGGTCCTCTCGATAACCACCTACTCTACAGAGGAAGAGGCAATCGCCCTCGCGAACGATTCCGACTATGGGCTCTCGGGTGGAGTCTGGTCTGGCGACGAGGGACGGGGCATGCGGGTCGCCCGTCAGATGCGTACCGGACAGGTCAGCATAAACGGAGGACCGTTCAACATCTCAGCGCCATTCGGCGGCTACAAATTCTCAGGCAACGGCCGCGAACTCGGGGTCCACGGCCTCGATGAGTACCTTGAGATCAAGTCGATCCAGCGTTGAGGCTGCAGATGAGCAAGCCCCGGCTTCTCGTCATCACCGGAAGCAGCGGGGTGGGCAAGTCCACGCTCTCTGCGCGTGCTGCGGCTTCCCTGGGTTTCAGCAAGAGCGCTTCTACAGACACCATCCGCGAGGCACTGAGGACGCAGTTCGACGCAGACGAGTTGCCGGCTCTGCACCGTTCCTCGTTCGAGACGGCTGGCTCGGGGGTTGTCGAAGACTGGCACGGGACCGTGAAGGTACTCTCGGAGGGAGTAGCAGCGGTTGTCAGGCGAGCCAGCATGAAGGGCTCGGACCTCTTGCTTGAAGGTGTGCACGTGATTCCCGATGCCCAGATACTCAATGACTGGAGGGGTGCCGGGGGAATCGCATGCGGCGTGGTACTGTATGTCGAGGAAGGAGACAGGCATCAGAGGTTCATCGTGAGGCGAGAGAGGCATAACAACCGCGGGCTAGCACACTATCTGGATAATCTCGACAGGATTCGCGAGATTCAAAGAGAGATGGTGAGCAACGGACGCGAGGCCGGCTGGCTCGTGATGGACGCGAGTGCACAGGACGACCCGGTCGGGATGGTCGAGGCCTCTTTCGAATGACTAGAAACCCAGTGTCTCGAGAATCATGTCGGTCCTATCGCCAAGCTCCTCCACCGAACCCTCGTTGAGGATTATAGCGTGGGCCTGCGCCATAAGATGCTCGAGGCTCCAGTTCCACTCACGCTCCTCACGCACGGCGAACTCCTCTTCTCCGCCGTCCTCACCGCGGCCTCGTTCGGCCAGCCACCCCTCCCTTGCCTGCGCGGAAGCGGTCAGCGCGACTATGGTGACATCCCCTATGTGCTCACGTAGCCGCTCAAGCTCCTCGGTCTGGCGCATCCCGTCAATCAGTACGTCCGATGACTCCATCGCCTCGGAAAGGCTCGGCATCAGCCGATCGACCACTATGGTCTCCCCCTGTTCCTCTCGCATCGAAAGTGCTGTCTGACCCACGTTCTCTGTCGTCTCGGGAAGTCCTCTGTCGGCCGTCTCCGCACGCACCACATCACCGAGTGAGAGCACTGTCAGACCTCGCACTGCGGCGCGCCCGGCGACAACGCCCTTGCCCGAGCCGGGAGGTCCGCACAGCACAATCACGCGGCCGGGCATGGAGAGGGCTGATTGCACATCGGACATGACGCTTGCTAGGGTTCGGCTAGCGGCCGACCCATTCCGCGTCCTTGCCATCCAAAAAGGCGGATACGCCGATCTCCTTATCCTCGGTGTCGAACAACGCTACGAACTCGGAGCGCTCGGCCAACACGCCCTCCGAAAATGGCAGGTCGAGGGCGGATCGGACAGCTCGCTTGGCGACCTTGACTGTGTAGGGCGACTTTCTGGCTATGTTCTCAGCCAATGCCATTGCAGCCGACTCCAACTCTTCGGACTCGACCACCTTGTTGACGAGTCCGATGTCCATGGCCTCGGCGGCTCCGACCATCTCCCCGGTCAGAGTCATCTCCATCGCCTTGCCATAGCCCAGTAGCCTGCACAGACGCTGAGTACCCCCGCCGCCAGGTATCAGGCCCAGATTGATCTCTGGCTGTCCGAAAATGGCTCGGCTCGAGGCGACCCTGAGATCGCAGGCCAGCGCCAGTTCGGTGCCGCCGCCTAGGGCGAATCCGTCGACCATGGCAATGGTCGGCTTGCTGAGGCCCCAGATCGCCTCCCAGGCGTTGTCGTCGAAGAATTCGCGGACGTCATCAGAGTCCTTACCCGCGAACTCGGAGATATCGGCCCCTGCGGCGAAGGCGGCCGGCTTTGGGCGCTTGCCCTCTGGAGCTGGTGGAGGCGGAGCTCCGCGTATCACGACTGCGCGAACCGAATCATCAGCTTCAACGCGGGCACACTGCTCCTTGATGGCGATGTGCGACTTCCGGTTCAGTGCATTGAGCTTCTCCGGACGGTTGAGTGTCCAGACTGCTATTACGCCGCCTGAGGGGCTACAGCCCTCCACTGCGAGGTCCTCGACCAGTAAGACTTCCTCGTCCATGGCTCGTCTAGGGTCGTTTCGCGCTTCAACGTTCAGTCGGCGGTCTATGCGTCATCAGGTGTGACCGGGGGTGGCATTGGCGGCATGCCGGGAGGAGGTGGCATTGGCGGCATGCCGGGAGGAGGTGGCATGTCATCAGGCAGAGGGGGCGGAGGCGTTTCCGATATCTCAGGCACAGGTGGTGCAGCCTGCTTCTTCTCAGGTAACTCGAGAGGGACCCGAACCTTCAGCACACGGCTCTCGTCAATGCGGACGTAGGATACACCTTGCGGCTTGCTCGAGTCAGCGCTCTCTGGCTCGTCGAGGACCGTCAGCCCATGATTAGGGTCCTTGAGCAGGGCAGCGATATCCTCGCCGTCCTCCACCGCAGACCACATTCCAACTTTGGCGGCTCGCCTCGAGGCCATATCCATACGGCGCTTCCTCTCAATCTTGGAGCGTATCTCAGCTCGCTTGAGCCTCCTATCCACCACGAACGCCTCGATCTCCGACTCCTCGTCTATCTGCGGATCCGACTCGGCCACAAAGCGCGTTGCGACCTGCCTGCCGTCGTCCGGCATCATCTGTACCGGAAGAGGCAGTGCCTCGCTATCTGGCGCTGTCTCAACTGCAGGTGGCATCGGCATCTCCGGAGGGGGGGGCATCGGTTGCGCCACAGGCTGGGCTACTCTGCCTCGGCTCCGCTGGATCTTCTCCTCGCGTCGCTCGCTGGCGCCCTCGAGCTCTAGAACAGGTGCTGGTAACTCAATCTCATCCCTTGGCTTCTCTACCGTCACAATGTCCTTCTTTCTAGGTGGTTTCAGAACTGGGGAGCGCCCTGAGAACATCAGGATGGCTATCAGGGCAAGGAGTATGGAACCGCCAGCAATCTGTGTCATCTGGCTGGCCTCGCCCTGTAGCACGAGAAACGTGGGGATACCCATCAGAACCGCGCCCCAGACGACTAGTCGGGTCAACGACACCATGCCTATCGGACTCTCACGAACAGCGCTCCGCCTTCACCTTGACGCAGAACTGAGGACCTCGGAGAGGCCCTTCAGGGCCTGTCCTCGGTGCGAGATTGCTGATTTCTCCTCAGCGCTCATCTGTGCGCAGGTGCGCCCGTCGCCCTCATTCGGGATGAAAATGGGGTCGTAGCCGAAGCCGCCGGTCCCGAGCATCTCCCCGGATATCCTGCCCCTGCAAACCCCATTGGACTGCCACGTCCTGCCATCTAGGTCCACGATAGCGACTGCTCTGTACTCAGCCCCACGGTCATCAGCTTCCTCGAGCAGCCTGAGGATACCGTCGAGACCCACGGTTCCCTCGACGAAAGAGGAGTAGGCGCCCGGGAAGCCGTCCAGGGAGTCGATGAACAGCCCCGAGTCCTCTACCATTATCGCTGAGTCCTCCAACTCTGTCCCCTCGATCATCATTCGGGCCTGCTCAATTTTGGCGAATGCGACGGCTTCGAGCCCTTCCGCCTGCGGCTCGACGAAATCAGGTGCCTCGCCGTCGACGAGCAGCGGCTCCACCCCATGTCCCAGCGGGGACAGCATCTGCACCGCCTCGGCGACTTTGTGGGGGTTTCCGGTGGCGAACAGTATCCTCACTCTACCACCTACCCGTGATATCGGACTCGCCCTCTGATGGCATCGAATCTGGCTACGACTTCGGTGGCGCTTGCGACGCCACCGCCGGCGTCTGCCGCGAGATACCCGTCCACCATAGACTGCACCGCCCCCTCATGCTCCCAATGGCTCGCAGTAAGGCATTCGTTCAGCACTTGTAAGTCGAGCCCGAGATGCTCGAGTTCGGGTGAGATCCGTGCCAGCCCGAAGTCTATGAGTGAGAGGGAACCAGCCACGTCCGCGAGTATGTTGTGAGTCGTCATGTCACCATGGGAGATGTCCATTTCGTGCAGACGGCGTATGAGGGCGCCGACATTTACCATGGAAGCGCCGTCTACAGAGGTGTCGTTCAGCGCATCGTACAGCGGCCTGCCGTCGATGCGCGAGAGCAGCATCCAACCCTCTTCTAGGTCCAAGTCGAACAGTGCCGGGGAGGGGAACTCGCTGCTCTGCAGTCTGGCCAGCACCCTAGCCTCGACTGAGAGACGCTGGCGGGTCAGGCTCCGGTCGAGGTCGGGGTGCCTGTAGCCTCGTGGTCGGCGCATTTTCAGCACTGCGGCCTTACCCAGCCACGAACCCGCAATCACAGTGGCCTCGGCGCCCTCGTGGAGCGTTTTTTCCGGCATCCACATCGGAATGCTGCCCGGGGCCATGGTACTCCGAGATGAGATGCCTTGAAAGCGGTTGCACCTAACGAGAGATTGGGAGACATGGCAATCGAGCTTCTAGCTGCCCCTTTGCCCCGTGGTAGCCTGATTCTGGGCTCTTTTTCCGACATTGAGATAGAGAGGGAGGCGTATCGTCTCCAAGAGGTCATCAAACAGCCGGTGAAGTGGGGTCTGGAGACATGCAGGGCCATCGCACCGCTCACCTTGGAGATCAACCAGCTGAAGCGTGAGAATGACGTCTTCCTAATCGCCCACTCCTACCAGACCCCGGACATCATCTACGGCGTCGCCGACTCAGTCGCAGACAGTTACGCTCTGTCCAAGGAGGCCCGTGATGCTCCGCAGCAGACCATCCTGTTTTCGAGCGTTCGGTTCATGGCCGAGACAGCCAAGATAGTCAGCCCACACAAGGTGGTCCTGCACCCTTCGCCAGAGGCCGGCTGCTCACTGAGCGACGGAATCACCGCACAGGACGTACGTGACCTGAAGCAGGCGTATCCCGGTGTCCCGATCGCCTGCTACATCAACACCAGCGCTGCGGTCAAGGCCGAGTGCGACGTCTGCGTGACCAGTAGCAATTACCTGAGAATCTGTGAGAAGCTGCCTGGCGAACGCCTGATATTCGTACCCGACCGTTTCATGGGCAAGCACCTACAGAACGCACTCGCCGGTAAGAAAGAGGTCGTCATCTTCGACGGCGAGTGCGAGGTCCACGCGATTTTCACCGGCGACAAGATTCGCTCATGGAGGAAGCGCACCGCTGACCTCGGGATGGAGCTGATGGTCCTCAGTCACCCTGAATGTGATGCCGACGTGCTTGAGGAGAGTGATTTCGTCGGCAGCAGCGAGGTCCTGATGGAAGAGGCTCTGCGCCTCGCCTCGGAGGGGAAGAGGGACCTCATGCTCATCACCGAGTGCGGCACGGCAGACAGAGTCATAGCCGAGTCCGATGAGGAACTGAACCTGATTGGTGCGTGTGTGATGTGCCGCCACATGAAGGTCACTCAACTCGAGGATATCCTACAGGCTCTGAGGAACCCCAGACCCGAGCAGATCGTCGAGATCGGGTCGGATGTCATCGATAGGGCGGGTCATTGCCTCGACGAGATGTTCAGGCTAGCCGGGTGATTACTCCCGGCGCTCCGAGGTGGCCTGATAGGACCACAGGAAAATGAGCGGTATCAGCATCAGTATGGCTGATTGCAGAATCACCGAGGAGTAGGGCTGGAAGGTCTCCTCCGAGTACACCGTGAGCGCCGAGACTCCATCGGCATCGACCTCGACCCATGCCACGTTGTTCAACAGGACCTGTGGGTCTGACTGGTCGACATCCTCATCGTGTGTGATGGCCAGTGTGGTGTTGTCCGCGATTTCATGGAGGTAGACATCCCTGTTGGTGACGATATCCTCGGGATCGAGCGAGGGGTCCCAGAAGGGAATCTGCAGGAATGCCACGCGCCCGTGTGCCACACTCGGGGAAGATGACGGCCACACCGGCTCGGAGATCATTGTCTGCTCGCCTGTCAGGATGTTGATCAGAATCGTCCGATTGACCGGTCCGACATCGACCACCGCAATCACCCACATCGGATCCATGGCGATGTCGACTACCTCGGCGTTCTCGTAGTCCACCGCGACTCCTGAAACCTGCTCGAGGTACTCATCCTGTTGTTCGGTCGCACCCGCATCCAAAACTAGGCTGATAGCGATTCTCGGCCCCTCGAGCGAAGTGACGTTGACAGTGGGCTGAGAGGCTGTGGTGTCTGCCCATGCGAGTAATTGGCCCGAGGCTGCGACTATCGAGAACGGGGCTCCTAAGAAAGTTGTCTCAATCGGACCCTGCTCCCCGTCGATAACCTCCAGTGAGTCCTCATGGACTATCACCAGCAGCGGCTCTCCGGAGACAGATTCCGCTATCGCCACGTCCAGCACCGGATTGCTCTCAGTCCGACTGAACTTGGGGGAGAACTCGGTCTCGTCGGACTGGAGTTCGTAGAAATCCACCCTCTGGGCGTCATGCAGCGCTAGGAACGGACCCGAGATGGAAACCATCGGAGCTGTTTCCCACGCTGCCCCGGAAACTACGCTGCTGACCTCGTCGCTGACGTTCCACACGCTGATTTCCAAACTGCCGTCCGGTACCTCTTCGACTGAGACCAGCCATCCGTCGGAGCCGGCCGCAGAAGTCGGCCATTCCACGCCCTCGACCGGGAAGTCCTGGTGGGTAGCATCCCAAAGCAAAACGAAGGCGGTCGAAAGTAGAAGAGTGGCGATGATTACGCTAGTCTGCCTCTTATTGGGCTCCTTTAGAGGCTCGAAGACTGAGTACACGCTGCTCAGGGTTCCACGGAGCGACTTGCCGGGATCTGCGATGGCGCGGGCGAGCCGGCGGCTGAACAGACGCTCGTCGGCTACCCTCCATATCGACGAGTGGGTCTTCGCCGTCAGTTCGACAGCGAGGATGGCGACGGCCATGCCGCCGATGATGTCGACTATCCAGTGTATGCCGAGGTAAATGATTGAGAAGGCGGTTACCAGCATGAAGACGATGAGGAAGTTTCGGTAGTTCACCCACCTGCCGTCTTCATCCCATCTCTGCATGGTCAGCCAGATAGCGAAGGGCAGACCGATGTGCAGGCTCGGCATGCCGTTCGAGAAGGGGTCGATTCGAGTGAACCAGTTGTGAATCTCGGGTGTGAGGTCGTACGCGATAGTCTGCATAGCGGGAATGTGGTCACCGGTCACTCCAACGTTGAAGAAGAGGAAGAACGGTATGGAGATGATGTAGACCCAGAACATCGACAGCGAGACCCTGTCGGCCATGTGCCTGTCATCGAAGTAAATCGGGTAAAGGAAGGAGGCGAAGGTCGCCGTCATGAATCCCATGACGTAAAAGTGGGTCAACATCTGGTCCAATGCGGCGTTGCGCAACTCCTGCTGGACCCACAGGACGATATCTCCCTCTATGGCGTAGACATAGGGCGTCATGTCGAGCTTTGTGCTGGCCATCAGGACCCGGTCCATCCCGTCCAGCAGATCCTTCCACAGATAGACGGAGAAGACCACTATCATATGCGCCCAGTAGCGTCTGAACATGTCGATGAAGCCCTCAAGCCTGAGTTTCGCATAAGGCGGCTTGAACAGCGGCATCATCGCTATACTGAGAATTATCGCACCTGTAATCCAGGTGATGTAGATGCCAGTGCCCGCTGCCATGCTCCTGACCTAATCGGGTAGCGAGTGTGCCATGAAATCGACCCCTACGTGAGAACCGTGGTCAGGTTATGCGGACCGGGGGGCCCGTGCTGTCCTCGAGGGTGGACAGCACGTTGTCCACTATGGCATCGAAGGCCACCGCAGTGTCGCCATCCGGCTCGGCGACGATACGGTGGACGCCATCGTCTCCGCCCCTGACAACACCGGGATCGAATGGCAGAGCGCCGAGGAAGGGGACTTGAAGTTCGGCGGCCGCCAAAGCACCGCCTCCTGACTTGAAAATGTCCAGTGTCAGCGACCAACTCCCGTCCTCACCTGTGTTGGCCTCGATAGGGGTCCCGTTGGGCCCCATGACCGATACCTGCGAGTTGGGCTCAGCGGTCCCGCGGATGGTGTAACCGCTCATGTTCTCGACCACGCCGAGGACGGGGACTGAGAGGGTCTTGGCGAAGTTGATCGACTTGCGACTGTCTAGCAAGGCTACCTCCTGAGGCGTAGTGACAATAACAACGCCGTCGATACCGGGCAAGTTCTGACTGACTGTCAGGGGTTCGTCACTGGTACCCGGGGGAAAGTCGACGATGAGGGCATCCAATTCACCCCATGCGACATCGCCGATGAACTGCTGAATGGCCCCGAGTTTGATCGGCCCTCGCCAGATCACAGGCTTGTCCGGATCATCGATGAGGAATGCCATCGATATGACTCGGACTCCGTGTGGGCCGATAGCGGGAAAAATCTGGCCGTCCTCGACATTTAGTTCGGCATCATCAAGACCGAGCATCTTGGGGACGTTCGGCCCGGTGATGTCGATGTCCATCAGACCGACCTTCATCCCCCTGCGGGCTAGCGAGAGCGCGAGCCCGGTGGCAACTGTGGATTTGCCTACACCGCCCTTGCCTGAAAGTACCATGATCTTGTGCTTAATCTCCTCATCGAGTTTGGTAATCCTGAGTTTGCGCTGCATCTGCTGGTAGGCCTGCTCCATCTGCGCACGCTCCTCGGACGAGGCAGCATCGTCTTGTGACTGCTTATCGCCGCCACCTGAATGGTGACTGATGGGTGAATCTGCCATTGAGCCGATGGCGGCATGGTGCGTACTTCAACCCTATTCAACCACCTGTAACTGGGCCTCAGAGGAAAAAAATGTGGTTTGGTTCATTAATCCTGAACACCATAGGGGTGGTATGCGTCTGCTGTTCGTATGCGTCGGCAACACCTGCCGCAGTCAGATGGCTGAGGCACTGGCCAAGCACAAAGGGTATGAGGCCCAATCTGCAGGAACTAGTCCGGGCAGTGCGGTTGCACCGGAGGCCATCGAGGCCATCGGAGAGAAGGGTATCGACATGGGCGGTCAGTACCCGAAGTCGGTCGATGACATCGATACGAGAGGTTTCGACCGTATCATCAGCATGGGCTGTGGTGTTGAGTGCCCCCACCTGCCTATGGACGACGACTGGGGGATTGAAGACCCGCACGGCGGAGACGTTGCCTTCTACAGGAGGGCTCGTGACAAGATAGAGGGTCTCTTGGACTTGTTAGAATGAGGCAAACCGACGCTTAGAAAAGTGATTCTCGTTTCCCGGAACCTGCACGAGTGTAGTGTAGTGGTTATCACCGGGCGTTGCCAACGCCTGAACCCGGGTTCAAATCCCGGCACTCGTACCATCATTCTAATTCCGAGTTCCTCAGAGACACAGCCACAGCGGTGATTCCGAGAGCCATCAGCAAACCCAACACAACCAACACCAAGGTAGTCGCATTGTCGCTTATCCAACTGCCCCCTCCCCCTCCGGAGTCAGTCTTCACTAACTGCAGGATATGACTCTGTAGGGAATCTGGAGTCATCGACTGGTAGGTATCTGTAGCGCGAATCTGGATAGTGATATTGCCCTCGGGCAGGCTTGAGCGGACATCGAACTGGATGGTGTACACACCGTCCCCGGAGAGTCTGTCGCCGCCGGTCCCGTCATCGACCATAAGCAGCCACTTGTCGGAGCTCCCGATAGGAGCGAGTCTGCCGATTCTCGCTTGAGCGGAAGAGACGCCGTCAGGATCCTCTATCGTCGCCTCCAGCGTGTGCGTGATCGTATCTCCGCTTTCAGGCACGTGAATCGCCTCGACCTGTTCGCCACCCCTCAACACAGAGACGGAGTTGATCCAAGGAGCCTCGTTGACGATGGTTAGTAAGGGGGCGTCCTCTGGATATCCGTCTCGATGGACGTGTTCTGCCATGATGGATTCGCCCTCCCCGTCGGTGATTCGCACCGGGACTATTCGCTCTCCAGGAGCCATGCCGTATGGCACCGTGAACTGGCCGCTCCAAACGCCGTCGGACTCGGTCAGCGGGGTCAACTCGCCACCGGCGCTCAACAGGTCGATGCCGATGGACTCGATTCCGTGTCCGTCGACTGCAGTGATTCTCACTTCGACCGAATCGCCGCGCGGGACCGATTCGGGTGTGAAGACGAGTGACATCATCCTTGGAGCTGCGTTGGTCACCTCCAGTGCGCCTCCCTCCTCAACATAGACCCAAAAGTCCTGCATGCCTACTGTGACATCCATCAGGCCGTACTCCAATCCATCGTATACAATGAGTGCAGTCCAGATGTCGTCGTGGATGGTATAATCGCCGAACAGACCGGAGTCCGACAGCTCGACGATTCCCAGGCCCATCCGAGTGAGATCGGCAGTGACTTCGGTGACATCGGTGTCGAAGTCGTCCACGACGACCTCGAGGTGCGCCGAATCGCCCTCAGTCAGTAGCCTGCCTTCACGGAAGCCGATGGATATCATCGCCGGGGGTGTGTTCTCCTCGGCGGTGATGACAGAGGGTGAGAGGACCCGGTCCACCATCTGATGCTCAACGAAGGCAAAGCCCTCGCCCATTGAGCCGTTCTCGCCCATCTGGATCTGCACCCAGCGGTGGATCTCGTTGAGTAGACCTGCCAGCGGACCCTCGTTGACGACACTGCCCGAGGCGTGGCTGCTCTCGCTGTAGTCGCCCAGCCACTCAGCGACCTCGACTGTGTGGCCGTCCAACTCGACATCGGAGATGGTGGTGACCACGATGCTCAGTACCATTGCATCGTTTCCGACCAGTGAGAAGCGGTCACCGACGAACACCATCTCGGGGGCTGCGCCCGTCTCCCTCGAGATGTGGTTCTCGAACATGACCTCGGACTCGGGAGCCTCGGCCTGCGTGATAATCGGCGAGACCTCGGGGTACTCGTTGTTCACCGTGCCGTTGTCCTCTATGTACTGGTAGCGGATGGTCCGGTTACCCCAGTCAGTCTGCGGGACCGTGAACTCGTAGGTCAGGTTGTGCTCTGCCTGCCACTCTTCGGTAATCGGCCCGATTGGGGTGGCCGAGACATTGAACCAGAACTCGTTCTCGATCTTGTCAGCCTCGAACAGAGTTCCAGTCGCGTTCTCCTGTGAGCCGGAGTCCACGATTCTCCTGATGAGTCCGAAGCTTCCCGCGGCATCGCCGTCGTAGGTGCCGTCGACTCGGATCGTCTCCGCTACGGTCTCGCCGCCCTGGCTCTCGAAGTGTATCACCGGGATGGTGCCCTCTACATCGACCTGAAAGAACTCGTCCCTAATCTCAAAGCTGAATTCACCGCCTCCCAGTATCAGGAAGTGTTGCTCCTCCCGGATGCCGTCCTCCCAGCGCTCGAGGATCCTGAACTCATCGAGGTCGAAGGAGAAGTAGTCTCTGTCTGCCCCATTGAGGCGGAGCGTGGCGTTGGCCTCGATCTGGAGGTGCTGAAGGCGCCTGCGGTCGTCCTCGTCCCAAGTCTCGAAGTAGAAAGTCGACAACTGACCGAACCCCCCGCCGCTGCTGTTGTTGTCGCCTCCGTTGAATGACAGCCACCCTGTGCCGTCTATCCTGAACCTCTCGGTCAGTTCGCCCCCAGTCCAAGAGCGCAGGACGTAGACATCGTTGACTTGGACCTCGACAGTGAAGCCGTTGCTCTCGCCCTCCTCGCCCTCCTCGGTGGTGCTGAGATAGAGGGAGCCGTTGCCGCTCATCTCGAAGTCCTGCTGGAGAAGCACGTTGCCGTCGTAGGTCTCGTTGAGCCATATCCTGTCGAGTTTGAGTTCTAGTTGCAGGCCTTCGGAGCCGTTCGTGGCATCGAGGGTCAGGGTGCCGTTGCCGAGCTCGTTTGACTCGAGAATGCTGCCAGTCCTCTTCTGCCAGCCTCGTCCCTCGAACTCGATTCCCTGGTCCTCCTCCGCACCTTCCATCGACCATGTGGTCTCACGGGTTATCTCGTGGTCGGCGATGGGCTGATTCCAGTTGGTGATGCCGAGAGTCCGCGAACAGGATGCTTCGCCGGTCTCGACCGAGATCGAGACACGATCCTCGAACTCCGGCTCTGAGTCGATGATGATGTCGACCTCGCCGCCTGCGCTCACCACCGTCGCGTTTGAGATGGTGGCGATGACCTCGCCATCACGGATATGCTGGACGTCTACGGTGAGAGCACTGGGCGAGCTGCCGTTGGTGAACGGGGGGTCGAAGACGACCAGATAGCGGTGCAGGACGTCGTAGGTCAGGTTCCAGCCGCCGTCCCAGTGTTCCTCTACGTCCCAATCGACCAATACGGTGCAAGTAGTGGGGGCGCCGTCGTCAGTTGCGGTGACCATGGCTGCAGGCCCGCTGAGAAGCAGGATAGCAAGCACTGCTAGGGCGGTGTTCTCGCGAGGCACGGCATGTGCCTAGTCCCGGAAGATATGAATCAATGGGGACGTTGCTACTCAGAATAGGGGCTCTTCGTAGTCGTCATCCTCGCCGGAGCGTTCGCGCCACAGCGAGACCGGGACGTCCTCGTAGATGCCGGCGTACGGATCCTCCTCCTCCTCGGACTTGTCTTCCACGGCGGACAGGCGGGCCAGCTCCTCTGCGTCGGCCTTGAACTTCCAGTAGTGGATCCTCCACTCTCGGCCATCCCAAAGAGTGGTCTCCTCGGACTCGGTGGTGAGCAGGTCATAGTCCTGCAACTGGTAGAACAGGTTGCGGTCGGTGGGCTCGAGGGCATTGTCTATGATACGGTTCGAGAAGCCGAAGAAGCCGAGTGCGTGCTCGGCGATCGACTCGGCCACGACGGTCTCCATGTCGATGTCGACTTTGTATCGGATGGCCTGTGTGAGTTGTGCTAACGTCAAGCCCATCGCGTCTCCCTCCAGTGATGTAATATGGAAGGCCGCGCTATTTCAACCGTCTCTCGCTCAGCCTCGATTTTCGCCGTTCTTCGCTCCGAAGTGGTTAATCTGTCTCCTACTTTCGCGAAGCCATGGAAGACTCGGAAAGACCTCGTTTCCTAGGTCTGGAGGAGTCTGAATCAGGACCATGGGATGCAGTGGTTCTACCAGTGCCCTTCGAGATGACGACGAGCTGGGGCGAAGGCACTGAGCATGGACCTGCAGCGTGCATCGAAGCCAGTTCCCAAGTCGAACTGTACGACCCCCTACTGCCGGATGAGTTGCCCTGCGGACTTGGCATCCACACCGCCGATGCCTGGAGCTCCAAGGCCCCCACTCTCAGAGCTCAGTTGGATTCCATCCGAGACTATGCCGCCAAATGGCTCGACGGCGAGCAGTTTCCAATCGTCCTCGGTGGCGAGCACGGCATCCTGCCGCCGCTTATGGAGGCGGCCTCAGACCATCCTGATCTGGGCGGCGACCTCGGGCTGCTGACCCTTGTTCAGGTCGATGCTCACGCCGACCTGCGCGACGAGTTGAACGGAGAGCGCTTCTCGCATGGCACGGCGGTGCGCCGCGCGCTCGATGCGGGAGTCGGACGGGTCATTCAGATTGGCACCCGGGCGCTGTCACGAGGAGAAGCTGCCTTCGCTGCAGCGGACGGTCGAGTCGAGACCTGGTTCGCACGCGACTTCATGGGGGTGTGTGACGGACAGGCTGGCTGGGCCAGGCTGACCGAGCGCATCGCTCAGTTAGAGGGGGCCGTTTGGCTCACCTTCGATGTCGACGGATTGGACGGAGCATTGGTCCCCGCCACTGGCACTCCGGTCCCCGGTGGTCTTTCTCACTGGGCCGCAGTGGACCTCATCGAAGGGCTCTTCGCAGCCCCCAAAAGCACAGTAATAGGCGCTGACGTCAACGAGATAGCCCCGGATAAGGACGACTCGCTCACACAGTTCAACGCGGCGCTGATTGCGACCAAGATACTTGCCTGCCACACCCTGTCACGCCTTAATCAGAAGGATTGAACGGGCTCCGCCCGCTCCGATTGCCATGCAGCGTGCTGCGGCGCTGGCGCTGGTCGCCCTCATTGTCGCTGGAGGTGCTGCTCCCGTCGCCAGCGCTCAGCAGCCAGACCTCACTCAGGAGCACTGGTACCACAGCTACGCCACTCTGACCCTCGATGTGCAGGCATGGGAGGATGACTACCCTGAGGTGGTCCGCTTGGTCAGTGCGGGGACGACCCTGTATGGAAGACAGCAGTGGGTGCTGCAGATCTCCGACTGGTCGGTCGAGAACAAGAGCGATGGTTCGCTCAAGGAGAAGGTGTACATCGACGGCGGGCACCACGGCAACGAGCACCTCGGGACCGAACTCGCATTCCTGACCGCAGAGTTCTACATCGAAGGCTGGGGAAACGGCGATACCGAGGTCATCGAGGTACTGCAGAGCACCGAGATCCACATCATGGTGCTGCTCAACGCTGATGGCAATGACGCCGACACACGATGGAACATGAATCAAGTGGACCTGAACCGCAACTACGACCACCACTGGACTACCGACGAGACTGCGAGTGGGGATGGGCCGTTCAGCGAGCCGGAGACCAGCAACAACGCCGACTACATGCACGAGTGGGTGACCGAGGCAGACCTCTACGTCACCATGCACACAGGCACGTGGATTCTCGCATATCCATGGGGCTTCACCCCCAACATGCCCTCGGACTGGGAACTCTTCGAGTTCATCCGCGACGACATCCACGAGAAAATCGACGGCGACTTGCCGATCCGCAACGCCAACGCCGGCATCTACCCAACTCACGGCACCAGCCGCGACTACGGCTACGGAGTGATGGGCTACCCCTGCTTCACCTTCGAGACCGACGACGAGCAGTTCCTGCTTGGCAGCGTCCAATCTGTCAGCGACCGTCTAGAGCTCGAACTCGAGGTCATGCGCTACCTGATCTCGAACGTCTGGTACTGGCGGGCTAGGCTGAGCGTAGACTCCCTAGAGGTCTCAGACGACCATGTCGACCTGAGCGTTTCCAACATAGGGCGGGCCAGCACGGCCAACGCCACTGTGCACTACATGAACGAGATGGGCGAGGTGCTGTGGCACTCGGACAACTTCAGCGTCAATGCGAGCAACCACACCGATACGAGGCTGGACGCGAGCGGGCTGAGTGTGGTTGCTGGCGGCCACTTCGAACTTCACTACCAGAAGCGTGTGATTGATGCCGCCCTGTGGGTCAACGAGCCGGTAAACGAGAGCGTTGTTGGCGTTGTGAGCGATGACTCGTGGAACTTGCTCCCAGCACCTTCGCTGCTGCTGAGCATGGTCGCAATTGCTCTCGCAGCGATAAATAGGGAAAACCGCAGGTTTGAGCAATAATTCAGATTGTTTTCACAACAAAACGATGTTAGAACGTCGTTTTTACAATGCAATTCTTTGTATATCACTACCGAATCGGCGAGTTCGGCGATATCATGGAATGGAAGAACAGCGAATTCGGAGAAATAGGGGATCAACTGGTGCTACCGCTCTTCGAGGGTGTTGAGAAGCCCCCAAATAACTCCCTCTCAGGACTGAACAGGAGCCAGCGGACCCTCGTAAGGGAAGCGATAGCCTCGGATGACTTCGAAGGGAAAAAGGGGCAACGGATGGCTGTCTGGAACCCTGACTGCAGAGTGCTTTTGGTTGGCATGGGCGAGAAGGGCGAGTTCGGGCATGGGAAGGCCAGGAACATCGGTGCGCGGGTGATGGGGGCCCTCTCCAAGAAGAAGGGGCTCTCGGTCACTGTCCGGTTCACATCTGGATGGTCGAGCGAGCGCATGGTCGACTTCGCTGAGGGCATGATGCTGCGCGACTACGAGTTCCTCGAGCACCAGAAGGTCGACGATGAGCACATCGCCGAGCCTTGGAGCGTCGTCTTTCAGGCGAGTGCGCGCCATCAGGAGGCACTCACAGAGGACCTCGGACGGGTTCACTCGGTGGTTGGAGGGGTGCATCTCGCGCGCGACCTCGGAAACGAGCCGGCCAACGTGCTGTATCCCATGGAGTACGCACGCAGGGCGGTCGAATGGGCTGAGGGCAAGGACAACGTGGTGGTCGAAGTATACGACTGGGACAGGTTGCAGGAGCTCGGCATGGGCGGCCTGATCAACGTCGGCAAGGGCAGCGACAGGAAGCCCTGCATGGTCCTTTTCACCCTCAATCCAGACGCCGACGGGGGCGTACAGCGACCTTGCATCGTCGGTAAGGGCATCACCTTCGATACAGGTGGAATCTCGATCAAACCGTCCAAGGGCATGTGGGACATGAAGTACGACATGTGCGGGGCCGCGACAGTCTTCGGGCTCATGGAAGCCCTGCACGCAACCGGTTACGAACGTCGGGTGAATGGAATAACCTGCATAGCCGAGAACATGCCTGGAGCCGGCGCCTATCGGCCAGGTGATGTCTTCGAGACCTACTCTGGCAAGACCATCGAGGTGTTCAGCACTGATGCCGAGGGCCGCAATGTCCTCGCCGATGGGCTGTGGAAGGCCGGCGAACTCGACCCAGAGTACATCGTCGACCTCGCCACGCTGACCGGTGCCATCGTGGTCGCACTTGGCAACCAGATCACTGGGATGTGGGCCAATGACGAGGACATCGGCAAGCGAGTCCGGAAGGCTGCTAACAGATCCGGCGAAGCAGTATGGCGCATGCCGCTGAACGCCCAGTTCCGCAAGTACATGACTGACTCGGCATTCGCCGACATCCGGAACGGCTCGATCGGCGGGGGCGCGGGCTCATCGAACACCGCGGCCTCGTTCCTCGAGTTCTTCGTGCCGCACCGTGGCTACGACGAGGATGCGGACAAGATTCCATGGGTGCACCTTGACATTGCTGGAACCGCATGGGGCCCCGGCTCGAAGGCCCGCTCCGAGGGCGCTAACCCCCTGTTCCAGTTCGGTGTATCGGGAGTCCACGTTCGGACTCTTCACAGGCTGGTCACCGAAGGTTGATCACTCGTCATCGTCTGAATCTACGACCTCGAAGTCGGCCTCGACGACGTCCTCGTCGCCGTCATCAGCCTGTTGTTCGGCCATCTCGGCGGCGGCCGCCTCGTACAGTTTGGTCGAGACGCCGTGCATCTCCTGCTCGACTTCACTGATCTTGGTCTGGACAGCGGCCTCATCGAGGTCCTCGACCTCGATGGTGGTCTCCCCATCCTCCTTAGTGATCAGCACCCTCAACTCATCGAGTTTGCTGTGGACCGGGTCTGTGTCGAGGTCGCCGAGCTTCTCACCGGCGTCATCTAGCATGCGCTTGGTCTGGTAGACGATGCTGTCGGCGGAGTTGATGAGGTCGATTCCCGCCCTCCGTAGCTTGTCCTCCTTGGCGAACTTCTCCGCATCGGTGACCTTCTGCTTGATCTCGTCCTCAGAGAGGGAGGTCTGGCTCTCGATCTTGATCGACTGCTCGGTGCCTGTTCCCAGGTCCTTGGCGGAGACGTCCACTATGCCATTGGCATCGATGTCGAAAGTGACCTCGACCTGCGGGATTCCGCGTGGCGCTGGAGGGATTCCCATCAGGTGGAATCGCCCGAGCGTGGTGTTGTCCTTTGCGAACTCGCGCTCGCCCTGAAGGACGTGGACCTCTACAGCCGGCTGGTTGTCGGCGGCTGTCGAGAAGTTCTCGGAGCGACGGGTCGGGATCGTCGTGTTGCGCTCGATCATGGTCGTCATTACGCCGCCGAGAGTCTCAATTCCGAGAGTCAGTGGCGTCACATCCAGCAGGAGTACGTCGGTAACGCCCTCGTCCCCGACGATGATGCCGGCCTGCAGGGCCGCGCCGACGGCGACGGCCTCATCGGGGTTGATTCCCTTGAAGGGGGCCTTGCCGACCTCCTCTTCAATCGCCTTCTGAACGGCTGGGATTCGGGTGGAGCCGCCGACGAGGAGGATCTTGTCGATGCTTCCCTTCTTGACTCCTGAGTCCTTGATTGCCTGGCGGGTCGGCCCCATGGTACGGGCTACGAAATCGCTGATCAGATCCTCGAGCTTGGCTCGAGAGAGGGTCAGATCGAGGTGCTCCGGCTGGCCGTCGCTCATGGTGATGAATGGGAGGTTGACCTGAGTCGAGGTAGTCCCCGAAAGCTCAGTCTTGGCCTTCTCGGCAGCCTCTCGCAGTCGGCTCATGGCCTGGAGGTCCTTGGATAGGTCGATGCCTGATGACTTCTTGAACTCGGCAACGATCCAAACGACGATGGCATCGTCGAAGTCGTCACCACCGAGGCGGTTGTCGCCGCTGGTGGCCTTGACCTCGATCTGAGGCTGGCCGTCGACCTGATAAATCTCGAGAACCGAGACATCGAAGGTCCCGCCACCGAGGTCGAACACCAAGATGGTCTGGTCCTCTTCCTTGTCGACACCGTACGCCAGCGCGGCTGCGGTGGGCTCATTGATGATGCGGAGCACCTCGAGTCCAGCTATCCTGCCAGCGTCCTGAGTCGCTTTCCTCTGAGCGTCGGTGAAATAGGCGGGACAGGTGATGACGGCTTGCTTGACTTCCCTTCCGAGGTATTCTTCGGCGTCGGACTTGAGCTTCTGCAGAATGAAAGCGGAGATCTCCTGAGGCGTGTAGGTGTCGCCATCGATCTCCTTGCTCCAGTCAGTTCCCATCTCTCGCTTGACCGAGAGGATGGTCCTCTCGGAGTTGGTCACAGCCTGGCGCTTGGCCGTCACTCCGACCAATCTCTCACCGTCCTTGGCGAAGGCCACCACGCTCGGAGTCGTTCTTGAGCCCTCGGAGTTCGGTATCACCACCGCCTGTCCACCCTCGAGCGTTGCGACACAGCTGTTTGTAGTTCCCAAATCGATTCCTATTACCGGTCCACTCATTCCTATTCCTCCAATTGCTCTCGTTCAGTGCCTCAGACCAAATCTAGTTTGATGTCGAGGATGCCGTTGTTGAGTTCCCACTCAACTATCTGTCCAGCAGCCTCTGGCAGTATGAAGCGCTTGAAGGGGCGCGGCTGGGTCTTTTTCATCAACTGGAGGACCTCGCCGCCGCTGCTGAGGACGAGTTCCACGTCCTCTGGCCTGATGTCGAGGAACCTCGAGATGTCGATGGTGACCGACATCCTCCCGTCATGAACGTAGATATCCTCCTCAGGCAAGTCCGAGACATCCGACTCCTCGGTCTCTTCTACCTCGGCCTCGGCTTCGCTAGGACCGTTGACCTGTATGTTGACTCCCATGTTATTCAGCAACTCGGAAATCCCATCGGGGCCGTTGAGCATTGACTCCATGATTCGGCGGAACTCCTCGGGTTCGGTGTTAGTGTCGACCTTGATCTGAGAATGCGACAGTTTCGTGGGGTCGATGCCCATCTGCTCGAACTGCTCGCGAATCTGGTTCATCATCGCCTCGAGCGCCTTGATGTCGATTGACATGCCCATCTGCTCGAACATCCTAGCCATCTCTGCGAACATGTCGTCAGCCCACTCATCACGCTCGCTTCCAGTCATCTGATATCACTACTCAACCCGAGGTTGTATAGTGCGATAGTGCTGTCGTATATGAACCGCACGGTCGCGCACGCACGAACGAGATGCCGCGCTCAACGGTCGAGTTCAAAGCAAGGCTGTGGTTCGGCGATTCGCTATGGTCGAATCGGAGCATGACGTGGCCTTGGAGAACACTGATCGCCTGCACGGACGTTCAGCTCTGGTTAACAACGTCGAAGCGGCTGTGGCCCTCGCTGGGGCCGTCCGCTCCACCCTGGGTCCACGTGGGCTCGACAAGATGCTGGTGGAGGAAGGCGGCTCGACCACCGTGACCAACGACGGCGTGACGGTGCTGGAGACCGCTAAGGTCGAGCACCCGACCGCTCGGCTCCTGATATCCACTTCCTCTGCCCAAGACCGGGCGGCGCGTGACGGGACTACGACCACGGTCATCCTGACATCCGAGATGCTGCAGAACGCGCTCGAGCTGGTTCGCTCGGGAGTGCACCCCTCAGTAATCATGAATGGGTACCAGATCGCCCTCGATGAGGCCCTAGCGGAGATGGAGCGTATTGCACGCTCATCACAGGACCAAGCGGATAGACGCGCTGTGGTGGCGACCTCTCTGGCAGGGAAGTTAGACTCGTCGCTCACCGCCCATCTGACTGACTTGGCTCTGGAGGCTGCTGACGCGCTTGCAGGCGAAGAAGGTGGCGCTGATCTGGAGAGGCTCAGGGTGAAGCGTCTGATGATCAAGGACGGCAGTGCGAGAGAGTCCGAGATCGTACATGGTATGGTGCTCGCTAAGTCGAGGATGGACATGGCCACCCCAGCCAACTCGGACGGCGGAAGGATAGCCATCATTGACGGTGGATTGGAGAACGCCAAACTAGAGTTCGAGGCTTCGATAGAGGTCACCAGTGCTGGCGCGCTGCGCGGTTTTCACGAGCGGGCGCGCCAGAGACTCCAGGAGCAGGTCGAGTTGCTCGGGTCCCTTGGTGTGGATCTGCTGGTGGTGCGTGACGGCATCGCCGAAGAGTCTTCGACCATGCTGACCGATGCGGGGATCACAGCATATCGCCGCTTTGAGCGTGAGGATCTCGAGCGGCTGGCTCGGATCACTGGCTCCGTGATGGTTCGCGACGCGCGCAGAATAAAGGCAGATGATGTGGGGACCTACTCCAGTCGCTCAGAGCAGACGTTCTCCGGGATCAAGCACACTAGGATAGACGGTTCCGCGGGCGGCGCGATGACGGTTCTGATCCGCGGCTCCTCACCCACAGTCAGAGAGGAGGTTCGGCGGGCCTTCGACGACGCTCTAGGAGTCGCCCACAGACTCTCAGAAGACTCTCGGATGCTTCCTGGAGGGGGGGCACCACAGATTCATCTGGCCCGCCACCTGCGAGCATTCGCACCCAGCCAGGCCGGTCGCGAGCAACTGGCGATTGAGGCCTACGCGGCCGCACTGGAGATCGTGCCCCGTACCCTCGCTGAGAACTCAGGACTCGATCCCATCGACGAGATACTGGCCCTCTCAGCGGCTCAAGCAGCAGACTCCGAGAACGGAGCTTGGATAGGTATGGACGTGATTTCGGGAGAGAAGGTCCGAATGGACAAGGTAGGGGTCATGGATCCGCTGTTCGTAGCCCGTCACGCACTCGCTGGGGCAACCGAGGCGGCCAACAGCGTCCTGAGGATCGACGATGTTCTGTGGGCCAAGCAGGATGCTCAGACACCGGACTGGCAGAGCGAGATGGATCAGGACTGAGCACTCAGTCTGTCGAGCATCTCATCCACCAACCGACCTATATCGAACTCCGCCTTCCAGCCCCAATCCTCGCGCGCCGCGGAATCATCAACTGCATTGGGCCATGAATCGGCGTACGCCTGACGCTCGTCTGGGACGAAGTCGCAGGTGAAGCCGTCGACCCTCTCTGCGATGGCATCGGCCAGTTCCTGAGCAGAGAACGAAGGTCCCGAGACGTTGTACCCGCCTCGGGCCGGGCCTATCGACTCGACGGGGGCTTCCATCAGGTCGGTGGTGGCTCTGATCCCATCGTCGATATACATCATCGGCAGATGGGTATCAGCGCGGACGAAGCATTCGTAGTGACCGCTTTTCAGAGCGGCGTGGAAGATCTCCACGGAGTAGTCAGTCGTGCCCCCGCCGGCTGGGGCCTTCCACGAGATGAGTCCGGGGTATCGGATGCCACGGACGTCCACTCCGTACTGCTTCCAGTAGTTCACGGCCATCGCCTCGCCGGTGACCTTGGTCCTGCCGTAGTTAGTGGTCGGGTTCAGCGGAGCCTCTTGGGGGGCAATACTTGGGCAATCGAGGCCGAAGACGGCTATAGAGGAAGGTGCGAAAACACGAAGGCCGTGGTTCCTAGCTGTCTCCAGCACGCAAATCGTTCCCCCCACATTCACCCTGTGGCAGAGCTCTGGCATCTTCTCCCCGGTGGCTGAGAGAATAGCGGCGAGGTGGTATATCGTGCCCACTTCTTCCTCTCTCACAGCAGCATCCACCCCCTCACCGTCGAGCACGCTGAGGAGGCGGAAGGGGCCGTCTTCGAGGAACGGGTGGCCGGGAACCTCTCGCACATCTGTGGCGATGACGTTGTCTGTCCCGTGGCGGGTTCTCAGGGCCTCCACGAGGTCGCTGCCAATCTGGCCCAGAGCACCTGTGACGAGAATCCTATCACCGGGAGGTTCCGCCATGCTCTTCGGGAATTCAGACGATACTTGAACATGGAGTGGTCGGGCATCTGAATTGCATAGCCAACCTTGATATGCAAGGCTCAACGGCTTCAGACCCCGTTGATTGCATGAGATATGTCGTGGTCACGGGAGGCGTGCTGTCTGGATTAGGCAAAGGAGTCACTGCGAGTAGCATGGGAGTTTTGCTCAAATCCGCGGGACTGCGCGTCACTTCGGTCAAGATTGACCCCTACCTGAACATCGATGCCGGGACCATGAGCCCATTCGAGCACGGAGAGGTCTTCGTGCTCGATGACGGGGGAGAAGTCGACTTGGACCTTGGTAACTACGAGAGGTTCCTGGATATCGCTCTGACGAGGGACAACAACATCACCACAGGCAAGGTCTACGCGGCTGTGGTCGAACGGGAGCGTCGTGGCGACTACCTCGGGAAGACCGTGCAGGTCATCCCTCACATCACCAATGAGATCCAGGAGTGGATCGAGAGGGTCGCGCATGTGTCTAGCGATGGCGACAACGGTGCTCCCGATGTCTGTGTCATAGAACTCGGCGGTACGGTGGGAGATATCGAGAGCGCTCCCTTCGTCGAGGCTTTGCGCCAGTTTCAGTTCAGGGTCGGGCGTGAGAACATCTGCTTCGTCCACGTCAGTCTGGTCCCTGTCATGGGGCCGGTGGGAGAGCAGAAGACCAAACCGACCCAGCACACAGTGAAGGAGTTGCGCGGGCTCGGAATAATCCCGGATATACTCGTATGCAGGTCAGCCAAGCCGCTGCAGGACGATACCCGGGCGAAGCTCGCTGCCTTCTGCCACGTCTCCGAGGACGCGGTGGTGTCCGCGCACGACGTCTCGAACATCTACCGAGTCCCGATGATGCTGGAGGAGCAGGGCGTCAGCGGCGTCCTCTCTGGGCTCTTCGGGTTCGAACTGCCGTCAGAGCGACCTCTGCTGGATGACTGGAAGGCGATGGCCGACCGCGTCGACAACCCCGCCGAGGAGGTCCGCATCGCCACTGTCGGGAAGTACACGGGACTCTCAGATTCATACCTCAGCGTCATCAAGGCGCTGCAGCACTCGTCTTACGCAGTAGGACGCAAGCTGGTGATCGACTGGATAGAGTCGGCCGATCTCGACGACCAGACGGCCAGCGCCGACCCCGAGGCTCACGCAGCGGCCTGGGAGCTTCTGAATGGCGCTGACGGCGTGCTGGTTCCGGGAGGCTTCGGCATCCGCGGCATAGAGGGCAAGATCAAGGCGGCCGGGTACGCGAGGGAGAACAACGTCCCCTATCTGGGCGTGTGTCTGGGGCTTCAAGTGGCGACCATCGAGTTCTGCCGCAACGTGCTCGGCATGGAAGGGGCCAACTCGACCGAGTTCGACGAGGACACGCCCCATCCTGCGGTCGTGTTCATGCCTGAGATATCCAAGACCCACATGGGCGGGACGATGCGCCTCGGCACCAAGCCGACGCCGTTCCTCGTCGACGACTGCAAGATGCGCCGACTGTACGGCGGGGCCGATCACGTCGACGAGCGCCACAGGCACCGCTACGAGGTCAATCCGGATTTCATCGAGCGGATCGAGGAGGCGGGACTGAAGTACGTGGGCAAGGACGAGACCGGTCAACGCTGCGAGATAATGGAACTCGATGGGCACCCTTACTTCGTCGGGACTCAGTACCACCCGGAGTTCAAGTCGCGGCCGGGCAGGCCAAGCCCGCCTTACCTCGGTCTCCTCATGGCTGCTTGCGGTCAAGAGGTTTAGTCGACAGATACAGGCAGAACGCGGGTAGTGCGAAAGCCCTGTAGGACCTTCATGTAGCGCTTGGCTGCGAACTCCGCATCAAGTGCCTCGTCGCCTGTCTCAATCCTCAGTGTCCTGACCGTGAGCAGTTTGGCTGGGGTGACTACCCCGAGTATGTTGTCGATTCCCACGGCACGGAGGACCTCGGGCGAGAGTTGCAGATTGCCCCTGCCGATCAAGAAGCCCTGACCTCCCATCGGCGAGAGCAGCAGAGTGACCGGGCCCGAGTGGGAAGAGATGATTCCCAGCAGGCCGGTTTCGTCGAGGTCGGTGCCGACCTGTTTCGAGCCCACCGTCGCGTCGATGCCGAGGTTCGTCGGCTCGAAGCCGTTCGTCTCGCCAATCGTCCTCAAGGTGCCGCCGGAACCCCAAATAATCAGTCGGTCATCGGTGATCAGTAGCTCTCCTATGTGGTCGGCCAGTCCCTCTATGATGTCGTCCTCATCGGCAGCCTCGATGCGCTGCTTCGAGCCTTGCATCCAGCGTGGGCTAGCCGGCGTAATCGCCTCGGCGTAAAGCTGCACGACCCACTCACCGGCCCGATACCTCTCCTCATCGAGGTCGAGCACCTCGGTACTGGCCAACAGCAGGTCGTCGTTGAGCCACGCAGAGAGCACCTCTGCTGCGGCCTTGGGCGAGGCGGCGAAGCATCCCGAGTGCATCTTGACGCCGGTCGGCACTCCGATGACGGGGATCTTCGGTTGGCCGGCCGACTCCATCGCGGTGACGATGTCGCGAGTGGTGCCGTCGCCACCAGCGTATACCAGCAGGTCGATTCCCGCATCAAGCAAGGCTGCGACCGCTTTCGCGGTGTCGGAGGCGGTGGTTGCCCCTGAAGAGGCGTGGACGGTGCTCACTGTGCCGATGTTGGCTCCCTCAGGGAGCCACTGCGTGCCCATCCTGCCTTCGCTGGTTAGCCATTCAACGTCATCGAAGCCGGCTCGATGCAATGTTGAGAAGTGTACGAGCATGGCGGTCATACGTGGCCCTGAGCGATCCTCGGCCCCTAGCGAGCGCGCCAGTTCTGCCTGACCGTCAGAGCCCTTCAGACCCAGCCTTCCGCCCAAGCCAGCGTCAGGATTGACCAACAGCCCGAGACGCACCATGACCAGTCCAAAGGGCGCGTGTTCTTATCGGTTCACGCTTCCGCGCCGTTCTCATGAGGGTAGTAGTGGCACTGGGGGGCAACGCCCTACTGCGGCGCGGGCAGCCGATGACTGCTGAGATCCAGCGTGAGAACGTGGCGATAGCGGCCAAGTCGCTGGCCCCGCTAGTGCATGACTACCAGTTGGTCATCTCGCATGGCAACGGGCCCCAAGTCGGCCTGCTCTCTCTGCAGTCAGCCGCCTACACAGAGGTCAAGGAGTACCCGCTGGACATCCTCGGGGCCCAGACCGAGGGGATGATCGGGTACATGATCGAGCAGGAGCTCGGCAACCTGCTCCCCATGGAGGAGCCGTTGGCGACTATCCTGACCATGGTCGAGGTCGACCCTGAGGACCCCGCCTTCGACAACCCGACAAAGCCCATCGGTCCGGTGTACAGCGAGGAGGAGGCGAGGGCCCTTGCTGAGGAGAGGGGGTGGAGCGTGGCCCCGGATGGCGAGCACTGGCGCAGGGTGGTCGCTTCGCCCGAGCCCCAGAGGATCTTCGAGATGAGGCCGATACACTGGCTCTTGGAGAACGGGGCCACGGTGATCTGCGCCGGAGGGGGTGGGATTCCGACCGTGTACAAGCCCGACGGGACTTTGGAAGGCGTGGAGGTTGTAATCGACAAGGACAGAGCCAGCGCTCTGCTGGCCTTCGAGCTGGATGCCGGCCTGCTGATACTCGCCACCGACACCGATGGTGTCTATCTGGACTGGGGTACCGAGGACGCCCGCAAGATTGAGCGGGCTACTCCGGAGGAAATGGAACTGCATGACTTCGAGGAGGGTTCGATGGGGCCCAAGGTGGAGGCGGCCTGCGACTTCGTCCGCAGGTCTGGGGGAAGGGCCGTGATAGGAGCTCTCTCGGACCTCGAGGGCATGGTGGCCGGCACCACCGGGACCCAGTTCGTACTCGAATGATTCAGGCCTACGGCCTGTTTTTCGCGAGAGGGCTTCATATCCAATGCGCCTCGGCCAATGCGTCGAGGACACCGTGAATGTCGATGATCTCCGTTGACGTAGGAGCTGAAGAGCCCCACTCGTATGCGGTGGGCACCACAGTGGGAGAGGTCGTCTTGAACGTCCATGGACGCAAGCACGGGGCCGTCGCAGCACTCGTCGATGGCGTCGAGCGGGATTTCTCACATGTCCTTGAGTCGGACTGCAGCGTCGAGTCAATTGACGGCTCTTCCGAGGCCGGCCTCTACATCCTCCGCCACTCCTGCGCCCATCTGCTGGCCCAGGCCGTCACAGAGTTGCACCCGGACGCCAGGCCGACCATCGGCCCGCCTATCGAGCACGGCTTCTACTACGACTTCCACATGGACCCGATCGGGGACGAGGAGTTGCGTGCCATCGGGAAGCGCATGAAGGCGCTCGTCAAGCAGAACCTCGTCATCGAACGGGAGGAGCACGGCAACGACACGCTGCGTGAGATGTTCGGCGGCAATCCGTTCAAGCTCGAGATCATGGACGACAAGATAGGGCACGACGTCGGCTCTTCCGCCTACAGGCAGGGTGACTTCGTCGACCTGTGCCGGGGCCCGCACGTGCCCAGCACCGCCCATCTGCGCTGGTTCAGGCTCACCAGCACCAGCCAGGCCTACTGGCGAGCCGACTCGGGTCGTGAGTCACTAGTTCGCATCTACGGAATGTGCTACCCGACCAAGGAGGCGCTCCAGGAGCGCGTGCGCCAGCTCGAGGAGGCCGCCAAGCGCGACCACAAAAAGATAGGCAAGGAGATGGAGCTCTACATGATTGACGAGTTAATCGGCAGGGGCCTGCCAGTCTGGCTGCCCAACGGCGAGATTCTCAAGTCCGAGATCGAGCGCTTCGCAATCGAGACCGAGGAGGCTTACGGCTACGTCAGGGTGACCACCCCGGTACTGGCCAAGCAGCAGTTGTTTGAGACCAGCGGACACCTGCCGCACTACGCTGATTCGATGTACCCTCCGATGGAGATGGACGACGGGACCTACTACCTGAAGGCGATGAACTGCCCGATGCACCACCTCATCTACCGAAACAAGAAGCGCTCCTACCGCGACCTGCCGATGCGCATCGCAGAGTACGGCACGGTGTACCGCAACGAGCTCTCAGGCACCCTGGCAGGACTGCTCCGGGTCCGGATGCTGTCGATGAACGACGCTCACATCTACTGCACCCTCGACCAGGTCGCTCAGGAGTTCGCTGACAACATCCGCATGGTGCAGGACTACTACGCCGCCTTCGGATTCGAGAACTACCACTTCCAACTCTCCCTCTGG
>Ga0208113_1000025_pt1 | contig 64048 bp, 51 predicted proteins | sample Knorr_S7_td_NADW_FD_185598 | JGI IMG/M metagenome (GOLD analysis project Ga0208113, IMG submission 185598) | Marine microbial communities from Southern Atlantic Ocean transect - Knorr_S7_td_NADW_ad_2505m_LV_A (SPAdes) (version 2) | ecosystem: Environmental > Aquatic > Marine > Oceanic | place...
CAGCGGCGGCCGACTTCGGAATCTCAGGAGGCGAGGACGTAGGGGGGTCTTCCACCGGGGGATTCGACACAAACGCGCAGGAGACCGTCGAAGTCGACCAGTTCGCCCACTTCGAGCAGGACGGGGACATGGGATTGTCTTTCGACGGGATATCATTCACCTATGACTCAGTCGGCTTCGATCTCGGACTGCTTGCGGAGGAGGACAGGCAGGCAGTGATAGAAAGCGCCCCAACCGAGGGCGAGCCGGGCTACGAGTCGCTGATTGGATTCCACGGAGAGATGACCATCGGACCCGGGCCGATCCTCACTTGGTGGCTACTCACGGCGCCCCTCGTCATCGTGAATCTACGGAGCCACAGAGAGCCTCTCGAGGAGGAGTGAGAGCGAGGGCAGTTCGGCTGCTCGCTCGGGCGCGAAGATGGATTTCCACGCCTCGAGGTGCTGGGCCGCCACCATGACGACCGCGAACTCGTCGACACCGGCGCCATCTCCGTAGGAGATGGAGACCTGAGTGTCGGCATCGAGAGGGGTGCTCTGGCCGCCAGCGGGGGCCGCATCGAGGTCGATTCCGAGGTCAGCGCGGCCATCAGCGACAAGTGCCCCATCCCACGGCCCGCTGACCAATGCCCTGCGGCCCTGCTCTGGGATGAGGAGCCCGCCCGCATCGGCCCAAGCGGCTGCTATCGCACGCGCTGCCGAGCCACCGCCGCGCATCCGCAGGACCGACCCGCCAGGCTCGATGCCGATGTGACGGCAGGCAGCGACGAACCCGAGCCCGTCGGTGCTGGTGCCAGTCCACTCTCCCTGCGTCCGCTTCAATTGGTTGATCGCATTGACGCCCTCCGGCCCGGTCACCCCGAGCCGGTCCTGAGGGGCGTGCTTCAGCGGCGCGGTGCAGGAGAGCCAGACGTCCCCGTCCAGATCGGCAAGGCAGTGCTCGAACTCGTCTATGTCCGCTGCCTCGAGGAAGACCGCCTGCGTACCCTCGATGCCTAGGTGCCGACCGACTGCGGCGAACAGGCGTGGTGTGAGCGAGTGAGAGACGGGGTATCCCGCGATGCCCCAGAACGACGGCTCACTCACAGGGAACCCTGCGGGTTCTCATCGATGAAGGTTTCAAGAGAGGTGTGGCCTCGCCGCGAGTGATGGACAGCGACCTCGATATCGCCCGGAGTGCCACGATGCGCCCCATAGAGGCGGTGGCCGAACAACTCGGACTGGCTCGCAGTGACCTGATTCTCCACGGCCCACACGTCGCCAAGATCAACTGGGAGACCATCAAGGCCAAGCAGAACGGGGACAGGGGCCATCTCGTTCTGGTCACCAGCGTCAGCCCGACTGCCTTCGGAGAGGGCAAGACCCTGACCACCATCGGCCTCAATCAGGGCCTCAACGCGCGCGGGCACAATGCCTGCTGCGTGATTCGGGAGCCCTCGATGGGACCGGTCTTCGGCATCAAGGGAGGGGCTGCCGGCGGTGGCCACTCGCAGGTGCTTCCGATGGAGCAGATCAACCTGCACCTCACCGGTGACTTGCACGCGGTCACCTCAGCCCACAACCTGTGCTCGGCCATCATCGACAACCACCTCCACAGGGGCAACGAGCTGGACATCGACATCAACCGAATCTACTGGCCTCGCGCCATCGACATGAACGACCGCAGCCTGAGGCAGGTCACCATCGGTCTGGGCGGGGCTGCCAACGGCGTCGTCCGCACCGACCGCTTCGACATCACCGCGGCCAGCGAGGTGATGGCCATACTCGCGCTGGCGAAGGACTACGTGGACCTGCGCGCCCGCGTCGGGCGCATCATCATCGCCAAGTCGAACTCCGGCGATCCGATCACCTCCGACGACATCGGCGCTGCCGGAGCGATGGCTCTGCTGATGCGAGAGGCGCTGATGCCGAACCTCGTCCAGACCCTCGAGGGCAACCCCGCCTTCATCCACTGTGGCCCGTTCGCCAACATCGCTCACGGCAACTCGTCAGTCATCGCCGACGACATAGCTCTCGCATGCTCTGACTACGTCATCACCGAGGCTGGCTTCGGCGCCGAGATGGGTGCCGAGAAGGCGTTCCACATCAAGGCACCAGCATCCGGGGTCGTGCCCGACTGTCTGATACTCAACGCCACCGTGCGCGCCATGAAGATGCACGGCGGCGGCTTCGCCTCCGGTGGCGGGCGCAGACCGACTCCGGAGGAGCTCGAGACCGAGAACGTCGAGGCGACCAGGGCAGGAGCCGCATCGAACCTGCGCCGACACGTCAGGAACCTCGCTGAGACCAGCATCCCCGTCATCGTCTCGATCAACCGCTTCGCGCACGACACCGAGGACGAGATCGAGGCAATCCGAGACGAGGCCGTCAAGGCCGGAGCCCTCCGGGTCGTGCTGAACGAGTGTCACGCCAAGGGCGGGGAGGGTGCCACGGAGCTGGCCGATGCGGTCGTGGCCGCATGCGCGGCCCACGACGAGGCCGGCCGACCGTACACACCCACTGTCGAGGAGGGCATGACCATCGAGGAGAACATCCTCAGGGTCGCCACCAACATGTACGGCGCCCACACCGTCGACTTCAGCGACAAGTCCCAGGCCGCGCTCGAGACGCTCAAGGGCTGGGGGATGGGCTCGTTGCCGGTTTGCATGGCCAAGACTCAGTACTCATTCAGCCACGAGCCCAAGGTGCTCGGTGCGCCCACCGGCTTCACCCTCCCGATCCGCGAGATTCGCGTCAATGCCGGTGCCGGCTTCGTGGTCGCCATTTGCGGCTCGATGATGACAATGCCCGGGCTACCTACAAGACCGGCTGCCCTCGACATGGACATGGACGAGGACGGAAGGCTGACTGGCGTCTTCAGGTGAGGTGGTTGCATGCGCAGGATCAAGCGACTGGACGAGGGAGTCCGACTGAGGCTAGACGACGAGGACGACCTGTGGACTGTTTCGCAGTTGTGCAGGCCCGGAACTAGCGTGGGGATGCTGTCCCATCGCAGGGACTCAACCACCGGCACCCAGTCCGACAGCAGGGCGAAGAGCGCCGAGCGCAAGCCGATGTGGATAGTGCTCGAGGTCCAGGAGACGGCATTCCAGTCGTTCACCGACAACCTCCGTATCCACGGGGTCATCACCGAGGCAAAGATCGACATCGGAAGCCATCACACCCACATCATCAGCCCCGGCTCCGAGCTGGAACTTACCCGCGTTGGCGGCCTGCCACCAGCCGACAGATCCCTGCTCAAGGAAGCCCTCTCGGCAGGACGACGCGCTAAGTGCGGACTCGTGGTCGTCGAGTCCGACGAGGTTCTCATCTTCCAGGTCGCGGCCCATGGCATCCGAGAAGTATCGCAGTTCAGCATGAGGGGCGGCGGCAAGAAGGCCGACGACTCCACCAGCGTGCGCCGTGGCTTCTTCGAGCGCGTCGCCAAGGAGGTCCGACTCGTCTTCAAGGACCAGATGCCGATGGTCATCTGCGGTCCTGGAATGGCCCGCGAGCAGTTTGAGGCCCACCTCAAGGGGCAAGGCGCCCAGAACCAGATTCTCAATGCGGCGACCTCCATAGGAGGTCGGGCCGCAGCAAACGAGGTCCTAGCAGAAGGCCTCGCGGACTCGTTGCTGGGAGACTACTCGCTCACTAAGCAGGTACGAGCGATCGAGGAGGGGCTGAAGCGGATATCTACCGGCGGAGCGGTCTCATACGGTCCCGATGCGATAGCGGCCGCCGCCAAGCAGGGCGCCGTCGAGACATTGATCATCGAGGCTTCCATGCTGCGCAGCGGCGATGATGAGGCCCGCGAGCACTGGGAGAGGACAGCCGCCAGCGTAGAGGGCTCGGGTGGCGGCATCATCCAGGCCTCGGTCGACCACGACGCCGGCCAGCAGCTGCTGGGCTTCGGCGGGGCCATCGCCCTGCTCCGCTGGAAGACCGAGTAGGCAGGCTCATCACCGCCGAGCGTCAGCGGCAGGCATGGCTGCGAGCGAAGTGCGCATCGTCGCCTTCGGAAGGCCAGAGCGTGACGATGCCGTCTCAGCAGTGCTGTCCGCGGCAGCCCAACGAGGCGCCAGAACGAGGTTAGTGACCTCGGCTGCAGACGAGGACTTTGCGACGATGGACCACGGGGCCATCGACTGGAGGGGCGTCCTCGACAACGCTCACTGGTTGGTGTCTTCAGCATCAACCTCACTGGAGGGCACCTCACCGCGATATGCGTGGGGGGCAGCAATGACCTTCGGAGAGTTAGAGGGCGCGCGCACCGTGATGCTTGTTGACATGGCCTCAGACCCCTCTAGACTCGCTGAGTCGTGGGGTGCTGTGATTGGGAGGATTAGGCAGGTCCACGTCCTTTTCATCGCCCCCGAAGCCATCGACGCCCTGTCCGCTCTCGAGGAGGTCAGCGCCGCGGAACTCCTGCAGTCGATCCGCCACCGCAGCCTAGTCCCTCATGTCTGCACTTATCTTCCCAACGAGCGCGTAGCGCTCGTCGAGCACTCGCTCGGCTCGGTCAGCGTGCAAACGAAGACAGAGTGCCAACCTCTGGAGTGGCTGGCAGCCTTCCTCTGCGAGCTTCCCTCAGCAGGTCCGGGGCAGGCTGGCGTCGAGCATGCATCCGGTGGGTGTTGAAACTTGAATTCAAACTGCATTAGACACCATTAGCAGAGACCCCTTTTGAAGGGGCACCCGTTCGGCCCGACCCGCGAGGGGTGCGAGCATGTCACTGAAATTAGGTCCAGCCGGTGTTCCGCTGTCCTGCAAGGGACGGACGATTGTCGAGGGAATGGACGACATCACCTCTCTCGGGCTTGATGCGATGGAAATACAGACCGTGCGAACGGTCCAGCCGAAGCACTTCGATCAGTACTGGCAGGCGGGCATACTTTCCTGGGGCTCTGACCTCGAGATGAACCTCCATGGGCCCTACTACGCCGAACTCCTTGGCTCAAAGAGGGAGCGCAACCGAACACTCACCAAGATGGAGGCCAGCATGCAGGCTGGCAAGATTGTCAACGCGAGGCACCTGGTGTACCACGTAGGCCCCTACGGCGAGTACGAACCCGGCGCCGAGGCAAACGAGCAGGTGGTGAACATCTTCTCCGGAGTAGTCGACCGGGTCCACCAGATCTGGGGCGACAAGTCGGAGGAGGAGGACTACGCCGCATTCCCATGGGTCCACAAGTCCAAACCCTCACTGGTAGGTATCGAGACCTCGGGCCGACAGGATCTGTGGGGCACGGTCGAGGAGGTCATCGAGGTCTGCAACCACGTCGATGGCACAGTGCCCGTGCTCAACATGGCTCACATCCACGCTCGCGGCCACGGTAGGATGAGGACCAGCGAGGACTACTCCGAGCTGTTCGAGCAGGTCCGCAAGGACTACGGCGGCAAGAAGTTCTACTGCCACTTCGCCGGAATCGAGCACCGAATGGGCAACGCACTCCATTACACCCAGATCAAGAAGTCCGATCTAAAGTTCGAGCCCTTCGCCGAGTTCCTCGCTGAGGAAGGAAGCTGGCTCGATATCACCATCATCTCCGACTCACCGCTGCTTGAGCACGATGCCATGTACATGCTGCAGCACTACGACAAGGCGAGGCAGAGACTCCTCGAGATCCACGCTCGCGAGGAGCGCCGCATCAAGCTCGCGGTGGAATCGGGAATGTCACCCGAGGAGCTCGAGATGCTCGAGAAGGAGGCTGCCGAGGCGCGCAAGGCCAGCTCGGACGGAGAAGTCGAGAAGCCCGACTCGGACAAGCCCGCCAAGAAGGCGAAGAAACCGGTAGCCAAGGCCAAGGGCAAAAGATGATGTCATTCGACAAGGATGAGGACTAAGACGACCTCTTCTAGCGATTCCACCCTCGGAAGGCTTGAAGTCAGAATCACAGTGGCGAGGTTGCTACGGGACTGTAGCTCAGCTGGGAGAGCGCCGCACTGAAGATGCGGAGGCCGCTGGTTCAAGTCCGGCCAGTCCCACCACTCTCTGCTACTGTTCAGTGGTCCTGCTGATTCAGTTTGCATTCTCTAGGACGTCGGCTTGGAGGGCATGGAGTTTACCGATCCCCACTGTCGCGGAATCAATCAAGGCATCGAGTTCCTCACGCGTGTATGTCGCCTCCTCGCCGGTGCCCTGGACCTCTACGAAGCCGCCGTCACTGGTCATCACCACGTTCATGTCGACATCGGCATTACTGTCCAGGATGTAGTCGAGGTCGGTCCTGACTTCGCCGTCGACCATCCCGACGCTGAGTGCGCCGACATCGTTTGGCATCACCGCGGCCTCGTGAGCAGCCCTCTCCTTGGCATTGAGTGATGGGGACTCCACTCCGTTGCGGATATCCTCTCTGGAGAGCCGCATCTCCTTGGGTAGGCACTCGCCCGATGCTATCAGTCGGCGGATTGCCAGTCTGAGGGCGATTGAGGCGGCGGTAACAGAAGCGCATCTCGTCCCGCCGTCGGCGTTCAGCACGTCGCAGTCTACTGTGAGCGCGATTGGACCGAGTTCCTCAAGGTCGACCGCGCCGCGCAGCGAGCGGGCGACCAGCCGCTCGATCTCTTGGGTCCGCCCCTTGGCGCCGTTGCGCTCGCGGCGGAACCTGCTGTCTGTTGAACCAGGCAGGAGTGCGTACTCGGCGTGGACCCAGCCGCGCTCCGCATTCCTTGGGAACCAGCGCGGCAGACCAGCGGCTTTCGTCGCGCAGGCAAGGACCATGGTGTCGCCCTGGCGGAACATCAGCGAGGCAAGTGCATTGGGGGTGAAATCGAGCGTGACCTCGATGTCCCTGAGCTCGTCTGCACCTCGGTCACTGCCTGTATCGCCCGACTTCATCTTCGCCATGGCACTGCGAGCGGCGATTCCCGCATGAATCATTCGCGTCGGGCGTGTGGTGGCCGGAAGGCGTCTACCACTGCCGAATCAGTCGTGATGTAAGGCCCTCCAACGAGGTCGATGCAGTAGGGAACGGCGGCGAAGACCTCGTCTAGTATCTCGCGGATCGAGCGAGGCGAGCCGGGCAGATTGAGAATAAGTGCGGAGCCTCGGATTCCCGCAGTCTGCCGCGAAAGCACAGCGGTGGGGACGTGCCGTAGTGATATCGCCCTCATCTGCTCGCCGAAACCCGGCAGCATCCTCTCGCACACCGCCTCGGTGGCCTCTGGCGTCACATCCCTGGGTGCGGGTCCAGTTCCCCCGGTGGTCACGACCATCGAGCAGCCTTCGGCGTCGACCAGCTCTACCAGCGCCGCCTCGATGAGGGCCGACTCGTCGGGAACGAGTCGGCGAACCACCTCCCACGGCGAGGTTATCGCCTCGTCGAGGAACTGCTCGATGGCAGGTCCGCTGAGATCCTCGTAGTCTCCTGCACTGGCTCTGTCAGAGGCTGTCAGTACCCCGAATCTGCACAATTCACCGGCTGCCATCGTGGTCCGACAAGAGGTACTCTGAATAAACGCAGTCACTCACTCAGTGTGTAAATGGAATGCACATCTTCAAAGACCGCCGAGTGAAACTTGGAGTCCCGGAGGCGATGAAGTGCTGAGTCTACCCCAACACGCACGAACCAACGTTGCCCCGACGTCGTTGCCAGACGCTTCTTCGGAGGCTCCCGCACCAGTGGTTTATGTAGGCTCAGTTCTCATTCACTGACGCAGGTGAGCACATGACAGAAGATGGAAGATACACAGCACAGGTCACTGTGGTGAAACAAGAATGTCCGGATGCGGACGACAGCGAGATAGAAGAGGAGTTCAGACGTTATGAGGAGGAGTTCCTGATACCTCCCGAGGACGCTCTGCGTTCAGTCGTCCGCAAGTTCCAGACTGCCTCCGGGATGGAGGTCACTAACCTGGCCTCGCCAGCTAAGGTCGAGAAGAAGGTCAATCGCTTCTCCGAGCTCGGTGCCGACGACCGCAACGTGACAATCGAAGTCGCAGTCATCTCCTACACGCCACGCATTCAGATGGTGCGAGGTGAGGAACGACAGGTCGCATTCGGCTGGATTGAGGACAATCCCTGGGAGAACAGCGGCCAACGCGAGCGCTGGGACTACAAGGACTGGGGCGAGCAGAGCGAGAACCTCGCCCCAGGCTCGGTCGTGCGGCTCGAGGGCGCGTCGGTCAACGAGTGGAATGACAAGCGCTCGATAAACGTCAATCGCACCACCCGGGTGTCCGTTCTGCGCGAGGGCGGCGCTCCAGTGACGCAGGTCAGTGACGAGCCCGTTTCCATAGAGACAGCCTCGGAGAACGAGGGCTACGTGAATCTCGTCGCGCGCCTGATTTCGTCCAAGCCCGATGTCATCGTGAAGCGTGACGGCAGCGGTCAGTTAGATGTCGTCCGCGGTAGGCTGGCCGACTCCAGCGGGAGCATCGGCTTCCTGTCGTGGGTACCTCTCGAGCACGAGCCCGGGACCTTGCTCAAGATAGATGGCGCATCCGTTAGAAAGTTCCGCGAGACTCCGGAAATCAACATCGGCGACAGGACCAGGATAGAGGTTTACCACGACACGGCATTCGCCAGTATGGATGACCTCTCACAGGCTAACAAGGTCAGCATCGCCGAGTTGCGCAACGGAATGCGAGACATCGAAATCACAGTCCAAGTCGAATCATGGGACCAGCGCTCATTCACCTCCGAAGACGGTACCGAGCGAGTCGTCCGCAGCGGCGACGTCCTTGATCCCAGTGGCCTCTGCCGACTCACTGCTTGGTGCGAGATTGACCCCAAGCAGGGGGACTTCCTGCATCTGACTGGCTCCCGCGTGCAGTATTGGCAGGGTTCCCCAGATCTCGTCGTGGACGATGCCGCACAGGTGACTGACCTGTCCGACCCGCCCTGGGACCCGATAGACCCTGAGCAGCACTGGATCGAAGCCGACCTGACGACTGTGGTCACCAGCGGCTCGCGCAGAGGCATTCGCACCAACGGCACCATCGTGGCCGTACGCAGGGACTCTGGCATCATTGAGCGGTGTCCTGAATGCAGACGCGTCCTCAGGGACGATGCCTGCATCGATCACGGCCCCCAACGTGGAGTCGAGGACCTCAGACTCAGGTTCGTCATCGACGATGGCGTTTCCAATGCATCACTCTTGTTGGCAAAGGATCCTTCAGAAGCCTTCCTTGGGATGGATCAGGAGGCTGTTAAAGAGCAGGTGGACAAGGACGGCCAAGACGGATTCGCCGCTTTCCTGCGCGAACGCGTGCTCGCGCGCAGACTGAGCGTCAGAGGGCGCTCGATCATCGATGACCAGGGTGCCATGCTGCTTGCCGATGAGGTAGAGCAAGACGAGACCACATCAGCCGACGCCGCCAATGAGGTAATGCAGCGTTGGGGGGTGGTACTTTGATGCAAGAGCCAACACGTCGATTTTCCCGCCAGAGCGCTGTGCGCATGTTCGCGCAGGAGTACCAAGAGGCTTCACTGCCTGAGGAGGGCTCCGGCGAGTACGACCCGTCGTTCGTCATCACCAAACTGGGTGCCAAGATCAACCGCGCGCTCGTCTGTGGCGTCATCGACAGGATGGAACGCCGAGAAGGTGAGAGTGGTCCTAACTACTCGGGCCATATTAGGGACCCGACTGGGAGCCACCTGTTCAGCGTCGCGCCATTCCAACCCGAATTGCATCCGGACTTCGAGGAGCTGTTGGCTCGCTTCGAGTCCGGTGACAGGTTCCTGCTGGCCCTAGTGGGCAAGGCCCGATGGTTCGAGTCTGAAGACGGCGGTGTCTTCACCACGTTGCGTGCTGAGGAGTTCACTGTCATAGACAAGGAGTGCTACACCAACTGGTTGGTTGAGACGGCCGAGGCGACTCTGCGACGCATCGACGCGCATTCAGCTTCGCTGGAGAGCGAGTTGACTCCTGTAGCACTCGAGGCAGCCGGCGTGCCGAGCGACCTCGTCGACGGTCTGATTCTTGCCCGAGGGCACTATGGCGAGTTCGACCCGGAGAACTACCGGGTCGGGGTTCTGCAAGCGCTCTCGATGGCGATAGGCAGAACCAGCATCATGGAGGAGCCGGAGCCGGCAGCGCCCGCTCCGACTCTAGATGAGGCGGCCTCACACGCTCAGGGGGGCCCACCGACGCCGTCCGAGCCACTCGGCGACGCTCTCGCCCTAGTCATTGAGACCATTCGTTCACAGGACGCGGGAGAAGGCGTCGAGTACGGCAATATCATCGAAGCGCTTGTCAAAACCGGTCACTCGCGAGAGTCCGCCGAGGATGCCTTGGAAGACGCCCGTACTCAGGGCGAGGTGATGGAGCCCCGCTTCGGATTCTTCCAACTAGTGCCAGAGTGATCAGTCCTCGGGACTCTCTGAGAGCAGCGTCTCAGCGTGCCGCATCTTCTCCCTGACCCTCTCCAGCGTGGCGTCGGAGTTGATTCTGCTGCGAGATTCCCTCTCACCGAGGGACCCACCCTTGATCTCAGCGATATTGGTGGCAACGCGCCTCACCCTCGAGCGCACCTCGTCCTCGTCGAGCGGCCAGCCCCTGCGTTCTGCGAGCTTGATTAGGAGAATCTGCTCTTCCTCGCCCCAATGGCCACCGTGCCCTCTCAAGATGGTCCCGACCATCCTCTCGAGGTCCTCGACCCTAGCTTGGATGGTCAGCAGCGCCCCTTGGACAGATGACTCAGCCTTATCTAAATCAAACACCAGCGCGTCGCTGGCATCCTCCAGCACCGCCTCCGCAGCCGTCCGCTGGAAGTCGACCTCCTCCTCAGGCTCGGCGGACGACTCTTCGAATTCGGCCTCGACCTCCTCAACGACATCCTCAAACTCCACCTCTGCTACACCCTCAGAGACATCGGGGATTCCTGAGCGCCACAGGCTTCGCTTGATCCTGCCCCAGCCGTTCGCTTGATTGGTCAGGACACCTCCGACCCGAGCCATCAACACCGTCCGACTGCCTGTGACTCTCGCTTCCAGTTTCTGGCATAGTTCTTGGAGAGTGTCGCGATCCATCTCGGCCAGTCGCTCCACGGTCAGTCTGCGTGAGTCGAAGTTGAGGTGAAGCCATAGCCTCTGCCGCCTCTCTTTATGTGAGCCTGATGACTTGATTCCGAAGACCTTGAGTACCTCGCCGATCTCCTTGTGGGTCATCGATTGGATACCTTCCCATGAGAGATCGTCGTCACCTAGAATGTGATGCTGAATCAGTCTGGCCCGTACCACTTCGACCGAACCGCTCTTGCTCAGCCCCGCCTCCTCGGCCCTGTTCCGGAGTCCACGTAGCCGATCTCTGTAAAGCGCGTCGAGCAGCACCCTGTCGATCCCCAACCCCAGCACCTTCTCAAGCACTCCCGCGCCTCACCCGTCATATCGCTTACGCAGCACCACAGGTGCTGTGGCGGTGTTAGCGGCTGTTGGGAGTGGTCACCGTTTACTCAGACAGGTCGATGTAGGCAGGAGCCTCGACGTCGGTGTGGAAGTCCTTGGGAACCTCTCTAGAGGCCTCGAGGAGAAGAGCCTCCCAGTCCCTCAACAGTGAGATGATTCCATGCTGATACTGGGAGTATGTGATGACCCGTTCGAGACTCAGCGTCCTGTGCCCGTTCTTAGAGAGTACCTCAAGCCTGACTTCGACGCGCACGTCGTCATCGAGCACCTCTCCCTCTGTGTCTTGACAAGACTGCAGCAGGGTGATGTCCTTGGTCTCCTCAGCCTGCTTCATCAGGGAGCTGACTTGCCTGTGCCTGACGAGGACACCAGTCCTCTCCAGCATCTCCTCATTCAGACCGGCAATTAGGTGGTTCTGCACCCACCAGACCGTGTTGCCCTCTCGCTCGGAGATCTGCGCCGAGATGCTGAGAGGAAACCGCTTTCTCGCGAGTACCACGACGAGGTCGGCGTATGGCAGAGGCAGGAAGTGTGGGCCGCCCCTGTCCTTCGGGTCTGGAAGCAAGGCATGCCTGCGAACGCCAAGTTCGAGCTCGTCATACACCGGACGAGAGGTGACGTAACCATCGATAGCCCCGCTCTGTCTCATGGCCTCCATCCATTCCGCCATAGCCATGGGCTCCTCTGGGACCTCGCCCAACTCGCTGATTGATGCGTAGGCACCTGGTCTCAGGACGCGCAATCCTCGTCTGGCTCGGCGCAGTTGCCTGCGGACCAGTTTGGAATCTGACAGTATCACAGCAGACTTCGGCTGGTATGCGATCTTGTTCTCCGACACCAGTACTAGGTTAGGCCGGCGGGGGGTCCTCGCACCCACCACCTCGCATCCCGCCTCCAGTATCTCCAACTGCCTTCCGTGCAGTATCCGCGCCGGTATGGCGAGCATGTCCACCTTGCCGCTTCCCAGCATAGCCAGCCCTTCTGAGAATCCGTCTACTGCGCGGCTCTCTATAACGAGTTCAGGAGCATCGCCGGAGGCGGCGAAGATCGCTATGTGCTCGGATACAGGACAGTCGGGCGAGTCTATGGTCGCCAGTGTAAGTTGGTCCATCATCGCATCCACCTCAAGGGAGGGGGCACGCCTTGTGCCCGTTCGGCGGCGCGCACACCTGTTGATATAGGCGACCCCTGCCAAGAAGGGCGAATCAGCATGGTTTCGATGCGTTCGGAGAATGAGAAACTCGCCAATAGGCACGACATCATCGAGGAGGCTCTGGAGGACTTCGTGCAGGAGAGAATGACCGGCTCCGAGGCTCCCCCTATGGCATTGGCGCGACACGTCCTCCTCGCTGGAGGCAAGAGGTTCCGACCCGTTCTCGCGCTGCTCGCATTCGAGGCCTCAGGCGGCGAGGACCAGTCCGAGGTCATGGATCTCGCGCTCGCCTCCGAGATTGTTCACACCGCCACTCTCGTGCACGACGACATCTACGATCAATCCAAGACCCGCCGCGGCAAGCCGACACTGCACTCATCGTACGGTATCTCCCACGCCATCATCGCAGGTGACTACCTGTTCGTCCTCGGCTTCGGCCTGGGGGGGCGTTACGATGCTCAAATAGTAGAGCGGATGGCCCGCACCTGCGCGGGCATAGCCACTGGTGAGCTGCTGCAGTTAGAGCACATTGGCGACCTCGCAACCACTCCCGAGGACTACTACGCCATAATCGACGGCAAGACTGCAGCCCCCTTCGCTACCGCGTGCTCGAACGCGGCAATCGTTGCCAGTGCACCCGATTCGGTAGTTGAGTCCCTCGAGACCTTCGGGATGGAGGTCGGACGTGCATTCCAACTCGTTGATGATATGCTGGACTTGACCGGTGAAACTTCGATGGGCAAGCCCAAGGGTACCGACGTTCACGATGGCAAGATGACGCTACCAATCATTCACGCGCTCACTATGCTGCATGGCGTTGAGCGCGAGCAACTTGCCGACGTGCTGCAGAATTTCAGTGACAACCGCTGGGGGGAACTGACCTATCTCCTTGAGGAGGCAGGCTCATTCGATTACGTCACCCAACTCATCGAGAATCACGTCGACCGTGCTCTCGAGGCGATAAGTCCGCTTCCACAGAGCACAGCGTGCGACCTCCTGGCAGTGGTCGCCAGACGCTCACAGTCGCGCCGGACTTGAGGACATGTCCGACATCCGCACCGACTGGGATGCGATAGTCATCGGCGGAGGTCCCGCTGGAAGTACGACGGCGCGATATATCGCAGAGAGTGGAGCGGACGTTCTGGTCATCGACGGCAGGGACCCGATAGGCTCGCCGCTGCAGTGCGGGGAGCTCGTTCCCACCAACAATGAGATGCGCAGGTTGTGCCCCGACGTCCCAGATTTAGACGACCTCCTGCAGACACCGGAGGCAGCTATCTCAAAGAGGATCCGGGAGATGCATCTAGTTCCTCCTTCCGGCAAGCCGCTGAGATACGATTTCGAGGGATTGGTACTCAATCGTGTAGCTCACGACGAGGCTTTGGTAGAATTGGCTGAGTCAGCAGGGGCCGAGTATCTCGTCAACAGCCGAGTCGAGAGAGTCGAGGGCGAGACAGTCTACCTCAGGGGCGGCTCCGAATACACTGCGAGAGTTATCATCGGAGCCGCTGGGCGCAACGACCCGATCCGCAAGTCACAGTGGCATGAGGAGTCGCTCGACATCCCTGTGAAGTTCGTGCTCATGTCCGGTGAGTTCACCGATGCGGTGGAGCTGCACTTCGGCTCAGTAGCACCCGGCGGCTACGCCTGGATGTTCCCGAAGAACGGAGGGGCGAACATCGGGCTCGGCATCCAGAGGAGACTGTCCAAGGGCAGGAGCCTGAACGACTACGCCGAGGATTTCATCTCAAGGTATCGAGGACAGATAACCTACAACGGGGCCGGCTCCCTACCGATGTCTGGCTCCATCCGCTCCCTCGTCAAGGGCAAACACCTCCTCGTTGGCGACGCCGCCGGCATGGTCCTGCCCTCCAATGGCGCCGGCATCACGATTGCGATGATTGGCGGCAGGATTGCAGGACAGGTAGTCGCAGAGCACCTGCGGGATGGCACACCGCTCAGCGAGTACGAGATGAGATGGGATGCTCAGATGGGCAAGGTGATGCGCAACTCGAAGCGAGCCTTCAGGTTCGGAAGCCTGCTGTTCCGCTCTCCCGATTGGCTGCTCAATCTGGCTTTCAACAGGTTGACCAAGCCGTTCATCTGGAGGGCTGTGACCTGCCGCCCGCTGCTTGGCCTATGGTGAGGCGCCCTGCCAGATGGTGGCCATGCCGGGGAACACGACTTTGGCTCGGACATCGGTGAATCCGACCTCTTCCAGCATTCGCACGTAATCACGTGTGGTGCCGAAGCTCGAGTAGGTCCTCGTCAGCCACCTCCAAGGGTGGTCACTCTTACTGTAGACGAGTCTGGCGTAGGTCCCGACCCAGATCCTCATCCAGAGCCAACCGAGTACTCCGTGGAGCCGGTTGATTTTGGCTGGGTCGACGATTACGATGATCCCGCCTGGCTTGAGGACTCTGAGCACCTCTGACAGGCCGGCTCGTTTGTCGTACCAGTCTCTGAACGAGAACAAGGAGCAGACTGCGTCGAACGAGTTGTCGTCGAATGGCAGGTCCTCTGCTGTGGCTTCTACGAATTCGACAGCGGAGTCGCCGCGAGCGGCCCGCTTGGGGTTGACGCGGGACTCAGCGGAGCGCAGCATCTCCGGAAGCGGGTCGAGGCATACTAAGTCCCTGCCGACGACCTCCTCGGCGAAGCTCCCAGGGCCGCATCCCACCTCGAGAATCCGCCCCTTTACAGGCAGCCTGTCCTGAACCATCCTGCGCCACTTGGAGACCTGTCCGAGGGTCGCGAACCTGTTGATCCTGTCATACGCCGGAATACTCATCTCGAGATTGCGCTGGAGCTCGTTCCACTCCTCGGCACCGATGCGTTCGGCATCCATGCAGACCCCTCAATCCATCCTCTATTTGGTTGAATCCCGTGACCAGCCTCAGAGCCCACGAAGGGGCGAAACGGTCAATATGATAAACTCGCCAACTTTGGGAAGTTCACCCAGAGGGTGAACACGTGGCTAGGGATGAAGTTCTGAGATCAATCAAGGAGGCTGAGGAGAAGACCGGTGCCAAGTTGGAGAATGCCCGCAAGGACTCCTCGAACATCACCAGCAAAGCTCGTGGCAAGGCGGCTGACCTCATTTCCTCCGGACTACAGGACGCCGAGGCCGAGGCGCAGTCTATGGTTGATCAGGCGAGAGACGCTGCAAACGAGCGGGCTGATTCCGCCCGAGCCGATGGCGAAGCTGCCCTGACGGCGATTCACGAGCACGGTGAGAAGAACCGCTCGTCTGCGGTCGATGCGGTACTAGATGAGTTTCTCCAATCATAGAAATCCAACAGAGTTGACTGATAAATCGGAGTTTGTGTTCATGGGCAGTTTGACAACCCAAGGAATGTCGCGCTTGACTGCTGCCGGCTCGCTATCCAGAGTCGATGAAGCTGTCCGCGCGCTCGCTGATCTGAAGGCGGTCCACCTCCTAGATTATCCCGGGGACGAGGAGGGCTTCGACCTCGGCAGTCCAACCGATGAATCCGAGGAGATCGGGCGCGACCTCAACCGCTACCGCAGCGCCTCTTCCCAACTCGACCTCATCGACCCGAAGACCCTGCTCGAGTCCGAACCTATTCGCGGTCATCTGGACAGAGAGCTTCCTTCTCGTGTCGAGATGATGCTCGGCCACTTGGATCGACTCGATGTCGTCGACAGCGAACTCTCCAGCATGGCCGAAGAGGGAGACGCCCTGGAACTGCTGCTACCGCTGGACCTCGACCTCGATCTGCTTTCGGGATATGGCTCCCTGACCGCCTTCGTTGGTACAGTGAAGGATGCCTCCCGAGCTGAGTCATGTGCCCCCGACGGTCTCGTAATCATCGAGAGAGTCAAGCCCTCTGTTGTCGCCGTGTTCTGCAAGAACGACTCCTCATCCGCAGTCCAGTCTGAGTTGGCCGAGGCGGGATTCGCCGCTATCTCGATTCCTGATGGAATGGGTCCTGTGGGGGCCCGTCAGGAAGTACTCGCTGCGAGACGCGGCGAGCTTCTGGAAGAGCGCTCGACGCTGCAGGGCGAGTTGGATGTCTGGGCCGAAGCCAACGGAGCGACCCTACTTGGTGGGATTGAACTTCTGGAGCGAGACATAGCACTGGCACTGGGGCCGATCAGGGTCGCAGTCAGTGGTCACGCCTTCGTGATTGATGGTTGGGTGGAGACCTCTCGCTCAGAGGAGGTCAGCGCAGTGCTTTCCGAGACATGCCGAGTCGTCGACATCGAGCCGTTCAAAGTGGTTCCAGGAGGCGGGGGGCATGGTCACCATGGGCCCGAACTCAAACTGCCACCGATCAAGTTCGCCGATCGTCACAAGAGCAAGCCGATGGAACTGCTCACAGATCTGATGGGGCGGCCTCGCTACGGCAAGGTAGACCCGACCCTGTTCATGTTCTTCACCTACCCTCTGTTCTTCGGACTCATCCTCGGCGACATCCTCTATGGCGCCGCCACGATGTTGTTCGGCTATTTCCTGTATACCAGAATCGGACATACCGAGACCGGCTTGCTCGCCTCCAAATTCATCGTCTACATCGGCATCGCCGCTGTGATATTCGGCTACATCTACGGCGAGTTCGCAGGCTTCGAGATACTGCCGCATCTCGTGGACCATGGCTGGGTAGAACACTATCACCGCTCTCATGCTCCTGACTGGGCCACGTGGCTCACGGCCCTATACCCCTACGGCGGAGAATTCCAGTACGAATATTCATGGGAATTCGGTAAACTGGTTCTGGCATTCCCATTCCACAGGGTCGGGCATAACCTCGATGATCTGGTCCTGATCACAATCTACATGGGCGCTGTCCACGTTCTGCTGGGCCTCATAATCGGATTCCGAGACATCTGGCTTCACGGTGACAGCCATGGTAACACTGGTCCGGTTGTCGCTATTTTCGATCGTGGCTCTTGGATAACCATACTCATCGCCGGCTACTTCTTCGCCACCGGATACCTTGGGCTGAAAAACAATCCCGGTGATGAGACACTAACCCTGATGCAGACCTACGGCGGGATTTTCGTCGTTGTCGGCATACTCATGCTCAGCTATGCCAGTTACAAGTATCACGGGATGCCCGTGCTCATCGCGGCTCTGCTCGGTCCCATTGAGGGCATCGGCATGATGCCGTCAGTCATCTCCTACGTGCGTCTGTTCGCTGTTGGTGTCGCTGGGGTCAAGATAGCGGAGACAGGTAATGACATGCTCTATGGCAGCCACGGTAAAGGTATGATTGGGGTTGTCGAAGAACTCGCTCATCACGATGTCAGTGGTTTGATGCTCCTAGCCGTACTGCTGCCAGTGATTCTGCCATTTGCCCTGAATCTGCTCAAGGTGAGTCTGCCCGAGTTACCTCTCGGTCTGAACTCCTTCGGCAGACAGTTCCTTTTCGGCTTCCTAATCTCCGGCGGGCTCGGTTTCGCGCTCGGTGTAGGTAGCAGCGTATTCATGCTGCTGACGCTATTCTTCGGATGGCTGGTCGTACAGGTCTTCGCGTGGATATTGGGTCTAGTCAGCCCGAATATCCACACGGCCCGACTCCACCTAGTCGAGTGGATGAAGCAGTTCTACGATGCCGTCGGCGACAAGTTCGAGCCATTCGGGTTCACCGCCCGAGTCGTGGAGGTAGAGTAATAAATCAGATTCCAATGCTATGCATGGAGAAAAGGAGAATGAGAAAATGAAGAATATGAAATTGACGAGATTGAGTATGAGACTGTTGCTGGTGCTTTGGGGGTTGACCCTGATGGCTGGTGTGGTGAGCGCTTTGACCCCAGACGAACTAGCCGAGAAGGACACGATGGCCAAGCTGGCCGCAGGTATCGCACTGGCAGGTTGCGGAATAGGGACTGGCCTCGGACAAGGCCAGATAGGTGCAGCAGCAGTCGGTTGGGTGGCTGAAGACGGCTCCAAGCTGGGGCTCGCCATGCTATTCACCGTGTTGCCTGAGACCATCCTGATTTTCGGATTCCTCGCAATGTTCCTACTGTGAACGTTCGGGATGAAGAACAGGACAAGGAGAACTACACATGACGTTGGATGCACTTGCTAGTGATATTGACAATGCGGCGGAGGAAGAGGCGGAAGCCATCACCGACGCTGCCAAGGCGAAAGCCAAGGACACTGTCTCAGAAGCCAAGCTCGAACTCAAGTCTCTACGCAGCGACATCTTATCTAAGGCCATGAAAGAGTGCTCTCAGATCATGACCGAGACGGTTGCTTCGGCCAGACAGGCCAATCAGAAATCGATGCTCATCGCACGGAGGGAGGAACTCGATGCGACTAAAGAATCGGCGATGGAGATGGTAGGGTCAGCCAATCTGAAGGGGCGTTCCACCCTGCTTCAGTCGCTCATCAGTGAAGCGAAGGGCGATGCGGAAGCGAATATGGTACTGAGGCCCGTGGGCATCGATCGCTCGGCACTGGAGAGTGCCGGAAGCGGCTTCGCATTGGGTGAAGACGTCGATGGCCTAGGTGGCTTCGTTCTGGAGGCACCGGATGGTTCGATGATCCTCGACTATCGCTTCGACGGCTTATTCGAGAAGTCTTGGATTACGGCTCTCCCTGCTGTGACATCAGCATTATTCGGAGAGAATTGAGAACGGAGTGAGGGTAATGGCGACGATATCTACGGGACAGTCCAATTGGGCCAACGCATCAGCGCGTGGCAAGGCTCGGAAGGCTGGGCTCATAGACGATACCCGCATGCGCCAGTTGCTTCAACAGTCCCCCGACTCAATCGCTGCCAGCATCGCCGAGTTCGGCTATCGTGACGAACTCGACGAGTATGCCGACAAATTGAGCGGCGTCGACTTAGTCGAAGCCGCACTGAACCACAATATGGACCGGGACCTGAATCAGGTGCTCGGTTTCTGCCAAGGTCACCTGAAGGGCTTGGTATCTATCTACGTCGAGAGATTCACCTATCAGAAGTTGAAGACTGCTCTCAGAGCGATTCACAGTGGCGTTTCGCTGGAGATTGTGTCTAGTCAGGTCCTACCTGAGCAGAATGAAGCGAACCGCCCTTGGTTGGAGCTGGTCAACGACTCAGAAACACTGCAGGATGCTGTTTCGGCGCTCGAAGGAACACAGTTCGAACGAGCACTCACAGATCTTGACGGAAACGACGACCTGATGGCCGTCGAAGACGCTCTCGACCGCCACTACTACTCATCTGCCACGAAGAAGCTGCGTGAAGGCACGACTCGCCACCCGATGCTTCTTCGCTACCTGCGCACGGAGATCGACCACCGGAACGTGATCAACCTGTTCCGTGCGCTCAAGCAGGAAATGCCAGCCGAGAAGCGCAGCGAGATGATGATCACTGGCGGCAGGGCAATCACATCGACGTTCCTGCGCCAAGCGGCTGAGGCGGAGAATGAAGAGGCATTGCTCGAAATACTCAGACGAGCCCCTGGATTCGATGACAGCGGCTTCGACGAGGCGCTGATAGAGTCGAAAGAAAGAGGCACACTCGATCCGATAGTGAACCTCCTCAACAGTCAGAGACTCGACTTGCTGAACAGGATGAACAGCCTCAATCCGCTGTCGGCGTTCCCTCTGATTTACTACATCGAAAGCAAAGTCCTCGAGGTGCAGAATCTGCGCTTGCTCGTGCGCGGGAAGGCGGTTGGCCTTCCCGACGACGTCATCGAGGCACACATGGGGCTATGAGGGGGAATAGGGAATGGAGATTGCAATAGTCGGCACTCCCGAGTTCACCCTCGGTTTCCAACTCGCGGGCATCATGCACCTGCACAACCCTGAGAGCATCGAGGAGACAGGCAACGTCCTGCGCACGATGCTCGAGGAGGACGAGGTCGGCATCATCGTCATCGATGCGGCCGAACTCACCCGTCTGCCGGGCAAGCTGCGTCAGCGGCTTTCCGACAGCATTTCGCCCACAGTTCTGGGCATCGGGACCGAGGAGGACAACACCCTCCGAGAGTCCATCAAGTCGGCGCTAGGCGTCGATCTTTGGAAGTGATTCATCAATAAAGAAAAGGAAGTGGAAAAATGAGTGAAGATAGTGGATTAATTTACAGAATCTCCGGACCGGTCGTTACTGCAGTTGGCATTACACCGAGAATGTACGAAGTGGTGCGAGTAGGCGACGAGGGACTGATGGGAGAAGTAATCGAATTGCACGGCGACCAATCGGTCATTCAGGTGTATGAGGAGACATCCGGCGTCAAGCCGGGCGAACCAGTCATCAGGACGGGACAGACCCTGTCCGTCAAGCTGGGCCCGGGTCTTCTGACCCAGATCTACGACGGGATCCAGCGTCCCCTCGCGGACCTAGAGGCGAAGATGGGCGTGTTCATCAAGCGAGGCGTCGACGCTGACGGACTCGATATGAAGAAGAAGTGGGAGTTCAACGCGACAGTCTCGGTCGGCGACGAGATCTCTGGAGGTACCGTGATCGGGACCGTCCAAGAGACTGAGACCGTCGAGCACAGAGTCATGGTGCCCCCTGGCATCAGCGGCAAGGTAGCCAGCATCCAGTCGGGCAAGTTCAACATCACCACGACGGTGTGCACGCTCGACGACGGCACTGAGATCGCAATGATGCAGGAATGGCCTGTCAGGACTCCGCGCCCCTTCGTCCAGAAGTACGCCCCCGGTGTCCCTCTAGTGACCGGCCAGAGGATCCTCGACTTCCTCTTCCCCCTAGCCAAGGGCGGCACCGCCGGTATTCCAGGACCCTTCGGGTCCGGCAAGACGGTCACCCAGCAGCAGCTGGCCAAGTGGTCGGACGCGCAGATCGTGGTCTACATCGGCTGCGGCGAGCGAGGAAACGAGATGACCGAGGTCCTCAGCGAGTTCCCGCACCTGATCGATCCGAACACCGGCAAGCCTCTGATGAACAGGACCACGATGATTGCCAACACATCCAACATGCCAGTGGCTGCACGCGAAGCTTCGGTTTACACCGGGATCACCATCGCCGAGTACTTCCGCGATATGGGCTACGACGTCGCTCTGATGGCCGACTCCACCAGCCGATGGGCTGAGGCCATGCGCGAGATCTCATCCAGATTGGAGGAGATGCCCGGTGAGGAGGGCTACCCTGCATACCTGTCGAGCCGACTGGCGGAGTTCTACGAGCGCGCCGGACGTGTGGAGACCCTAGCCGGCGACGACGGCTCGATATCAGTCATCGGAGCCGTGTCACCACCGGGTGGTGACATCTCCGAGCCGGTCAGCCAGGGGACCCTGCGAATCGTCAAGGTGTTCTGGGGGCTGGACGCCGGACTCGCCAGACAGCGACACTTCCCGTCAATCAACTGGCTCAGCTCGTACAGCCTGTACCCACAGGCCCTCGACCAGTGGTACCGCGACAACATCGCCAGCGACTACCCCGAGGTCCGAACCAAGATCAGCAGTCTGCTGCAAGTCGAGGCGGAACTTCAGGAGATTGTTCAGTTGGTTGGCTCTGACGCACTGCCGATAGACCAGCAACTGACTCTGGAAGTGGCGCGTATGATTCGCGAGTACTTCCTCCAGCAGAATGCATTCCACGATGTCGACACATTCACCCCACTCGACCTGCAGTACGCTATGGCCAAGGCCATCCTGACCTTCCAGGAAGAATCGGAGAAAGCCATTGCCGGAGGCGCTGGTCTCGAGGAGGTCGTCAACGTGCCCGCACGCACCGACCTCATGAGAGGCCGCTTCGAGCAGGGCTACGGTGAACGCATCGATGAGTTGCTCGGGGAGATGTCGAAACAGATCGCCGGGACTATGGAGGACAACTAAGGGGGTGCCATGAATGAGCGGAAAGGAATACAGGACAATTACTGACGTGAAGGGGCCTTTGGTCTTCCTCGAGAAGACCGAGCCTGTGGCCTTCGGAGAGATCGTGCAACTTCGACTATCCGACGGCTCGATGAAGAACGGACAGGTGCTGGACACCAGCGACGACCAAGTCATCGTACAGGTCTTCGAGGGAACTGCTTCTATTGACCGACAAACTGGAGTGAGATTCCTCGGCGATGTGTTTCGTCTACCCGTAAGCAAGGACCTCATCGGACGGATCCTCGCGGGTAACGGCAAGCCCAGAGACGGAGGTCCTGAGATTGTGGCCGAAGAGATGGCAGACATCATCGGAGCGGCCATCAACCCATACAGTCGAGAGAGCCCCGAGCAATTCATCCAGACCGGCATCTCTGCAATCGACGCCTGCACCACTCTGGTCCGCGGTCAGAAGTTACCGATCTTCTCGGCGTCCGGTCTGCCGCACAACGACATCGCCTTGCAGATTGCCCGACAGGCCAAGCTTATCGACAGCGACGACGACTTCGTCGTCGTGTTCTGCGCGATGGGTATCACCGCTGAGGAGTACAATTTCTTCGTTCACGACCTTGAGCGCACCGGCGCCATGGAGAACGCCGTGCTGTTCGTCAATCTAGCCGACGACCCAGCTGTCGAGCGACTGATAACACCGCGTCTTGCTCTGACGGCCGCTGAGTATCTGGCCTTCGAGCACGACTACCACGTGCTCGTCATATACACTGACATGACCAATTACTGCGAGTCACTCAGGCAGATTGGAGCTGCTCGTGAGGAAGTTCCCGGTCGGCGTGGCTACCCTGGTTACATGTACACAGATCTGGCTATGCTGTACGAGCGTGCTGGAATCATCAAAGGAAAGAAGGGGAGCATCACGCAGTTCCCGATTCTCACCATGCCTGGTGACGATATCACCCACCCGATACCTGACCTCTCGGGATACATCACCGAGGGGCAGATCGTGATTTCACGTGAACTGCACCAGAAGGGAATCTACCCGCCTATCAACGTGCTTCCTTCGCTGTCCCGGCTGATGAACGCTGGCATCGGTGAGGGCAAGACCCGCGAGGATCACAAGTCGGTCTCCGACCAGTTGTACGCTGCCTACGCCCAAGGACGCGAGCTGCGTGGCCTGGTGGCTATCGTCGGTGAGGACGCGCTGAACGAGCGTGACCTTCAGATGCTGAAGTTCGCGGACATCTTCGAGGATCAGTTCTTGCGACAGAGCCGCGATGACGACCGCTCGATTATTGAGGGCACGCTCGATCTTGCTTGGAACCTGTTGACGAACATCGACACAAAGTTCCTCGTGAGACTCGACCAGAAGTGGATCGACAAGTACCACCCGACGGAGAAGAAGTCCTGAGGTGGAACTTTCGCTGGAGGTGACATGATGGCACTCGACATCAAGCCTACCCGCAGCGAGTTGATCAACCTCAAGCGACGTATCAAGCAGACCGAGAACGGATACAATCTGTTGAAGATGAAGCGTGACGGACTGTTCCACGAATTCAGGACCCTGCTGTCCGATATGATTGCAGCTAGGGAAGAGCTCGTCGGGACCTACCGGGAAGCGGTCCAATCGATCGGCCTTGCCAGTGCCATCGAAGGGGGCCTCGCAGTCAAGAGCGCTGCAATCGCCATCTCGCGTCACCCCGACGTCGAGGTAACCCGCCGCAACATCATGGGCGTCGTCGTTCCGAGTGTCGTTGGGACCAATCTTACTACGTCTATCGACGAGCGTGGAACCGGCCTGATAGGCGGCTCGGCGTACATCGATGAGGCCTCGGATTCCTATTCCACTCTAGTTGAGAAGATAGTCAAAGCCGCAGAGATGGAGTCGACCCTCAAGCGACTGCTCGTAGAGATCGAGGCGACCAAGCGCAGGGTCAACGCCCTCGAGTACGTGGTCATACCCCAGATGGAGGAGGCTCGCAACTTCATTCAGCTCCGTTTGGAGGAGATGGAGCGCGAGGAGACATTCCGTCTGAAGCGCTTCAAGAACAAGTGATTCGGCGAACACAGTTCGCCGCCCGCACGTGCGAGAGGTCAAATTGGACCTACCCCGGCCGCATACCACGGTGCGACGATGTCTGAGGGAGAACAGTACCTGCTCGACAAGGAGACATGGGGTCAGCGAGAGCTGCTCGAGGTCATCTGTAGGAGGCACTTCGTCCTCGGCAACCAAGGGCTGCTGGAACTCTCGTGGCACGTCAACGGCAGAGACGGCAGGAACCCGAGCGCCTGCTTGCGCTCGTTGAACCGCCATCTGAAACAACTGAGCCTGATCGGGGTCCTCGACGAAGGCGACCCACCGGTGCTGAGCATCGGACGCCTACCCATCCTGCCGATGGTTATGCCATCATGGCAGCAGGCACTCGTCTGGGCACTCGTCTCCGGCTTCGTGACCATTGCAGGCTCCCTTTGGGCGACCCATCTGGACCCTAGCAGCGCTACACTGGGCTCATCCGTCATTCAATCAGCCCTACTAACCTTCACGCTCCCGGTAATCGGCTCGGCTCTGCTGGCGAGCTATGCCAGACTACTCTTGGCAGCTCGATTCGAGATTGACGCCGGGCATCTTATCCCACTCGCTCTCCCGGTGTTGTCTCCGGTCTGGCCCTTCGGCATCGTAGCCACACTCGGTCAACTGCGTCCGGACCTGCAGCCGGTGCCCGACCGCCGCTCACTCGGGTTCTTCGAACTGGTTGTACCAACCGTCCTGTTCTTCTGCGGCACCGTGCTGACGCTCGTGGGACTCAGTCTGACCGCCAATCAGCCGCCGGCCTACGAAGCCGCTCCGATAATCCTGGACACGAATTTCCTGATTGAGACTCTCAACTCCATGGGATTCGGCACCGACCTCGCTCTGAAACTGCAGTGGATCCACCCGACCGGCCTTGCAGGCATCGGACTGTCGATAGTCGGCTGGGGCCTGCTGCTGCCGATACCAGGATTCCCTGGGGACCGGATACTGCACGCGCTCATCGGCCCTATCGAGATGACCCACGAAAGCAACCAGACCTCTCTGTTCATCTCCACCCTCGCTTTCTTGCTCCTGATCTTCATCAGCACTGAGTACTGGCCATGGCTGCTACTGGCCGCCATAGCAGCTTGGCGCAGGTTCAGCCCCGAGCAGACGCCATCCCCGTTCATCGTGGACGAGTACGCCGGGCTCAATGAGGTCTCGATGAGGCAGATAGGCTCACTTCTACTGGCGATACTGGTGCTCGGATATCCCGGCCTCGAGCCCAGTCATGAGTTGGAGGGCTGGGACGAGGGCCTGTCTACGGATACGTGGCCATCGTTCATGGGGTTCGAAGACGGACAGGCCGAGGTCGAACTGACGCTCGAGCCAGCCGGGATCATGCCCGTCTCGGGCTGGCTGCAGATGCGTGTTGAGGGCGCCCCAACGGGGGGCTGGCAGATCTATTCCGAGTGCTTGGATGACAGGGGCGTGTGCAGGTTCGACGACGCCACTCAGGCCTCTCCGGGCAGTGTCACCATCAATCTGGCAAGAAACCAGATGGAGGCCAGTGAGCAAACGTTCAGACTACTCATCCTGATCGATGTCGCGGACCACGTCACCGAGCATGCCATCGTGTTCCAGCCAACTGGAGTGACCACACCGATAGACCCGCTCTGGGTGATGGTCGAGGACACACAGACGCCTAGGATCTGCGTCGAGCTTCTGGTCGTTGAGGGCGATTACGTCAATCTGACTAACTACGACCCGTTCTGGTCTTTCGAGAACGAGACCTCGCTGGGGCCTGGGCTGCACAAGCTGTGTATGCGAGGCCACGAGGGAGCCATACAATCGCTGTCGATGCAGGACGACCAGTTCCGCAGGATAGGACCCTCGATCGTGATATCCCGCGAAAACCTCTCCAATGACATACTGTTCCTGCCGGTGGAGGGGACACAGCCGAGGCTGCAGGTCTCCGACGGTGAGTGGCGGATACCGGAGTGGTTCGAGTCGAACTCGGGGTACGTGATAGCCCGGGGCGAGTCCGGCTCGGTCTTCTGTCCGTCCACTGGGGTGGTCGCCGAGATCAACGCCAGCGGTGACTGGGACAGGAATCTCGCTGACCGCTCGGCGATACTCATTCCTGCTGGTGAAATCGGGAACGCGACCCTCCGATTCGGCGAGTCAGGTTGGCTGGCGCTGTGCGACGGCTCGAACATGCTCGCCTCTTACAGAGTGGTCGAGGGGCCGGATGTCATGGTCGACCCCGGAACCCTCGCGTCGAGGATGCCGAACGGCTGGTTCAGCATCGTGAACCGGGAGAACACTTCGATGCCCATCTCCCTCGATTGGACAGGAGATGCGGTCGCTTGGGACAACTGGGAGGTGTGGACGCCTTCTGAGGTGGCCGCGATGTCTTCGGTCACAGCCAACGCATCTGTCCACGGGGCCCCCTTCGCCTGGTGGGCAGCGTGGGTGACGGCAGACGAAGATGGCATCACTCTCCACTTCGCGGCACGCACGATGGAGGGCGCATGATGCGCATCGCCATCATCGGAGTTGGCTCGATAGGAGGCATCTTACTGGGGGCCCTGTCCGACACCGATGCCGAGATGGTGGCGGTGGCTAGGGGCACCACCGCCACTGAACTCTCGGACATGGGTCTCGTGATGCACATGCCAGAGGGCTCAATCGAAGTCATCCCTCCAGATGCATTCTCCACCTTCGACAGCGCCGCAGGACCGGTGCCCGATGAAATCCATGGGTCCTGCGACGCCGCGATACTCTGCGGCAAGGCCGACTCGACCCCCATGCTCGTCCAACTCGCAGAAGATGTCCTCACGCCTCAGGGGGTCGCCATCAGTGTGCAGAACGGACTCGGTCACGCCGAGGAGCTAGCACACCGACTGGGCCGCTCGAGGGTGCTCGGCGGCTCGATTACACACGGTGCCTGGAGGGACGGCGAGGGATCCGTCCACTGGGTCGGACGTGGAGCCATCCGTCTCGGCTGGATTGAGGGGGGCGCCCCTTCAGGTGCCGCTGCGGGACTGCTCTCCGCACTCGCAGCCGCAGGTCTCGAGCCGGAATGGAGCGAGGACATGCAGCGCATCGTCTGGACCAAGCTCTTGGTCAACGTCGCGATTAACCCGGTCTGCTCGATTGCCGGTGTGCGCAACGGCGCGCTGCTGGAGATGCCTGAGCTCTGGGAGCAGGCGCTGGGCGCTATGCAGGAGGCGGCGACGGTCGCAGAGGCCAGTGGGGTGGACCTCGGCGACTTGGTCCTCGATGACTATCTCAGACAGGTTGCCGGAGCCACCGCGGAGAACCGGTGTTCGATGCTGCAGGACGTCATGGCAGGACGCCCGACCGAGATTGATGCACTGTGCGGAGCGGTGGTATCACAAGGCGAGTCAGTCGGAGTCCCGACACCTCGCAATGCGATGCTTCACGCGCTTGTCAAGGGCATCGAAATATCCCCCCACTTCGATTGACCTCATCCGGCGATTTTTCGCCCCTTCTGGAATCGTTGTGCTGCGCCTATGGAAGCCTCAACATTCATAGGCGAACAGAAAGGGAGAGCGTGAACGACGTCGGCGATGTTTCGTACGGCGTAGGGGGATGGGATGCATCTATTGCGTATTGAACTAGAGAACTTCAAGTCATTCGCAGGAGAAGTCACAATCCCCCTCGAAGAGGGATTCACGGCCATAACCGGGCCAAATGGATCGGGCAAGTCCAACTCCCTAGATGCCATGCAATTCGTCCTCGGCCCCAAGTCCAGCAAGTCCCTCAGAGCCGCAAATGTGACCCAGTTGATATTCAACGGCGGCAAGCGAGGCAGGCCAGCCAAGCACATGTCTGCCACGCTCGTTTTCTCCAACACCCCGGAGTTTGATGGCCGTAGGAGACTGAGGGTCGACACCGACGAGGTCAGTTTCACCCGCTCGGTCAGGCTCGGCAGGAAGGGCGCCCCGATTTCTGCCTACAGGATCAATGACGATCCCTCCTCGGCAACCGATATGAGGCGCATCCTCGCTGAGGCCGGTCTGCGCGCCGATGGATACAACATAGTCCAGCAGGGAGACGTGACGACCCTAGCCACGATGACTCCTCACAAGAGGCGTGCCGTCCTAGAGGACGTCGCTGGAGTGACTGCCTACGATGACGAGATTCGCCGAGCCACCACTCAGCGCAAACACGTCGAGAACAACATCGAGACCATCGATTTGTTCGAGAAAGAGCAGAAGGGACGTCTCAAGGACCTCGCCAAGGAACGCGAGCAGGCCCTGAAGTTCAAGGAGCTGAAGGACGAGTTGGACATCTCCAAGGTAGTCCTGCACCAGTCTAGGCACAGGAATCGGCTCGATGAGGTGCGGCTTCTGGGCGAGGAGCGCTCGCGCTACCTCGGCGACATAGACAATATCGGCGGGAAAATCACCGAAGGCAACAAGGGACTGCTGGCGCTCGAGGAAGAGATCGTCAAGATCGATTCCGACATCAACGAGATTATGAGCGGTGATGCCCGTAATTTGCTGGAACAGATCCGCCAGTATGATATCGATATCGAGACAGGTGGCGACAGGATAGGCGACCAACGGCGAATCATCGAGCATTCTGAGGGAGAGATAGAGGAGTTCGAGGGCGAACTCGAACGGGCTGAAAAGGCCCGCGTAGACGCCGAAGGCTCCCTCAAGGATGCCAGCGAAGCTCTTGTGTCTGCCAACCAGTCACTCAAGCAGGCGGCCAAAGACGAGGAGGACGCCCGTGATGCCATCCAGTCAGGCGACAAGCACGGACGCGATTTGAAGCGCATCCTCGGCAAGGCCACAGAAGCGGTCGACAAAGCACATTCCACTCATGCTCAAGCCAGACTTCAGGCTGACCGGGCGGAGCAGACTGCTCAGATCGCTTCAAGCAATCTAGCCGATATCGAAGGCGAGTTTGAGGAGGCTACATTCATCCGCGACGACCTCGAGCTCGTCGGCGAGGACCTGCTGAGCGACGAGCCCCAGGCGGATCGTGGTTCCTTGGCAGGCGAGCTTCGCAGGCTGCAGAAGCAGGAGGGGGAGCTGGCTGAGGATCGGGATCGCTCCGAGATCAAGGTCAGAGATGCAGAGAGGGACCTGAACAAGGCCCGTGCCCGTCAAGAGGGGCGGGCAAACACTCCCGGATCAGCAGTCACCCTAGCAGCACTCACCAGACTTCGCCAGAGCGGCGAGATTCACGGCATCATGGGCTCCTTGGGAGAACTCACCGCTCCCAAGGACCCGGCGCACGAGGAGGCTCTATCAAACGCACTTGGAGGCGGCTTGAGGAGCATCGTGGTCACCGACGACGATGTCGCTGCCAAATGCATCTCGTGGTTGAGGAAGAACGGCGGAGGTAGGGCTACCTTCCTGCCCTTGAGCAAGCTCAGCGTCGGTCGCCCCCAAGGTCGTTCTCTGATAGTCGCCAACAACCCAGGCGTCATCGGTTTCGCACACGATCTGCTCGACTACGACTCGGAGATTGACTCCGCGGTCAGATACGCAGGCCGCAACACCCTCATCGTCCAATCTATGGACATCGCCCGACGCAACATGGGAGGTGTCCGATTAGTCACCTTCGATGGCTCAGTCATCGAGAGCTCTGGCGCCATGACCGGCGGCTCGGCCTCTAGGGCTAACCGCAATGCCTTCGGGGGCGGCTCGATTCCCTCCAGTCTCGACAGGCTAGAGGCAGCCGTCGAAGAAGCCAACTTAGTCTACTCCACAGTCGAGGCCGCACTGAGGGAGGTGCGGACGAACCAGCAGAACCTGCGTGACAGGATCCACGGCCTCGACGACAGCGACCACTCTCTACGACTGCGTAACTGGAAGGCGGATCTCGAGCGAGCGCAGAAGGGCGTTCAAGAGATTCGCAAGAAGGTCGTCGATGCGACCAAGGAGTTCGAAGGATGCGACTCCGCGCAAGCCGAACTGAGGACTGATGCAGACAAGGCCAGGGAGGCCCATGAACAGGCTGTATCCAAGAGGTCAGCAGCCGCGCAGGACCTGCAGGATCACGCACCAGACCACTTGTCTCAGAAGCTGCGCGACGCCGAGCGCACCATGACTGAGGCCGGGCGAACGAGACTCGCCTCTGAGGCAGCGATCTCCAGCGGCAACGAGCGCACATCGATACTAGCAGGCCGAGTCAAGGAGATCCAGCGACAGATCGACAAGAAACAGGGACTTGTCTCAGAGGCCGAAGCAGCCATCACAAAACTAGAGGAAGACATGAACGAGGCCGAGACCAAACTGGTCGACCTCAAGGAGCAGGCCTCCCAGTTCAACGAGGAGCAGAACGCACTCCAGGACCGTCGAGAAGAGATCATAGAGGAGCGCGCCAGTCTGCGCGCCTCGGTAGAGGTGCTCTCCCAGAACAGGGAGATCCTGACAGCTCGCATAGAGGAGCTGAACGTACAAATCCAGCAGAAGCGCGAAGCGGTGGATGAGATCGAGGTCGAGTTAGAGGCCGTTGAGGTCTCCATCCCATCGCCGGATGTGCAACTGCCGACTGTGGCCGAGGCGGAGAAGAGCGTGCAGGGGCTCGAGCGCCGCCTCGGTCATCTCGGCGATGTCAACATGCTCGCCATCGAGCACTACGACACCGCCGTCGAGCGAATCGCCGGCCTCGTCGAGGACGGAAATCTGCTCCGTGACCGACGCAGCCAACTGGTATCCATAGCGGAGCAGTTGGAGGACGAGCGCCGAACTCGCCTGATGACGGTCTTCGAGCACGTGAGCAACAACTTCAGCAGGGTCTACGAGATCCTGCAGCCTACGGGGAGCGGCAGCCTCCGGATGGAGAACCCGAAGAAACCCTTCGAGGGAGGCTTGGAGATGGACTGCGTCCCTCCCGGCAAGAGCAAGCACACCAAGAGGAGCATGCTTTCGGGCGGCGAGAAGTCGATGGCCGCACTCGCCCTCATCTTCGCCATACAGGACTACGAACCGAGTCCGTTCTACTATCTCGACGAGGTCGACCAGAACCTCGACCCGTTCAACGCAGGGCGAATCGCGGCCCTGTGCAGGATGCGCAGCCAGCGAGCTCAGTTCATGATGGTCACTCTGCGTAAGGTCAGCCTGACTCTCGCCGACCACCATATTGGAATCACCCACGCCGGCGACGGACGCAGCCGCCTGATCAGCGAATTCGACAGGGCTGCCGCCATTGAGATGGGTGAAGAGTTCGAGGCGGAGCGAAAGTCTCAGGCCGAGGCCAAAGCCGAGCGCGAAGCAATGCCGGAGTTGCCCGATCCAGAGGGCATGCCTCGAATCCCCGAGCCCCTCGGCACGCCCAAGAGCCTCGGCGGCCTGGCCGAGCGAGCCGGAGTGGAAGCCCTCGAGGGCGATGCGGAAGAGGGGATTGAAGCCGGCGATGGCACCCTGGGGTCACTCCGTGACCGAACCGATGACTGGACCGAGGACATGGAAGAGCGCGAGACAATCGAGCAGATCCCAGAGGAGCCTGATGTTACCGAGTCCGAGGCCGAAGCCGAGCAGAAGGAGGCTGAGTGATGACCGTGTTCGACGGGCAGGCGATGCGCGACGACATAGTGGTGCGGTTGCTTGGCGGCGAGGCCGACCTTGAGACGAGCCGCTATCTAGACAGACTGGTCGAGCTCGCTACTTTGGAGGAGGCCGAGCACCAGTTCCTAATCGACCCCTTCGACCGCTCGGTCGCACTTGTCTTCCAACTCTTCCAATCGAGCGACCTCGACCCCTGGGACGTCGACCTTTCGAGCTTCCTCGAGATGTTCAATGAGAGAATCAAGGAGTCCGAGAACATCGACCTACCGACCTGCGGCAGGCTCGTCAGGATGGCGTGGTGCATTCTGCGCGGACAGGCATCCACACTGATGGAGCGACAGGAGCGGGCCTTCGACTACGAAGAGGAGGAGATATGGGACTTCGATGGCGGATGGGAGGCTGATTTCGACGATGCTGACTACAACTTCTCAGTGGGGGTCCTCACCGGGGCCGCTGACGAGGTGCTGCCTCAGATGTTCGAGGGCAGGATCCACCGTGACGAGAGCCGACCAGTAACTCTGGGCGAACTTCTCATGGGGCTTCAGGCCGCAGGCAGGCTGGCAGAAGAGCAGCGCCTGCGCGAGCAGATAGCCAAGGAGCGCCGCGAGGCCCACACCCGTGCGAGGGAGAGATTCAGCGGCAGCCTCCACGTCGAGGATCTTGAGGAGGACCTCCGTAGGACATGGGAGGCTCTGAGGGACCGTTCCGAGGGCAGTGGAAAGCCCGTGGAACTGAGAACGCTCGTTGATGAGATGACGAAAAAATCGATTGACTCCGGACTCAATCACGATGAGGCGGAGGCGGAGGCGCAAGTCACCGCCCTGGTCTCGGCATTGTTCCTGACGCACCGCGGCTATGCCAATCTCACCCAGGAGAAGGGCCGCAATGGCAGGATTCTCCTGAAGGACCTCTGGAAGGACGATGACGACTTCACCGCTCTGACAGAGAGACTCAACCCCGAGATGTTGAACATGGAGGGTTTCGCCGATGTCTGATGCCCACCTACCGACCGTTCTCGAAGCCATACTGTTTGGTGCCGGACGCTCGATGTCGGCGGAGGAGCTGGCTGAGCTGCTGGAGAAGCCACAGACCGAAGTCCAATCCGCACTGCAGGACCTACAAGCGACTATTCGCAGACGACGCGACTCCGCGCTCCAGCTGAGCGACGTCGCTGGACGCTGGATTTTCGAAGTCCGCCCCTCTCTCTCACCTCACCTGCCGAAGTCGTTCCGGGCCGACATCCCTCAGCGCCTGCTCCCCGCAGCCGCCCTCATAGCATACCACCAGCCTATGGCGCAGTCCCAATTGGTCGACATGCTCGGTCAGAGGGCGTACGACCACGTCCGCGACTTGGCCCGAACTGGCCTCATTGACCGCCGGCGAGACGGGCTGACCCGCAGACTGACCACCACACGCCGCTTCGCCGAATACTTCGGCTGTCCCGAAGTCGAGTATCGCAAGGTCCGCACCTGGTTCAGGGAGGAGGCTGCCAAGATGGGTCTGACCAGCGCTCAGTTGGCCGCTTCGCTGGCACCGGATGAGCAGTTGACGATCAGCGAGTTCGAGGGGGAAGTAGCGGAGAGCGAAACCCTCGAAGCCGAGGAGTAATCACTCCGACCTGAGTTTCGCAAGCTCCTCTTCTACCGCCTTCTGCGTTATTCTGCCATCATGAGCCCGCATCCTTGCTGCGACGATGTCGACCTCTTCTCCCTCGGCTCCCGCCGTGACTGCCATGTTGCGCACGTGGAGCTTCATGTGGCCAGCCTGGATGCCCACGGTGGCAAGAGCGCGCAGGGCACCGAGGTTCTGAGCCAGACCGGCAGCGGCCATGACCTTCGCAAGGCCATCTGCCGATGAGATACCCAGCAGGGCAACATTGGCCTGTGCTGCCGGATGCACGCGAACGGCTCCGCCCACGAGTCCCACTGCCATCGGTAGCTCAATCGAGCCGACCAGATTGCCTTCGGAGTCTTTCTCCCAGTGAGTCAGTGAGCCGTAGGTCCTTTCGTGGGCGGCAAAACTGTGGGCACCGGATTCAATAGCCCTCCAATCCTGCCCGCAGGCGATGGCTATGGGGGAAATCGCGTTCATTATTCCCTTGTTATGGGTAGTGGCGCGGAACGGGTCGGCTTTGGCGAAGTGATAGGCTTGCAGCACACCGTCGATGACATCTGAGCCTTGTCCGACATCACCGCTGTTCACCATTTCGGCCGGGGTGAAGACTGCGCTCACGCGCGCAAGTCTGTGAACAGCGAGGTTGCTGATTATGCGCAATATGACCGTCCCTCCTGTTATCTCCTCTACCTTCGGGGCTATCGTCTCGGCCATCGTATTGACAGCATTTGCACCCATTGCATCCCTGCAGTCGACGAGGATGTGGACGATTACCATGGGCCCTGACTCTGTTTCTATGATTCTAACACGAATATCTCTGCAACCACCGCCGAATTTCACCAGAATCGGGTCAACTTCGTTACAAGAATCGACTAATTCCGCTTTAGCGGCCATAATTGAGCCTCTCGCAGCCTCGGGATCCTCGCATCCGACGATCTGGATCTGCCCAATCATCACTGGCTCGTCGTTGTTTGAAGTGAATCCGCCTTTGGCATGGCAGCGCTTTGCCATGTTGCTGGCCGCTGCCACGACGCTCGGCTCCTCTAGGACGAAAGGAATCAGGTAGTGCTCTCCATCTATGACGAAGTTCGTCGCAATCCCGATGGGCAGAGAATAGGTCCCGACGACATTCTCAATCATCCTGTCCGCCGCGTCCTCAGACAGCTCTCCGGAGGATGACCATGCTTCCACCTGCTCCGGGGTCAGGCCGGCGATCTCCGCCAGCTTCTCTCTACGTTCGGAAACCGAGAGCTTGTAGAATCCCTCGAGGCGACTGCTGTCTACTGGCATCTGTATCGGTTGAAGCCCGGCGAGCGTGGCTTCTAACATTTTGTGATTTCATGCCTGAACCACTAATGGTGGGCCTGAGAAACTCGCAAAATGCCCTAGGAAAAAGCGTTAATTTGTCCATTAACGCATCGTTAACGCATCAATAAAGCGTTAGAAACGCGTTAACGCACCTGTTCTGCAATCGATGTACTGGAGGATTAGCATCTTGTACGACCACTCGGAGAATCCCTAAAACGCGTTAAATCGCCCTCTGTGAAGCGTGAGGATGCGTGAATATTAATAATGAGAAAAACCACTGCTCGAGCAATGGATGGAGCAGAGATTTCACTGCTTGACCTACCCCCTCTGAGGGGAAACCCGTTCGAGCTCCGACCAATCGAGTCGTTGCGCGCTCAGGACATAGTCGGACGCGACTCCATGCTCACCAGATTGCGCGAGCACGCTATCTCCGAATCCCCTCGGTTGATTTTTCTGGTCGGTGAGAGGGGAAGCGGCCGGACATCTCTGATTAACGCCCTGTCTTCCCAGGTGAACAAGAAGTTCATCGGTCAGTACTGGCCGGAGGACGATCCGGTAAACTCGGTAATGCACGAGATTGCCATTCATTTCCTTGGATACGAAGTCCCTCCTTCGATGGGACAGCTTTGCGAGCGGCTTATCGATACTCTTGAGCAAGGCACAGGCACTCTCCCTCTGATTGCCCTAGACTACCCCTCCAATGTCCAAATCAACGATTTCCTGACGCGAATGGCACCGCTGTTGCAGCGACTCAGGGCGCTGGTTGTAGTCACCCTCACACCCGCTCAGCTGACTTCTCTTGACGAGGAGACTCTCGATATATTCGACCCTCCTGTGTACCTCGAGGGCCTTTCTGCCCCTCAGATACAGAAAATGAGCGATAATCTGGTACGCAGGAAGGCAAGAGAGAGATGGAACATCAAATCTGAGCTTCTCAGGGCAATCCACAGTAATACCGGAGGAAATCCACGAGAAGTAGTCCGCTTGCTCCGCGATCTCGTCGACGAGAGGCGTGACACAGGCTCCAAAGGCACACTCCAGCGACTGATGGGATGGCAGAAGCCTCCGGTCGCAGATGAGGATGAGCCCTCAACTGCCCCGCTAGAGGTAGAGGAAATCCCAGAGCCTGAAACGGAGCCATCCATTGAAGAAGATGATTGGGACACCGAACCGGACGACATGTGGGAAGACGAGGCCGAGCCCGAGGAAGGTCTTGAAGAGTCTTGGGAGGAGGAACTCCCCGGCCCGGAAGACATGTGGGACGAGGAGTCTGAGGACGAGGAAACCATTGTCACACAGGGCGACCAGGAGACTCTGGACTCATTTGTCTCCATGCAGGAGGGAACTGAGCCCCCCGAGCAGCCCCAAGTACGCGGATTAAGCGGGCTTCTCAACAGGTCAGTCAGAGTCAGCGATTCGATGCCAGAGGGTCCTGACGATACCCCGATTACCTATGCTGAGAAGAGACCCCAACTGACTCCTATCCCCCTCAAGGCACCCCCGAAGCCAGAACCACTGCCTGCTTTTGTCACCGAAGCCAAGCCTGACATCTCGATAAGTTCGCCTGAGGAGATGCCTGTGATGACTGCCGAAGGTGCTCTTTGGACGATGGACCCCAGCCTAGGCTCGTCTCTGCCCGACTTGGATGCAGAGCAGGAGAAACCCCTCGCACCAGTGTTCGATATCGAGCATATCCCGCCCCCGCCTCCAGCCGAGTTGGAATCTGTTTTCGTCGAGCCCGAGCCCACACCGGTGCCGCCCAAGATACCGATTACCAGAGGGCCCAAGTGGGACGATGACGAGCCGCTGGACCGCACTCGCGCAGCCAGCCTGTCGGATGCTGAGCGATTGATCCTGTCTGCGGCGGGAAAGCGCGAGATTTCGCCATCCGACTCCGAGTTACAGGCGCGTCTAGAAGTGGGCCGCCCCCGACTGTCTCAGATTTACAACGGCTTGCGCAAGGCGGGGCTTCTTTCGGTGCGCAAGCAGGGTAGAACGAGGCTGTTCAAGCTCAGCCACGAGGCATCCTTGGAATTCAAACCGGCGTAGGTGCTCCGATGTCCGACGACGCCATAGTGACTAGGGAGAAGGTCGAGGAGTACCTCGCTCTGACCACTGAGGCCAGAGCCAAAGCCACACCATGCGCGCAGGGTAGTGAGGACGAAGCGCGCCTAGAAACCATGATGAGGATGTGTGATGACTATGCTGCTGATGCCCGTCATTTCATGGAGTCAGGCGACCTCCTCCGCGCCTTCGGGGCCATCAACTACTCTCATGCATGGCTTGACGCCGCGGTTCGAATCGGTCTTCTGGACGGCCACGGCGACGACCGGCTGTTCACTCTGCCCTAGGGGCCGAACAGTCGCAGGGAACGTCCCGAAGTGACTTCGATGTACGAGCCTCCGGAACCTATCAGCGTCTCTTTCAACTGACGATCGACAGTCAGCACCGGCCACCCGTTAGCAGTTGACATCTGAACGAGCATTTCGTCCGGGTGACTCATCCCTTCGATGTCCGGAACCCTCTCGGATCGATTCACGAGGAGTTCTAGCAGAAGCCCCTTCTTCCGCTGCGACAGCAGTTCGAGCTCATTCTGCACGCTATCTAAGACAAGGAGATCGGCCTTGCCGACGACGTTCTTCATCGCTTCGTCCAGGTTCAATCCAGCGTCCATCATCGCGACCCATCCGCATGCGTCTACTAGGACGGCGACCATCTAATCACCCTGTTATCGAGCCGTGTCCGATGAGTCTCCAGCGGGAGCCGACTCGTCGTGAGAGGGTGATTCTGCTGCCGGACTTGGCACAGATTGGCAGACGCAGTTGCAGAGTCGCCTTACTGCCCTTGATTGATGATACTGTGCCTACGCTAGTTGCAGTGGCCGAGTTAACCATCAGCATCTCGTTGGGCTGTAGGGGCCTGACCTTCTCCGGCTCGTTCTGGCCTCCTGAGACCATGTTATCCAGAAGCTCTAGCTCCAAGTCTAAATCCTTCCATACAGGGGGTAACTCTCCTTCACGAGCCATCACTTGCCCAGAGAGTTCGTCGGCTTTGGTCGAGACCGGGTCCATCGGAGTGGCGATGCCGCAAAGCCCCCCTGCGTGGACCGATTCAAGGTCGATCCCACCTCCCTTGACGCTTTCGATAGTAGTATGAATTGGTTCCCAATCGCCGTCTCCTTGCACCCTACGCCCTGGCGCGATTAGGATCGGGTCGCCGATGCTGAACGAACCCTCGACTATGCTTCCCCCGATGATGCCACCCCGTAGTTCGGCGGGCCTCGAACCCGGACGGTTGGTGTCGAACGAGCGAGCTACGTACATCAACCCAGTCTCGTCAGAGGGGCGGTCAGGTGTCGGGATTACATCCTCGACTGCTTGGATCAGGATGTCGAGGTTGACATCGTGGTGGGCTGAGACTGGGATGATCGGGGCGCCCTCGGCTATCGTCCCACTGAGGAACTCCTTGATTTCGCCATAAGACTCCACAGCTCTCTCACGAGTCACGATGTCAATCTTGTTCTGCACCACTACGATGTTCTCGATACCGGCAATCTGCAACGCGGCCAGATGTTCGCGAGTCTGAGGCTGAGGACACTTCTCGGTAGCCGCGATGAGCAGCATGGCACCGTCCATTATCGAGGCCCCAGAGATCATCACCGCCATCAAAGTCTCGTGACCTGGGGCGTCGACGAAGGATACCACGCGAAGCAGTTCGCCGTCTGAGTCATCCCTGTCTTCTGGGTGCTTTCCCTTGGCGTAGAATCTGCCGTCAACGGTCTTGTAGAACGCCGTGTCCGCATACCCCAGTTTGATGCTGATGCCCCGCTTCCTCTCCTCGGAGTGAGTGTCTGTCCAGACTCCGGAAAGAGCCTGAGTAAGGGTGGTCTTGCCGTGGTCGACGTGACCGACCATGCCTATGTTGACTTCGGGTTGACGGGGGAGACTCTGTACCAGTTCTCATCCCCCCTGCCGATTCACTCCTCTTCTCCAGAGGGCTCCTCGACAGGTACTGCCTCATCGACGAGGCCGAAGATGGCGTCGAGGGAGCGATTGCCCACCTCGGTGATTTTCAGGTTGATCTGTCGGGTGTCCTGACTGACCACGTTGCCACGAAGATTGCGTCGCCTGCGAATCCCATCGTACTTGTACCGGTAGATCTTGCCTCTCTTGTTGACGTAACGCTTCCCTTTGTATCCAATTCCAGCGGTAATGAGCACCGACTTGATGCCGCCACCAGCGAGTTCGGGGCGCATGGGGCGCCCTGTGAGGTCAGACCCACCGGTGATCTGCAACTTGTAGCCGGAGAGCGACTTGTCGCCCTCGCCGACGAACATGCCGTCGACGGTGTCTCCGATTCTCTTGCCGAGGAAGTGGTTGTAGTTCGAGCCGGTGATGTCGATGCCGAAGGCCCGTCCGCCAGAGGATGGCGCGGTGTCATTGATTACTGCCTTGAAGGCCTGCTCTGCTGCCACTTCCGTCACCTCGGACGGCCTCCCGACATGAGGTCCCTATAAGAGCGGTTCGGAAGCGCCGTAGGCGCTTGGCGAATCACCGAAATTCAATCTCTAGGCGACTCTCTAGGGCCCCCGGTGGGGCGTTGGTCATCGTGATGTGCTGAGTCCTCCCTCTGCCCACGGTCGCGTTCGCGGTCCTCGACTCAATCAACCCCTTTGACTCGAGCTCTTTGAGATGTTTCCAGAAGGTGGTGTAGCTGCGGGGCTTGGCCCCGTACTCTTCGCAGACCAGATTGTACAACTTCTGTGCATCGCCACTGGAAATCTCATCTGCCTTCTTGAGACGTCTACAGATACCAAGTAGGACTAGCTTCTGGTGCTTTCCCAGATTGTCGAAATTCCATTCCTCGACCGATTCATCTTTCGGTACTCGAAGTTCTCCGAGCTGCACATCCTCGACCAGTACATCACCCCTGCCCGCTTTCTCAGCACGCCGAACAGCATCATCCAGAAGCTCAATGGCGAGCCTCGCGTCACCTGTCTCACCGGCGAACCTGCCAATCTTGGCCAAAGTGTCATCACCGACTGAACCCGGCCTGCAGGCCTCCTCGTAGCGTTGCCGCGCGATACCCGTGAGCGCACTCTCGTCGTATCCACTCAATGCCAACACATTACTCTGGCCGAGGCGTGACATAATAGCCGGTTCAAACAGCCTCATTAGCGAACCCATCTGACTCACTAGTATCATTGAGAGAGAGCCCTGCCTGTCTTGACCCTCGTCGATTCGGAGCAGCTTATAGAGCAGGTCGCCCTTGTCATTGCGAATCAGCACATCTACCTCGTCAAGGACCAGCAGGAGATGGGTTTCGTGAGCCTTTAGGTTGCGGCGGATTGATTGAATGATCTCGCTCGAGCTGAAACCCCTCTCGGGGTGGCCGGAGTCGAGCGAGCGGGCGATCTCCTGTAACACTTGAGTGGCGGTGGGGTTGTTGCGGCAGTTCACATGAGCGAGAACTATTCTCCTGCGCCCGTCCAGCTTGCGCTGCAGATCCTCTCCGAAGCGACACGTCATGACGGTCTTCCCAGAGCCCACCGGGCCGGTGATAACGGCCCTGCCGCTGACTCCGTGACTCTCCATCCCAGTGAACATTGAGGCCAGTTCGCGGAGTTCCGAATCGCGGCCGACCAACGCTGGCGGGGTCCAATCGAACGAGAACGGCGCTCTGTCCAGCAGGACCTTGCCCGCTCCGATCCTGTCGAGGTATTCGGCCATCATGTGACTCGTGCTCACATCGTTATTAGACATATTTGGAGCAGCGCACGCGCATACGCGCGTCTGTGATGCACCAGCACTCAAGGAATCTCGTCGAACTGGTATCCGCTCTGCCATTCCTTCTCACCGAGAGCGACCTCGAGCTCGTAGGGGGTGATGAGCGGCTTGGCGTACTTCACCGAGTCGTCGATGGCGATTCGAGGGCATGCAGTGTTGACGAAGGCGTCAACGGGGTAAAAGTCAATCAGATCAGGTCCGATGTGATCCAGAGCGAGGAGGTAGCCCTTGCGGCCGTGTTCTTCGAGAAGCCGCTTCATCCTGAGGGCCAGATTGCGACGCATCTGCCCGGGCTTCTCGCCGATTAGGATGCCGAACGTCTTGGCTTCGCCGACGGCCATGATCAGACCGAAGCGCTGGCGCAGTATACGCTCGATGCGTTCGAAGGACATCTCAGTCGCATCCCCGGTGTAGGGGTCGAGCATAGCTAGCGGCTTGCCGGTGTGGAGGACTAGGCCGATGGGGTGGAAGTCACCCGAGCCGAGGAAGAGGTAGTGGCCTATCGACGACGTATCACCCGAGTAGTTGCACCCGAGAACCTGTCCGGGGAAAGTAAGCCTGTCCCCTCCTACCGGTATTTCCACCTCGAAACCCGCCTTCTCAAGCCTCTCTTTGAAATCGGGCAGGAGATGGAGGTGCTGTATCGAGCCCACCAGTCCTAGTTTTGTGCCAGTCAGAGGGGCCACACGTCCGACGGCATCCAGGAAGCGCTGCTTCGCAGCGACCTCATCTAGTTCTTCTTCCTCGTCTGACGAGTCCAAACGAGATTGGGCGATAGCCCGGTGCCGTTCCAGAAAGGGAATGGCCGGGGCCAGTTCTGGGTCGCCGTCGTAGGTGACGGGGATGAAGTGCGTCGGCATGCCCGAGTCGATGTTCATCTGGCTGTGCCCCATGTGGGCCACCAGTTCGACACCCATCGAACGCATCTTGTCGTGCACCAGGTCACAAGCGCCGTAGCACGGGTCAGCGGCAAGGATCACCTTCGCCGGCGACTCGTTTTCGATCGAGTCCATCATCTCGAGGGCCTGCATCTTGAGGCCCTCAGGGACCTGCAGCGCCACCAGCCTGTTGTCGTTCGCCTTGATGCGCTCGACGAGCTCGTCTAACTGGAAATCGTGCCGGTCTAGGTCCATATGATCACTCGATTATCTGAACCGCTCCGTCGATTACGTCAATCCTGGCCAGCGTCCTGATTGGCCAGTTCGGCCGCTCTCTGGCCAATCTCTCTCGACCCTCGCCTTTCTCAATGGCCACTACGATGTCCTGCAATATCACACCCATCCCCTCGAGCGTCTCGAGGATAGGCTCTAGAGTGCCGCCAGTGGAGATGACATCATCGACAATCAGTATTCTCTCTCCCGGCTTGATGTCGTTGATGTAGGTCGTAGACTGAGAGTAACCAGTTGAGACATCCACCTTCACTTCGCCCTCCATTCCATACGAGCGCTTGCGAATCACAACGGTGGGCTTGCCCGTGGCGTCTCCGACAGTAGCTAGGAGGGGCAGTCCCATGGCCTCGACACTGACGATTAAATCGATCTTGGACCAGTCGACCATCTCGACGATGAGGTCGCAGGTGGCGCGCAGCACATCGGCGTCCATGCGTGGGATACCATCGGAGATAGGGTGGATGAAGTAGGGGTAGTCCCCCTTCCAGATGATGGGCGCTCCGCGCAGTGAGTCCTGCAGCACTGTCATGGGGTCAGAGGGCGACATAGCCCACCAACCTCACACTAGGCCCTTCAAATGCTCGGCGCCCTTCACGATTTTGGCGGTGCAGGGCGTGGGGAACTTGCAGTTTGCTTTCCGTAGTGCATCCCGAGCCACCAAGTAGTGCTCCGGGCTGGTTTGTATCGAGACGAGTGTCTGACCGGGCTTGACCCGGGCGGCGGTTCCGACGTTCTTGCCGAATGACTGGCGCATACCTAGGGAGACACGGTCCGCGCCCGCCCCGGTCGCTTGTTTGTTCTCGCGCAGGATTTGATGAGGATAGGTGTGCATTCGTAGGGCGTAGCCCATGTCTCCCGCGCTCTTTCTGATGGTCGCGTTTGCGACCTGTCGAGCGGCCTCCAGAGCCGTGTCGCGAACTTGGCATGCGTTGTCAGCAGACAACTCGACGACGACATCGAACTGACCCGCCTCGGCCATCTTGCGGTCGCCCATGAAGTAGCGCAGTATGCGGTTGTTCGGCACTCCACCGGAGTACTCTCGGCGAGTGTACGCCTGACCCTTGATCTGGCGATACATCGATCCTGGCTTGCGTGCCATGTGACTACCTCGTTGGCGGGCCACCGACCCTCTCTATTTAACGATAAGGCAACGCCGTAGGCGTTCCCTCAATCGACCCTCACCCGCTCGCTCTCCCTCTGGACCTCTCTGACACCCATTACTATCAGTGCGAAACCCACGAGCATCGAGGCCCCGATGCTCTCGTCCAGCAGCGCCCATCCGCTTAGGACCCCGAAAATTGGGACTAGGAAGACATAGGAGGCTGCTGCTGTCGGACCAATCCTGTCAATCCCTCTCGCGAACCAGACATAAGTCAGGACAGTAGAGAATAGCCCCAGATAAACAATTGAACCCCACTCCGCCGTATTGGGATTGGGAATACCCGAGTCCCAGATTTCAGCCAACATCCATGGAGTGAGCATAATCCAGCCGACAATCGAGTACCAAATCACCAGTTCCTCGGTAGTTCCAATACCATCTTCTTCAAGCGCTATCTTGGTCAGGTTGCTGTTCGTCGCCCAAGCGAGGGCGGCGAGGACAATCATCGCATCTCCTAGTAGTCGATGCTCGAATGGGATGTCGGTGTTCGGGCTCCAGCCAACTACCACACTAACTCCAACTATCCCAAGTAACAGTCCAAAGGCCATCCGCTTCGTCACTTTCTGGCCCAGCATAGGTGCTGCTAGGAGGACGGTGAAGACCGGATTGACGGGGATGATTAGGGAAGCGTCGCCGGCCGCCGTCCACTTCATGCCATGCATGAAGAGAAGTTGGTATGCCATCGTTCCGAGCAGTCCCAACCACACAGTGTAGCGCCATGATTGTGAGTCGTGAGGCAGCATCCTCGGACCATTGCGGTTCCTGTATGCCCAGCACCAGGCCACGAAGGCGATTACGACTACCAAGTATCTCAGCCAAGCAGCGGTTGCTGGCTCAAGATTGGCCCCTGTTGATTCGTCCAGCCCGTAGCTGAGGAATCTGGCTACGGCCCAAGTTGTCCCCCATATGACAGCCACCAAGAGGAGCAGCAGGTGAGTCCCCAAATTCCCCTCGAACTTCGCCATACTACTTCCCCAAACCTGTCAATCTCTCGATGAACTCTGGATCGGTGACGGCGCTGACCTCCGGGTTGACGATGGTGCCTCCGACCTTGCTGGCCAGCACCATAGCCGTCATCGCGATACGATGGTCACCATGAGTCTCGACAGGTGACTCCGGCCTAGCCGGGACCTGCCCGCCGGAGATCTCGATGCCATCATCCGTCGCGTTTGACGCCATGCCGAAGGCGGCAAGCATCTCGACCGTCCTGAGGATCCTGTCCGACTCCTTTCCTCTGGAGTGGACGGCACCTGTAATTCGACCTCCTCGAACTAGAGCGAGCAGTGCCGCCGCAGGCGTGATGACATCGCTCTCGTCACGCAGGTCGAGCTCACTCACTTGCTCAGACAAGGCCATCAACGCGGGGGTGAGCTCGTTGTCCCAGCCGCGAACCTCCACCTCGACACAATGCAACTCGGACATCAGCATCGCCATCGGGAGCAGGCTCGTCTCATCCGGGATGCCAACTGCAGCCGGTGCTGAGACGCGCCACGGTTCGATAATCACGATATCGCTGTCGAGTCGGTTCGGCGAGCCGCAGAGTTCTGCCAGTTTGAAAGAGAGCCGGGAGTAGCCGCGGCTTACAGACCCCTCTGACAGCCCAAGATGCAGGGGTCCTGAGTACCCTGGTGAGGCGAGTAGGAGTGCGGAGAGTGGCTGGCTGGATGAGCGCATGTCGAGGTGGGTCCCGCCGGTGCCGATCGGGCCTTTCACCGACAGCGGCACGGCGTCCGATGATATCTTGCAGCCGAGTTCGCGGAGAGCGCTGTTCAGAGTCGACAGATCACGTCTCCTCAGGGAGGCGTCACCGTCCAGCATCACTTCTGATTCGATTCCAGCCGCAATCGCGGTCAGGAAGCGGACAGCAGTCCCTGAGTTGCCGCAGTCCAGCACACCTTCCGGCTCGCTGAATCCACCAGCGCCGACACCGGTAACGCTCCATTGTGAGGCACTCTGATCGATACCAACACCCAGTTGCCGCAGGCACTCGGCCATCGAGAGTATGTCCTCGCCCGGCTCCCCGTCGAAACTCAGAACGGTCTCGCCCTCGGCCTGTGCGGCTAGGGCGAGCCAGCGAATCATGTGGCTCTTAGATGGAGGCAGCATCCAGTCGATGGGGTCGTGTAGATCCATCGGCTCTAGGGTCAGCATGCCACCGCCATGGGCGACAATCTGTTGAAACCTCGTATGCGACTAGCCCCTGATCCAGTTGCCGTAGTCCGACTCTCCGTCCCAGTCGAGCGAGCACTGGTCAATCAGACTCGATTCCATAGTCTGCTCAAGTGAACCATCCAGTCTGATCAGGTTATTCCTCTCCAGTATCTTCGGGCTGAGTCCCGGGAGCAGGACTGCTATCGCTCTCGGGACTCTTCCGGGATAGACCTCATTGACGTGCCTGACTATGTTGGTCGTGCAGGCGTTGGTGATGCTGTGATACCACTCCGGCTCGTCGTGGAGTTTGTTTGTTCTCCGGAGGAACGACTTCAACAACCTACTGTGACTGTCCTCCCCCAGCACGACGCCTTCGAACAGATGCGTCTTGGATTTCCTCCGGCACTTTGCCCTCACTCCTATCACATCACTCTCCGTCCCCCAGATGTAGAGCAGTTCGTACTGCCTGAGCATACCCTTGAGCGGATGGTACACCTCCCCTACCTCACGGCGCACTTCGATGGAGCAGGCCAGCCTCCTGCCATCCTCGAACTCAAAACTGATCAAGGTGTGGGCAATCGGCTGGCGCTTCGGGTCGAAGTACTCCAGCACCAGCCAAATCTTACAGACTTCGCTCAGTCGAAACCTCATCTCAGTCCAGCGCTCGTCGTAGTCCCTGGTGGTGCGCCAGCCGAAGTCCCTGACATTGCTCAGTGCGACTTCGTCCCCGTCGAACTCGGCATATGCCATCTTCTTGTTCTCTACCACCCAATCGCGCTCGTTGGAGGGCTTGAGCCCGAGATGCCGCATCACTACTAGGGCGATGATTACGAGTACGGCGAGCCCGAGCATCCCGAACCAATCCATGCTGGGTGTGAGCCGGCTAACCGCATGAACACTACCCTGTATCAGGTGGCGCGGCAGGGGAGATTCGAACTCCCGAGGTGAAACACCACTGGATTAGCAATCCAGCGCAATGGCCAGGCTATGCGACTGCCGCAGCGCTTTGGCCACCCGCGTTAATCGCTTAAGCCGAGCGGTTTCCCTCACTCTTCCTCAAGCGAAGTGTCGTCGGCGTCCGAGGAGTCGACCAAGTCGGCAGGGAGCCTCGCTACGAAGATGATCTCGTCGAGGTATCCCGTTCGGTCAGCGTTTCGCAGTTCCATTATGCGGGTGCCCTTGGTCACCTTGCCGAGAGTCTCCTTGGTCTGACCGGATACCATCCTGATCATCATCCCGGTCTCGGTGAGCATGAACAGCTGGTCGTTGAGATCGGGAATCTGACGGACGCTGACGATGTGGTCGCCGTCTCGCAGGGACATAGTCCGAACTCCCTTGGTGCCCCTGTTGGTGCGTCTGTAGCCGTCTCTCACTTGGATGGTGCCCCCATCCTCGTTGAGGAGCGTCTTGCCGTCATCGTCCAAGACCGGTTTCATCTCACCCGAACCCAGACGGCTACGCTTCGCCATCCCGTACTTTGAGATGGTCAGAACGCTGGTTTCGAAGTCGTCGGTGACGATCATCCCGATCACTTGGTCGCCCTTCCTGAGTTTCATGCCGGACACCCCTTGGCTGACCCTGCCTTGCACTCTGACCACGTGTGTGGTCACGGTCTCGCCGGTGTTTGGGTCGACCCTCGACTTCTTTTGCGCCGGCATGAACCTGCAGGCGTTGCCTTGGGACGACACCAGAACGACGTGGTCGGCATCCGTCGCAGGTCTGACGGTGACCAGGGTGTCTCCTTCTCCCTCCGCAAAGCGGAGGGCGTACTTCCCGTTGCGATTGATCTTGACGTACTCCGAGAGCCTACTCTTCTTGATCCGGCCGTTGGCTGTGGCGAACATCAGGTAGTGCCCCTCGGGATCTTCGATGAGACTCCGGTTCATCGGAAGGATGGAGATGACTTTCTCGTCGTCGCGGATCCGAGTCAGCGTGTTGCGGATGTGCGAGCCCCTGCCGTAGCGGCTAGCGGAAGGCGTCTCCCAAGCCCTGAGGCCGTAGACGCGACCCATGTCGGTGAAGATGAGGAGCCTGTCCTTGGAGAAGCAGGTCACAATCTTAGAGGGCGTATCCTCCTCCTTGGTCGCCACTCCCTTCAGGCCCTTGCCACCCCTGTTCTGCAGTCGGAACGACTCGACGGGTAGGTGCCGGATGTAGTTGTCCTGAGTCAGTGAGATGACAATCGCCTGCTCGGCGACCAGATCCTCTCTGTCCATTGACAATGGCATAGGGTCGATTTGAGATCTACGCTCGTCGCCATGCCTGTCAACGACCTCGTCCAATTCGGAGATTACGATGTTCAGACGTTGGATTCTGCTGCCGAGGATATCCTGGTAGTCCTTGATGGCGCCCTTCAGTTTCTTGAGTTCTTCAGCGACCTCCTGGACATTCAGTTTGGCGAGCTGGTACAGGCGTCTCTCAGCGATTGCCTTGGCCTGTTTCTCGGAGAAGCCGAAGCGCTTGATCTTCGGGTACTTCTCGTCGCCGCGCAGGTACTGCTCGATCTGCTCGCGACCTTCGGAATTCCTGATTACTTCGATAATCTCGTCCATTCTCTTCTGAGCCTTCATCAGTCCCTCGAGAATATGTGCGCGGGCATCGGCCTTGTCGAGTTCGAACTGGGTCCTTCGCTCGATTACCGATTCCCGATGGCGAACGTAAGTGTGGAGGATTGTCCGCAAGTCGAGTTGGACCGGCTCTCCTTTTAGGATCCCCATCATGTTAGCCGAGTAGGACTTCTGTAGCCTGCTGGACTTGTAGAGCTGGTTCAGGACGGCATGAGGGTCAGCGTTCTGCTTGATCTCGATGACGACCCTAATTCCCTCCTTGCTCGACTCGTCTCTGATGTCGCGTATCCCCTTGATCGCCTCCTTCTGGACGAGTTTGGCTATGTCTTGCAGCATCCCCGCTTTCTTCACCTGATAGGGGATGGAGTGCACGACTAGCCTCTTGCCACGCGAATCCTCTTGGACCTCGACGTCAGAGCGGATGTGGAAGCGACCGTTCCCGGTGCGGTACATATCCAGTATGCCGTCGATGCCGTGAATGGTGGCCCCCGTGGGGAAGTCCGGCCCCTTGAGGTACTCCATGTACTCGGCAGCATCGATCTTTGGGGCGTTGTCGAGCCCGATTTTCCGATTCTGCTCGATTACCTTCTCTACGTGGAACTTGATGGCTGCAGCGACTTCGTTCAGGTTGTGAGGGGGAATCTTGGTTGCCATCCCGACGGCGATGCCATCACTGCCATTCAGCAGGAGGTTCGGAAGGCGCGCGGGCAGCACAGTTGGCTCGATTTCGGTGTCGTCGAAGTTGGGTTCCATGTCGATGGTGGCCTTGTTGATGTCGTCGAGCATGTGCTGCGACAGCCTGTCGAGCCTGCTCTCTGTGTAGCGCATTGCGGCAGGTGGGTCGCCGTCTATCGAGCCGAAGTTACCCTGGCCGTCTATCAGAGGATACCTCAGCGAGAAGTTCTGGGCCATCCTGACCATGGTGCCGTACAGGGCCTGGTCGCCGTGGGGGTGATACTTCCCCATCACCTCGCCTACCGAGCGGGCAGACTTGCTGTATCCCTTCTCGTGGGTGTGCCCGGCTTGGTGCATGCCCCACAGGATTCTGCGATGGACAGGCTTGAGCCCGTCTCTGACGTCAGGCAGCGCTCTGCTGATGATTACGCTCATCGCGTAGTTGATGTAACTCTCCTTCATCTCATCTGAGATGTCTCTACGAAGCAAATTCTCAACCATACTTTACCTCACACGTCCAACGACGTCACCTTGGATGCGTTCTTCTCGATGAACGCCCTCCGGTCCGGCACGTCCTCTCCCATCAGCACGGAGAACAGTTCGTCTGCCTCCTCGGCGTCCTTGATCTCGACCTTCATCATCGTGCGAACCTCTGGGTCCATCGTGGTCTCCCACAACTGTTCTGGGTTCATCTCGCCCAGTCCCTTGTAGCGCTGGACGTCGATCTTGGCTGAAGGCGCCTCCTTCTGTAGGCGCCTGACTGCCTCGACGCGTTCCTTCTCGCTGTGTACCCACTCAGTGTGCTTACCACGCGATACTGAGAACAGTGGTGGAGCTGCGATGAACACGTTGCCGTTGGCTATGGCGCGCCTCATGAAGCGCCACATGAAAGTGAGGATGAGGGTGCGGATGTGGGCTCCGTCGATGTCTGCATCGGTCATGATGATGATTTTGCCATAACGCAGTTTCTCCGGGTCGAACGCGCCTTCGTCCTCCTCCTCATTGCCAACTCCAGCGCCAAGGGCTCGAATCATTCGCTGGATTTGCTCGTTCGAGAAGACCTTGGTCAGGTTACGCTGCTGCCGTTCGACGTTGAGAATCTTGCCACGCAGAGGGAGCACGGCCTGCGTGCGTCTGTCTCGAGCGGTCTTCGCAGAGCCGCCCGCGCTCTCGCCCTCGACGATGTAAAGCTCGCATTCCGCAGGGTCCCGTGACTGGCAGTCGGCCAGTTGCCCAGGCAGGCCTCCGCCTTCCAGCACGCCTTTTCTCCGTGTCAGATCACGGGCCTTGCGTGCAGCGTCCCTCGCTTTGCTGGCGAGGACGGCCTTGTCGACGATGGAGCGGGCGACGGACGGGTTCTCCTCGAAGTAGTCGCCCAACTTGTCGTTAACGATCTGCTCAACGATCCCGGCGACCTCGTTGGTCACCAGTTTGGACTTGGTCTGGGCGTTGAAGGAAGGGTCGGGATGTTTGATAGAGATGACCGCCGACAACCCTTCTCGGACGTCGTCGCCTGACAGGCTGCTGACGTTCTTCAGCAGTTTCCTGGACTGGGCGTATGCGTTCACCGTCCGGGTCAGAGAGCTCTTCAGCCCGGACAGGTGAGTGCCCCCGTCGGTGTTGTGGATGATGTTGGTGAAGCAGTGAATCGCCTCCGAGTACGCATCGGTCCACTGCATGGCTACCTCGACCTGAACCTCGCCCTTGTCGCCGTTTTTAGTTCCGATGATGTGTAAGACCTCATCGTGAATGACCTCCTTCTTCTCGTTCATCGTCTGTACGTACTCCTTCAGGCCGCCGTCGTACTTGTGCTCGATCTCGACTGCGTCTTCACCGCGGAAGTCGCGTAGCCAGATTCGCAGACCGGCGTTGAGGAAGGCCGTACGGCGCAGTCTGATATTGATTTGATCGAAGTCGTAGTCCGTGACATCTTTGAAGATGTCCAGGTCGGGCTTGAAGTTGATCTCCGTCCCCGTGGTATCGGACTTCCCAGTGGCTTTCAGTGCAGCCTTCTTTTCACCTTTGACGTATTCCTGAAACCATACCTTGCCACCTCTGTATATGGTCATGGTCAGTTTTTCGGACACTGCGTTGACAGCACTCACGCCGACGCCGTGCAGGCCACCGGCGACCTTGTAGGACTCGTTGTCGAACTTAGCGCCGGCATGTAACTTGGTCATGATGACCTCGGCAGCGCTGACGCCCTCCTCCGGGTGCTTGTCCACCGGGATTCCCCTGCCGTGGTCGATGACGGTCACAGAACCGTCCTTCTCGAGGTTCACTTCGACGGTGGAATTGTACCCAGCAAGGTGCTCGTCGACGGCGTTGTCGACCACTTCCCAGATGCAGTGGTGGAGGGCGGAGCCATCATGCGGGTCACCCAGATACATGCCCGGGCGCTTCCTAACTGCCTCCAGTCCCTCAAGGACTTGGATGCTGTCTGCATCGTACCCGTCAGCCATGGTTTCGACCCTTTTTTTGAGGGTTCCCTTAGGGAACCCTCAGCATATCACTACAATCGTGTGCTTGTGGGGTTCTTCAACCCTCCTAAGGGGGACCCACAAAACAGAGAAAAATGGTTATTTTCGACCGATTTCAGGCCTAAAGGCCTGTTCCCCGCCTCCACGACACGGTTAAACAGAACGCCAAGGTGGAGCGGGCGAATGGCTCGACCTCTCATCTGCGTGACTCTGAGTGGGTGCACTGTCGATGAGATGCTGAAGGACGCTGCGATGGCCACAGCTACAGGGGCCGACCTTGTGGAGATCCGACTGGACAAACTCTGGGTGGTCGAGCAGATGCCTGAGCCCGATCCCCGTGAGGAAAAGGCGGAGGTAGGCAGGGGCGAGCGCGTTCGTCCCAAGTTCGTAGAGCCAGAGATGATACCACAGCCATTGGACTCGGTAGACATCCATACAGCGCTTGCATCCCTCAAGCAGGGTATCGAGCTGCCCGTGGTGCTCACCTGCCGTCCAAAGCGCCAAGGAGGGCATTATCCCGGCGCCGAGGAACAGCGCATCGAGATTCTGTCTGCCGCAATCGAGAGTGGCGTAAGTTGGGTCGACCTTGAGTTGGATATAGAGCCCAAGTCACGCAAGGCACTGGTTGATTCAGCCGGGGGCAAGACCAGAATAATCGCCTCTCAGCACACTTCGGATCAGCCTCCATCGGCATCGGAGATCATCGAGGATGTCGAGGACAACTCCGATGCCGGTGAGATAGTGAAGATGTGCTACCGTACCTTGGGCCGGCACGACGGTCTGCGCCTCTTTGAGGCCGCTTGGTCTCTAAACGGCTCAGACACCCCCAACGCGATCATGGGCTCGGGCTCGGGCGGTGACTGGACTCGAATACACGCCCCCCTGCTGGGGCAGGCCATGGTCTACACGACAATGGAGACGGGATGGCACCTATCTAGGCAAGGACGAATCAACGCATCAGACCTACTGACTGCGTGGCAGTTGCTTGAATATGAAGCCGCTTAGCCGGTGCCATCGCGTTCGTCGCTCTCGTCTTCCAGATAAGGTACGTGGCGGAGCTCTTCCTCATTATCACCAAGGCCCGCACTCATGTACCTGCTGTGAATTATCAGAGGGGCTATGATGCAGGCCAGTGGCAGAGCCGCGATGAGGATGTATGCGATGAAACTAGGAAGGGTCGTCCGCTCCTCCACATCTACGAGAATCTCCACTTGCATGGTCCCTCCGGCCGCACCCCGGTCGGTGTTCCTGCTGTTGTCCCATCCGTCGACGACGAGGTAGTACTTCGCGTCACCACTCTCAAACCAGTCGACGGACGACCACATCGAGCCGCTGGAATCGATCGCCACTGAGAAGACCTCGCTGGAAACGCTCTCGTAAGCGTGGACGTCTCTGAACGGGAGCCAGACGAACATGTCTCGCCACTCCACCGGCATTGTGTTGACCACCTCTTCAAGGTCCTCCCACTCTCTGTCGGCGTAACTGCTCGTATAGCGGTTCCAGTTGCTCTCAGTCATCAGGTAGACGTCGCCTATAGCCCCCATGCTGGGCGGAGAGGCAGAGTCGGCGACAAGGGTGATGCAGAAGGTGTACCGATAGCCAGGCACCAGTTCCATGCTGATGGCGTTGGCGCTGTCATTTTCTATCTCCATCTCAGTGCTGAAACCCACATCGAGTGATCTTAGATCTTCGCTACCGCCCTCCCACCAAATGCCCCAGCCGTCCTCGACGCTGTGTTCCTCAAAGTATTGATCGATTGCGGGTATGTCACTCGATGGGTCATCGCAGGAAGCCTCCGCCGATGCGATTGGGGCTGCAATGACGGCGATGAACACGGCAACCGTAGGCAGGAGCAGACAGAGGTTGATCAGGGTCGCAGTGAGCTTCCTAGGGCCGTTCCTCACGCTCAGCGCCTCCTCGTCCGGATAGGTCGGATATATCCGGACTCCTTGTTTCTTCGCTCTCCGACAGTCAGGTACTTCGGTTGAGGCGGGGGATTGTGCTGATCCATTCCCGGCAGACCTCCTTCGACCTCCACCTCAGTGACGTCGTAGGTCTCGAGCATTTCTTCGGCGTCGAGCTCGTCCTCGTCCTTCTGCCTCATAATCAACCACCCGAGCAAGAGGACGGTTGCAACGAGGGCCAGCAGCCCCCCGCTCTTCCTGTCGGGCACGAGATCACCCCAAGTGAGGTCAGCTAGAGACATAGGCCGGTCATCCTCTTGAATGGCTAGCACGGTGATGACGTAGTCCTCGGAGGAGCAGACACCGACTCCGTCGCATACCTGCATCACTATTCTGATTTCACCAGGCTGGTTCCAAGTTTGATTCCCCCAGAGCCAGTCATTGCGATAGTCGCCATCCAGATTGGTGTCATCCATTGCGTTGAGGTCCCATCTGACGGTCAGGGGGCCGGTCAGAGACTTGTCTCGGTCGTTCGCGGGATCGCCATCGCCATCGCTGTCGTCGGAGGCATCGACATCGAGCCAGGCCTCTATGCCGTTCGTCAGGTCGGCGTCGGTGGCACTGGCATTCAGTAGAACCAAGTCCCCCAGGCCCACGTAATCGGCTGAAATCGGATCTCTCGTCAGGATAATCGGTGCCACGGAGACGTGCACGGTCAGCGAGGTGATGTTGGTCTCGCCCCCCTCGAAGCCGTCTACTACTGTTAGGGTGACGGCATAGGTCCCTGGTATCTCGTAAGCGTGCCAGACCACGGGGCCGTGTACTGGTGGACTGGCGTCACCGAAGTCCCAGATCCATGACACGATTCCATTCCATTCAGGGTCGCTTGGGTCGGTCGATGTCCTGCCGATGAACAGAGGGTCGGCGTCGTAACTATCGGAACCGTCGAACCGTATCGGGTCGCCTGGTGCAACGAATGCGCTGCCATCGCGAGTATGCGGAATCTGCCAGACCACGACCCCCAGGTCCTCCGGAATGCCATCCAGAACGGTGCCGTTGACGCTGGGGCAGCTGAAGGTGAGTTCGGGCACCGGCAGTGGGTTCTCTATCCTGAGGGAGTATGACTTAGTGGCTGAAGACAGGCCCCTGTCGTCGATGACGGTCAGGGCAATTGTGTACAGACCCGGCTCAAGGAAGGTGTTGCTGACCGAGGAGACGTTGTACACTGGCTCGCTGAGCCCCGAGATCTCCCAAATCGTCTGAAGCAGGGAGGTGTCGCCGTCAGGATCGAATGACTCGCTCTCAAAAGTGTAGGTGGTTTCGACAGTGCCGTCGACAGGCCTCGAGAAGACGGCTACTGGACGCTGGTTCAGCACTTGCACCCGGAGGATAGCGACAGACGAGTTCCCGTCGTCATCGGTGACTTCGATTGTGACGTTCTTCATCCCCGGTTCCAGCCATCCGACGCTCGGGTTTTGGAGGATTGACTCGGTTTCCGAGAAGTTGGAGGTCAGACTCATTCCCGAGCCACCAAGGTTGACGCCGCCCTCGAAGTACCAGAAATACTCCACAATCATCCCATCTGAGTCCTCGAAGACAGTCGGCATTGTCAGCGGTGTCAGTGTGTAGGTTTGGAGTGGCTCGTCGAAGATCTGCTTGGGCAGGCGGTTCAGCACTCTGATGTACAGAGAATGCTCGACGATGTGGTTGCCGTCATCAACGGTCAGGATGAGCGTGTAGATGATCCCATCGGCACTGCCGTCGACCCAAGAGTGCCCTGACCCAGTCAGACCTTGGCCTGACTCAGACTGACCATCGCCCCAGTCCCAGGTGAAATCGAGTTGCTCTAGAGGGACGTTGTCCGTGGTCCCTCTCGCTGAGAATTGCACCCTCTGGTCCGTCAGCAGCACAAGTTCGTCGGTTATCACCACCCCATCGACAGAGATTTCCGGGATCGGGTCGGAGGCGTCACTGACCGAGATATTCCAAGACTGTGGCTCGGAGTAGTACCCCCCTTGGTCCTGTACCACCAAGACAATCTGGTAATCCCCTGGATTGAGGTAGGAATGGACGGGGTTCTTCAGTCCAGAGGAATTGTTGTCGCCGAGATCCCAGAAGTACCCTGTCGGTGTCTCGTTGTGGCTGAAAGTGCCGTTGATCTGACCGAAGCCCCATGAGTCGTAGCCAGAGCCGAACATGCCTACGGGGAGCCATGTCTGAGTCATCGAGGTGGACATCGACCCCGAGGTGGTTGGCTCCATGTTGGCAATGGTCATTGGCAGGGCAAAGGCTTGGTCGACGACCTCCCCGGTAACATCGCGGATACTGATTCCGAATGTCCATTCACCCGAGGAGGGCGGTGTGAACCAGACGCTCCTCGGAGAAGGTACGTTGTCGCCGGCGGTGATGTCGAACACCACAGAGTCAGTCAGCGTGTTGTTGACATAGGCCCCGACCGTCACCTCGAGTATCTCGAAGAACGCGTTCGACAGCACATCGAGATCAATTTGTACGCTGTCATCGAGGTTGTTGCCATCTCTGTCGAAGGGGGTGATGGCATCGATCGACACCTCAGCCGGGTCCGTGATGAGACCGGCATAGACAGTCAGCATCGCGGTGGGGTAGGCGCCGAATGTGATGCCGCAGCTGGCGTAGTTGTAATCGCAGTCGCTGACCATCGACTCGTACCATGTCAGCAGCCAAACCTCATCGGTGGTGTTACCGAAGCCGTGAACGAGTCCCGTCCCGGCTCCTGTCCCAGAGTCCATTCTCAGGCTGCTCATCGACCACGTTCCGGTGTCAGCATCCTTGGCCATGATGGCGCCGTCGAAGCCGAATTGAGTTGGTTGTACCATCAGATTGAGAGGGGCTCCAGAGCCTTGAGCGAACTTGTAGGCCCTCATCCCCCAACCCTCGATGCTCTGGCTGGAGCTGTTCCAGTCGTTCACCCACTGGTCGTTGTAACCGCTCATCTGGGCTTTGCAGACATATGCGGCGATGCATCCCGAGGTCAGGTCGAGGTTCGAGAAACCGAATGCTCCCTGCGCACTGTCCAGAGAGACGGCGGCGCTGAAGTTGGCATAAATCTCGCTCATCGTGGTCCCGATAGCAGTAGCGCCAGTCTCGGGATTCTGCGCGAGGTTCTCGATAGCAGCCCCCCCTGTGGCGGTGTCGGCTACGAGACGTTGAATCGCGGCCCCGCCACCGAGCTTGTCAGCGAGGTACATCAGGAACATGAAACCAGCACCGTAGTCGGCTATCCTGCCATTCCACCACCGCACGCCGAGGCTGCTGTCCTGCGACCATGCGTTGGCGTGGCTGGTCAGCGTGTCTGTGACCCCGAAGCAGAGGTATACGGCCATGTCGGCCGCGCCTTCGTCAATCCACAGAAACTCGTAGGGGTCACGAGCGCTGTGCAGCAGGTGCTGGAACTCGTGCGCTAGGATGGTATTCCTCCAACTCAGGTCGTCGACGTCGACGAAAACGGACTCCCTGACGGATGAGATTCCAGGGGAGAAGTAACCGCCAGTGCCCCCGGCCCCGTCAATCGAGATTAGGGCAATCTCGACCTGACAGTTGTTGTCTACGTCCGGAGGGGTGCCGAAATATGTCGTGTCTGTCGGATAGATGGTCGATTCCCAGGTCGAGGCGATGTCGTTGAGGGTGGTTGAGGGGATGATCTGCCCGTCCTCCACCAGTATGGCCGAGTTGGCCGATATCTTCTGTACGGTCACAGCAACCGTCCCGCTGGCAGTTGAGATGTTCCCCGTCTCACCTTGGCTCCAAGCGTCCTCGCAAGAGCGGGCCGAGGATCTCGAGTTGAGATAACCGGGCGAGAATGGAAGGACCAGCCCAGGATAGCCCGCGTCCCTCCATTCCATCTTCAGGAAGCCAGTGGCTGAGAAGACTGGCTCGGCATCCTCGGTGAACATGTACCGCTTGCCCTCAATAGAGGGAGTGAAGTCCGTCAGGTCACCCGACATGACTTCAAGAAACGGTTCATCTGACTCAGGCTCTGCCAGGGCCAGGGGGGAGAGGCTAGCGAGCAGCATGGTCGCGATGAGCAGCAGAGGTGCTCTGCGTGAGGCCGCTGTTCTGGTTCCTTCCATGTTCAACACTCCGTGTTGTATTCAGGTTCAATCCGCTCAAAGACCTATTTTAACATCGATGGAGCATCGTTCGTACATGATTCGGCCCGGCCCGGCGCCACGCGTCTTCCAGACTCTGCTGGTCGTACTGCTTCTGACATTTGCACCTGTCGCTGCTGAAGGTGGCCCAGAAGCGACTGAATTGCACGTCATATCGTCTCATTCCCACGACGAGGGGGCATTCACCCAGGGATTGGAGATGCACGACGGCTTACTTTACGAGAGCACTGGTCTATACGGCAGTTCCAGCCTTAGGGAAGTGGATCCCTCGAGCGGGGAGGTGCTGCGCCAGACACGACTCGACCAGAGCCTCTTCGGAGAGGGCATCACCGTTGTCGGGGACACTATCGTGATGCTCACTTGGAGGGAGGAGATTGCCTTGGTTTTCGACATCGAAACGCTCGAGGTCATCGCTAATCACACGTACTCCGGCGAGGGCTGGGGGCTGTGCTACGACGGAAACCATCTGGTTATGTCCAACGGAACTTCAGATCTGACTTTCAGGAACCCATCTAACTTCTCCGTTGAAGCAACGCTCCCCGTAACTAATCAGGGCATCGAGGTGGACCTGCTCAACGAGCTCGAGTGCGTCGGTCAGACGGTGTATGCGAACGTGTGGGGCAGTGATTCTATCATCGCCATCGACAAGACCACCGGCGAGGTCAAGTCGACCATAGACGCCTCGGTTCTGACCGAGAACGAGTCTGACGGGTACAATGACGTGTTGAACGGGATAGCCTACTTCCCAGAGCGGGATGCATTCCTGATTACCGGCAAGAACTGGACCTCGATGCACTTGGTTTCGTTCGAGAACTCTCAGACACCCTCCGACGACAACATCTCGGAACCTCTGCCGTTGAGCATCCTGAAGGGGATATCGTCGGTTCTCCTGATTGCAGCATTGGTCATTATCCTGAGTTCCTTGCGTCTTCTGAGCGCAATCGTACGATTCTTTGTCCTGATGATCGCTAGGCGGCAAACTGAACAGCCGCCGGCTCCCAGCGAGGAGAAGTAAGAGGGAGGTGAAGCCCGATGAGCGACGACGAGTTCGACGATTACAGTGCCGTGGAACTATGGCTGCATGACCTCTCGATAGACTCTGCCACCAGAGTCGCCGGTGCGCTGATGATATTCATCGGTAGTCTGCTCGGGGCAATACTCGGAGTCGCTCTGATATCCGCCGACGTCGGCGAGATTCTGACTGGCCAACTAGACAGTTCCGATGGTGTCGCCGATGTCAATGGAATGGTGAACACGGCGTTGGAGGACAACACCACTGGAGGTGACCCTGTCGAAGGCGTTAAGGTCAGTATCCTCGATTCGGACGAACTTGAGATAGGTCATGATTTCACCGACTCAGGAGGGAGGTTCTCGGTCGAGGAGATTCCCAGACGCGCTTCGACACTGCTTGTTGACCACCCTGAGAACGTAACAGTCAGGATACTGCTTATTCCAGGCGATCACGCCCAGATATCCATCACCCTCACTCCGGGTGACGGGCTTTACGAGTCTGACATGACCGGCGAGAGCCATCTCGCCGAGTCGGTGCTAATCGGCACCACCATCGCCGGACTGACGTTATTGGCCGGGCTCGCCGGGATGGTGGGCGGCTTGGAGGCTTACCGGGGCGACCACTACCGACGCACCTGGTGGCTCTCTTTCTTCGGACTTTGGAGCCGAGGCATGCTTTTCATTGGCCCTATGTTCATCCTCCTCGGTATGGGGATGACGCATCTCGCTAGGGATCAGTTCACAGACCACACAGAGGATTAGTTCGAGGTTTGCCCGTGTACCTGATTACGATAGAAGGCGGCGATGGGAGCGGCAAGGGACTGGCGACCAAGGTCGTCTCTGAAGTCCTGAGCAAGGAGTTCTCGTTCGCTGCTGTAGAGATTACCGGGGAGCCCAGGAGAAAACACCCTCTGGGACGACTGGCAATCGAGGCCGTACGCAGGAAGACCATGACCCCAGAACAGGAGGCCGGCCTGTTTGCAGCCGACAGGGTAGACCACTCTCACGGTTGGATACTACCTCGTCTCGAGGAGGGCAAGGCTGTGGTCAGCGAGCGCAACATCCACTCCTCACTCGTCTATCAGGGAATCGTCGGCGGGCTCGGAATCGACAGGGTCGCCCACATGAACTCGGCTGCATTGGTCCCTGACCTCTGTATCTGGGTTGATTGCGATCCTGAGGTCGCATTGAAGAGGATCAAGAGCGGGAGCCTGAGAGCGCTGACGGAGAAAGGGGAATACTTCGAGACGACGGAGTTGCAGCAGCGCATCAGAGCAGGCTACATCTCGCTGCTGTCGGGCGAACTGGAGATGCCCATCCCCTTCGATATGGGAGCCGTCATCGGGCCTATTCTGAATGAGGGCACTGAGGCCGAGTTCTGTCGGACTCTGATTAGTAGCGTCCGGAAGTTCGTGCACTCCAAACCACTTCCACTAAATGTCGACACCGAGATGGTCGAGAGGCACCTCATAAGACGACTCCTCCACATCTCAAAGGGCCAGACCACACTGACCGGACTGGGCGTCGAGCCTGCACGCACCAAGGGAGACTGGTTGAGCGGCAACCCGCCTTGGAAGATACTCAACGATGCTCAGTCAGAACACGATGCCGCTTTGGAAGAAGTTAGCGAGGATGCCAGAGTGGACGTTCCCAAGAGCATCCTCTCGCATTCGATGTCGGCCATCTGCGGGACCCTCTCTCTGATGCCATCAGCAGATGTGAGGGAACTCCGTCGAGCGCTCGGGCCAGTCAGGGCTGTGTCCGAGCGCCACACTCAGAGACTCGTCAAGTTCCTCCATGAACGCACGGATTGGGTTCACAAGCACAGGGCCTTGCTCGGGCGCGATGCCCCCCGCTCGCAGTTAAGGGGGCGATATCGCACCCTCGGGATGCTGGTACTGGCGATATGGCCGCTCAGGCAAGCCATCTCGAAGTGGATAGAAGCCAATCCCGATACCCATCCCCGCTTCGCTATGGGTCAGATAGTCAGATCCGGTCAGCACCCCGCTGCCGTACGCGACACTCTGGAGCGCATAGCGCTGCTTGGGTGTGGGATGGAGGGGGCCTCTAACCCCGCCGGCGCCAGCGGGTTAGTCTACTGGTGGCAGGGAAAGGCCGAGTAGTCACTTGGTCATCAGTCTGGCATTCGCAGGTAGGATCACCAGTTCTGGATCATCCTCGAAGTACTTGGTCCGAGCGCTTGCTGAGGCGGCGATAAACCACCCCAGTACCAGTCCACAGAGTAAACCTGTAACTACCCTGACTGGGTTGGTGGACTCGTAGTCGGTCAGATGCTGGGTGAATCCATCAACTGCTATTGGGATTAGACCGAGTCCTATTATAGCGAGCATGGCCAACATCCTCTTGTCTGTTAGGTAAATTGGTTCCAGCCTCTGGTCTGGAATTATCGAGAGGAAGGTGTCGCGAACCGTCCATCGGTTCAGCCCACGCCGTCCGAACAGGGCGGCGCCGACCACGAATCCGAAAAAGATTCCAACGTCTCGGGTGCACATCGGCATTTGATTGCCGTTGATATCCCACGAGCGCTCGTGCTTCTGGTGGCAGTTGAGGTCGCCGAAAGCGTACACGAACGCCCACAGGGGGTTCAGTTCGGTCCAAGCGAATGTACCGCCGTGAGCCGATTGGTCATGCCCCACAGTCGCGCCCTCGCCATGATTCTGGTTCCCCCACCCGCTCTCGGTGGCGTAGTCGAATGCGTTGGCGCGTCCGGAGAGCTCCGGAACTGTTCCTTCAGGCATCGCCAGAGGGGCTATGAATGACAGAAGCAGGTACCCTCCAGCGACGGCTGCTAGGATTCTGCTGATTTTGATTTCCCTGGAACGGTCTTCGAGTCCATTAGCCAGAGTTCCCACGTTCTCTCCATCGGTTCACACTTGATGAATGCTGGCTCGTCACCTCAGATTCCACCCTTCGGACTCTTGAGCAACCACGTGCTCCGGCCACCATGGCCGATCTCGGATTGCGCGATGCTGCATGGCTCGGAGGAGTAGTTGGCTCGATGGTCGCGGTCATGGCCACGTTCATCGGCATCTTCGTCAGTGGTCTGGACAGCCCGGATGTGATTGGGTCTCTGCGCTCAGGCATTGTGGCTGGCCTTGCCGGCGCTGTCATTATCACCACATTCGCCTACTACAGGATGCGTGAGGCGACTCGCTCAGGCAGGGATGTCGCGGCCATCAGGGAGCAGGAGTTGACTAGGGTCAGAGCCATTCTCTCCCCGATTGAGGACAGAGCCCCCAAGAGCAGCCCCGAGCTGGCTTGGACCGTAGAGAAACAGGTCAGGCGAGACAGGGGTGTGCTGGTCGTAGATATGCATGGCCTCGATGCGCCGTCGGCCGCCGCCCTGACCGAGAGGCTGCTTGAACGAAGGGCAGACTTGGGCAGGCTGAAGCTGGTTACCGGCCGAGGCGAGGCTCTGCATGCAGGCTCTGCCGACCCCGGTATCAGACCCGCTGTCCTGCAGAGACTCAAGGTGGATGCCCAGAAGGCAGAATGGCAGGTCATTCAGAAATCGAGCTCTGTGACCCTAAGGCCGATGGGCAGGGCCCCCACCACAAAGGAGTGGTTCGGCCGTTTCATTGTCTTCGTGGTACCGATGACGGGGGCCATGGCCCTCGCTTTCCGAGATCTCGCCGGACCGGGGATGGAGGAGCAGGGCATGATGTTCGGCGGGGCCTCAGGACTTCTGATGACGGCACTTCTGTCCAGTTACAGGGACCGCTCAGCTTAGGAGTAGTCCGGGACCCCCTCGCAGCACGCTTCCACGACTCTACGGCAACGAGGGCACTCCATGTGCTGACGCATCGGGATGGCCTGACCTCTGAACCCACATTCGCAGCCCACGTCCTCGCAGTGGTCGACATCCACGGGCGTCCGCCAGCATCAAGGCTCTAATCGCTTGCTGCTGTCATGGATTCCGAGATTCCAGTTCCACGGTGAGTAGCCTGACCAGCCAGCCGTGCAGGACATCACTACCCATCTCGGAAAGTGTCGAGTTGAGGAATGCGGCTATCAGCGCGCCTCTGGCATCAGATGGGTCGAAGCCCCTGCACTCGAGGTAGAACAACTGGTCCTCATCGATGGGTCCGTTGGCGGTCCCATGACCGCATCCAACGACCTCGTGCTCGAGCACCTCCAATTCGGGGATAGAGTCTGCCTCGGCGCCCACGGAAAGGAGCAGGTTGTGGAAGATCTGAGCGGCATCCGCCCCACGTGAGCCATCGGCGACTCTGAGCATCCCCGTCCCGATAGTCCTGCTATCGCCCCCGCATGCTGAGTTCCATGTGAGCCGGCTGAAAGTTTCGGGGGCATCGTGGTGTATCTCCACATGGTGGTCTATGTGCATTGAGTCTGTAGAGAGTACCGAGCCGAGAACCCTGAGGTTGCCCCCCGGCTCCCCCATCCTGTAACGCAGGTCCGCCTTGGTCCGCTCGGAGCCAGAAGAGACAGTGCCTGCGCGCACCTGCGCGTCCCTGCCGATCGCTATCGAATCGACACGGAGCAAAGTACCCTCGTCCTGCAGGCAGACGACCACGTCATTGAGGACGGCCCCGGCTCCGATTTCCCCGGTACGCAGAAGACCGAACCACTCGCCAGAACCTCTCACCCGCGTAATCAACTCCAACTCGGACAATCGCCCCACATCGAGTGAGAGGTGCAGGATCGATGACGAACCCTTCACATCGATGTCGAGAATCACAGGGTGTTGCGAGGAGAAGCCGGGATCGATGCTAAGGATCCACTGTGAACTTGCTGAGGCTGCCTGCAGGAACGAACCCGTGACCACATCGCCCTCCGGGAGTCCTGATACAGACATCACCCCCTCCTCCAGTCGTATCCCCTCTGGAGCATCGCCTCCATCAAGGCCGACGAGCTTGAGTCTGGGCGTTCCAACATCGGGGATGCTGGCGATGTCACCGGTGGGGTGAACCCTGCGCCATGGCGTATATTTCCAGAGATGGCTGGACCTGACTGGCTCGTCGAGGGACAGGTACTCTGCGGCGGCGTCCAATGGCTCACCCCGAATCAGCCTATGCTGCCTTCCATCTCGAGGGCCATCAGCTGGTTGAGCTCGACTGCGTATTCCATCGGTAGTTCGCGGACGAATGGCTCGAAGAACCCATTGACGATCAGTGCAAGCGCCTCGTCTTCTGAGTGGCCGCGGCTCATCAGGTAGAACAGCTGCTCATCGCTCACCTTGCTGACCGATGCTTCGTGTTCGCAGCGGCAGGAGGGGTTCTTGATCTCCATCGTGGGATAGGTGTCAGATTGGCTTTGCTCGTCGAGAATGAGTGCGTCACAGACGACGTTCACCTTGCAGTTTTCTGCCTTCTTGCTAACCGACACCAGGCCCCGGTAGCTCCCGCGGCCGCCATTCTTGGCGATGCTCTTGGAGAGGATCTTGCTGGTGGTGTTCGACGCTAGATGATGCACCTTCGCCCCGGCGTCCTGATGCATTCCTTCGCCCGCGTAGGCTACGGAGATGACTTCGGCGTGCGCCCCCTCTCCCTTGAGAATCACTGCTGGGTATTTCATCGTCAACTTCGATCCGATGTTGCCGTCGACCCATTCGATAGTCGAGTTCTCGTATGCGATGCCCCGCTTGGTGACTAGGTTGTAGACATTGTTCGACCAGTTCTGGATTGTGGTGTAGCGGATGTATGCGCCGGGCATCGCAATGAGCTCAACGACGGCGCTGTGCAGTGAATCGGTAGAGTAGGTCGGGGCAGTGCAGCCCTCGACGTAGTGGATTGACGAGCCTTCGTCGGCGATTATCAGCGTGCGTTCGAACTGACCCATGTTCTTGGCGTTGATGCGGAAGTAGGCCTGCACCGGCATCTCGACGTGAACCCCCTTGGGGACGTAGATGAACGAGCCTCCCGACCATACGGCGGTGTTGAGCGCGCTGAACTTGTTGTCTTGGTAGGGGATGATGCTGCAGAAGTATTTCTTCACGATGTCCTCATGCTCGCGGAGGCCACTATCCATGTCGAGGAAGATGACGCCCTGCTTCTCGAGGTCCTCGCGGATACTGTGGTAGACGGCCTCCGACTCGTACTGTGCTGTCACTCCCGAGAGCCACTTCTGCTCGGCCTCAGGTATGCCCAGTCTGTCGAAGGTGTTCCGGACGTCCTCGGGAACGTCATCCCAGTCATTCTCCGTGCCTTCGCCCGAGCGTAGGAAGTAGCAGATCTCGTCGAACTTGATCGAGTTGAGCAACTCGGTGGAACCCCATGTGGGCATCGGGCGCTCCATGAAG
>Ga0208113_1000026_pt1 | contig 63772 bp, 62 predicted proteins | sample Knorr_S7_td_NADW_FD_185598 | JGI IMG/M metagenome (GOLD analysis project Ga0208113, IMG submission 185598) | Marine microbial communities from Southern Atlantic Ocean transect - Knorr_S7_td_NADW_ad_2505m_LV_A (SPAdes) (version 2) | ecosystem: Environmental > Aquatic > Marine > Oceanic | place...
CTGGAATCGGGCCGTGTCGACGGCGTGACCCTCGCCCGCTGTCCCGAAAATGTACAGGTGCTTGAAACCCCGTTGCACGGTGACCTGCACCTCTTTGCGGAAGACATCCTCCATCAGGTTTTCGTCTTCGTCCCACGGGATTTCGCAGGACACTAGAATTGCTTGAGGGTAACGTGCCACGTCATCATCCTTTACTGGTAGTCAGATTGGAACGTGTTATATCATTCGGTTATTGGCGGGCGTCAACCCCCATCGGGAATCCAGCCTTTGATCGCGGAGGCGCTTTGGCGCACGAGTGACACGTCAGCTAGGCGATTGGTGATATACTCTCGTCATTGGTTGAGGATTTGGGGGACTTTTGGAGCATTTTACAGGCAATTCTGCGTTACTTCTTGAGCGAAGAACCCCCTCCATAATTCAAAAAATACAAAAATGCCAGGAGAGTTCGGTATGACGACTGTTCATGAGAAGCAAGACGTTGCGCTTATGGCGCACCTGCTCAGGCGAGCCGGATTCGGCGCCACGCCAGCCGAAATGGATAGGGCGCTGGAAATCGGCTATGACGCGATGCTCGATGAGATGCTCAACCCGGACCACCCAGATGAGATACCTGACGACCTGATACGCCGGCACCACGTTGACCAGTCCGATCTGAGGTCCGCCGGTGGTCCGCACTGGGTCTATCGTCTGGTCATGACAGACACGCCCCTTCGTGAAAAGATGTGCCTGTTCTGGCATCGGATTTTCGCCACCGCATCGACCAAGCTCATACAGAACAAGGTAGTCACCAACCAGATCAACATGTTCCGCGATCATGGCATGGGGAGCTTCGATGACCTGCTGCTAGAACTTGCGAGAGACCCCGCGATGATTATGTGGTTGGACAATCAGGACAATCACGGGTCGAACATCAACGAGAACTTCGGGAGAGAGATTCTCGAACTCTTCGCGATGGGCGTTGGCAACTACTCCGAGGAAGATATCAAGGAGACTGCCAGGGCCTTCACAGGTTGGAGCGTAGTTAATCCTGACTACATGTCCATCAAGATGCGAAACAACACTGCTCGGCCTTACGGGTACATGTCCTGGCAGTTTGAATTTGACGCCGACGACCACGATGACGGCGAGAAGACCATCCTTGGACAGACCGGAAACTGGAATGGCGAAGACGCCGTCAGGATTATCTGTGAGCAGCCTGCGACGGCTGCATTCCTCGCCCGGCATCTGTACCACTTCTTTGTCGCCGATGAGCTTCCTGTCCCGCAGTGGCCGCACGAGCCGCCCCGTGACCCAGAGGCGATAGACCTGCTTTGTAAGGCGTACTTCGAGGACGGACACAGCATCAAAGCGATGTTGAAGGCGATGTTCGAGTCCAACTTCTTCAAGGCGGACTCTGCGCGCTTTGCGCGAATCAAGAGCCCGGCGGAAATGGTGATCGGCACTATGAGACTGGCCGGCCCCGTCGAGATTCCGTCCCAAGAGACCTATATGGCCGACGCCGCCTGTGGAAATATGGGCCAGGGCTTGTTCAGGCCACCCAGCGTAGAAGGCTGGCAGGGCGGCACGGAATGGATCAACACCGGCTCATATGTCGTGAGGGTGAATTTCGCCAGCCAGATACTAAACGACCCGAACAAGGTCGGCGTAAGGGACATTATCGAGAGGATCAAGGCGAGCGTTGGCTCTGGTTTCATGTCATCGGACGACCTGGTTGACGCATGTCTCGATATCCTCGGCCCGCTGGATGTTCTCGACACTACTCGCAGCGGACTCAAGAATTACGCTGCCAAATACGGAGAGCTGTCCTGGGGCAGCGACGATGCATCTGCTCAATTCGATGACGCTGCTGTGGCTATTATCCAGCTTATTGTCACCACCCAGGAATATCAGACCGCTTAAGACTGCGAGGCCAGGGAGGCATAGCCATGACAACAACAGCATTCGGCCTGCGCTACTCCACGAACGTGGGCTTCGAGGCAGATTTCGGAGGTCGGGGGTTCCAACTGCCCACCTCTATCGCGATAAGGTCCGACGGCGTGATATACCTTCTCAGTCGGGGCAAGGCCAGCACAGCGCAGGTGGTGGGCATCCAGAAGGTCACCCGCGACCATGATTTTCTGGGCCAGTTTGGGGCATCTGGCCGCGGACTCGGCCAGATGGTCGGGGCCACCAGCATAACCCTCGACGACGATGAGAACGCTTACATCGCAGATGAGTCGCTTCACAGGATTACCAAATTCGACTACGACGGCAATCCGTTGAGCATGTGGGGCGAGAAAGGCTCGGCCGAGGGCCAGTTTGACCAGCCCAGCGGCCTGCTCGTCCAGGGCGACACCATTCTGGTGGTGGATTCGGGCAACAACAGGGTCCAGCGATACAGCCTCGACGGTGAGTTCATAACTCAGTGGGGAAGCTTAGGCACGGGCGATGGTGAATTCAATCATCCCTGGGGTCTGGGCCAGGATTCCTCCGGGAACGTCTATATCGCTGACTGGCGCAACGACAGGATTCAAAAATTCACTTCCGAAGGCCAACATCTGGCGACCTTTGGAGAAAGCGGCAGCAGTGAAGGCCAACTTAACCGCCCCGCCGACGTCGCCGTGGACCCGGAAGGGAACATCTACGTGGCTGACTGGGGCAACCAGAGGCTTCAGGTCTTCGACTCCGAATGGAATTTCCTCAACACCCAGCGAGGCGAGGCGGGCCTGAATCCGTGGGCCGTAGAGTATCTGGCATCTCAGGATGACGAACGAAAGGCCAGGGAGTCCTACGTTCCTGTTTACGAACCAGACACCGACGACCCGCACGAGATATCAGCGCGCATGGAACCGTATCTATGGGACCCCGCGGCTGTCGAGCTCGACGAGGATGGCCGGGTTTATGTGGTTGAAACCGGACGTCACAGGTTCCAGATTTTCGAGAGAATTTGATCAGTTCAAAATACGTTTCATAAACTGAACGTTGGTTCAATCAGCGTCCTCCGATTGATGCCAGAATGGACGGAATTAGTTTAAGATAGCTTGCAAAGAGGCTCAGGAGTAGATCAATGGCCGAAAAGAAGATAGTGGTCGTTCAGTTGTCAGGCGGGAACGACTACCTCAACTGCATAATCCCATACAACGATCCTCAGTACGTGGACAACAGGCCCAACGTGAGGATCACCGAGGACAGAGTAATTGACATCGGCGACGGGCTGGGAATGAACCCGGTTATGGCGCCGATCAAAGAACTTTGGGATCAGGGCAACGTTGCCATAATCCACGGAGTGGGATATCCGGTTCCGAACAGATCTCATTTCCGCTCGATGGACATCTGGCACACTGCTGAACCGACGAAGGTCGGCAACGAAGGATGGCTCGGCAACGCGATCAACCAGATGTACCCGAAACATGACAACGTGGTTGCCGCAGTGAACTTCTCATCTGCCCTGCCTCGCGCTCTGGTGGCACACGGAGCGCCCGTGGCGTCAGTCACCGATCTTGACACTTACGGACTCATGAGCCACATGGGCGAGTCACAGCAGCGCAACGACGCTCTCCAAGCCTTCAAGGATATGTACGCCCAGGCCATCGGAAGCGGGCCTGTCATGGATTACCTCAGCCAGACCGGTCTCGATGCGCTTCGGGGCGCCGAAATTCTGGGAACCGTGACCGAAAACTACTCTTCCAATGTCGAATACGCCTCCAACGGCTTCGCCAAAGCGATGAAGGGGGCCGCTCAGGTGTTGCAAGCCGACATAGGGACCCGTATCTGCTACACCCAGCATGGCAGCTACGACGCGCACACCAACGGCATTGCCCTGCAGGAAGGCCTGCTCACAGACGCGTGTGGCGGGATTTACGATTTCTACCAAGACATGAAACAGGCGAACAAGGGCGACGATGTGCTGATGTTCGTCTTCACCGAGTTCGGACGTCGAGTCAGAGACAACGGAAATGGCACCGACCACGGATCGGGTGGGGTGGCCTTCATGATCGGCGATGCTGTCGAGGGCGGCCATTACAGCGAGTACCCATCGCTAAACGCCGAAGACCTGATCGAGGGCGACCTCGCCTTCAATCTGGACTTCCGAAGCTTGTACACCGAAATCCTGGAAGATTGGCTTGAAATCGAAGCCAAGCCGGTCACCAAAGGCACCTACGAAAAGGTGGGATTCCTGAAGTAGTTCTGTAACTGGGACACGACAAGAACGATTGACAGTTTGTGGTTGTTTTGATGGAGATCCCAAGCTGTTTCAACGACTTTACATGACGGGGCTGGCAAAGATTGTCTTTGTGGCTCTTGTCGTCGTCCTAGTATCCATATCGTTTGTTGGTCAGTTGTTCTCCAGGGCCTCCCGCCCGCCCCTTTTATCTCCTCTGGAAATGTCACCGCCGGTGGCTTTCCCGTGCCAGACGACTTCACCCTACGCGGCCAGGTAGGCGAATATGTATCAAATCTTGTCCCCATCATCAACAGTAAATACGAACTGCTGGTTATCAATCCTTCTGACGCATTATTCGCCGACGCCGAAATCGTGTTTTTGCTGGATGACATTCTTGCTAATGAAAAGGATGTCTTATTTGTCTTGGGGATCCCAGTGTTGAAGTTGAGTTTCGATCTGACCTTCCCCAATTTGCCAGACATGACGCCTACGCCTGTCCCCTCGGCTTCGAATTCGGAGCTGATGGGATTTGGCGTCACATTGCTCCTGCTGTCTTTTCTCATGGTGCGGTGTAGGTCCGCGCGATCCTTGCCTGAAATGCCTTAATTGTTTTCAAGGCGGTCAGGTTTTATGACGTTAAGTCGTTGAGGATGTGCCTTCCGCGACTCGCCGATTTCGTTGACCGCAGACCGCGCTTGGGATTACGCTTGATCATATTATCAATTGTCGGGATTCGAGGCATTGGTGGCCGATATGCGTATGCGAGTTACAATCGACCAAAGAGACAACGACACGAAAATCTCCAAAGGCCTGATCAAGCGGACTGCCGGTTCGTTCAAACCGTACTGGAAGCAGGGGATCGTGGTTGTCCTGCTGATCCTGGTGACTGGAGGGCTTGGAGCAGTAAACCCCGTCCTGATTCGAGTCGTTTTCGACTCGGCTCTGTTCCCTGAGAGCGGCCAGCCCGACCTCAATCTCCTGTGGACTATCGGCGGCATAATGGCAGGCATCACCATCGTGACAGGCGCGCTGGGTATACTTCAAACTTACCTGATGAACCTCGTGGGCCAGAAGGTGATGCGCGACCTGCGCGACAGGCTTTATCGCCACCTTCAAAGCCTGTCTATCGGCTTTTTCACTGGCACTCGAACTGGCGAGATTCAGTCGCGCATTTCCAACGACGTTGGAGGGATACAGAACGTCGTCACTAACACGGTGTCGAACGCGCTGTCGAACACGGTCATATTCATCAGCACCCTTATCGCGATGCTGGTGCTGTCCTGGCAGCTAACGCTGGTGGCGGTTGGCACCGCGCCCGTGTTCTTCTTCCTCTCGAAGTTCGTGGGTGAGCGTCGTCGGCTTGTCACCGCGGAACAGCAGAAATCTGCGGCCGAGATAACAGCGATAACCCAGGAGTCGCTGTCCATATCCGGCGTCATGCTAACAAAACTGTTCGGACGACAGAACCAGGAGATTAAACGGTTCCAGGGCGAAAACCAGAGGCTGTCCGACCTTGCCGTCAAGCTCCAGATGATCGGACAGGCCTTCTTCGCCTCGATGCAAATTTTCTTCTCGCTGTCGCCTGTGGTCGTCTACGTGATCGCCGGATATCTGGTCACGGGAGGAGGAACAACTGGAGTCACCGCTGGCACAATCGTCGCGTTCACGACCTTGCAGGCGAGGTTGTTCTTCCCTATCGGGAGTCTGCTTCAGGCGTCGGTCGAGCTTCAGTCCTCACTGGCTCTGTTCGAGCGGATCTACGGCTACCTCGATCTGAAACCCGAAATCGAAGATTCGCCTGACCCAATCGAGATTGATCCAAGGACCATCAGCGGACGGGTCGCCTTCGAGAACGTAAATCTATCTTATGATTCCAGGGAAGAAAAACCTGATGACGGCTCTGGTCGCCGTTTGGCGTTGAATGGGGTCAGTTTCGAGATTGAGCCGGGCCAACTCGCAGCGTTCGTCGGGCCAAGCGGAGCGGGCAAGACGACGATCTCGTACCTGATTCCCCGGCTTTATGACCCGACCGATGGAATGGTCAAAATCGACGGCATCGACGTTCGGGACATGCGCCTTCAGACGTTGGCCGGAATCATCGGCTACGTCGCCCAGGACAGCTACCTGTTCCATGCGAGCCTTCGCAGCAACCTTCTATACGGCAATCCCAACGCGACACAAGACGAGATCGAAACCGCCGCCAGGGCCGCGTACATCCACGACAGAATCATCGACTTCCCGGACGGTTACGACACCGTGGTGGGAGAGCGCGGGTACCGGCTTTCTGGCGGGGAGCGTCAACGCCTGTCAATAGCGCGGGTGATACTGCACGATCCGAGAGTGCTGATTCTAGACGAGGCCACCTCTGCACTAGACACGGCCAGCGAGCGGAATGTCCAATCTGCTCTTGAACCACTGATGGCTGGACGTACCACCATAGCCATTGCTCACAGACTGTCAACTATCTTGTCCGCGGACGTAATCTTCGCCGTTGACCAGGGCAGGATAGTCGAACAGGGAACGCATTCGGAACTGCTACGAAAGGGAGGCCTGTACGCAAGCCTGTACAATGAACAGTTTGAAGGCGGGCGGATCGAGTCAATATGCGAGGATGGTGTCGTTATGACCGATGGGACCATCGTGCCCAGAGAGGAACCAGTCCTGGCTGGATGAATTTTTTGAATTGCAGTCTATTTTTGCAGCGCGCGGTACAGGTCGGTTTCTGGGTGGAAGGCGAACCAGGCATACCAGAAGTAGATGTTGGATGACAGCCGCCGCAGCGTTGTAGAGCCGTCCTCAGATACTAGAGCGGATTCGCCTGCCGTCCAGGTCTCGCCGCTTTCATCGACCATGGCAGCGGGCCGCCCGTCAAAGGAGCCCGACGGTAGTTGGAACTCCTGAGCGTCGCGCTCGTACACTCGGATGTCAGAGCTTATGGCGGATGAGACGATCACGACGTCTCGGCCTGCGACGCGGTCATTGACGACCCGCAAGGCTCGGAGAGTCGAGACCGTATACGCTATGTGGCTATCACTGATACTGATGCCAAGAACCCCTGCCTTGGTCCCCAGGCGGCTATCCCGATTCCACACAGGGAACATCGTGTTCGGGATTGTCCGATATCTGTAATAGGTCGATTTGTAGTAGTCCTCCCGCGGATAGACAATCGGACGATAGAAGTCATTGAGCGGTGAAAGGACCGAGGTATCCGGGTGTTCGGCTAACCACTCGACCCCATATCGTGGGAGCCACGGGGGGATATCTCCAGTTTGAGGTCTTCTCGATGCGCCAGAGGGCCGATAAGGGGCTTCCGAGCAATGAACTCCACAGCGTTTTGGTCTCGCGGTCGTACATCAGCTTGTTGGACCGATAGAGCATTCCAGAAGTGCCAAAGATGGTCGGTTTGCCGTCGATTCTGGCGGAATACACGATTCCGGTCCCGCAAAGCGTTCACCACATGAGCGATATGGGTTCTCCGCCAACCATATCGTGGACCATCTCGTGGGCGTTGACGATTCGCAGCGGGTAGGCCCGGCTCTCTCCTTCAATGGTTACTCCGAACACCCTGTCATCGGCGTCGAAGTAGACAGCTTCGGTGGCAGGGACAATCAACGGACTGGTCAGGTCGGGGCTATCGTTAGGCCCGACCCCGCTTCAGACCAACTCAGGCAGGTCGATGGGAGAGTATGCCAGAGCCGGAGTCAGGAACTCGAGGAACCTGGAGTCCAGGCCAACCATAAGGTCTATCTTCCACTTGACGTATTCGGGCGGCGGCTCATGGCTTTCACGGTTTCTGCCGAGCCACTCCGTCCACCCTTCCCAATCGTCGTCGGTATAGCTCTGCTCCGTTACCTCACGGAGAGCGGTCGCCACCTGTTCCCGCCCCGCGCCCGATGGCATATACCTCAGGGCTTCGACCAGAGGTAGAACCATGCTGCGGTCACCCATACGGGCTATTTCCAACAGCGCTCGGCCCTTCTCAGCCGATGCCACCGCGGGCCACGAGAAGATATCCCACATGGCACGGTTGGAATCATAGGTAAGAGAGACAGTCGAGGAAACCGAAGTGTTGTCCGCAATGCCTGGCGTCACATCACCGCCGTCGCTCAGAGAAGGGTCGCCCGTCGATTCGGATGTGTCGTTATTTGAACACGCCACCACTGCCACGATCAGAGCAACCAGGACTGCTATTCGCACAATTGAATGATTCATGTCTGGTCGTTTCACTCGCGGTGCGAATGCATTTTTTTGATGACAGCTTTGGTATGAATACGATTCTCAGCGTGTTCAAGTTCTGCCACTTCGGAGCCAAAGGAAACTCCAGCATCCCATTGACCGCCGACTGTCCAAAGTTTATTCTTGCTACGATCCGTGATCCGATGCTGAAGGACAGAATATGCTGCTGAACACACTCCTTATCATCCACATCCTCGCCGCAATCGCTGCGTTCGCCGCTAACATATCCTATTTGTGTGGACACGAATGGCGCTCAACAATCCGTCAGGGCGAGCTTATACGCTGAAGACGATTCGTCTCATGGAAATGCGGTACGTAAATCCGTCCTACGTGTTGGTCGGAATCACGGGTCTGGCGCTCGTTGACCGGAGCGGTCGGGATTTCACGACACCGTGGGTAATAACGTCTATCGTGGTTTTCCTGGTGGTGACAGCGATTGGCGGAGCGGTGTACGCTCCACTCTTGCGACGCCAAATAATGTTGGCAGAAGAAAACTATCCTGACTCCGCAGAGTACCGTAGGCTAGACCTCAGGGGAAACATCATAGGACTTGCTATCGTGGCCCTGGTGGTGTTTTTGATCTATTTGATGGTGTTTCAGCCTGCGCTCTGGAAATACCCCTCAGTTGCCATACTGAGCGGAGCGAAGTATCTGGTCACGAAAATGCAGATAATTGCAGCACAGGGTCAGATTCTTCACCGCGGTTCAGAATGACGAGGTATGGCGGCGGCGGGATCAGATTTCAGCGAACTACGAGCTCGCCCCCAACCGTCTGCCTGCGTCGGACGCAACGGCGTTGTCATAGACGACCCTGGCGGCGGCGATGTCCCACAGGCCCATGCCCAGGGACTTGAACAGCGTAACGTCGTCATCGGACTTTCGGCCCGCGACCTCCCCGCTCACGACCTGCCATAGCTCGCGCATCTGCTCCCACAGCACAAGGCCTCTGGACGCTGGCATCATCAGTTCGCCTGACTCGATTTTGGCCTGGGCCAGATCGTCGACAACGATGAGGTCGGCCCGCTGAACCGCTTCGTCGTCCAGCTCTCTGACGTATGGGTCGGCGCCTCCGACTGCAGCCACGTGCATGCCCTGCGAGAGCCACGCGCCCTCCAGAACAGGCTCGCGAGAGCTGGTAATGGTCACTACGATGTCCGCGCCATCCACTGCGTGTCGAGGTGACTCGACAGGCAGAACCTCGACGCCCAGACGCTGGGACATATCGTTGGCGAATCTTTCGCGGTTGACGAAAGTTGGGCTGTAGACTCGGACGCGGTGGATGGCCCTCACCTGGCACACGGCCTCTAACTGTGTGGGGGCTTGCGAGCCACTGCCCAGAATGCCGACGTCGGTGGCATCGGCACGGGCCATCAGATTTGTGGCTACGCCTGTGGCGGCTCCTGTGCGAATCTGGCCCATGCGGTTGGCCTCGATAATTGCCAGCAGGTCGCTGCTCTCACTATCGTACAGATAGACGAAGAAGCGATAGACTCCCGAGGCCACTGTGTAGGTCTTGAATCCGTGGATGCCCTGCTCGTAGTCAGCGGCGAGCATTGTGTTGACCTGCACGTCCGGCCCTCCGACGACCCGCTCTCTCAGACGGCTCGTGGCGTTGCCTGCGGCCAGATGTCTAAGGGAATTTTCCACAACAAAAAGAGCCTCCTCCATGGAGAGAAGGCTCTCAACTTCGCGTTCGGTGATATAGAGGGCGGAAATTCGAGTCCTCTGAAGGCTGTTCGACTATGCCCGAACGGCCACCATGTCCAGCCAGTTGCGGGGGACGTATGTCAGGTTCAACTCCTCGAATGCCTGATGACAGCCCTTCTGGAGAGAATCGCTGGCCGCATCCAGGGGCACTCCAGGCAGAGTTCCGACGATGAAATCCTCGAAGGTGCTGATGTCCAGCCAGCCATCAATCGGGACGTTCACGGTGTCGATTTCCTGCTTGACTACGGTGAAGTTGTGTCGCTCGACCAACTCACGGTACTGCTCAGCGGTCAGGTGCTTTCGTGACTCCACTTTCGCGGTTCTCTGTGTTGACAACCCATGTTCCTTGCGGAGAATGCGCGCTGACTTGAACATCCACTTGCGGTAGAACAGCAGCGACTCTGGTAGCTGGCCGCCCTCGAAGAACGAGGTGTTGAAGGCAAACTTGCCGCCCGGCTTCAGCGTCTTTGATATCTCGGTTAGCAGCGCGTCCTTGTCCGGGATGTAGTGGATCGCGTTGCAGAAGACCACGGTGTCGGCCCGCTCTTTCAGTGACTCTGAGACCTGCTCAACCTGGCTCTGAACGAACTGGACTGCGTTGTCGCGGATGTCCTTGAGGTCGTCCATTGCCTGGCGTAGGGCCGTTGACGAGTGGTCCACAGCGATGACGACCGACTCGCGAGCGTCACGGATTCGCTCCAGAATCAGCCGGGTCACGCCGCCAGTGCCACAGGCTAGATCAACGATTCGCTGACCAGAACCGACGTCGACCATGTCGATCAAACGTCCGTTCAGTTCGCCATAGAAGGCATTCTTTGAAAATGTTGAGAAGGTAAAGTCACCAGATGTCACGGCGCCCCCCTTAAAGCTTGCATCACATGCCGGATTGGATCAAAAAAGCAGTTGAACAATACCGACAATAGTGAAGAGGTCTATCCCGCTGAACTACGATGGTCAACATTTGGGCCATCTTGAATACTAATGTATTATACCATTTGCTAGCCAAAACGCTAGTTGGCCGACCAAAACTGTCGAACCGGAGTGACATCGGCTATGAATCAGGCTCACACTGACGCTTCTTGCTCGCCCTTGCGCGGCTTTTTTTCGTCGATGATTTTGGCCGCAAGAATTCCCGCCATAAGACCGAACAGGTGGCCCTCCCAGGACACGAACCCGAAGGACGGAACTATCCCGAAGATCAGACCGCCGTAGAAGAACACAACCAGTATCGCCACGGCCACCGACGAAAGGCTTCTCTGGTACCATCCCCGCGCCACCAGGTATCCGAAGTATCCGAACACTAGACCGCTGGCGCCTACGTGGATTCCGGGCCTCGCGAACACCCACACCCCGGCCCCGGAGACCACTACCACGATTGCCGACACCTTCAGCAGCGTGTTGCGCCCTTGAATCGCGATCACGCCTCCCAGCACGGCCATCGGAAGGGTGTTGGATATCACATGGCCGAACCCGGCGTGAAGGAAAGGCCATAGAGGGATTCCTCGAAGGCCCTCGGTGGTTCGCGGGACGATTCCAAACTCGCTGAGGCGATGATCCATCAATGTGTTCGCCACCTCCACGCCCCAAATTACCGCTATGAAACCGGCTAACAGCAGGAGCATTTCAAAATCTCATTACGGTCCAGTAGGTCCAGGAAGGATTATCTCCAGATCGAAGTTGGTAGGGTGTCGAGTCCCCTCGGTAATTGGTGAAACTACCAGCGCTGCCTTTTTCACCACCGAGCCGATGCCTGTGATGACCAGCCCTCCGGCGTTGTTCGCGTCCAACTCCATTGGCGTGACCCGGAAAGTGTCATCTTCGAAAATCTCCATAAGCTGAACAGCATATTGCTGGGGCAAAAATTCGCCAATGCGAGTGAACCCCTGCGCTTCCCAGACCATGTAGGATTCTACGTCATCCAGGAACCCCAACTCCGGTATGGCGATGTTATCAATCACTACGCCATCGAGATGAGCAGCGTCATCGGTCACGTACTCGAACCTTATCAGAACTTCGGAGCCAACGTAGGGTGTCAGGTCCACAAATTCGTCCACCCAGACTCCACTGGAGCCGGTGTAGCCGTGGCCGTAGCTGTTTCCGGTGGGATTGTACTTTGTTGACCGTGACATACGAAGAATGTCCCAGGTCTGCCCATCGTCTTTGGACACCTCGACGTAGGCGTAGTCCCAGCCTCGTTCGATGTCATACCAGATATCGAATTTCAGGTTCGCTTCGGTCAAGCCCGACAGGTCGAACCGCCCAGTGAGGGTGGAATCGATGGAGTCAGCCATTCCTCCCCACCAGCACGACTTTCCGCCGTGGCAGCCTTCGCCAACAAGACGGGTCGTGGTGGAGCCTTGGAATAGCAGGGTTACATGGCCTCCCAAGGCTGACAGGTCATAGTACTGCGCTGAGAACTGGGGCTGTCTCTCGCTGAGCGATGCCGCGCGAGAAACTTTGGCCGCGTTTTGTAGCTCGACGTCAGTGTCAGGGTAACCGTATGGGCCAGTGGAGGCGTCCAGATAATTGGCGACAACCCAGTTCTGAAACACTTCGGTGAAGGTCGTTTCATATTGGGCCAAATAGGCGTTCACTCCGGCGACACCATCCAACTGCTGTCGAACAAGCTCTCCCATTCCCTCCGGGCCGCCGTAATGTTGGGACAGGTACGTGAAGAACAGAACCGACGCTCCATAATGAGGGAAGCTGGTCTGAATGTCGGTCGGCCACGAGTTTAGCTGCACTTGTGGACGTTTGAGGAAAGAGTCCTGAGATTGCGCCCTGTACCCAGCCAGGTATGTGGCGTACTCAGATAGGCCCTCGTTCACCCACGCCTCCTCGCCGATATCCTGGTTCCAGTGGATGGCGTGCTGGAGTTCGTGAGCCAGAACGCCCATGTAGAGGTCAGACCCAGCCTTCAGGCTGCGGGCGTCCATGTATATGATCTCGCGTTCGTTGCTGTTGGGATGCACCTGTCGAGGAAACTCATCCCTAGAGCCATAGTAACCCGCCGCGCCGGACAGATTGGCGTGAAGGATGTTCAGGCGCGGGTCGCCGTCAATCCCTGGATTCCAGATGTCACCTAGAGCGCTCACCACCGCAGGGCGGACCTGATCCTCGTATATCCGGGCGGCCTTTTTTAGGTCTTGTGCAGGTATGTTCACGTCATTGTCCACGTACCAATTGGCATGTTCGCTGACCACCTGCACAGTGGCGTTGATGGAGCGTGACTTCCCGTCCGTCAGATTGGTGAGCAAGAAGGAGTCCTGATGCCCAACTTCCAATGGGACTGCCGATGTGGCGATGATACGTGAATTGGGAATATCTTTCTCAGGACGAAGCCTTAGAGCCAGGTTGAACAGATCACGGTCAACTGGCGGCAGAGCATAAACGAATGGTGTTGCTGTGGGCGCGGGCGTCGGAGTCTTCAGAGAGGGCGATGCTGGGCGCGGAACAGGCTCCGGCTCTAGAACCGGAGTCGAGGTGTCTGGCACAGGCACAGGCGTCGATTTAGCACTGGCCGTCGGCGCCTCGATGGGCGTGGGCGTGTTTTCAGTAGGAACCGGTGTCGGTGGCGTCAAAGTCGGCTGAGGCAACGCTGTGGATTGAGGTTGAGGAGCCATAACCGGCTCAGACGTCGGCGTTGGCACAGCCTCGGTTGTCGGCGCAGGAGGCGTGACGATAGTTGAATTGCTTTGGCCACAGGCGGCTATCAGTCCAAAGACGATCAGAGCAAGCGCTCCGAGAATCCACCTGCCCCGCAACTGATTAGCCATATTATTAGACATGTCCATCTAGTTCAGTCTACACGCTGTTATCGGCTTAATCCACGCCTGCCAGAGGAGCCGGGTCTGTTGTATTTGCAACGTCACAAAGCACGTTCTCGTTAGGGTATGAATGTGCACAAAATTTGTGCAGGTCAAACATATCGAGATTACATGACCTGCCAACTCCTAGACCAAGTATTGGAATGGTTTAAATTATTTCCAAATCTACTGTTGAGGTGTGACCTGGTGCGTCTATCCATCCAAGAAGCGTCACAAAAGCTCGGCGTCACCGAGCACACAATCCGTAGGCGTCTACGCAAGGGCGAATTACACGGAGAACAGATACCCAGGCCGCAGGGATTCACATGGGTGGTCGTTGTGGACGACAACGACGCGGGCGACCAGCCCACACACGTTGATTCTCATGTGGTTTCGCAGGGACTGTCACCACCTGCTCAACCTGTACAGTCGGCTACGCAGCCAGAGCCGCAGCCTCGCGTTCAGCCTCCGAGCATCGAATCACCGCCCTTACTCAGCACGCCTCAGATGGCCGAGCTTCACGCTCTCAGGGCGCGGGTTGCAGTCCTTGAGGAGCGAGACCTGTCCAAGAGCGACCTGATCGAGTTGCCTCAGGATAGGCTGAAGTCGCAGGACTGGCAATTTGAGGAGGAGTTGAACCAACTGACCCAGGTTCAGGCGCGAATGCTTCCGCCGCCTTCCGTCGAAATCCAGGAAATCGAGGAAGAACAGGCCAACGTAGGGTGGATGTTCTGGAGGAAGGGACGGGCGAAGGCGCAGGCTTGAGTCGGCTAGCCCTACGCTTTGGTATCGGAACTCCGAGATTCGCGATGCAGAATGTTGGAGACCTCCATCACGCGAACCACGCCAGCCCTGGTCATCAGGCCAATCGGCTTATCATCCTCCATGATCACAAGCTGACGAAAGCCCCTGCGGGCGAGAATACCGAGACCGTCCTCTAGCGGGGCATCGGGAGTCAGCGTGACGACCTTCGACGCTGGCGTCATCACCTGAGACACCCAGGTGAACGGGCGGGCCTCTAGAGGGACGCGCTTCACGTCAGTCACGGTTATCAGGCCCTGGAGAGTGTCGCCAAGAACCACAACGTATGCCCGCTCGAAATCCGTGGCTATGTGGCGCTCCACAAGCGCATGGATAGACGTCCCAGGCTCGATGGTGGGCATGTCCTCTCGCATGGCGTCACGCACAACGCGTCCTGACAGCCTTATCGTCGAGTCTTGCTGGTTGCGGACTGACGCCGCCGCCGACTGAATGAACCATCCGATAACGATCAGCCATATGCCCGTGTATCTGCTGGTAGAGAACAGCGTGAAAATCCCCAGAGCGATCATGCCGAATCCAATGACCGAACCAACTCTACTGGAGATGGTCGCCGCGCGGCCCTCATTGCCTGAGAATTTCCATACCACAGCCTTCAGGACTCGCCCCCCGTCCAGAGGGAAAGCAGGCGTCAGGTTGAAAATCCCGATTGCCAGGTTAACGATAGCCAGGTACTGGGTTAGCGCGGTGATGGAAGAGTTGCCGTCCCTGAAGTTGAGGAACAACAGCAGGAAGATGCCCGAAAGAGCAAGGCTTGCCAGCGGTCCTACCACCGACACCCAAAATTCCTCTCCGGCGCTTCGGGACTCTTCTTCGATCTGGGACACACCGCCCAGGAAGAACAGGGTGATGCTGGTGACCTTTCGGCCTCGGCGCATCGCTTCGAGAGAGTGGCTTAACTCATGGGCCAGGACACAGGCGAAGAGAAGCGCGCTGGCGAGGATGCCCGTGATCCAGTACTGAGGGGTCGGCCAGCCAGAGTATGCGCTGGGCAGGTAGGAGACGGCGAGGGTTCCGGCCACCAGAGCGAAGATGAACACCCACGAAAAGTGGATTTTCACGCTGATGCCGAACAACCGTCCAATGTTAATCGTTCCCGACAATATGAGGCTCCTGGGTATGCTAGTCGGCCAGTAAATCGATCGGGCTACAATGTCATCTTACGTCTGGATTGCAGCGCCGTCAACGGAATCTTTGCAATGATCACACTGAATATGCCGCAGAACATCACCTGAGATTCCCCCACGGCTGACCATCTCGAAGTTCTGAGACGCATGAGGCCCGGTGTCCGGTCGCTCACCAACCAGACACCGGACCTCGACTTGAGTTCGCGTCCGGGAGTTTGCCCCGGGCGTTCAGAAATATCGACGCAGTTTAGAGCGAGTTGTCATCAACCGCAGGCGTTGCCGGCGCCTCATCCGATGTCTCGCATCGAATTATGATCCTGTCAGGGAGGTTTTCCTGATCCAGACTCTCGCAAATCTCGCTTAAGAAATCACTGCGATCAAGCTCGCCTCGTCCGAACTGTTCAATCCTCTCCAGAACCTCTGGAGACAGGAAATCAGACAGGTCTCCTGGACCGCCATTGGCGCCGAAGAGGGGCAACCGGTCGCGAATCTGGTCCAGTGATCCCGACTGGTTGAAATTGCCAAAGCCCTGTCCGAAACCGAACTGCCCACCCTGTATGCCCGGGCCGATTCGGCCCTGTTGCCCGCCCTGACCTCGGTGCATCTGAATATTCGGGCCGTGTCCCTTGCCCTGCATGTGGGGCAAGGGCATTTCGCCCTGATGCACTAGCTTCACTTCGCCGTTCACATCCACCACCAGCGTGTTATCCTCGGTGTTAAGCTCCCCCAAATCTCCTGCTCGGTTCAGATTGACCTTGGTGCCATCGGAGATCATGTATTCGATAAGCGCCGAACCGTCTTTGGGTTGGAGGGTGAAGGTTCCGGCGTCCGCGTCAATCCCGGTGACTAGGCCGGCTGTGGCCCTATAAGTCTGATAGACGCCGTTTTCGTCGGCCATAACGACCTCGCCGCGAGCGAACCTGTCACCGGCTCGAAAAACCTGCTGGATGAGCCTCCGAGTGAGGTCGGGCTGGTGTATCTGCGTGACGCGACTCCTGAAGATGCCGCGCTTGGAAATATCGGTCTCGCCAACAGTGACGGACAGGTCAAGAGTATCGTCGCCCCGAATCACGATAACTGAAATCACATCGCCGACGCTGGTAGCCATCACCGCATCCATGACGTCCTTAGGGCTGCTCATGATCTGGCCGTCGATGGAGGTGATGACGTCGCCCTGTTCCAGAACTCCGCTGGAGGGGCTTTCATTTAGAACCGCCGTGACCATAACTCCGCCATCGACTCCTAACTCCTCGGCCCTGGCAGGAGACAATGGGCTGATGGCAACGCCGATGTGCGGCTTGGTCTGAGCATCCGAATTGGCGTCCTCGTCCTCAACCACCTGAAGATGTTCGACCGCCTGGGGTTGGACTGGTTCTGGCGCCTGAATGCTGCTGGCCTGAGTGGAAAACGGGTTCGTCGCCACCACCGCCGTGAGCGCCACTCCTGTCAGCGCCACCAGCGCTCCTGCTGTAATCTTTGTCGCGTTCATGGGAATGTATCCTCCAGTTGTAGCAGGTTTTCGAATTGTTGATTTCTAGTCGATATTCCGGATTGTTCGCCTACTACAACGCGAAGGGGCGGCACCTGGTTAGCACAGCTTCTGCCCAATCATCATCCGTGCCAGGTGACGCCCCGTTTTGGAGGGGAACCTCGCATATTATTACGGCGCACCCGTGCCCTCGGATTCAGAGTCGGTTCGTTCAGGTATCAGGGATTAGACGTCGGCCACTTGCGATTCTGAGTCGCGGCGAAGAATCTGGTCGCTCAAAGTCCAACCGTTGTCATGACTCAGACGAGACGCTTCACTCTGTTCAGTATTGCGGCGTTCGGATCCGCACGACCTTCTTAAAGTAATCTGTGAATATCTTCGGATGTAGGAAAATACTGTCCTTGGGTCATGCCCAATGCGCGTTTGAACATGGCAATGAACGCGCTTGGGCTTTCATATCCAACATCAAGAGCGACGCTTGTAACCGGCTAACCTTCCGCGAGCTTTACAATTCCTGCCAGCAGCCTTGCCTGGCATTGCCAACTGCGAAAGGTCAATTTCGTTTCCTCAGAAAAAAGTCGAGCTAATGTCTGGCTGCTGGCGCCAACAATAGAGGCCCATGCTTCTAATGTTCGTCCGTTCGCCGGATCATCTTTGATTGCTGTCGTTCATTGCCCTGTGGAGTTTCAGGAACATTTCCGAAGGTTTAGAGACTCAATCGAAGGTGGTTGACTCTCTGGCGCGAAGGGCACAAACAAAACGACTGATCCAAAACTGAGTGTTATGGCCTATAACCTTGATAAAGGGCCTGCGAGGCATGGCCCTGTTCGCCCTTTTGACCTTCTTGCCTCTGTATATTGCCAACGACGTAGGTCTCAGCCCCTTCGTTCGGGCCGCCTATATTGGCCTACTGATTGCAATTAGGATTGTCGCCAAACCGGTTGCTGGGTACCTTTCAGACAAGTTGCGCAGGAAGCAGATACTTGCGCCGGGCCTACTGTGGTCAGGCGCGATCACGCTGCTGCTGATCTTTTTTGGCGAAGGAGTTGTTTTGCCCGTGCTGATTGCGCTGTTTGGCCTGTTCGTTTGCCCTGACCAGCCAACCTTGACCGCCACCTTTTTGGATTTGGTAGATGACGGGGTCGTTTCAACAGCCCTCGGCATTGCGTCCTTTGTTGGCTTCCTGTTAAGCGCTCTGTCCCCAATGGTGGTGGGCGCTGTGTATGAATTCGTAGGCGTGAGCGCAGCGCTCTATTACATAGGCTCCCTGTTTTTCGTTGCTGCTATTTTGCTTGTGCCGTTGAAGCTGACTCGACCTGATACCGTTGCGGTGTGATGATGCCGCATCGTGAGTCGGGCCACGCCGAACTCAGACTACCTGATATTCTTCTTCGGTGACCTCGCCCTCCTCGTCAATGTGGAAGGCTCTGATCTGAGGCTCGTCCTTGTTTTCCAGGGAGACAAGGACATAGTAAACGTCCAGCATCCAGCTTTCCAGGGCCATCCTCACATCGGTCTGGGAAGGGTAAGCAGGGCTGTGAGTGTGGGAGTGATAAAACGCCAGCATATCCCATCCGTTGTTGTCTCCGTCCTGCATGGCGTTCAAGAAGTCCTGGGGGTCCATCTGATAGCGGAACGGGCTGGGCGTGGAGTTGGTGATCCGGTAGAGTTTTTTGATAGTTTCGTCATCGCCTGACAGGATGCCACAGCACTCGTTGGGGTCGTCCTCCTGAGAGTGCGCGATCATCTCGTTAGCAAATTCTTTTCCAATACTGAGCAACTAATTTCCTCCGACTTTTATGTATGTGACGCGGCCAACCCGTGAGTTGGCGCTCGAAACGACGCCCTATTTAAGAACGCCGAGTTCACAGGGATGATCTTATCAGGCGCGGGGCGAGTTTTATCCGACTGTACGCGCTATCAGCGTCCTTTGAACAGAGCCTTGATCTTTTCAAAGAATGTGGTGGGAGTCCACTCGCTCCTCTTAGACGCTCGTTGCTCGTTGCACTGGGCGCAAGTGCACGTTGGTGGGTGATCGTAATACCAGTTTGGTCTTCCCATTTCGTTGATTTCCTCTCCGAGGAGTTGTCAGTCGTCATATTTCAATTATTTGAACTCATCCACCCTGAGTTCGTTACGACCCATGCCACTCTGAGTTGACAAACGAAGGGTCTAGTCGTGAGCATTCCGGTCTGTGAGTTACAACGACCAGATGTTTCGTTACGACTCAACATGGCGCAGTCAGATTTTATTCACCGTTAGATGTGTCGCCAGCGCCGGTCCGCTGACGTGGGAAGAAGTGGATAACAAACAGGGCCAGTATCGCTCCAACCACAGAGACGATATACATCCCAGTCCCCACCGCCATGCCAACACCGGCCACCGGTGGGCTTTTCCGCCTGCCTGCGCTCGAAGCCTATAGCGCCGCCCAGGAGGGCCGCTAAACCAATGCGAACGGCCATCTCGATTTCTTCGTCCACAGTGAAGTGGAATATATCGTCCATGATGTATTATTACATGGCATTGACAGGCGTGTTTGAGAAGTTCTGGCGACGATAGATAATTCGAGGAGCCACTATGACCACCCCAACCGGGGTTCATCTGGTGGGAAGCGTGCCCTTGAGCGATTCGTCGGAAGTGTTCAGGACCGCTTGCTCCGAATGCCCGATGGAGAGATCGGAGTGCGGTCCAATTGGATCGGCTGGCAGTTTGCCGTGTTTTACGGCAACCCTATTTTCGAGACCGTGGAGGGCGCGCAGGACGCCTATCTACCGCGCCCCCAGGTTGCGTTCGGAAAAGCGCTGCGCTCACTGAAGACTCCTTCAGCAGGCTGGGATGTGCCGACGCGGCCATCGCATCTTACCGGATTTTCGCGCGACTGAACGAATCGGGAGACCTGCCATCGCGCGTTCGGTTTCAGGTGAGCCTGCCGACACCGCTGGCGCCGGTGTCCTTTTTCGTGGCTTTGACAGATCGGGCAGTGGTAGAGACTGTGTACGAATCGGTGATGATATCGGAACTGACAGAGATCATTGAGGCGATTCCGAGAAACGAGCTGACGATCCAGTGGGACGTGGCAGTGGAGTTCTCCATCCTGGAGGGCATCATGACGTCTCATCTGGAGGATGCAGAAGCCGGGGTCGTCGAGAAGCTTCTATGGCTCGGCGACCACGTTCCAGAGGACGTTTCGCTGGGATACCGCCTGTCCTATGGAGACGCGGGACATCAGTGCGCCCAGATACTTCGCTGCGCTCAGTATGACATCGTCTTAATGCTCAAAAACGCGAGTCGCGGACGCACTTATACCAGCACCAATGGTCTTTGAAAAAAGAGTCGGCCAAATGCGTCCACTAAATCCTGGGGATTGGTTGGGGGAGGAGGCTAGACCCTGGGACGACGACGGCGGCGCATCCTGCGGAGGCTGCGCTGTTTGTCGAGGCGGGTCTGTTCGCCCTTGGTGCGGAAGAACCGGCGGTTCCTCAATTCGCGGAGTATGCCCGAACGCTGCATGGAGGTCTGGAACCTCTTGAGCAGGCCCTCAGGGTCTTCTCCTTCACGAAGGTTTACGACTGCCAAATGCCACTCCTGTGGGTTGTGTTTTTGTGTTTCCGTAGCAAATCATCCAACGCCATATAGATAGCAATAACGAGCGCCAGAAAAGCCAATAAAAAAACAGGGTAAAAACCCTCGCCTGCAGCCGAGTATAGCATACGCTCTTCAAGCACAACAACTCGGCGGCGGGCGAAGGGTCAGCGGCCCTTGAACTGCGGGTCTCGACGGCCTATGAACGCCGCACGGCCCTCTTGAAAATCCTCGCTGTCGAAGTTGGAGAACGGCAGGTGTTCCTCCTCTGCGGTCAGGCCTCTGAGGCCCGGATTGTCCAGCACGGTCTGAAGTATCTGCTTGTGGCGCATCTGGGACAGTGGAGCCAGGGGCGTCATCTCCTTTGCGAGACCGTAAGCGTACTCTTGCACTTCGTCCAGAGGCAGAACCTTCGTTATCAGGCCCATTCTGAACGCTTCGTGGGCGTCGATAAGACGGGCCGACAACAGGATATATGAGGCGTTGCCCGGTCCCACCAATTGCACAAGGCGGCGCGCCTCACGGTATCCCACTAGAATGCTGAGACGAGCCACCGGAATCCCGAAGCGGCTGTTGTCGGCGGCAATACGAATGTCCGTCGCCGTGGACAACTCACAGCCGCCGCCCACGCAGAAACCCTTGATGAGGCTGATGGTTGGCTTGGACATGCCCTCAACAGCATCCATCGCTCCGTCGAAAGCCTCCGAGTACATCTTGGCCTTGGTGGAGTTGTTGCGGTAGCTCTCGAAATCCTTGATGTCCGCGCCCGCGGAGAATGATCGGTCTCCGGCGCCAGTTAACACCACCACTCTAACCTGATCGTCGTCTTCCAGGTCGATGGCAATGCATCGAAGCTCCAGCCAGCCGTGGTAGTCGATGGCGTTGCGCTGGTCGGGCCTGTTGAAGGTAACTGTCGCTATACCGTCTTGAATGTCGAGAAGTATGTCGTTGGACATGCTGTGCAAGTCTCCATGAGAAATGATGATGCGTCTGAATCTGACCGAGAAACTATATCTGACTGGACGTTCATTCTAGCAATTCCAAACACTTTGACGCCAAATTTCATCAGACGCTGGCCGCCACGAGATGCGCGCCCGTTGGAAATTCCAGGATGCCTTCAACCACGTAATCATCAAGCTCAAGAATTGACTCGCTGAGCATCGTCTTGAGAGTGTCGTCACTCAGCGCGGCAATGGCGTTCGCGTAGGGCAAGGCTGCAAAGTGACCCTGGAAAAACTCTTTCGCTGGACCAACTGGGGTTTCCCGAATTTCTGACCGTATTTCCACGTGACTGAAATTTGCGCAGTTGAACAGATTCCTGAGCTCCTCAGCATTTCCCAGCGAGTGCGCGGCGGCCAATGATGTTCTGACTGCGCCTCCTACGTAAGGTTCCACAATATTGATCTGGGCGACAGGGTAAGGGTTGTCCTCCAATGGACCCCAGGCGCACACGACCAGACTGCCACCTGGCGCCAACACCCGTCTCATCTCCCTCAAAGCGACCGCAGGCTCCGGGCAGAACTGGAGCGCCTGCAGGACAAGCACGACATCAAAAGACGAGTAATCGAACGGCATCGACTGAGCATCACCCTGACGCCACTCAACAGTCACGGCAGATTCAAGTCGAGGTGTTTCCCTCGCTTTGATTAGCATACTTTCGTTGAGGTCCAAACCGACCACTCGTCCTGTTTTGCCGACGAGTTCGGCGGCGCGCCGAGCTACGAATCCCGGTCCACAGCCAACATCCAGGACGCGACCATCGGGTTGAATTTCAGCGAGTTCGACGAGACCTTGGACCCACGGTTAAATGAGCAGGCTGACGTATCGCTCATAGAATTCCGCCGAGTTCCCTTCAACTTGCCAGCGTTCTTGCTTCGTCAAGCTATCGCTCCATCAATGGGTAAGAAGTTTCACATTATGGCGCCATTCTCATGATAAGCCATAGAGGTCAGGCTCGGTCTGCTTCGGAGAATCCGAACCAGGGTGACACAAAACGCCCAGTGGCGAAATTGAATTGTGGGGCTATTCAGCCGCGTCGGGAAGCCAACCCCAGGGTCTCGGCCCCCAGTCGGCGGCGAACACTTCTCCGCTCTTAATGGTGACGACAGGAGTCAGGGCTTTGTCGCCTCGCAGGGTTTCGCCCTCGGTGTCTTGGAACACCCAGTCGCCAGTTGCTTCTTCCAGAACGCTGATGTCGGCTTCGCGACCCACGGCCAGGCTTCCCAACGAGTCAGCCATGTCCAGCGCGCTAGCCGGGTTGATCGTAGACATGCGGATTACGTCCTCAAGAGAGAAGCCCAGAGCAAGGAAACGCGAAAGCATCTCGGTCATGCTGTGGACGGTGTGCAGGCGTCCGGGGATGGTGAGGTCGGTGCTTATGCTTCGGGGCACGACTCCGCCATCCAGGGCGCGGCGGGCCACGTCGAAGCTGAAGTTCTGGCGTCCGTGAGCTGTGTCCAGAAACACTCCGCGCTCCTGAGCCTCCAGAAGCTCCGGCAGAACGTTGCCGTCGTCTCCCATGATATTGCCTGAGTTGCCGCTGAATAAATGTGTGATTATGTCACCCTGCTCCAGTAGAGGAAGCAACTGTTGCGTGATCGTCGGACCGCCTTCTTCAACGAAACGGTCTCCGATGTGGACCATCAGTCGGACGCCGCCGTCGTTGGCGGCCTGTTTGGCAAGCTCGACCATCTCGATGCCCATCCTCGGCACTCCGGGGCCAACGGCGCGAATCTTCACGCCCTGAATCAGGCCACGGTTGGCCTGGATGACGTTCACTGTCTCCTCCAGGTCAATGTCCTCTCGCCGAGAGAGGTCGGGCTGGAAGTTGAGACCGGCGCGCGATATATGAAGCATGCAAAAGATGCGGGTCTTGGACTCCGGTACGATGAAGCGGGGGAAGCCGCCGAAAGTGTAGCAACCGGCGCTTCCGGCATCCACCAGCGTGGTGACGCCGGAGAAGACGCCTGCCAAATCGGGTTTCACGCCGGTCTGGTTTACGCCATCATATACATGGGTGTGCAGGTCTATGAGTCCGGGAACCACCAGTTTGCCGCTCACGTCTACGACCCGAGTCTCCGGTCCGGGTCGGATGTTGGGGGCCACCTGGGATATCGAGCCATCTTGAACGGCAATATCAAGAGTCCCTCGAAGATTTTGAGATGGGTCCAGGACTTCTCCGCCCTTGAGTAGAAGATCGGTCATTTGAGGGTTCACCTCCGCGCTGGCGGTCTGGTCTGCCGCCGCCTGACCGATGTTATCTCACTCGCTGGAACGGACGCAAGGCTAGTTCGTGAGCATCACACCCACCGCCGCCGGAAGGCCAGCGCGATCAGCGCAAGGATGTATTCCAACTCACTCGCATATTATTGATCAAGCGTTCCGTCACACTTGAATTGTAAATTATACTAATGAGCCATCACGATCTTGAGATCCTCTGTTAGGCTCGGAACACGGCCCAGAGCCGGATTGGGCTTTACAAGTAGATATTGTATCGCCAGCTTGACCGCTTCAGAAAAATCGATTTGACCATTGTCGTTCAAGTCCGAAGAGCAAAGCATGTTGAACGCGCTCATCTCCTCGTTGATTTCCAGAGAACCCGAAATGCCAGTGTTTTCCGAGTAATCGAAGAACACGCTGCCAGAGTAAGCGCCACTCCTGAGGTCGTCACGATTGACGAGCAGCGGGATGCTCAAAGACTCACCAGGGCTGAGAACTCCAGTGCCGTTGGGGTCATCACTACTAGCAGCGAATTCCGCCTTGAGCCAAGATGCGTCACTTCTCAGTGACCAGGCCCGCAACGCGCCTGTCGTTGGGTTGGTCACTGTCCAGATCGTTGTGGCGGCGTCTGATCCTGCATCCCAACTGTTGGGCGCGGCCGTCGGGTGGTCGGGTAACGGTTCATATACCGCGAAAATAACGGATGGCCCGTCGATCACTTTGTCTAAATTCAGAGGGTTCGTTGTGACAGGAACCCCGTCTATCTCCCATTGCACAAATCTGTGTCCTGCGACCTGCGGGACCGGCAGATTAGCATTGACGTGTGTCCCGTCTTTTATCCCGCATCCAGCCGTCACGGTCAGGTCTGGAAGTTCACATGGCAATGCTGACATATCGAGTTGCGTCAGTCCCGCTGGCTTAGCGTCAACAGTCAGCAGATAGAGTAGGATAAACTGCGCGACGTACTCTGCTGAAGACGTGGCCCAGCATTCAAGTCAGCCGCACGGGATCGACGGTGTGTTCACGGGGACTGAGACGGTGCTGGTTATTGAAGATGGACTGGTCGTCAGACAACTCATCGCAGAGACGCTTCAGCATCAGAGATACACTATTCTGAGCGCACCCAATGAGGCGGCGGCTGTGGAGGTCATAGAAGGCCACAGCGGGCTGATCGACCTGCTGCTCACTGACATGGTTATGCCTATCATGGGAGGTCAAGAACTGGCGGAAATGTACCACATCGCCTACCCAGACGGCAGAGCGTTTTATATGTCAGGCTATCCCGACACTAGTGTATCGGATCAGGGTGTCTTGGAACCGGATGGCTCATTCCTCCACAAGCCCGTCACTCTTCCAGAGTTGACTCTCAAAGTTCGGCAACCCCTGGACAGACAACCGAAGACAGGCGCAGCCGTCTCCGACTAGGGGCTGAACTGCGTGAACTCAAAACGCCACGTAGCCGCCGTCTATGGGGATACTGACGCCTGTCACATAGTCTGACGCCGTGGAAGCCAGAAACACGGCGCACCCGCCCATCTCCTCCGGCTCGCCCCACCGACCATGAGGTATTCTCGACCTGATGGTCTCGTATCTCTCGGCATAGTCGGTCTTGATCGGCGCCGTCAGGTCGGTGTGTATCCAGCCGGGCAAGATGGCGTTGACCTGGATGTTGTCCTTCGCCCATGCTATCGCCAGGCTCTTGGTTAGCTGGACGACTCCGCCTTTGCTGGCCGAGTACGGTACCACCCAGTCGCTTCCGAACACTGACGTCATCGAGCCGATATTAATAATTTTTCCGCCTCCGGCTTCCTTCATTGGTTCGTAGACGTCGCGGGAGCAGAGGAACGTTCCGTTCAGGTTGACGTCTATCACTCGCTCGAACTCCTCCATTGTGTAGTCCTGAGGCGGTTTGCGGATGCTCATTCCCGCGTTGTTCACCAGAATGTCCACCCGTCCGAACTCATCCATCGTGGCTCTGACCATATTCGCCACGTCCCCTTCGTCAGTGACCTCTGTAGGCACGCCGATGGCTATCACTCCCAGGCCACGAAGCTCCTCAAGGGCCGAATCTGTTTTCTGCTGGTTGCGAGCGGCCACGACGATGTTGGCTCCCGCCTGGGCCAGTCCTCTGGCAATACCCAGGCCGATGCCGCCGTTGCCTCCGGTGACGATCGCAGCCTTGCCTGACAGGTCGAAGCTGGTGTTGGACATTTTTGAATCTCCATATATCGGGTGTTCAGGTTGTTAGGTGTCAGGTTATCAGGTGTCAGGTGTCAGGGAAACGCCGATGCCTGATAGTGTGTAGTATTTGGCGTCTGATGGCACAACTGTCGTCCAATGCGGGTCAGAATCTTCGCGACAACTCTGAATGACCTGACGCCTGACGACCTGACACCTGAATACCTACGCGCAGGTGTTCATAAGCGTTGCTCCCTAGTACAATGGGGGCGATTTTCACTTGCAAATATTTTCATACCGAAGGAGGCAATCGAAAGATGACTCAGGAGCAAGAGTACGGCAAGATGATACCGGAGCCGGTGCCGGAGACGGCGTATTTTTGGGAGAAGGTCCGAGAGCACGAACTTTGGATTCAGAAATGCACGGACTGCGACCACGTATTCCACTATCCCAGGTTCCACTGCCCGAAATGCACGTCCTCGAACCTCAAATGGTTCCAGGCTTCGGGCAAGGGGACACTGTACACCTACATGATCAATCATCGGCCTGCGCCCGGCTTCCAGGACGAGGCCCCCTACGCCATCGCCGTCGTCCAGCTTGAAGAAGGGCCGAGGATGATGACCAACATCGTTGGCATCGAGAACACCCCCGAAAACCTGGTGTTGGACATGGCGCTGGAGGTCACATTCGACGATGTCCTGCCCGATGTCACCATTCCCAAGTGGAAGCCTGCGTAGGCACGCCGTTGTCGTTCTGAGACAGTTGTAGAAGAATCTGCCCTTGAAGGACAAACGCTGAATTGCGTCGACCAGATACTTCGCTTCACTCAGTATGGCAAGCGAATAACCGCAAGACACATCGGGAAACGAATCGAAAATCTGATAGCTGAAGGCTGACCGCTGGCGGCTGTCTCCACAAGGAATACAAAAAATGTCACTCAGATACAAGGCAGCAATAGTGGGAGCATCCGAGACCACCGAGATCGGCGTGCTTCCAGAAACTTCGGAGACCCAACTTCACATCGACTCTGCCGTTAACGCCATGAACAACGCCGGAATCGGCGTCGACCAGATTGATGGCATCGCCAGCACCATGAACCCAGCCATCCTTTCCAACTACCTGGGCATCGTTCCCAAGTGGATTGACAACACATCCGTCGGTGGGACATCGTTCCTCATCCACGTTCGGCACGCTGCGGCTGCCATCGCATCGGGCCTGTGCGAAACGGTTCTCTGCGCCATGGGCGAAAGTGGGCGCAGTCGTGTGGGAGTGGCCAGACGCGGCGGGGGCGGGCAGCGCGACAACTCCTACCCCGGCCAGTTCGAAAGCATCTATGGCCCTCTGGGGCCTCCCACCCTGTTCGGCATGGGCGTCCTGCGGTTCATGAAGGAAACAGGGACGACCTTGGAGCAGTTGGCTTCGGTTGCCGTCGCCCAGCGCAAATGGTCCAACAAAGTCCCACGAGCCATGTTCGGCGACCTGATAACCGTCGACGACGTGTTCAACAGCCGGATGATCAGCTACCCATTCAACCTGTTCATGTGTTGCCTCGTGACCGATGGCGGAGGATCGTTGATCATAACCAGCGCAGACAGAGCCAAAGACTTTCCCACAACTCCCGTTTACATCATGGGCACGGGCGAATCGGTGGAGACCCCTATCGTCAGTCAGATGTACGACATGACCCACTCGGCGGCGTTCCAGACCTCCAGTAAAAAGGCCTTCGAGGAGTCGGGCGTCAGCCATGATGACATAGACCACCTAATGGTCTATGACGCCTTCGCTCACCTGCCTATCTACGGCCTGGAAGACCTGGGCTTCGTGGGTCGAGGCGAGGGCGGAGCCTTCATCGAAGAGGGCAACACCTCCCCCGGAGGCAAGCTGCCGATGAACACCAATGGCGGCGGGCTGTCATACACTCACTCGGGCATGTACGGGATGTACGCTATCCAGGAGGCCGTCCGCCAGGTCCGAGGCGAGGCCGCCCACCAGGTCGAAGGTGTCAAAACGTCCTTCGTCCAGGGCGTCGGAGGCATGTTCATGGCCGCCGGTAGCCTGGTCCTCACCAACGAGGAGCCCCACGACTAAGGTGGGAATTGGCATGAAGAGTCGCAATCGGAGGCACGTAATGTCTCCGATTGCGTCACAAATTTATCGGGAACAACGTGAGTAGATATTTAGAGTTGGGAAGCGCCAATGGATGACGCAAAACCCAACCGCCCTGAGCCCAAGAGCCTGGGATTGGATGACTCTGAGCACACCGGTACATCTATGCTTACTACCACTGAACGTCCAGAGCTGCGCAGTTGGCGCTAACTGTCAACACAGGGTGGTCTGCACTTCTTTCGACAGACGGGATGCCACTGTCTCGTGGAGGGAATTTCCATATCGGTTTCCGCTAACACCTCCAACGATGAAAAACCGTCGTCATGCTGAGTCGCGGCGAAGCATATGGTCGTCCGTGGAACAACCGTTGCCCTATTCACGACGAGATTCTTCACATCCGTTCAGAATGGCTAGTTCTGAGATTTAATTATTAAGGAATGATGTAATGACAGAGATTCTGTGTTACGAGGATAGCTACCTTCAAGAGTTCGACGCTGAGGTTACGGCGGTCGTTGGCAAGGGCGTCGTGCTGGACCGCACCGCCTTCTATCCCGGCGGCGGCGGACAGCCCCCCGACACCGGAACGCTAACGTTCGACGATCAGGAGGTCACGGTCAAGCGCATCCGACGCACCGATGGCGAGTATGTCCACGAGTTGGACGGAGAGTTTCCGCCTGTCGGAACTAAAGTTGACGGGGCTCTGGACTGGGAGCGTCGCTACCAGCTAATGCGAACCCACACGGCGCTGCACATCCTCTGCGGCGTGGTGTGGCGCGACTACGGAGCGCAGGTCACAGGAGGCAACATGGAGCCTCTCAAAGCGCGGATGGACTTCGAGTTCGAGAACATGACTGCCGAGTTCGCCCACGAGGTCGAAGGGCTTATCAACAAAGAGGTCGAGGCCGCCCGCGACATCGAGATCGGCAACCTGTCCCCCGAAGAAGCGTTCGCGATTCCAGACCTCATCCGCACCAAGATCAACCTCTTGCCTCCGCAGATCAAAGAGATACGCACCGTGGACATCACGGGACTGGACCTCCAGGCCGACGGCGGAACCCACGTCCACAACACCAGTGAGGTTGGGCACATCCGAGTCGTCGGTCACGAAAGCAAGGGCCGGATTAACAAACGTCTTCGCATCGAGGTGGATGCGTAAGGTTTAGCTGACGACCTTCAAAGGAGCCTGAACATGGTGAACAAAATCCTGATGACCGGCGCCACCGGATACATCGCAAACCAGCTTCTGCCCACCTTCCGCGAGAACTACGAGATGGTGTTGGTTGACGTCAACGGGGTGAACCGAAACGGCGACAGGGTCGAAGGTGTGGAGATTGCCGACCTCATCGATCCGGACCGCTCAAAGTACGGCCATCTCTTCAAGGGCGTGGATGCCGTGGTGCATCTGGGCTACAAGCGCAGGACCGCAGACAACCCTCTGGATCACTTCGCCGAAGAGAAGCAAAACGTCGAGATGGCATACAATGTTCTGCGCTCAGCATACGACGCTGGAGTGCCTCGCGTTGTCATCGCAAGCTCCAACCACGCCTCCGACTGGTACGAGCACGCCCTGATCCACCGACGTCAGATGGAAGTCTTGGACCCATACACGCTCCCCCTCTCCGACAACTTCTACGGCTGGGCCAAGGCTACTTACGAGCATATGGGCTTCCTGTTCGCCTGCGGGGGCATGGGGTTCGGAAGTTCCAGCGGCGGAGAGGACCACACGGGCGGCTCGCAGAGCGATCAGCGCAGGATGGGCGTCGTCATGGTCAGAATCGGCGCGCCCCGCGACATCGTTCTGGAGAGCTACAAAGGCGACGCCGCCAACTACAAACGCGACCTGGGGGCGTACATCAGTCCCCGCGACATCACTCAACTTTTCGCCAAGGCGGCGGAGGCTCCCAACATCGAGAACGAGCACGGCGTCCCGTGGTTGGTGGTCTATGGCATCAGCAACAACACCCGCGCCTTCTGGTCGCTGACCAGCGCACGCAAGATGCTGGGCTACGAGCCAGAGGACGACTCCGAGGTCAAGTACGCCGCCGACATCCGAGGCTTCCTGGTCGGAGACGGGGCGGTTGGCGGACTGGGTCGAGTGGGCCTGTCCTGACGCTTGTTCTGGCATGGCAGTCCATACATGAAGCAAAATTTACTAATTTAAGAACTATTTCAATCTTGACACTCACTGAGCACATCCCTAAACTTCATTAGATACGATTTTGGTTGATATCCATTATTGGGGGTGTGAGTTATGCTCCTGAATGTGTCTCAGCTTCTAATGGAAGCCAGTGGGTCCGTCCGAGAATACGAGTTGGACGAACGAATTGGCCTCCTCGATAATTCCAGGGAAGACCTCGTTTCCGGCGAGGTCAGATTGTTGAAAACGACCAGGAGTATTTGGGTTAGCGCTTCATTCACGTCGGATGTAGTGAACCAGTGCGATAGGTGTCTGGCGCCGTTCAGTCAGTCGGTGCACATGGGCATTGAGGAAGAGTATTTTCCTACTCTCGATCCTACCACAGGCGGCCGGTCCCAACCCGAAAACGCTGACGATGACACGCTATACATAGACGAAAATCAGATACTGGACCTGACACCGATGGTCCAAGAGTATGCCTCGCTAGACCTTCCTATGAAACCTCTCTGCAAATCAAACTGTGCCGGTCTCTGCCCCAACTGTGGGGTAAACCTAAACGAATGTGTGTGCCAGTGCGACACCGCCCTTCGTGACCCGCGTTGGGGCGCTCTGCTTGACATGGTGGGGAACTCTTCACAGGACGGCTAACCAACATCGCAAACCAGCGCGGCCGTTTCCCTAAGAAAAGGCCGCAGACGAAAAAGGAAACGAAATGCCACCACTTCCAAAGAAAAAACACTCCAAGAAGCGAAAGGCCGGACGTTCGGCGCATCACTTCCTCAAGCGCATGGCCATCTCGACCTGCCCTCAGTGCCGGAGCGTCAGGCTTCCTCACAGGGTCTGCCCCAACTGTGGCTACTACAACGGCAGAGAGGTCGTGCCCACGGACTCCGTAGTTTAGCTATTCTCAGGCTTTTGGCATCGCCATTTTTCATTTCATTGATTGCCAGAGGTATCGGTCTAAACAAACGCGAAATTTTTAGGAGTTTTAGATGACCTTGACCTTCCAGACGAAAGCCCAGGGACCAAAGGTTGCTTACCTGTTCCCCGGTCAGGGGGCGCAGGCGGTTGGAATGGGAAAAGAGCTTTACGACAACTCGGCTGCGGCGCGAGAGGTATTCGACAAGGTTGACGAATCTCTTGGCAGGTCTCTCACAAAGGTCCTGTTCGAAGGCCCTGAGGACGATCTCAGGCAGACCATCAACGCCCAACCTGGCATCATGGCTGTCAGCCTCGCCTGCGTGAAGGCGATGGAGGAAAACCTGGACCTGGACGAGATGCCCCAACCTATAGTCATGGCAGGCCACAGTCTGGGCGAGTACACAGCGCTGGCAGTGTCGGGCGTGCTGGATGTCGCTGACACCACAAAGCTGGTGCAGATGCGCGGCCAGTTGATGCAGGATGCGTGCGACCAGAACCCCGGCACAATGGCAGCCATCCTGGGGCTGGACCAGATGGCCCTGGAAGAGGTAGCCCGTGAGACAGGCGTGTGGGTGTCCAACATCAACACCGCCGAACAGATTGTCATCAGCGGCGACCGCATGGGCATCGCGCAGGCAATGGACCTGGCTGCGGCCAGAGGAGCCAAGAAAGTCATCGCGCTCCGAGTGGGCGGCGCGTTCCACTCCGGCCTCATGGAGCCTGCGAGGGCAGGACTGGTTGAGGCCATTGAGAGCATGGATTTCCACAACCCCACAGTTCCCATCGTCGCCAACTGCACCGGTGACCCTCTGAACACCGCCGACAGCATCAAGGAAGAGCTGGTCGCACAGGTTTCTGGGTGCGTCCAGTGGAAGCGGTCGGTGTGCTATATGATGGGCACGGGCGTCGATAGCTTCATTGAGATCGGCCCCGGTCGCGCCCTCAGTGGCATGGTCAAGCGCATCAACCGCAGAGCGGTGATTGCCAACGTCGCAGACCTCGAATCCATCATGACGCTCCGCAGGAACTGATTCCAAGACAAATATAGTCGCACACCTTACAAATGTGCGAAGATAGTCCCAGGATAAGGGATGTGAGGGCGGGTCGATGACCCGCCCCCCGTTTGCAATAATATACTCTAATCAGGGAATGCTAACGGGACACCCAGAAGCGCAGTGACAACTATGACATACACAAAAGTCTCGACCTCCAGGCGCATGAGCCGCATAGCCGTGTTGCAAGTGCTATGCGAAGTCGATTCTGTGCGTCACGAAGCGCAGGATGTCTTGGATCGCCGCGTGGTGGATGAGAATTTCTCTCAATCTGCCGAAGAGTTTCTGAAAACGCTCTCCCGTGGCGTGCTTGAAAAACTCCCGGAAATAGATAAAATCATCTCGGGATTCGCGCCAAGCTGGCCGATGAATCAGATAGCCGTGGTCGACCGTAATTTGCTTCGAATGGCCATTTACGAGATGGTCATGGATACCGAGACCCCGCCCAAGGTTGCCATCAACGAGGCGGTGGAGCTGGCAAAGGTTTTCGGGTCAGAGAGTTCCCCCAAGTTTGTCAACGGTGTGTTGGGGTCGGTGATGGAGACCGCCACCAACCGATAGTTTTCGTAATTTCATCATTTCTCCCACGGAGGTAGCACAGTGGCAACAGTATTGGAGCGAGTTCAGGCAGTAGTCGCGGAAAAGCTCAGTGTCGATGAATCTGAGGTGGTTCCAGAGGCGTCTTTCATGGAAGACCTGAACGCCGACTCGCTGGACCTCGTAGAGCTTATCATGGCCTTCGAAGAAGAGTTCAGCACCGACGACAACGCACTGGAGATTTCGGACGAAGCCGCAGAATCAATAGCCACAGTTCAGGCCGCTGTGACCTTTTTGAGCGAACAAGGCTTCGAGGACGAGTAGGCCTCACTAGACTCACTCTCAAAACATCTACTTTAATAGGCAAGCTGAATCCAACACGCAATTGTGTGTCATGCTTTTTGGGCTTTTGTAAATCCCCTGCGATAATGCGCGCAATCCTTTGCGTTCGTGACTGGCCGAAAGCTGAAACCCGATGACCGAGAATCGATCCAGAGATAACATCTTCGTCACCGGATTCTCAGGGACCGGCAAGACAACCACAGGCAAGGAAGTCGCCCGCCTTTTAGGTTGGCGATTCGTTGACACCGACGATGAAATCGTCGTCTCAGCAGGCAAAGCCATTGAGGACATCTTCTCTCAGGATGGCGAAACTGCATTCCGCAAGCTCGAGAGCGAAACCCTGGCCACAGTCGCGCGAAATTCCCGTCAGGTGATCTCCACCGGCGGCGGCATCATCATGGACGAGACCAACCGCCGGGTGATGGAGTCAAACGGCGTCGTGGTGCTTCTGGAGGGCAGGCCGGAAACCATCTTCCGCAGGCTGGAGGGCCAGACCGCTAAAGAGTCTGACGGCATCGCGACGAGACCGATGCTCCATGCCGATGACGCTCTGAACCGCGTACGCTCCTTGAAGGAACAGCGACAGTTCAACTATACTCTGGCCCATTGGACAGTTCACACTGACCACCTGACGCCCCTAGAGGCCGCCAGCGAGGTGGTCAGAGGATGGAAATTGACAAGCAGTCGAATCCCAGAGCCTTCCCGAACTAATGCCAACGGCGATCTGGCCGCTGAGGTTCGAACGTCCTCGGGCGACTATCCGCTGTGGGTCGGCTGGGGCATTCTGGACGAGTTGGGCAAGCGTATCAAGAAGACACTTGACCCGCCGGTAGCCTACATAATCTCAGACGGAGGCCTGTATCTCCAGTCCCACCAAGCGCAGGTCACGATGGAGGCAGAGGGTATCCCCACCCACCAGTTCTTCATCCCGCCCGGCGAGCAGAGCAAGACCCTGGAGAACGCCCAGCACATCTACACCTGGCTTGCCGATCACAAGGCCGAGCGCGGCCACCTGATCGTCGCTCTTGGAGGAGGCGTCGTCGGCGATCTGGCCGGTTACGTGGCCGCCACGTACCTTCGAGGCATGCCCTTCGCTCAGGTTCCGACCAGTATGCTGGCTATGATGGATGCGTCTATCGGAGGCAAGACCGCTGTTGACCTGCCCCAGGGCAAGAACCTTGTCGGCGCGTTCTACCAGCCCAAATTCGTCCTCTCGGACGTCTCCATATTGACCACCCTACCTCAGAGGGAGCTAACCTCTGGCTGGGCCGAGGCGCTCAAACACGGCCTTATTCTGGACGAAGGCCTGCTCTCAACCTTTGAGAACCAGTCCGAAGAAATTCTGGCTCTGGAGTCTGAAATCGCCACAGACGTGATTCGACGCAGCGTGGCGATCAAGGCAAACATCGTGTCTCAGGACGAGCGAGAAACGCTGGGAATCCGAGTGCTGTTGAACTACGGGCACACCATAGGCCACGGCATCGAGGCCGCCACTGGCTATGGCAGCTACCTGCACGGCGAGGCGGTCAGCATTGGCATGATGGGTTCGGCCTATATAGGCGAAGCCCTGGGGATGATGTCTTCAGAAGAGGTGGACCGACAACGTGCCATCCTGAAAACTTATGGCCTTCCCCTTTGCGCCGACGGCATGGACGTCGAGGCGGTCCGCAACGCGATGATGTCCGACAAGAAAGTCGCGTCCGGCTCCATCCGTTGGGTGCTTCTTGACGGCATCGGCAACGCCGTCACTCGCAATGATGTTCCACAAGAGCTTGTGCAAGAAACTCTGCGCAGGTTGTCGGACTGTTCCTGTTAGAGGCCGCGTAGTTTATGGAACTCTTGCTGCTGGCACTGTTGGGAATTGGCACCGGCGCATATGGGGTTCTTGTGGGGGCCGGCGGCGGATTCATCCTCGGCCCAATCCTTCTTCTGTTTCTTGATCTAGAACCGGAGGTCGTGGCTGGCACGGTGTTGGCCTCTGTCGCCATCAATAGCATCTCCGGAGCGTCAGCCTATCGCGCTATGAAACTTGTGGACTATCGCAGCGGCCTGCTCTTCGCGGCGGCGGCTGTTCCCGGGTCAGTAATGGGGGCCTTCGGCGTGGGCGCGGTGACTCCATCGGCCTTCCGAATCCTGTTCGGCATTCTGCTCCTGGTGCTAGCCGCGCAGCTAGCCTTTCGCCCCAATATTCCTGAAAGCAATCGAACAGATAAACCCACTCACATGATTGCTGCCACAGTCCGAAGCAGGCACATTGTCACCGAAAACGGCGAAGAGTACCGCTACGAATTTAACGAAATGCTGGCGACATCCTTCAACGTGATCCTGGGGTTCATATCCAGCTTCTTCGGCACAGGAGGGGGATTCCTGAGGACTCCGATACTGATTTCGGCGTTCGGATTTCCGGTGCGAGTGGCCGCGGCAACCTCGATATTCGCGCTTTCGATATACGCCACAGCAGGAGCGGCCACCCACGCGGCGCTGGGTCACGTCGAATGGTGGCCGACCTTCGCGCTCACAGGAGCTGGTTTGGTCCTGGGAGGGCAGATCGGCGCACGACTGGCAGATCGGGTCAGTGGTCCGTGGATTCTTCGCTTGCTGCTGGTGGTCGTGCTGTTCCTAGGCATTCGCCTGGTCTGGCAGGGAGCGCTGGGTTAGGCGAGCGCATTAGCTCTGTTCATCCGGCGTTCTTCCGAGCTTGGATTTTGTCTTCTTCTATCGTCCGTGCCGTGATACTGCATTGGAACAAAGGACTCATGACGCATGATGAGGCTCGGTTTCACAAGGGCGTTCTAGCACGATATACTGGCCGAAGTTGCCATCCCAGAATTGAAGTACGCCAGACGATGACGGCATAATTGTTTCGTTTGGAACCGCGCTGAATGTAGCCACAGGAGAACATGCCATGACACAACAATGGGACGCTAATAAGTCGCGAATCATCTACCATCGCTTTCAGCCTGGAGAATCGTTGAACGGGGCCCTCGAAGACCTGGCACACTCGGAAGGCATTCGCGAGGCGATTATCACATCATGCATAGGGAGCTTCACCCAGTTGAAGCTCCGCAACCTGTGCAGGCGCGACGAAAACGGCCCTGAGTTCGAGCGTCACACAATAGACGCGAACCTGGAGTTGGTGAGCGCAGAAGGCTACGTTCAGCCTCTGCCGGAAGGTGGCATTCGAGTGCATATACACGTCGCCGCGGCCCGTCCTTCAGGCGAGATTATCGGTGGCCATTGTGAAGACGCGACCATCTTCACCGGCGCGTTCATGTATCTTCAGGTCGTCGAAGAAGAAAGTAACTGAAATCCAGTGAGGCAAGTCCCATGAACTTGAACACCGACAGGGATCCGGCGCCCAGGCTAGAAGGCAAGGTCGCCGTCGTAAGCGGAGCTGGAACCTACGGCGGCAGCGGCGTAGGCAACGGAGCTGCCGTGGCAATCCTCATGGCGCGAGAGGGCGCGAAAGTCGTGCTGGTGGACGCGGAAAAGCAGTGGGCTGATGCCACCAGAGCGATCATCGAAGAGGAAGGTGGTGAGGCGATCACCGCCACCGCCAACGTGACCGAAGCCGAAGATTGCAGAAAGGCGATCGACGCGGCGGTTGAGCGATTCGGCGGCATCCACATCTTGCACAACAATGTGGGCGGCGGCGCAGGCAGCGGCAGCGTCGTGGAGGCCACAGAGGAAGCATGGCAGGCTAGCATGTCGATCAACCTGATGTCCATGATCAATATGAGTCGTTACGCCATACCCCACATGGCATCCAGCGGAGGCGGGGCCATAATCAACGTGTCATCCGTGACCGCTCTGAGACCGAAAGCGGGGAGATCGTCTGCCCCTTATACCGTCAACAAGTCCGCCGTCGTGGGACTGACCAGAGCGATGGCCCTCGATCACGCTGAAGAAAATGTCAGAGTCAACTGCATCATGCCCGGCCTCATGTGGACCCCCAGAGTCGCTTCGGGAGGCTCTGCCAACGCCCGCGAAACGCGCCAGACCTCGACACCCCTGCCGGTCGAAGGTGAAAGCTGGGACATCGGCTGGGCCTCGGTGTTCCTGGCCAGCGACCAGGCCAAATTCGTCACCGGAATCACCCTGCCTGTCGACGGTGGCTTCCTGCTCACCAGTGCCCCAAACTGATTGAGTTTCGGTTGGGGTGAAATTGGTAGTGGGGTGATTCCGTTACTTTTTGAAATGGCTGCCCGGCCAGGATTCGAACCTGGGTCAGCGGAGCCAAAGTCCGCTGTGCTACCTCTACACCACCGGGCATTAGGCACGAAATCTGGGTCTTGCAATTCGCTTGTGAACAGACTGCTAATGCTACCTGTTCGCGGGTCAGCGCGTGGGGCAACGAACTGGTCGTTGGCCTCGTGTCATTTTGGATACGAACGACGTCGCGTTGATTGAATATATTGTAACGCCGCGCCGCTCAGGCTCGCAAATGTTAGAAGGCGGTTTTGTCGCCGAACAGCGTTATGAAGAGATCGATTCGGCCTCGTCACCCAGACTCTGAGGCCGGGACTGGCTTTCTCTCCAGTTGGTTAGCAGGTTTTTGACCTGGGCAGCGAAGTCTTCCAGGTCAAAGGGCTTGGTCAGGTATCCGTTGGCCTCCAGATGGCGCAGGGTGTCGGTGTCGTTGTGTCCGCCCAGGTCGCCGGTGATTATGAGGATTGGCACGCCGGATATCTTGCGAACTCGACGACACAACTCCTGGCCGTCTATTTCTAGCATGACCAGATCGGTCACCAGAACGTCAGTTTCGTTGCGTCGGAATTTCTGGAACGATTCCATGCCATCGGCGGCAGTTTCAACGTCGCAGCCTTCGGTCTTCAGAGTTAACGAGAGCAGCAGCGTTATCGAGTCGTTGTCGTCGACAACAAGTATCTTGGGAATCATTGATTCTCAGACGCTGCTGTCTGCTTGTTCCTCGATTATGTTCAGACGACGGGCTGCTTCGTGCAAGTTCAGCGTCCAGCCCACACCAAAGATGTTGGGATTGAACAGCCGTCGGTCATTGGGATTCCAGACGCGATTCTTCGCGCGCTCGATGGTGGGAATTCTGAACTCGAATGGCACGTTGTAATATCTGCCGTGAGATTGTTTGGTTCGATAGGCGTGCACGGCGGCAGCTATCACGAATATCATGATTGCGGTTCACCACAGTGACATAGTGCGTCGCATAAATATCCCCCCATTAGTCGTAGATAGTCTGCCCGCAGCCAATCCTCGCGCTTTATATCACAAGCCGCGTAGCGTTCATCTCAGATTAACTGTACCGCAACAGAAGACTGCGGTGTGGGGTTTTTTTCTGACGATCTGAAGCCGAGATGCCATCAGGTTTTCAAGTGTCAGGAATTGCTGGTGTTTGTCGTGTGAATCGACGGTCATGCGCTCTGGTAGAATCTTAGGCAGATCAACTTACGGAGGCTACGTAATGCCAGGATATATTGCGCTGGTGGGAGGGGATGAGTTCAGGTCAGGATGCGAGGTTTTCGACCGCGCGATGCTGGAGGCCATCGGAATTGAACGCCCGAAGCTGCTTGTCATCCCCACTGCGGCGGCTCATCAGAATCCGTCCAAGGCGGCATCCAATGGAGTGGGGTACTTCTCTGAGCTTGGCGCCGACGCATCCTCGTTGATGGTGTTGGACGGCACCAATGCCAACGACGAGGACATGGCCTCCGAGGTCAATGACGCCCACGTTATCTACATGACCGGAGGCAACCCTGCCCATCTTCTTGATAGCCTGAATGGCTCTCTTCTGCTGGCCCGAATGACCGACGCACTGGAGCGCGGAGCCGTGATCGCAGGCTCCAGCGCAGGCGCGATGGTCATGGGCAGTTGGATGCGCTTTCGACAGTGGCGCGAAGCCCTGGGAATCGCCGAGGGAATCGCGACTCTACCTCACCACGAACGCGCAGACCCGGCCACGGTATCCAGAGAGCTAGCCACCACGACTCCCGATGGCCTGCGCGCCGTGTTCGGAGTGGACGGACGCACAGGATGTCTCGGCTCGCCGGATGGCAGGTGGACGGTTTACGGCCCCGGTGACGTGACCGTGTATCAGCAGGGCCAATGGAACGCCTACAGCTTCGGCGAAGTGTTTGAGATTACGTAGTCGTTAACTTTGCTAGAGCAGAAGCCGTAAGCGAGGGGTTGAAACCCTCCTCCACCTCAGTTTGTTCAAGTTGTCGATTCTCGTGTGGCGTGCGTTACCGAAAACGAAACTAACTGAATTTGACGGCGCGTTCCTTGTTCACCAGGCGCTCCACAACTCGACCGCCGATCAGATGCTCAGTAATGATTTCATCGACGTCGTCGGGTGTGATCACGTACCATGTTGCCCCCATCTCGGCTTTAGGGCCAATCACAATGACGCTGCATTCCTCTTGCGCGCAGAGGCCGTGCTGGCTGGTGCAACCGACGCCGTTGACCGCCGCCGTGCTGATCAGTCCGTGCTCGACTATCTGACGATTGAACTTCGCGCGAATCTCCGACCCTCCTTTGGACCCGCAGTGTCGGCCATCGACCTCGGCATCGACGGTGGCGCACACAAAGACCTGAGCTTTGAAATCTGGCATACTTCGACTCTCCTGTGTTGAATGAACCGTCTTGTCTGCAAGAATCCGAACTCCAGGCAGAACGGGTGCATTGTATCAGCGTCTCTTTGCCTCTACAACGCTCATCTGATTGTCGCAACTGACAGCCTGTCAAGATGATTGCTAATGTCGATGGAATGCAGAAAAAAATTGACCCTCCACAGACCAGAATCTATAATGTCGTCAATCCAAACCTGCCGCGTGAGGCATGATCCATAAAGAGGCGCCAATGGCCGAGTTACACCTGACACCTCAGCCAATTATCGAAGAACTAAAGAAGAACGGAGTCACCCATGTCGTGTGGCTCCCTGACAGCGAGACCAACTTCTTGTACGAGCGAATGCTGGCAGAGTCCAGCATTGAGCTTGTGCCTGTGTGCAGGGAGGCCGAGACTATGGCCATCGCCGCGGGCCTGTGGGTTGGCGGCAAGAAGCCCGTGGTGCTGATTCAAAACACCGGCATGTTCGAGTCTGGAGACTCCATTCGCGGCCTGGGCCTGGACATCGGCTTCCCGATGGTCATGATGGTCGGATACAGGGGCTGGACCCGCCACGGTGTCACCCTGGACTCTGCGGCCCGCTTCACTGAGCCTATTCTCCACGCGTGGGGCATCGACTACTACCTGGTCGAGACGGACGACGACGTGGACCGAATCTCCAACGCCTTCGACGAAGCTGAGAAAAAGCAGACCCCCGTGGCCTGCCTGATGGGCGCCGAATACGGATAGGCCGACTTGGCATCGCTCGTTGTCAAGCTGAGCGAAGTCGAAGCATCTGGTCGTCTGTGGAACAGGGATCGTGTTGGTGACGACCAGATGCTTCGTCTGCGGACTCAAAATGGCGAGACTGGTGGCTGACAGCCCTCCCTGATACTTGAAAACCTGAACCCTGATACCTCCGAGGAACAAACATGATCAATCTGCACGACGCAATGGCCGCAATCCAGACACGCCGGGACGATGCCATCGTCCTACCCACCATGACCGGTGGAAAAGGCTGGGCTGGAGTGACCCAGAACCGAGACCTGGACCTGCCCGTCACTGGCGCGATGAGCAAGGCGTCCTCCATTGGCCTGGGTGTGGCCCTGGCGCAGCCGGACAAGAAAGTCATCGTTTTGGACGGCGACGGCAGTTTGGCGATGAACCTGGGAACCTTAATTACGGTTTCTGGGAAGGCTCCGGAGAACCTCTATCACTTCGTGATGGAGAACGGAGTCTACGCGGTCACCGGAGGCCAGCCCATCCCAAACTCCGGGAATTTCAGTTTCTCAGGATTGGCCGAGGCCGCAGGCTACGCCGCGTCCTTCGAGTTCGACGACCTGGAAGAGTTGACAACACGAATCGACGAGGTGTTCGACACCAAAGGCCCGGTGTTTGTGACAATCAAGTCCATCCCCGAGATCGAGGGCGAGGCCGACGCTGAGGAGATGCACCCCGAACTCCGACCTCGCGGCCTGCCGGTCGCGATGCACGAGCTTCACCAAACGCTGAACGGATAGCTGTCAGCCTTCAGCTATCAAAAGTTAGTTAGGAGACGACGCTCAAACATGCGTCGTCACACTGAATCACCATCAGAAATAGGTAGGGGAGGGTTTCAAACCCTCCCCTACCTATTTCTTGCTAACTTACGATGATCGCAGGCGCTAGCGGAAAGAGTCTTTCTCCATATCCAGAACCTTGCCGAGCCTGCGCCGGTGGCGTTCCTCGCCTGAGTACTCGGCTGACACGAAGGCTGTCGTTATCTCCCGCGCCAACTCGCCTCCGACGACACGCGCTCCCAGGCACAAAACGTTCATGTCATCGTGCTCGACGCCCTGGTGGGCAGAGTAGGTGTCGTGACAGACGCTGGCTCGCACTCCTTTGATCTTGTTGGCGGCCACCGATGCTCCGACGCCGCTGCCGCAGATCATGATGCCTCGCTGTGCGTCCTTTGACGCTACGCCGTCGGCTACGGCTTTCGCGAAGTCGGGGTAGTCGTCCAGAGGCTCAAGACTATGCGCTCCCGCGTCGACGACTTCGTGGCCTGTCGCTTCCAAGTATTTGGCAAGCTCCTGCTTGAGCACATAGCCGCCGTGGTCGGCCCCTATCACAACGCGCATATTGGCATATCCTCTTTTAGAGTGCTGTATGGTCTGTTGATTAGAGTTTAGTTACCCCTTGATGCGGGCGTCAACCCTTACAGCGCAGAGAGACGCCAAGGTCTCGCAATGTCCATACTGAGCGCCGCGAAGTATCTGGTCGATGGTGTTTCAACGGTCGTCCTACTTAGGCCAGATTCCTCGCCTGCGGACTCAGAATGGACAGTTAATAGATACGGTGAAAATTCATGAAGCGCGAGAGCGGCCCGACGGAACCAGGCGATTCCCAAAGTGATAAAAGCCTGTGGTGAAACGTCGATTTTCTGAAGCTGTGGTCGGCGCAGACCATATCGGTCACAGGTTCAGTGTTGGGCGCGCTCCAGTTCACGGCGATTCTGACTCTGGATGCCACGCCCGTCCAGATGTCCGCGCTGACCGCCGCCGGAGTCCTGCCGGCTCTACTCTCCGGGTTCGTGATCGGTGCGTGGGTGGACAGGCTCAGGCGACGGCCAATCCTCATAGGCGCTGACCTGATCCGAACGGCCCTGCTGGGTTCCATTCCAGTGGTCTGGTATTTCGACTCTCTTAGCATGGAACAGGTGCACGTTGTCGCTTTCCTGCATGGCTTGTTGACCATATTCTTCGACGTGGCCTACCGTTCCTACTTGCCTGCGCTGGTGAGTTCACGGAAGCTGGTCGAGGCGAACAGCCGACTGTCTGCCACGGCATCAGTCGCGGAGATCAGAGGATTCAGCCTTGGCGGGTGGATTGCTCAGGCGTTCTCGGCGATTGTCGTGACAGCGGTTGATTCGGCAACGTTCCTGGTCTCTGGGCTTTTGCTGTTCTGGATTCGCGGGCCAGAGCCTAGCCCGGCTCCATCCAACAGCGCGCCGAATTTCCGACGGGAAATTCTGGAGGGATTGAGGGCCGTCATCGGCAATCCCGCTCTTCGAGCGATCGGTGTAAGCAAAGTGTCGCTGGGCCTAGCCGAGCGGCATCATAGGCTCGCTGATTGTGCTGTTTGGCATCGAGACTCTTAGTTTCGAACCCGGCATGTTGTGGACGATTTTCGCCGTCGGTGAAATCTCTTCTGTTCTGGGCGCGTTGAGCGTGGGGAGCCTGACCCATCGATTTGGGCTGGGTAAAACGCTGAGGGCGGGCTTCCTGATCTGGGGGGAGCCACCACATTTCTGATTCCGCTGGCCCACGGCCCGCGCCTGCTGGCGGGAGCTTTCCTGGCGGCAGAGCAGTTATTCGATTTCGGAGTCACCATATACGAAGTGAACGAGATGAGCCTACGCCAGGGAATCACACCGTACCGTATGTTGGGCCGCGTCAACTCCAGCATGGAGGTCAACTTGCTGGGTGCGCAGTTGGCAGGGATCAGGTGGGCGTTGGTTGTTGGTTTCTGACTGATGGTGGCTGGCGGGGTTTGGCTGCTACTCTCAACAGTATGGAGAATAGGCGTGGTTCCTGAATCCGATGTCAGCTAGACAACGCTCGACGCCTGCAAGTGATAGAATCGTCGTTGTCATCCTGAAAACGCCCAATGAATGTGGAACTGAATTACACCTGAACCAAGCGCGAGGAGACCAGTTTTGGCGGTAACACAGCTTGATATAACCAGCCGAACACCATTCGCCGATGGCGAGTCCTTCGGAGACGTGGGGCCTTACAATCTTCTGGAGGGCACGGCTCACTTCACCGTGGACCCTGAACACCCCAGAAACGAGGCGATTAACGACCTGGAACTGGCTCCCAGGGATTCCAACGGTCAGGTGCGGTTCTCAGCAGATTTCGCCATGCTCCAACCCGCCGATGCCGACAAGGGCAACCGGCGGGTCATCTTCGACGTTGTGAATCGCGGACGCAAGACTGTGTTCGGCCTAAACAGCAGCCCACGAAACACCGACCCCGGCGCGCCGTTGGACCCTGGAAATGGGTTCCTGATGCGACACGGGTTCACGGTCGTTTGGTGTGGATGGCAGGCCGATGTGCCCTTCGACCCCAATCTCATCGGGTTGCAGGCCCCCGACGCCCTCGGTCCCGATGGAGAGCCGCTGACTGGACGGATGCTCTGCCAGTTCCAGTCCAACGAGACGACCAACCTGTTCCTGCTGGCAGACCGGCAGCACGATCCCCATCCGCCGGTGGACATCGACGATCCCAACTCTACGCTCACAGTTCGAGACCACCCCAACGGCCCGGCCACGGAGATTTCACGAGACAAATTCTCTTTCGTTCGTGTTGAGGACGAGCAGATCGAACCTGAGCCTAATCACATACACATGCCATCGGGATTTGAGGCCGGGAGAATCTACCAACTGGTCTATCACACCGAAGGCAGCGCCATTGTCGGTCTGGGCATGGCGTCGGTCAGAGATATAAACTCATTCCTTAAGTACGGTTCTGAAGAGGCAGGCAACCCCTGTGCGGATAACATCGACTACGCATATGCTCTCGGCATTTCGCAGAGCGGTCGATTCTTGCGCTCGTACCTGTTCACCGGGCTGAACGAGGACGAGGAGAACCGCATGGCTCTGGATGGCATAATCCCACATGTGGCGGGCGGGATGCGTGGAGAGTTCAATCTACGATTCGGCCAGCCCTCCAAGGACGTGTGTTTCATCATCCCCGAGCTATTCCCATTCACCGACACCGAGCAGACCGACCCGATTACCGGCGAGACTGGCTCCATTTTGGCGAAACTGGAAGAGCGGGACAATCAAGTTCCCAAAGTGATGTTCATGAACACATCGGCGGAGTACTGGCGAGGCGACGCCGCGCTGATTCACACCAACCTTGTGTCGATGAATGACGCAGACGAGTCAGAGAACGTCCGTCGGTACCATTTCGCAGGCACGATGCACGGCTCCGGCAACTTCCCTCCCGAAACCATCCGAGTGATGGACGGTCTCAAAGGGCAATTGCCCTACAACTCAGTGGACTACTCGCCTCTCATGAGGGCCGCTCTGATAAATCTGGACCGGTGGGTGAGCGGCGAGGCTCCCGCGCCCGACAGCCTGCACCCCAGCCTGGATAAGGGAACGTCTGTGGAGTCCCGAACACTGAAGCAAAAGTTCGACAGGATTCCTGGCGTGGACTTTCCGCCTGCCGTAACACGGGCCATGAATCTCGACTTCGGCCCCGAGGTTGCCCAAGGCCGGACGCTGAATCTCCCTCCAGAGCACGGCGACGAGTATCCTGCGCTGGTGTCCGATGTGGACGAGGACTGCAACGAGACCGGCGGCATCCGCTTGCCTGACCTCACAGTTCCTCTGGCGACCTACACCGGTTGGAACCTGCGACACCCCGACAACGGCAACCCTGGCCTGGTTATCGGCATCACAGGCGGGCTTGCGGGGTGGACTCTCCCCTTCGCTGTAACAAAGAGCCAGCGAGAGGCCGCGGAAGACCCGCGCATGTCTATCGAAGAACGCTACGAGTCCAGGGACGACTACCTCCAGGAGGCGCTAAAGGCCGCAACACAACTGGTGGAGGACGGCTACATGCTCGAGGAGGATATCGAGCGAACACAGGAAAAGGCGTCGGCAAAGTACGACTACTGGACCAACGGTCACAAGTCGTAGGGTTCTGCCCTTCGGCATCTCGCTATGGTGGTGGAATCGAAAAACTCCCATTGGGTCGGAAGGCGCGGTATTCTGGGCATTCTGGATGAACTGGAGTTGTCAGGCGGGGATGGTCACTCCATCTACCTGACGCCCGGAGCATCGGATATTTCTCGTTTCCTGCCCGAAGAGGAACCGTGGAAATCACAGGCTGAGATTGTAATGGAACAGTTTCGGGAGTCCGAAACGGGCGTCGCGCTGTTTCTCACCCAGGACAAAATTGTCGCGATCATGCCTCCGTTCCCCTTGTCTGTCGATACGCTGGCTGACGATTTGACGACGACACCATTGCGTCAGTTGCTGGATGCTGACCTTCTGATAGGCGTGGTCATGCTTCGGCTAGGGCGTTACGGCATCGGAGTCCTGCGAGGAGATTCTCTCATCGCTTCCAAAACGGCGACTCGACACGTCAAGAACCGCCACCGAGCCGGAGGCCAGTCCCAACGACGCTTCGAGCGCAGCCGAGAGCGTCTCGTTCGCGAAATCTACGACAAGGCATGCGAGGTGGCCCAGGACGTTATCTCTCCCCATCTAAAAGAACTTGATTACGTGATGCTGGGCGGAGAGCGTCACACCGTCAACAGCTTCGTGAAGCGATGCCGCTTTTTACAAGACCTGAGCTACAAAACTCTCAATCGCCGAGTCGCAGTAGACCAACCCAACCACAAAGCCCTGGAGTCGATACACCGCGAGGTGTGGAAGAGCCGGGTTGTGACGTTTGAATAGCACAACAAGTAAGCATACGGGCAATAGCTATTGCTGAAAGCTGACTGCTATTGCGCCGTGTAACCGCCATCCACCACCAGCGGAGTTCCGGTGACGAAGCCCGACTCATCGGACGCCAGATACAGCGCGGCGTAGGCTATCTCTTCAGGCTGGCCGAGGCGACCTATCGGGTGCAATGTCTCAAGGCGACTCAGAGCCTCGGCGTCTTTGGTCAGGGCGCTGGTGAGGTCGGTCTCCACGTAGCCAGGGCAGATGCAGTTGACGCGGACGTTCTTGGATGCCGAGTCTATGGCGAGGTTGCGGGTGAACTGCAACACTCCGCCCTTGGAAGGGTTGTACGGGTTGAACCCACCTCCCATGCCCACGGGGTAGCCCACCAAACCCATGATCGACGACAGGTTTATGATCGAGCCACCTCCCGACTTCGCCATCTCCGGCATGGCGTGCCATGAGACCATGTACGTTCCCTTGAGGTTCACATCTATAACCTTGTCCCAGACCTCCTCAGGAGAGGAGCCTTTGGGCATGGCGTTTCGAGCGCTGACACCCGCGCTGTTCACCAGAACGTCCAGCTTCCCGAACTTTTCGACCGTTGCCGACACCATGTTCTGGGCGTCGTCTCCCACAGAAACGTCTCCTGAGATTGCGATGGCATCGCCGCCATGGGATGTGACGAACTGCGTCGTCGCCTGAGCCCGTTCCAGGCTGATGTCAGACACCGCCACCCTGGCCCCTTCGCGCGCGAACATCTCCGCGCAGGCCCGTCCTATGCCTGAGCCTCCGCCGGTTATCAGCGCAACCTTGCTTTCGAGACGCATCAATCCCTCCTCATGTGTTGACCTGACAGTAGTTCACAGCCATCAGCCTGACACCTGATAACCCAATGACTTGATACCTCGCCCACCCCTTGGGCAGCCAGATGGAGCGATGCTATCATAATCCTCGAAACACCGACGACGTTGAGTTGCGCGACCGGAGGAAATCCTTGCCCGTCGAATGTCCTAACTGCGGAGCGGCTAATCCCGACACCGCCCTCTACTGCCGAAACTGCGGTCAGTTGATGGAGCCTCCAGAGCTTTTCGAACAGCCCGACGCAGCCCCGGAAATCGAGGAGTTGGGAGTTATGGCAGGGCGCCTCCCGCGCCTTATCGCAGCGATTGTGGACCGCGTGACGCTTGTTGCCCCATTGTTTTTGCTTCTGATCTTCGCGCCCTTCGCAATGTTGGTAGCCTATCTGGCGGCATGGTTCCTGGTTCAGGCCACGTTCCTCACCATAAACGGACAGACCGTGGGCAAGATGATTTTCAGCATCCGCATCGTCAAAGTTGGGACTGGACGCAACGGCGGATTCGTTCCCAACGTTCTTCTAAGATTAGTGTTGAACGGCGCGCTGGGACTGATCCCCGTCTACTCGGTGGTGGACGCTCTATTTATCGTTCGGTCAGACCGGCGCTGCATCCACGACTTGATCGCAGGCACAGTGGTCGTGAAGTCTCAGCGTTCAGGCTAAGGCTCGACGGCTCTCACATGCCCATGTCGTTTTGTGGGGTATCCAGGATAATCGGAAGAACACCCTCACTGTGAACCCCATGTTGCCCATATGAGCCTTGCGGCATGCCCGACTAAATGTTGTTTCGCAACCCAAAACAGGTTGAACTGGGTGTCCTCCCAGCCTCATATTGACAAATTGTATTAGTGCTATCGGAGGGATACTGGACATCTGACGTCAGTTTTCCGCCAACTTTTGTCATGCACGAGGATTGAGGGGTCAGGAAACGGCGCGTGACTGTGGAGACAGTTAGCGGTTTGCGAACGCCATTTTGCGGTTGCATCCGAAGAATCTGACGTCAGTTAGGCGACTGCTGGCCTATGCGCGACCAGATGCTTCGCTTCGACTCAGGATGACGATGTTCTCCTGTAACAATTGGCGACAACCGAGTCAGGAGGCTGTATTCGAAAAACCCGTCAGTTCAGGGGGATGATCTCGCCCTGTTCGTTGGCCGAGAGCAGGGCCACGAAATCGTAGCCTCGACTACGCAGCTTGTCACTGCCGCCTTCGTTGCGATCCAGGATGGCGATGACCTTGACGACCTGATGGCCTGCCGCCTCCACCGCGTCGATGGCGAGAAACAGGCTGGACGCCGTTGTGCAAGCGTCGTCCACGACGGCGATGCGGGCGTTCTCTCCCAGGTTGGCCATCGGGCCTTCGATGGCGCGTTTGCCGCCGTGTTCCTTGGCCTCTTTGCGAACGATGAGACCAGGCACGGGATGGCCCTCCACATGGCTGACGACGGACACTGAAGACACGATAGGGTCGGCCCCAAGTGTCGGCCCGGCGATGGCCTGAGCGTCGCATTCTTTGAGTATAGGAAGGATGGCCTTGGCGACGTGGTAGCCTGCCTCCGGGTCCAGCGTGATGATCCGCCCGTCGAAGTAGTAGCTGCTGGTCCCTCCGGCGGAGAGTTGGAACTTGCCGAACTGGAGGGCTCCGCGTTTCTTGGCTAATTCCAGGATTATCTCAGATTCCGATTGTTTTGAGTTGGTCATTGGTCCCTCTCGGAGTAGGTTGTGTGGGTTCAGGTTATCAGGTGTCAGGGAGAGTTTTCAGCAATCAGATGTCAGCCGTCAGCTATGCAATGAGTGTCCGACGTTCGACCGGACGCTTTGCGCTCGCCATGTATCACGTTCCCTGACACTTGATGGCCTCGTAATCACGAAACGCCCTCCTGGAAATCCATGCCGATGTGACCGGCGCGTTCCAATTCTGCGTACTCCTCGTTTGAGACATTGAGAAGGGTCTTGTAAACGTACTCGTTGTCTTCCCCCATACGGACGGGGCCGCGCCGGATGGATATGGGCGTCTCGGACATCTTGTACGGAGCGCCCGGATACATATGAGTTCCGGTATCCTCCTGGTAAGCTTTCTCGAAGGCGCCTCGGCTGTTCAGGTGCGGGTCGTCGTAGGCGTCCTTCTGGTCGAAGACTGGGCCTGCCGCAACGCCCACCGCCTGCAACAGTTCCATCACCTCTCTGTTGTCCCATTGAGATGTCCACTCTGCGATGTAATTGTCCAGAGCGTCGTGATTTCGGTATCGGCTGATGTGGTCTGTGAAGTCTTCACTCATCGCCCAGTCCGGATAGCCCAGAACCTCGATGAAGGCCCGCCACTCGGTGTCATCGGCAATCGTGATGACGACCCATCGGTCCTCGCCGAGGCATGGATAGCACCCCTGGAGAGCGTCACGGTGGCGATTGCCGATAGTGGAGGCGCTGCGACCGTTCATCGAGTAATCCATGAAGCTCCCGCCCAGAAACGGGATGACGTTCTCGGCCTGGGGAAGCTCGACAAGCTGGCCCTCGCCGGTGCGGTTGCGATGGTGGAGAGCGGCCAGCACAGCGAAGGCCCCCTGAGTGCCGCCGGCGGCATCCGCCATCAGCACCGATGTGTTGGTGGTGGGGTCCATGTCTCGATAGCCTCTCTGCAAGCCGTGGCCCACGACGCTCTCCATGTGCAGCCCAAAACCTCGAAAATCTTTGTACCGCCCTGTGCTGCCGTAGGCGGGCATCCTTAGCATGATGATCTCAGGATTCTGCTCTTTGAGCATATCGTAGGATATGCCTAGCTTGTCCATCGTTGCAGGAGGGTTGTTCTCCACAAACACATCGCTGATCTTCGCCAGGCTCTTGAAGATGTCGAGGCCTTCGGGCTTGAGAAGGTCAACGGTCATGCTTCGCTTGTTGCGGGCGTGAGCGTTGAACGCCGGAACCTGGTTCCACGGTCGAGCGCCGGGGACGCGGCCCGGAAGTCCGCCGCCCGTGAGGCCGATACTTCTGATGAGTTCCTCGGAAGGACGAGGCACGATGCCACGAGTGGGCGGCGGCGGGAATTTGGCGATAGACTCGATGCGGATCACCTCAGCCCCCAGGTCTGCCAGGAACGAGGTGCAGTACGGCCCGGCCCATACCACCGTAATGTCCAGGACTCGAATGCCATCCAGTGGGAGTTTTTGCATGTTATATGACACCCTGCTGTCGTAGGGACACAATTTCGTCGTCAGTGTATCCGAGGTCGATCAACACCTCGCGATTATGCTGCCCCAACATGGGCGCGGGGTGTCGGATGGCCCACGGGGATTTCTCCATGATAAACGGCCTCCCCGGATACCGGAGCGTTCCCGCCTTTGGATGCTCGATCTCGGCGAACGCGCCGCGGTCTATGAAATTGGAGTCGTTCTGAAGGTCCTCGATCGTGTTCAGGGGGCCACTGAGGACTCTCGCATCCTGGGCGGCCATCCATATTTCCTGTTTGTTGCGGGAGAGAATCCAAGGGTAGAAAAACTCTTCAAACTCCGCCTTGAGGTCGTCGTCCTGCTGGGCGCCCGGTTGATACCACTTTGGGTCTTTCAGAAACTCCGGCTCGCCTAGCATTTTCACAATTCTTGAGAAGTAAACCCGCCCGCCTGTGAGCTCCACGTAGCCGTCCTTGCACGGATAGAATCCGCCGGGATAGCCACCTGCGCTATTAAGAGACTGACGTTGGCTGACCTCGCCGGTGTACTGATAGGCTATGAGCAATGGCATCCTGCGGTCGATTGAACCGACCTGAGTCTCCATGATGGACACGTCAACCTGCTGGCGGATGTTCTGGAGTCGGGCTGCGAACACGGCTCCCATTGTGGCAACGGCAGCGGTCGCTCCCGCCTGGAACTGGATAACGTCGCCGCCCATCTTGAGAGGCTCACGCTCGGCGACTCCGGTGGTGAACATCTCGCCTCCCATGCCGTAGAAGGCAATCTCCGAGCCTTTGAAGTCGCGATACGGCCCCGACTGCCCGAAGTTGGAGATCGACGTCATCACAATTTCTGAGTTCATGTTTCTTAGGGACTCGTAGTCGAGTCCCAGGCGGGCCATAACTCCAGGCCGGAAGCTCTCGACCACCACGTCAACCTCTCTGACAAGCTGTCGCACAATCTTCTGGCCTTCGGCGGATTTCAGGTTGAGGGTGATACCCCGCTTGTTGGTGTTGAGGTGCAGGAACAGGCCGCTTTTTTCATGATGAGGGTTGTCGTCTGGGAACGGGCCTGACCTTCGGGCCATATCTCCGCCATCGGGACGCTCGACTTTCAGGACTTCCGCGCCGTAGTCGGCCATCAGTTTGGTGCAGTATGGCCCGGAGATGTAGTGGGTGAAGTCCAGGACTCGGATGTCCGATAGGGCCTGTGGTGGAATATGATTCTCTGCCATGACTACACCTGAATCCGGAGCAGGTAGATGGCCCATCCGAACAGTTCGCGACCCCATCTCAAGAATATCTCTTGCGCCTTTGCGTTTCGCGCCTGTATTTCAGGAAGGACCGGGTCGTCGGGGTTGTTTCGGGCGAATTCATCCACCGCGTACCACTTGAGGGTTTCGTAGCGGTCCCGGTCGTCCAAGTTGCTCACCATGGTGTACAGAGGGGTAAGCCCCTCCTCCACACCAATCTGGATGTTGCCATAATGGGTGCTGAATTCATCGCGGCTGAAATCCTCGGTGGCCAGGTATTCTTCCGATGGCTTCTCAGTGAAAAACGGTTCGCCCACCATCACTATACCGCCGGGTCTGGTCATACATTTCATTGCTCTGAGTGTCGCCCGATGACCGTCGTAAATCCACGACGCGCCTATGCACATCGACAGGTCGAAATTTTTGGTATTTTCCCGGTGATACTCAGCGCCGTTCACGTTGACGAACTCCAGATTGGATCCGGGAACGCGTTGGCGTTTCAACTCCTTGGCGTCCTTCATGAAGTAGGGAGACAGGTCGACGCCCGCGCCTCGGATGTCATAAGCTTCGGCCAGCCTCACCAACATCTCCGCCTTGCCGCAGGCGATGTCCAGGAAGAGGCTGCCAGGCTCCAGCCTCATCAGTCCGATAAACTCCTCCGGCTTGGCAACGCTCGTCGGGTTGCAGACCACGTGAAAGCGATGGGTGATGTCGAAATACTTCCAGCGGTCCATTCCCCATTCGGTCATGCTTTAAGGCCTTTCCTGAAAATCTGACTGCCAATTTTATTTCCGCAGACATTATAATCCCCAGGTGAACTCAAACCAACAGGAAGCCGAATGTTGTTATTGGAGATTGAGGATGGCTGACAAAAAGAAAGTGTTGATAACCGGAGCGGCGGGACTGGTGGGCGGCGTTCTGAGGGATGGACTCAAGGACGATTACGAACTCAGCGGCGTGGACCGTGTGGCTATCGAAGGCTTCAACAGCCTGGTAGCCGACACCACCGACCTGGACTCGGTTCTGCCTGCCTACGAAGGCATCGACACCGTGATCGACCTAGCCAGTGTTCCCAGCGACAAGACCCGGTGGGAGGTCGTGCATCAAAACAACCTGACATCGACTCACAATGCTATGGAGGCGTCGAGGCGGGCAGGCGTCAAGCGGCTGATCTTTGCAAGCTCCAACCACGCCACCGGCAACTATGAGGACGACTATCCATACTCGGCCATCGTCACGGGCCAGTACGGAGGCGTTGACCCGGACAACATCCCCTACGTCACCACATCCATGCCTATCCGTCCCGACGGCTCATACGGCATCGGCAAGGTCTTCGGAGAGGCGACGGGACGGCACTTTTCAGACCGTCATGGCCTGTCGGTCATCTGCCTGCGAATCGGAACTCTGAACCGCGAGAGTCGTCCGTTGTCGGTGCGTCACTTCGCCACACTCCTGACTCATCGTGATCTGGTGCATCTAGTCGACCGCAGCATCCAAGCTCCGCTGGAGATAAAATTCGGGATATTCTACGGAGTCTCCAACAACAAGTGGCGCATCTGGGACATCTCGAATTCGCGGGATTCCATCGGCTACAACCCGCAGGACAATTCGGAGGAGTGGCGCGAGAGATAGATCAACGGATGTGTAGAGATCTCTGATCAATCAGTGGTCATGCTATCTGAAGTTGAAACGAATTGTCGGTTTTGTATCCACTTCTTCTCCGGTTTGATAATGCGGTATCAACTGTCCCACGCTGGCAATCTGGTCAGTCATCGAAAATACGAGCGATCTAAACTCCGGAGAAATGACGATCAGACAGTCTGCGTATGCTCAAAAAGTCGAGTCGAGTCGGTTGATACCAAAATACTTTGCGCTCAATCCCCTCACCCGTACAGAAACTCCGGGGCGTTCAGGTTTATGGCGGGGATGTCGTCCTTTTCGCGCCAGTAGTCCTGGGTGTGCTGCCACTCCGGTTTGTCGCCCCGCTTCGGTAGGAGAGACATGGCGCGCATAAGATAGCCAGGGTTGAAATTTTCTGGATCGATCCAGGGCAAAAGGTCCATGTCCTCGTCTTCCGGTCGCAGTGTGACACTGACCCGCTTCGAGCCGGATTCTTCCATGTGCGCCAGTAGGCGGCATACGAAATCCGACAGGAGGTCGGCGCGCAGCGTCCAACTGGCACGGAAGTATCCGAACACCCACAGCAGGTTCGGCACGCCGGTGAACATCATGCCTCGGTAGTTGACGGTTTCGGAGAAGTCGAGAGGCTTGCCGTCGATCGCAAAGTCGATGTCTCCCATCACGCTCATGTTGAAACCGGTGGCGGTTACGATGATATCGGCTTGAAGTTCCTCGCCGGACTTCAGCAGGATGCCATGTTCCGTGAACCTGTCGATCTCGTCGGTGAGGACAGACGCTTTGCCAGAAGCGATACCGTGGAAGAGGTCGCCGTCCGGGACGAAGGCTATGCGCTGACGCCAGGGGCGATAGCTGGGCGTGAAATGGCTCTCCATATCGTACTCTGGGCCGAGAATGGAGCGAACGCCGTCGAGCAGTTCCTGCTTCACCTTCTCCGGTTCTTCGAACGAGCGCCGCGTGAATTTGGCCTGGTCGTGCAATATCTTTCGCCGCACAATCTCGTGAATCCACTCTTCGTCTACATCCAGTTCACGCAATGTCTCGGCGAGTTCGATCTTGTTGCGGCCGGGTATGAAATAGGTCGGCGAGCGTTGCAGGACGGTGACGTGCTCGCAGTCAGCAGAGATCGCAGGCACGAGAGTTGCTGTCGTCGCGCCCGATCCGATCACCACGACGTTCTTGCCGGCGTATTCCAGGTCCTCCGGCCACGTCTGTGGATGAACAATATCGCCCTGATACGCCTCCATCCCCGGCCATTCCGGCGTGTAGCCTTCCGAGTGGCGATAGTAACCCTGGCACATCCAGAGGAAGTTTGCAGTGAAGAACCTCTGTTCGGCCGTGTCCGTGCGTGTGGCTGTGATCGTCCAGCGATTATCTACGCTCGACCATTGCGCTGAGGTGATCCTGTGATTGTATCGGATGTGGCGGTCGAGGTCGTTTTCCTCAATCACGTCACCCATGTACTTTAGGATTTCCTCCGCGGATGCGATTGGAGGCCCTGTCCACGGCTTGAAGCGATAGCCGAATGTGTGGAGGTCGCTGTCGGACCGGATGCCGGGATAGCGGTGCATCCACCACGTCCCGCCGAAGCTGTCGAGTCCATCCAACACGACGAAGCTGGTTCCTGGGCGCTGCTTCGTCAGATGGTAGGCGCCGCCAACGCCGGATATGCCGGCCCCGACGATTAGAACGTCGAACTCCTCGGTTATTGTGGGTTCTACCTCGGTGGTTGTTTCGGATGTTGTCATAGGTAGGCGCTAATCCAGTTCACTTATTCGATTGCTCAATAGTGGTCTGCTTAGATCATTGAGGCCATACTACGCTCTGACTCTGGATGCCGCAATCTAGATTCTATGAGGTCACAGTGATGACGTAATCCTCGCCGTACGGAATCAAAACGAAGGGTATGGTCGTCCGTTTACATTTCGGTCATGTCGGGCAGAGTTGTGATAATGCTGAGGATGCGGTCCAGACCGTCGTTGGTCTTCTGGGCCTGCTTGCATAGCTCCTCAAGCTGAGACTCTTTGCTGACTCCGTGCTCGAAATGGAGGTATTCAAAGGTGGGTCCTGCGTTCTCGTCTGCGCCCTCGGCTACAGGCTGTTGCATCATCATTCGAGCCAACACAGGCATGACAAAGACCATCACAGAGTACAGCCCTCTGAAGACCAATTGGTGCTTCGCTGCCGCGTCTGTCAACAGAAAAATATCCTCCAGCGCTAGCAGCATGCAGCAATAACTGTAGAACTTCAGCGACATTGGGACACTTTTGGACCTGGGATTAATGGAGACTATTTGTAGGTAGAGCGAGCTCCTAACAGAGGCATAAGATGTTCTCGGGGAAGGAGCGCACGTGACTCACAACACCCAAGGACAAGAATCAGTCTGCTGAAGAACGAAGCCAGGACACTCAACGATTTGTTCGGCAGGTTCGGTTAGCCACTCGCAGGAAATACACCACACAAGAGAAGATCCACATAGTCCTCGAAGGGCATGCAGGGCTGAGATTCAGCACATCCGGCTCGGGCAGCGACAACTCCAACGACCGGGTCTCAGGCACGGTGGACGGCCTCACTATTGAGCACGGCGAGCCTGCTGCGGAGACGGACCTCGCAACTGCGTGGGGCGTCAACAATACGGTCCTACTTGAGTTAGAGGATCACATCTACATCACCGAAACAGGCGCGGGCACAGTATCAGTCAGCGATGATTCCGGGAGTGATTTTCAGATTGTTGGCACGCCGGCGGAGTTTATGGAGGAAAACACGAACTTCGACATTTCCGCCGCTTTGCTTCACTTCATCGGCGATGACGACGACGTTGGTGACGAAGATTAGAAGCAAAGGACAGATAAAGAAGGAGTCCCACACCAACACTGGCAACCGCGATCAGCGCCGAAATGTGACTGAGTCTTGTTAAATCCGTCACTTTAACTGCGGCAGGCAACACATAACGATTACAGGGCCCTTGCAATCCAGGAGGCCTGTATTTGATGAACGGAGTTACAAATCGACGAGCGCTCAGTCAATCGACGCAGTCAGCACGGTTGAAGCCCAACTTACACGATGTGAGATAAACTTCGCTCCTTAACTTCGAATTCACCCACCATCCGGGCCGAAGAGGTCGGCTATGTCCTGCTCCACCTGGGCTTTTAGTTCGACCTCATCTCGGAAGCCGAACTCGCGATAGGAGTCTGCCGAGCCGTAGTCCCGTGTACTGATGACCACAGGCATGGGGACCGAGTGGCCGAAGACCAGCGCCTGTTGTTTGGACTCCAGGCGTGCCAGCACCGAGCGGAGCTTGCGGCTTCCCGACACACCGGTAAGCACGGCGTCGATATCGCGCTCGTTGTCAAGCAGGCAGGTGAACTTGGTTCCGATCTGGCTCATCACCTCGTCGTCTATGCCGCTGGGTCGCTGGTCCACCACCAGCAGCGTGACGTTGTACTTCCGCATCTCGCGGGCGATGGTGCCGAAGATGGTCTGGTCGGCGATGGCAGGACTCAGGAACTTGTGGGCCTCCTCGACGGTGATGACCAGAGGGCGCGGACGCTCGGTCTGGTCGCCCATCGCCTGCTCGGTCAGCCGCTGGTAGCGGTCATAGATTCGGCGGGTCAGCAGGTTGGCGACCAGGATGTAGGCTGTCAGGTCGCTCCCGTAGCGTCCGAACTCCAACACAACGTGCATGCCGCGCTCGATGTAGTTCAGAATCTGGTTCACCGAATCGTGGCCGCTGTCCTTATCCATGAAATGGTACCGATCCAGCCTCGCTAGCCGACTGTGCAGGGTTGAAAGAGCGCGTTCGTTGACGTTAAGTTCCTGGGCCAACTCTCCCACATCCGAGCCGGTTGGCAGGTCCAGGAAACTTTTCAGCCACTTGCGCCGACCGAATTTGCGTTGGAGAGCGTGGGCCGCATCCGCTGCCACCTCGGACAGGTTGAGGGTGTCCCTGAGCATCTGAACGTCCTCGGGTTCGATCTCCTCATAGCCGATTCGCACTATGTAGTCGGGGCTGAGTCCGCGACGCCGCGAGCTTTCCTCGTCTAGCGAGAACACGGCGACCTTGGAGGGGAACAACTGTTTGAGGCCTTTGACCTCGCGGTTGTCCGACTCGCTGGTGCCTTTCCATCCGTACTCGCCGTGCATGTCGAACACGAGATTGCTGGCGGTCCCGTTCTGGAGGATCCCCAGCAACAGCAGGCGAGTCAGGAACGTCTTGCCTGTGCCGGACTTTCCGAACACCCCGTTGCTGCGCTTGACCAATTCCTCGATGTTCAGGCACAGGCGCGTCTCCATATCCAGAGGGTTGCCGATATAGAAATGGTTCTCGTCCTCCTCTCCAAAGACGATACGGATGTCGTCGTCGGTGGCCGTGCCCACGGCGGAGAAGTGAGGAGGGACGGTCTTGGCAGGCTGTGGGCCGTCGATGCCCGCGATGTTGTCGCCGCCGCCGATGGTCAGCATCGGCTCGACAGTGATGGTCCCATACGCGGCGGTGCCGGAGATAACTTTGGCGATGAAGGGGTTGGACACGTCGGGAGGCGAGGTCACCATTGTTTGATCCATCGCCTTGAGTGCAACTTCAGTCACCACGCCGAAGAATCGCATCCGCTGGCCCTGGATGCTCACGAAGGTGCCGACCTTGATGTCCTCAATGGAGGTCGAGGAGTCCAGCCGCACTTCCATGCCCTCGGTCAGAGAGCCGGAGACGACCATGCCCAGGTTCTGGGAAGAAGTCTGGCCGACCAGAGATTCGGGCTGCATGCTGCCGTTCTGAGTCATGGAGAGAGCCTCCGGAGAATGTTGTTCAGTCGCTGTAACTGGTCTCCCAGGAGCGGCGTTAGCTGCCGCCCCGCCTGTATCAAGAACGATTCGGGGTCTGGATAAGACTCGCTGGCCCGTCGGAGAAACGACGCCAGAACGTCGTCGGTGGCCGCTGTGGGAGCCGATAGCAGGATGGGCACGAACTCTAGCGAACCGGCGAACTCTCTCAACTCATCTCCGTGACACGGATGCACAAATGAGTGGATTCGCGGAGGCAAAGGAGCCAGCCAACGACGCAGGGTCTCGTCGTCTCGATGCCCGACAGTCTGCGCTCGGAATTCGGTGGTCAGCAGTCGGTTAAGCTGGGGATTCTCTTCGTAGATGGCCGCTTCGGAATCCTCGTCGCGCCCGCGCGCTATGGGCCGACGGGTCGAGTCCAGACTGCGAGTTGCGACCTCGAACACTATACCGTACACCACGCCAGTCCCGGACCCGCCGCCGCAGCGCACAAGCGTCCCCAACGGTGGAGCGCCATAAAGGTCATAACTCTGAGATGTGAACTCGGTGGTCGAGGCCTCGATGACCTCGCCGAGCCGGTTGTTGTTGTCTGTCATAGGTATCAGGAATTGTCCATTCTGAGTCCGCAGACGAAGAATCTAGTCGTAAGCAATACAACAGTTGTCTCACAGTCGACCAGATGCTTTACTCCGTTCAGCATGACAGGTTTTGGTCAATTGTTAAACGGGTGCGGGAACACGAAAATTCACGACCTCAGCCGTGCCATTGTGTAGGAGTCCACGTATAGGCCATCCCGAAAGGCGTGGTTGCGATGCGAGCCTTCGATCTTGAATCCGAACTTTTCGTACAACGAAATGCCCGGCTCGTTGTCAGCATAGACCTGAAGCTTGATGCGCTGGATGTTCAGCCAGTTCTCTGCGAGGTCGATCATTGCATCCATGAGTAAAGCTCCGGCCCTGTCCTTGGAAATCGTCGTGAATGCCCATCCCGAACCCGGCAGAGTGCGCCATGCGACCGACGCCGCAGTGGAGGTTGATCGACCCGACGACACGGCCATCCACTTCGGCCACCAGAATGTGGTCCCGAGGACTGCGATTCTCTGTCCGCTTCTTCCAGAAGTCCAGCGGGGCATAGGGCAGGCCCATGGTGTTCTTCATCACGCCCGGGCAAGTGTATACTTGATGAAGGTTCTGGTAGTCACCATTCCTGACCGCTCGAACAAAGATGTTCATTACGCTCAATCTATCCCTTTAAGTAACCGCTTCTTGTTCTGCTCACCCTATGTCTGCCACTTTAGGGGCATGAAGGTAGTTTAGCTGACTGTTCAGTTTTTTGGGTCAATCTCAGTATTTCGATTGCGAATCGCAACGATATGTGCGTCGATTTTGACGAAATAGAATGCGCCTCTGGCGACAACCATATAACTATGAAGATCGCGCTGACGATGGCAATAGGGGTTAGTTTTCGCATTTGTGGGAATCGAACAGACGGCAACAGTTCTGGCAGATGATTGACTATGGGAGCGGTATCACCCAAATTCCAACAACTGCCAACGCCCACACCGGCGGCGCAAATACTCCCCTGCAATAATGAGGTCATAATGGCGGAACGACTGCCATGTCGCCGACCCCGTTGGACTTAGTTATGTTCGCCTTGCCCTATCATGTCGACGCCAATGGAATCGGATTGGCAGCAACCGCGACCTAGTGGACTCGTCGCGGTATGGGTATTGACGGGTCGAGGTTCTGATTTCGTTGGTTACGAAAACTAAAGCCAACGTAGGCGTTTTGAGCGGTTCTTCTCAGAGGTGAATACAGCCATGCGGTTGTCCTGGAGGGATTCCTCTACCAGATCGACGAAATACCGGCGATCCGAGGTTGTGACCACGGCCTGTTCGTGGGCCTCCATTAAGGAGATAGGATAGCCTGGCCCTCGGCGGCACTGGTCCAGAACCAAGGCGTGAGTGAGGCTGAGCATCGCCTCATCCTGGGCGATCCACGAGGGTATCTCGACCCGCCCGATTTCCTCTCCTGAGTTGATGTAGAAGAAGCTGATTCCGTGGCTGTCGTAGTAGTTGACGACCAGCGAGCTTGTGGAATCGAACACGGCGGACCGTTGGCCTTTATCCAGCAGTCTCGAGAATACTTCGCGGTCCAGGATGCCCTCGGCGGCATCGTCGCAGGGGCGACTGCCTGCCGATAACTGACCGCAGTGGACAGCGCAGTCGGAAATTTCGTATGGGCAGGCGCTCACTCGCACCGCGCCCATGAACTCGGCGTAACCCGGCAAGCTGACGTAGGCCGCCACAGCCAAAGGGCGCTTCTCTGCCAGGCTCCGAAGATCGTCGAGTGCGGCCACGAAGCCTTCCTCCATAAGCTCTTCGATCACGAAATCCTGATATCCTCGGTCGATAAACATAACCAGCGCGCCGTCCATCAGGGCCAGAGTCGGCAGGTCGGGAGGCAGTTTTCGGACCGCATCAACCAGCCCGCGAATCTCCTCAACCGCGCGTTTTGCGCCCAACACTCCGCCCTGGATGTACTGCTGGCGGTGCTTGGCGTTCTGGTCTTGGATGACCAGTTCGTCGTCGTGAGCGTACAGGTGCGGCTCGCTGGTCAACACGGCGTCGGGTTGGGAGCCGTAGGTCAGGACGCAGGTTCCAATGTTGATGAGAAAGCACCGCGCCGGGATGTGCCGATCCACGTCGATATGGGAGCCGTCCACGGCCACGACGCAGAAGTCGTCGGGCAGCTCCGGAGAAGAGTGTCGAGCGGATGGAGGCTCGCTGACAATTGGAACGGAAGGCCACGCCAGGGTCTGGGCGGATCGGGCGCGCTGATCTTCGTAGGCTTCGGTGTCGAAGCCGTTCACAACCTCCAGCGCATGATCTAACCTCTGGAGCTTGCCGGACTGCTGGGCGCGCAGGTCGTCGGTCATGCGCTCTATCTGGAGGGCCGTCTTTCCCAGGTCAAGGGCCATGATTTGAACTCGATGTGCGGAACACTACTCGATCTCCAACTGGTCGCCGGCGAAAGATATGCTCCGTTTTCCGAACCTTAGAGTCGCCCTGGAGAAGTGTCGAAGCTCGACTCGAAGCTCGTCAAGCCTGCGGTCGGTTTCAGATTCGATACTGCTGGGGCCTGAGCGTCGGGCCACCCGTCCCCACAATCCAGGCTGAGGGAGCAGTTTGAGCAGGTTTCCGAACTGAACCATGAAGGGGTCGAATGCCTGGGCGGAAAGCTCCACCATCGGCTTGGAGTTGGTGGGGTCAGCAAAGAAAATCTGTAATTGCAAATCAGGGCCGTCAACCTCTGTTGAGAGCAACAGCACAGGCTGTGGGTGAATTTCGAACAGATCGTGAGCGTCGTCCACGCCTCTGGCGATGTCTCGGACTGCCGCTTGAAGCACTCTCAGCATCGACGACACATAGGACACTTGCAGATTATTGGAGTCCATCGTTATGTGGAGCTTGCCTGTCTCAACCTGTGAAGTTTTTGAATCGCTCATGATGACAGAATCGACGCCTTTACGTATGCGAATAGCCAAGTTGTCATGCTTGCGACCAGATCCTTCGCCTCGGCTCAGGATGTACAATTCCTGATACCTGACACCTAAAACCTACCTCAGCACTCTGGCGTCGCCTACTCTACGGGTTATGCGCTGGTGATCCATATGATCCATGAGCGCCAGTGCGTATTTCCGGCTTGTGCCGAGGAGGTCTCGAACATCGGCCACCGTGATCTCCCCTTCAACCCTTATGTGCGAGGATATTTTATCAACCATCTGCCGATATGCCGTAGCTGAAAACACCACTGTTTCGCTGACTTTTACCACACGGCCCTGCTCATCCAGCAGGCTGAGAACCTCTGGGTCAATGGGCGAGTCGGTTGGCGGGGAGAAGGGATCAGAGTCCAGCAGTTTCAGGTATCCCATGACCGAGCCTTCCTGAGTGTCTGAGAGGGATGGCTTGTGGTCAGGCAGGCGCACCAGAGCGCCAGCCTCGACCGTCACGCCGCCTTCGTTCAGCAACGGGAGTGCGTCGTTGAAGTCCTGGGGAGTCAGGTTGATTCGCGACCTAAGCTCCTCTTTGGGAGAACCCGGACGCAGTGGGAACTGTTCGTGATAGCTGGCCAGAGCGTTCCGCACTCTCATGCCCAGAGCGGTCCAGCCTCCGCTAGTGTAGAACCGTGTGCCATTGCGTATGGCCCCGTTCCCGAGAGTCACCACCAAACCCTCGGAGCCCATGCCCGATAGCTCGTCTTTCGCCATATCGGGGTTGAGATTGGCGCGGTTGACTATATCGACGAAACCGCTAGGCTCCGACATTTCGATGGTCTTGAGCAGAATTTCGCGGTCTGAGCCCTTCTCCATTATCTCTAAGCGTTCGATGGTGGGAAGGTGGTTGCGACGAGGGCGTCGGGCGTGGGTGTCCACGATGTTGCCGCCGCCCAAGGTGGTCAGGTTGGACCTGATTACAAAATAGTCGCTCTTGGCGATGGCTAATGGAGTCTCCAGCTTCAACTGCGCCCAGGTTGTCTGGCCTGGCTCTGCCCGGTCGCCCTCCAGCAATCGCAGGCGGGCTATGGCCTCGCTGGAGCCGGTGTGTACGGTAACGAACATATTGTGGCGCAGCGATTGGGGCGCGTCGGGTATGACCCGCAGATGAACATCGAAGGCTGTGGTGGGCTTGAGCCATCCAGGGATGGTCAGCACTTCGCCTCTGTGAATCTCCTCGTGAGGGACGCCGATGAGGTTAGCCGCCACACGAGTTCCCGGCTCGGCCAGTTCTTCTTTTTGTCGGTGAGTCTGAAGCCCTCGGATGCGGGTGGTGCGGCCCGACACGGCCAACTCCACCTCTTGGCCGACTTCCAGAGAGCCGTCAACCAGCGTTCCGGTGACCACGGTTCCAAAGCCTGTGATAGTGAATGAGCGGTCTATTGGCAATCGCGGACGGGCGACGTCCTTCTTGGGCGTCGTCTCAGTCAGCATGCCCTCAATCGCGGCTATAAGCTCCGGCAGGCCGTCCCCGGTCATGGCAGACACGGGGATGATCTGAGAGCCTTCCAGCTTTGTGCTTTCCAGAACCTCCTCGACGTCTGCTGTCACAAGCTCCAGCCAGTCCTCCTCAACGAGGTCTGTCTTGGTGAGGGCGACAAGGCCGCGCGGTATCTGGAGCAGGTCCAGGATGGCCAGATGCTCGCGGGTCTGGGGCATCACCGACTCGTCGGCGGCAACAACCAGCAGGGCGAGGTCGATGCCTCCGACTCCGGCCAGCATGTTGTTTACGAAACGCTCGTGCCCCGGAACATCAACGATAGAGATCTCGTTCCCGCCGGGAAGTCGGAGCCATGCGAATCCGAGGTCGATGGTCATGCCCCGGTCCTTCTCCTCTTGGAGCCTGTCCGGGTCTATGCCAGTTAGCGCCTGCACCAGGGTAGATTTCCCGTGGTCAACATGTCCCGCCGTGCCAACAACGAACATACAATTCCGCCTTCCAGATTCGTATGAATCTTAGGTTATCAGGTTTTAAGGTTTCAGGGGTCAGGAGGTCAGGAACCACGAGTCCTGGCGCCTGATAACATTAGAAAACTCGGAGTGACCCCTCATGAACGCGTCGCCTGAATCCATTAGACCCAGCGTTGAGCGAAGAGAGGTGAT